>Ga0065711_1000150_pt1 | contig 91725 bp, 47 predicted proteins | sample Hoacrofraction12_FD_59098 | JGI IMG/M metagenome (GOLD analysis project Ga0065711, IMG submission 59098) | Hoatzin crop microbial communities from Cojedes, Venezuela - Epithelial fraction 12 v2 (version 2) | ecosystem: Host-associated > Birds > Digestive system > Esophagus > Crop | place... | reverse complement strand
TTATAAATATCTGAAGGGTGGGTTGTCAGGAGGATGGGGCCAGACTCTTTTCAGTGGTGCCCAGCAACAGGACAAGGGGCAATGGGCACAAACTGAAGCAGAGGAAGTTCCAGCTGAACATGAGGAAGACCTTCTTCCCTCTGAGGGTGGCGGAGCCCTGGAACAGGCTGCCCAGGGAGGTCGTGGAGTCTCCTTCTCTGGAGATATTCAAGACCCACCTGGACACGGTCCTGTGCAGCCTGCTCTGTGTGACCCTGCTTCGGCAGAGGGGTTGGACTAGATGACCCCCAGAGGTCCCTTCCAACCCCTACCATTCTGTGATTCTGTGACTTCGGGAGGCAGAAGGTCCCCTCCACCATCAACCTGCCTTGCGCCTGGAGGATGTGCCCCCAGCAAGAGCGACCTGCTGTCAGTGGGGGCAGGGTCAGGAAGGCAGAAAATAAAAGGAGAAATTTCAAAGTTCAAGACATAGTTTTCTCTGCAGACTGTAACAGCTCAGAGATCTGTCTGCTGCCAGCTTGGAAATCTGACACGAATAACTTGCCGCTGACAAACCAGGCTCACAACTGCTGCAAGCCCAAACCACGGAGCCCCAAGTGCTGGCGCACGTTTCCCACCAGAGACATGCAGAAACACCCGGATGGCCAGCATCCGCGTTTCAAAAGCAAACCGGAAAATCCTGGCATACTGTCTTTTCTCCACCTGTGGGAATCTCAGCTTACCGGGCCGGGTCAGGACCCTGGGCCCTGCGGTTTGCCCGGCCGTGTGAGGAAAGAAAGTGCTGCCATAGCTGCCCTCTACTCCCAGGCTAGGGCCAGGGCTGGCAAGATGGCAGCTGGGGCTGCCCGTGTGCGGCGGCACTCACCTGCCCGGTGCCCGCTCTCCTGCAAGGTGAAGGAGCCGCCCCAGCCCCTCCCGCAGAAGCACCGAGATGGCCATCGACATTAGGAGATGCTCGTTCATCTTGCTGGGCTGCATTCGCTCTGCCGAGAGCTTCCTGCAAGAAGGTGGGTGAGTGGAGGCTCATGCTGGGTGGGGGAAGAGCGTGAAATCCAGAGGGAAGAGCCGGGGGACCTGTGGTGCCTCCTCACCTGCTGGGGTTCAAGGAGGGAGGCACGATGGGGAGGTGGGTGACTGCAGTTACCTCGCTGTAGCACGGAGGGAGGTTTCACACTGGCATTTAATTTCCAGAAAAAGCACTGGCACACGGGAACACAGTATTTACAAACGGAGTCATTGGCCCTGGGTACTACTCAAACACCGCAGCTCCAGCGATCAGCTTGGTAGAAACCATTCTTGTATTTACTTACCTGCATTAAAGCAGAACAGAAACATAACACACACAAAATGTTAGATGATTTGAAGCTCTCAAATTGTTCATTAGCTGGCTTAAATAACAGCAGACTGTTAGTACACTCATCTTCATTTCACGCTACTCTTGTTTCTTACATTGTGCCTTGACTTAATATTAGGCTTTAAATACTTCTGGGCAAGGGTTTGGTTCCCCATACACCCGTGCTACCCCTAGTAAATAGGCCTCTGTTCCAGCTAACGCCTGCAGTTTTTAAAACGCAATCAGCAATAATATTTATTGTTTTTTTGTGTGCCCAGCCAGAAGAAGAAAATTGTTGCCAGAATAACTCTCAGAACAATAACAGGACGCAAATGTGCACCCTATTCTTCCAGCTTGCATGTTTCACTCCAGAACCATGCCAGCTCGTGTGGAAGTCAGCGGGAAACCTGACCAAACGAGGACTTCTGATCTGCGTCCCAGGCATCTTTTTGCTGAATTTATCACAGTTAATGCCCTTTTGTTTGTCTCTCTACACATGCTAGGAATAGAAGTAGGCCACAATGGTAAATCTGCACATTTGGTCAAAACTGTTGCTGTGATTTCAAAAATAGGTGTGAAAAACACCATGTTGCAAGCTGGGAGGAGAATAAAAACATGTGATTCAATGTATTCATGACTTGTAGTAGCAAAAAGGAGAAAAAGTGCCCAACTTCTAGTAACACCAGGGAGCCTTTCCTGAGTCTTATCACTCTCTATTTTAATTTTGATTCCTGGAATCTCAGCAGCCCAATATTCCTGTACTGGTTTGCGCTTGCACAGAACACCCCGATCCTGCCCAGGAACAGTTAACCATAGGGATACGGGGCTTTGCCCATCTCTCCCTCTTTCTCTCCCCTCTCCCCACTCCTGAATCAAACACCTCCTGCCTCCTGCCTCCCCTCCTCCGCCTGCTGCCTGCCTCTTGAAGGGTCTTTCGCGCTCCCCCCTCCCCAGCAGAGCAGCCCCAGGCCAGGGCGACCTCTCCCTCAGGATCTTCTGTCTCGTCCTCTGACAGCCCAGAGTGACAGCGAGCAGGATCCCCACGGCGGCGCTTCCCTAATCGAGCAGTGCTCGCATAGCTCACACGCCTGCCTGCAGGCTTCTCTCTTGAATGTGACATTGATCATCATGACATAAAATGGTCACAGATATCACTTCCTAAAATGCAGGAATGTGACAGCTAGAGACAGAACCGCTAGTCTATGGCCTGAAGACTATGTGGATTATTCAGGTCAGGATAAATCAGGATGGATATTTGCCCTACTTCCATATTCTAGCTATTAATAACCAAAAGGACGCCAGATTGTGGCTTGTTCTGTGCGACTGCACAAGGGAGCATCGCTGCCTCCCGCACGCCTCCACACACACGTGCACAGGCCAATATTTCTGGCTAGCGTTTGAAAGCCATTTGTAAACCCAGCCTCTGAGCTCAGAGTCAAGCCCCAAGCACGCGGAGGCCCTCCTTCACCAGGCTAGAAAGGGAAGCCAAGGCAGGCTATAAAAAGATATAGGAGACCTTAAAAATATGCAGGAGACGGCTCGTGGTCTGCTGCCCCAAAACACTGAAGAACACAAGCTGCTGCTCTCCCCTGTTTTCTTCAAGACCCAGCACAGCTCAGTCAGTCAGGACTCACCCCCTTTCCGAAGAACACTGCCACAAAATGAACGTCCTTCTGGGAAGACCTGGTAGAGAAGTTGCTGGACACCTACCCAGAGAAGCCCAGCCACACGGCTCCTGGAAAGCTTTCTGTCCATCTCACCTTTACCGGACTTCAGTATGAAGAAGCAGCACTTCCTCCCCAGTACTGAAACAGAGGGATCATACACTTACAGAACTAAACGACGTTTCACCTTCCCCGGCTTTAAAATAGCGAGTGAATTATCCTCCATATCGAGTCAGCACTCACCCTTTAGAAGGATGCAAGACAGAAATTGTACAGTGCCTCTTTGCAGAATAGTAGCTTTTATGAGCCATCATTAAAATTTTGGGAGATTAAGCCCTCAGAAGCCTGAAGCTCTTCTACTTTTAAAATAGTCTTTCAAAAGCTGGCTTTTGCTTTTTGTTGCAAAGGCAAAAATAGAGATATTTTTAAGTCCACTGACATGGAAGAAGAACTGCCCTGACAGCTGAGACAGCTTCCCTGAACAGGATCCCTCTGCTCTTGGGATTTGGAAAGCTACCCTCTGTCATCCCTTTTGGGTCACTTGTGCAATCTGCTCTAGCAACTGGTGCCAGTTCAGCTACAGACAAGCCTCTCTGGACTGTCTAAATGCTGTTCCCTGGATTTTCCTAGGGATAAAGCCTTTACACTTTCTTCAACCACCATAATCATGGTCTATTACTGTAAGGCATTACTGCTAGTCCCAGTCCATAAAGCACCACTGGTTTCCATTTTAATTCCAAAAAGATCGCTCTTAGGCATCAACTGCATGAGACAGCAGTCAGGCAGTAGCTGAACTCTCCTCTGCCTGTGTTTCTAGACACTACTCCATATTTTATTTATTATCTAAAAGTCAAGCAAAGTAACAATAACGAGAGTCGAGCGCCAAGAGCAGCATACAAGCCTCAGCAACACTCGTCTTCCCTCTCCTGCTTCCCTTGCACTGCTCTGTCCACTGTCGACTCTGCTCTGACTCAGCTGACATGAGGCCTCCGTGGCTGCAGTTCATAAACCCCCCGTCTTCCTCCTCTGCTGAGCATAGTGCTAGTATTTCTAAGCAGTGCTAGAATTTCAAACAGGCTCTTCCTGCTCAGCTCATGTAATAACCAGATTTGCTAGATCTCTAGCCATTATTTGGCAGAGGGCATAATATGCACTTGCCAAGTCTCATCTTGGGGTTGCTCTTCCAGAGATTCTTTAGGCTGGGAAAAACGTCTTTCACTTTGTTTCAGTAAGAAAACCTATTTTTCTCTGCTTCCTTTGATTCTAATCATAATATTATCCTGGACAGAGACATCTTCAAATAAATACTGGTTGGAGGTCTCCTGAGGACCTAAACTGAGAGCATGTTAATAAAATAACAGAAAGCTCATGCTAGTCTCCCCCCTGTATTGGGTTGTCCTGCTAAAGTAACCGCACTTCTACTTATGAAGGCACAAGTTGGACCAAATCCTCCACAGCAGCCCAGGAATCTGGATGTGCTGATCACTGTTCAGAGTCACATTCTGATCAAAACAGGTAGCTCCATTTCCAGGAGAACTGGAGCCTCCCCATTGGAAACAAGAAGAAAAATCTCCAGGCTTTGTTACACTAAAAGGTTAGCGAGGAAATGACAGGCAAACTGGGGAAAGAAAAGTGTAGCACTCCCACGTCACAAACATCATATCCAATAGACTTTCAAGTAGATAAGACAATGAAAAGATGAGTATTTCCTTCTCTTTGCATCTCTGCTAACAGGATGAACAACAATCTGGGTTGCTGACCTTTATAAATTCAGGGGCTGAAATATATTGTTAAGGATGGCAGAGGGAACAGCTCCTCAGAGGAAGCACAGAGAAAAGGCACAGACAGCCCAAGGAAGCAGCAGTCCAAAGGTTTTGAATGGACCTAATCTACAATCAGAGACAGATGGTGGGAGGAAGATGTCTCTCCTTATTGCCTGTCCCTATCCGTCAAAATCTGAAGTAGGAGGTCCGATGTACCCTTCAAATCTTGACCCTCAACATCTCACTAAAATAGGCCGTGGCTTAACAGCTATGCTAGAGCCCGACACTCCTAACGGGGTAAATTTCAGCCTAAATTACATGAATTAAGATGGGCTGCTGGGCTGACAGATGGAACTGTAACAGGGATTCAGAAATTTTGGAGAGAGAATAAACAAAAATGGGATAATGTCCACCTAGAAGTGAGATTCAAACACAGAAAAAGCTTACTCTTGAGCTACAGTCAGCCTCTATTCACCGTAGATGCTTACTGCTGTGCTGGATCCCACATCATAATTAGCAAATGAAGCTTCAAATGATGAACACCTGATTTCATTTGCAAACTTCTGCATACACAAGATGATGTTTCATCAATGCAAAATACAAAGGCTTAACAAATTGTGGAATTCTACATTTCCTGCAGATTTTCTGCTACTTTTCATAGAGTATTTGAACATTGCTTGCCATGTTATCAACAGCTTTTCGTTATTTAAGTAGCTGATTATCATATTTCTGCATTACACAGCTATAAAATTTGGTGCTCTCATATAACAGCTACAAATATAAAATTGACATCGTATGAGAGGGCTTTTTTGTTCGTGTATAATACTGGCTTTGTGGATAGCAAAAACATATATGAAATGTGTTTCTCTATAATAATTACTTATTTTTATTATTCCCTGTATTATACCACATTTGATAATATTTAGGAAGGCCTGCTGGAGCTCTTAAGGAGTTATTTTTTCCTGTCTGACGTTACCAGCATTATTTTCCTCTAAAGATACTTCACAGAAGCACTAGTCCAATAAAAACCTTACTTCCTAAGGGAAAGTCCCTTGCAGAACATTGTCAGCAAGAACTGGTACCAGACAAACAGGAGGAAGACACATCGGAATCAGCTTCCCAGACAAATCTGAACTCGCCCTCACGTTCCTCTGCTTCATAAGGCACCGGCTCTAAGCTTGGGCGATGTGCACAAGAGATGCAAATGTACTAACACATTTCCTGGAAGGCTACTGGGAGACAAACAACAATTTTGCAGCAGCGCACTACAGGTTTACCAAATATATACACATATTTATTACACTAATATTAAAAGAACAGACTGCTTCTTTCACATGCCCGTGCAGCCCGAGTACAAAGGGAGTCTCTTTCTGTTCAGTGGATCTGTGCACTATTTCCTGATCCAAACAGAAACAACGGCCTCTCCCTCCTCCTCTCTTCCCAGGACTATCTGAGATTCACATGGTTTTGTTTGCTTCACTCAGAAATGGAAAAAAGACTAAAAGGAGGGTCAGACACAACAGTCTGGGTTTTTTGTTCTTATGAAAGGGTGATATTTACCTATCTAAAATAATTTTATTTACTCATATAGCAGAAGGTAGGAAGGACTTTGAAGGCAGAACATAAAGTTAAATCTGGTTTTGCAGAGGTAATCAAGAAGGACTCTCAGAAGACAATTCTGAGAGATCAAAAGTCAATTTAGCTCTTGGACACAACTTGGGTGTTCTTACTGACAAACATTGTCACCTAATTCCTAGGAGGATTTCATCAGCGTTACAAAGGACAGAAATAATCCCACTTAAAATGCCTTCTACAAAAAGACTTCTTTCACCAAGGAATTGATTCCCTAGGGAAGTCTCATTTCTCTAACCAGCACCAAAAATCCAAACGCTTGCTTGTCTCTGATATATGTCTGTAACAGATACACATGACATACACATGCATGCACTTATTAGTTGTAGCTATCCATATATGCTAATCCAGGAATAATTTATTCTTCTGTTCGACCAAGCGGGCAATCAAATACTCCAAGAGAAACGCAGATTGTACAACCATTATTGGGCAGCCTTTGGACCCTGTCTAGGATATTATGTATACTTCAACACTTAAATATGAACATGTTCAGTGAACAAATTTCCTATAAAAGTAAAAAATCGAGAAGATTCCTTATTAAACATCAGCCATGTCTTGATAGTTCATCACACATTTTGACAGTAACTCATCATACTCAAGTAAAATATTTTATTTAACTACCTGAGCTTTGAAGCTCTAAGCAGTAAAAATATTTTTCTTAAATGACTGATGAAGAACCTATTTCAGTCACAGCATGACACTGAGTCAGCATGCCAAAACAGCAAAACCATCAGCTACCATTGTGAACTAGGGTGCCCCAGAAGTTACAACTAGATTTACAGAGTGAGTTAAAAGCTTGGAATGTGTTTGGTACAGAAATGAACCACAGTATCTCCACCCAGGTGGTGAGATTTTGTTGGGGGATTTTTTTTTGGTCACATCAATCACTAGGAATTCAATCATCAATATCTAGTGACTAAACTACCAGGGAATACGAAGTAGAAGTAGTAATATACTTTTGGACACTAGAGGAACACATACACGAATCTTGAAGTTCAGAGTTGGACTGGGTACAGCAGAGAAGTTTATTAAACTACTCTACAGTTATTTTCCATACCTTCGTCAACCCTAAGATGCATGCAGGAGGTTAGAATAACAAAACTAACTGTACATCAAACATCAGAGATGAAAAGACTTTCACCTGCATCTTATCCTCCTCCTCTGCCTCAGATGATGTGCAGCAGGCTAGAAAAATAAGCAAGTAATAACCAAACCACCAGGCAAACAACCTCTGCCTTCAAGACTGCTGTGGGCTAGAAAAATAAAATTATACCAAGTATGTAGACAGAGCTTCCTGAGGAGAAATCCTGCATTGGGAAAGAGACCATACCTCGTGCCATGAAGCCATCTCTTCAATAGCTGATAAAACGACCGTCTGTAGATCAGCTGGCCTATCAACCTGGGAGGCAAACTGGGGAACAGGAATGAGAAGTCAGAAAAAGAAAAAAAAGAAACTATTCTCGGACCCTCACTGCCTTGCAAGTAAGCACACTCAGCCTTTGAACCTGTTAAGCTTATTAGCCCGGTTACACTCCAATCCAAGGGTTTAATAGTGCTGTGGAGATGCAGTTATGGGCCGCCCACCTTACAAACTATGATGAAGCTGTAATGAGCACAGTTCACTCTTAGTTCCAGTGCAGAAAGAGACAGATGGGGACAACATCCCATACATCAATGAGCAAACCAGAGAACACTAACAATAGCATCTTTCCTTAAAAAATGCTTTAGCTTTATTTTTTCCAGTAGAATAATATTCGGAGGCATGTAACTCACCAAGTTGAAAAGCCATTAGGACTTCTATGTCAAACCTGGCATATGGACACTATGTGGCATATGCCACATGCTAAGGGTGAAAAGCCTCCTTCCGAGCAAAATGAGCTTCATTTTCAAAACAGTGGTTTGGTGGTTCACCCACGCAGGAGTGAAATCATGAAACCAAGGTCAGCGATGTCATTTGGGGCAGCACCAGACCACGAAGTACAGGCACAACCAGCTTCTCTTAAAGGTTAGGAGTGCCTGGAAGTGCTTGGTGCCCAAGCTGTTGCTTGGACTTTCTTCTAGAGGTAAATTTCAACCACAGATGTGAAAATGATCCAGGGTCAAATACACAGTGAAATGGGTATTCTGGAAAGGGAAGAGGGAGGAAAAGACAAAAACATTACAAGCATCCTGTAGAGCAGGGAGAGAGGACACCAAAGAAAGAACACAAGGCAAGGCAGAGAGCCTGCATGACTTTCAGCTTTGAAGTTGGGCATCCAGGAAGGCCTGGATTTCTTGCCTGTGTCCGGTACTCTGAGCTAAAATCTTTAGTGACAGAAATAAAACGGAAACCCACACTCTTATTCCTGAGCTGTCCTTCTTGGAAGTTCGGCCCAGGACATTTAAAGGGGCAGGATCCAAACTTTTATGGTTTTAGGCTTTTTTAACCTAGGGCATGAAAGGTGGCCAACGCTCTTGGTCATACAACAGATTGCACCACCCCGTGAGCCACAAAATCATCTGGTGAGCTGCAGTGCAATTGCAGCATCTACCCTGCAGACATCCCAGATGACAACAGTGGAGGCTGCTGAACGATGGCAATAGGTGTCTGAGGAATAGCAAAGGAGGTGTAGGCACCATCTGCCTCTTCTCGTGTGGAGTTCAACCCAGTTACTGTCAGTTCATCAGGATTATAAAACTTTACTACACCCACCCACAAAACCAAAGAATTAAAAAAAAGGAGAAGGGGAAAAATTATCTCTTGTTTAAATACCGAAGATGGAACAAGAACAAGCCTGGTACAAATACTTCAGGCAAATAAACAAGGGAATTCAGAAGATGCCAAGAAGAAATTTGTATTAAAAAGTCTTACTTAGGAGATTGTAACAGCCTGAATAGTAAGCTTCAGCATAGTATTTTCATATGACATACTAATAACAAAACCTGATGAAATTTCACATTGTTCACAGTGAAAAGAAAACATTAGTACTTTTTCCACTGTCTTTGCTTTGGTTTAGTCTTGCCCCAGCGTATTTTAACTTAAGCCAATTTGGGATGTTAACAGCATACAAATATGCTTTTCCCGTGAGCTGCCGGGGAAGGGCTTTTTGAGCTGGAATTGTGTTAGGCTGATTACTTCTTTTAATTTCTTCTTAATAATAGAGCATTTTTAATTGTTTGAATCCTAACCTCTGATATAGCTGTTTAGAGCGTCAGGGAATGCAAATGAAGACTGAAAAATTCTTTCAATATAAAATCAGAACTCTCCTATGCCATGGCAACAGCAATTTTTCATTAAATTATAGATTCCTCAGGGTTGCTCTTTCCATATTTACAAGATCATTTCATAGGGAGAGGAAGTAAGGGAAATGAGAGATCTTACTGAAGAAATAGAATTGTTATGACGAGCAATTAACAACATATATCCCAGCATGTCACAGTGGGTCTTCTCCTCTCATGCCATGAAATAGATGGATTATTAAAATGCTTCCCATTTGAGTGCCTCAACGCTAACAGAGTTTGCATCAGGCCGCATTTTCCCTCAGGCTGAAAAATACTGACATCAACAGGAACACTGGATGTGCTGAACCTGCCATCACCAGCCTGAAAAGCCTCTATCCTCATTATTGTTCATACCTTCTAGTGAACTGCCTGCTTGCACAGATGGGGCTAACTCAGTTCCACCAAGGTGTCTGCTGTCACAGGGATTCACACTTTGCCATTTCTCCCAAATATTTGCATTTTTCATATGCCATCTCTTCCCTTTAAAATCTATGCAAACCAGTTACACCAGAAACAACCCAGAAGCCTGCAGAACCTCCACTCCACAGGTATTTTAGGTAAATGATCCACAATGAGTGCTAATAATGTAAAGGCACACTTACACGGCTACATTATCTGCATTGCAGATCATAACAAAGGTGGTATTGACAGAGCTGTGACAAAACATGTCTTGGTACATACACTAAGTTTTTGTGGTCATTTTTTCTTATTTTCATTTCTTATAGGAACTGTTGTGTCTTCCCCTCTGAGTATCACTACATAGTTGCTTAATGGAAAACTAAATAGGTCCTTGTTTTTTCCCCTCTCCTTTTCCAAAATTCCACTCCTGGCCATAAAGAGTTATCCTTTATACCAATCAGTTAGAGAGTGAATGTGTCTCTCGTTTAATCATATATCGCACAGTAAGAAACAATACTGAGCACTAAATCATAGCTCAGTTGTAGGCTTTCTAAAGGAGTTGTGTCTAAACTAATGCCTGGAGTGCTAACGGTGGTCCACAGTCTGGATTTGGGTGACGAATCTGGGTACAGCTACTACTTGTACTACTGGGAGGTTTTAAGTGGAGCAAAAAGTTTACACAGACTCTACTGTATTACTGCCTAAGCTGCTGTCTGCACTGAAGTCCTCTGTCTAGACCTCAGTTCCAGAAGGCTTTCCTGTGGGGGAACGGAAAAAATTAACCCACATAGTCTTCTCTACTCCCAGACACCTGGGGTATCTTCCACCTTTGAAATCACAGCTTCTTCACGGCAGTTTAAACAGCTGCATAACGTTTGTACAAAAAAGAGAGTGTTGAAGGAAAATCTAACTCAGAATTTTTATTATTCTGATTTCTCTTAAAATTTTAAAAACATCTAAATGGCACAAACCTGGAGGTGTTACAGAAAGCAGTCATGGAAAGGAGAGCATAACCACTTATTTTCTGGTCTAGAAAATCAACCCTATTTGCAAAATCAAAGCTTTAAAAAGACTTCATATCTTATTGGACTTCATATCTCAACACACCAAAAGAAAATAGGCTATACTCCTGACACCGGGGAAAACATGGTGAGAGGAAATCCCACGCATGACAACAATCAGTGATGATTTACACTTTGTCTGTCAGGATCCCCAAATACTAAAGGTGCTCAAGAGAAAGCAGAAAAATTGGATGGAAGGTGCAATTTGATTTTTTGTTTGCAGTGTTCAGACTCTACTAATAAGCCTCAGTGATAGGGGTGGTACTGAAGACCTCAAACATCCACTGTAGGAATAATCTTTTTGAAGTTCTTAACTGAAAGCTAAACTAAGTTTTCCTTCTCTATTTTTGTAAGATTATCACAGAAAAAGGGCCATCTTCAAAAGACATTAATCGAAATGCCTCTAAAACCTTATATTTGAAAGCCACGCTTGCACATGCTGAAATGGTACCTGTTCATGCACAGAAAGACACCAGTAAGCAATAGGCTCTCTCATATAAGCAACTGCTGGCCTGAGATTGCAGCATATACACACACACAGAGCCAGCAAGAGATACTAAACCTGATGTTTCCAAATATTCAGACAGGACTGAATTTAGTTTTAATGTTAGGCACTCCTTTTGCCCTACCTTGGCCTGTCCTACCTTTGAAACCCATGCTTACAAAATCATGGCTTTCCCTATCACAGCGTCTGAAGTCTAGCCCTTATCACAGCACATGGACTTCTCACTTTTATATACTTGTGTGGGGTCTGCTTTGCGTTTTTTTTTGTTGTTTTGTTGGGTTTTTTTAAGACTCCCACCAGTCTGACCTATGAAAAAACCCGGTAAAAATTCCAAAAAATGCTAGCAGAGTGATCTTGCCCCGATTCTCACTAGCCTCCTGACACATCTACTTCTCCCCTGGAAGTGCCTGCAAGATCAGTGGCTCCTGCTGCTAGCCAGTCCAGCGCAGGCCAGGGCAGAGCATCAGCAGAAAGTACAGAATCACAGCTGCCTAGCCATTAGCAGAACCCAGTCTGCTCTAATTTTCAGGAGAAGGGGGGAAGGAATGGACAATATGCTGCTATAATTTTCCTACAGATTTCCTACAAATTCCTACAAATTCCTACAGATTACGCATAGCAAGGAAAATAATACAAACACTTGCAACGTGTTTCTTTCTTCCCTGTATTTTCCACATGCAATTCTTCCACATTTTCTAATGGGGCATTCAACTAACACCGCTTTACTAACGATTGAGGATTTACTGACGACTCTGGAAAGCATACACCTGTCACAGAACGAATGCCCCTCTGTGTTTTCATCCAGTGGGTCAGCTATTTTATCTGAGGGTTTGAACTGACACCAGGAACGAGGGCACGACTTGAGATGAAGCAGTGGCTTTGCCCCATTTCATAGGTCAATAACTCAGTATTTCAGCCTAATACCTGCTCAAAATGATCTGTCCCATTTCTGCTTCAGGTTATATTTGCTCTGTTATTTCTACAGAGCCATCCACAAAGTTTCTGGAAGCACCGAGTCTGGTGGCTGTCTACTGTAATCGTATGTATATATGCAAATGATCTGTTTAGCACATAAACAGTTCTGCAGAAGATTCACAGACTAGAGATGTAAGGTAAGCAATAAAAAATAGCTGTTATTTAGACAACGAATACAGCAGGAGATCTTTGCTAAAGGGTCACTTCTAAAAACTGTTTCCTAAGTGTCCCACTTACCCAGAGCACAGAGGTTTTGGCTGCCTGTTGGCACTGAAGTTTGTATTTAATGCTTCAGAAAAGTAAGGAAAGGAAAATCACGAGCCTGTTGCCGTCTATGGATTTATTCATCACGGAGAAAAGCCACTGAAAATGGGGTGTGTTTTTCCCAGACTATTTTACATTCAAAACAACAGCCCTGTCTGCACTGGAAAATTCCACAGTATGTGGAGACCTACAGAGGGGCCGAAGGAAGGGACTGGGAGAAAAAGGTACATGTTTTAACCAGACTGAATAAGGGTAACTATGCTCACATTAAACCTCACTTAGACCTTCTGAAGTTCCTTCAGAAAAATCAGAAAAGCTAAATTCTAATTTGTCTGATATTTCTAAAATTAACAATATTGCCAACAAGCAAAAAAAAACCCCATATGCTTCTCCACCTGTCATATACCTCTTTTTAGACATTCTTATATAAGAAAAGCAAGTTTTAGAACACAGAAGTTGCATAGTTTTAAGCAATCTTTTGTAGTCATCAGTGATGTCAGTGAAACTTGATTTTGCTCAGTTCCCTAAAAAAATCAGTGCCTGTGCTGAACAACATACATACATACACACACACACACTTTAACAAAGATGCAAATGTATCTTTGCCCCGTTCATCAGGTATTCATAAACTCTTCAGTGCCAGTCCAAGCTGAATTTCTGTGAAATCACAAGCAACCTGAGAAAGCATTTTATGTGAAGTATATGTGCATTCAGTATTCTAATGCTTTCCATAAAACACCTTTAGCGTAACACACGCATGCAAACACAAACTGTCCATGCGGGAAACATACTCACTATGGTTATTCAGAAAACTCGTTAAAAATTACAGGCATGTACAACTGTATCTAAATCTTTGGTCTGTTCTTACAATTCAGATGCTAGCAGAGCTGGAAAAAAACCCCGAGAGCTGTAAGAGCATTCTGGGAACGAGACTGAGATCTGACCAGAGCTTCCACTCTGCTTCTAGAATAGCCATGTTATAAAAATTTTACTCTGAGTAAAAGAGCCTTTCCAGATGTAGCTAGATAATACTGAACTCTGTTTCCACTAAGAGCTTTAGGAATAGTATTAGCTCACATGGAAATAATTTTTTAACTAGCTGGGAGTGGTTCCCTAACAGTTCCTGAAGCTGTTCCCCCATGCTCATATCCCCTCCTCTCTGGCTCATTTTAGGAGCTACACCCAGTGTGCAAAATGACCTCTGCACCTAGAGGCACAAACTATTTTATGTGTGGAAAGAAAGGAGTATCATGACTGACTGGCTAAAACCACCAAGAGAGTAAAGTACAGCTTTGTACAGCTTTTACCTGACAAAAGCCAAGAAGATTGATCTCTCTTAATGATGCTATGATGAAATAAAACTACTTTAGCTTTACAGGGTCCTGGAACATTATGGCAAATGCAGCTTCCCATATGATCATGTCAGAAGCTTGGTAAAACCGGACTTGTATTTTCTCGAAGTCTGTAAATTTGAAAGGCCCTCTTCATGTACTCTGGGGTGAGAAGAGTAGAGGATTATATAAAAATCTGTGACGGTGGAAGAAAAGTCAATTGTATTTAGACACGACAGCAAAGATTCAATGTTTTAGCCCACATATGTTGAACCATCAGGATCACTTTTCAATTGACCTTTCTCTCACCTTGTATCTTAGCAGATTCTTTGGCCTGTTCACTTTATTCTTTCCCATCATCCATCTGGGTATATTTCTGAGATATCTGACTCAAAATTTTCACAGCAGTAAGAACAGTTTATTCTGGGAATAGCTGATAAAGAATGAAATACATACTTGGAAGGTGGGGAAATGAGAGATCGAGACCTTCAAACTCAAGCGTGAAGGACAGCAGGTGGATGACAACCCCAGCGCTGCATAAAAAGGAGGAGTAAGGTGATCAACCAGAAGGAGTAATTTTCTGCAGAACAGTAAATACACAGAATTATTTGCCAAGTAAAAGACTGCTCAGGTCTAATAATACTGATTGGCCAGAAGAACAGAGTGCAGAAAAAATTAAAAGAAAGAAAATGGGACCACATTCTCTCTTCAGTTTCGTAATTTCTCAACCACTGTAAGACATGGATCCTCAGCCTGCCAGTCACACACCAACCCATTTCACTCATCTGTGAACTCCAGGTTTTATTGCTGCGATGCATTGGACCAAGCATCTTTCACGCTGTTTTGCCATGAAATTCAGAAGGTGTAAGAGTCTTTAGTAACTGCTCCTGACTCCTACATCTGTGTAAGAAGAATACCTTAACAATTCTGGTAGACTTGTTCTACCAAAACATTTTACAGACTTCTGTGGATGCGCCAGTGAACCTAGAGAGCTGAGCCTGACAAAAATGGTAGGAAAGCAGCTTTATCCACACTATTCTCTACTTAGGATTTGGCACATTATATGAAGACATACACCTCAAGGAACCACATCCACTCACCATGTGAGCTGCCTTCTCTCTGCTCTCCACCACTGTAATGGAATCAGGGTTTCAACACTGGCATTTTTTGCCAGGTCTATATGAAAGACCATCACTGTGTGGCCATGGTCTCCCACAACATCTATGCTTCATTATAACACCAAACCCATCACCGAACACAAGACATGCAGCAGACAGACCCCGCACAGACTCTGGGCTTGTCTTGCATGATCTCTTAGCGCCGTGACCAACACCAAGCGGCAGCTACTTCATCTGCACCACTGAGTGACATGTATTTCTCCAGGTTAGATTCCCTGGAACACATTTCTATACCCAACTGAAACTGACACAAATGAATGAAGCTTTTCCTCTTACAGGCTGAAATGGAAGAAAATGTCAGTTGTTATAGCTACTGTTAAATATTTAGGAGTAAGCCCTCCAGTTTCAGGATGAATGAATGGATTGAGATATTCAGCCTAGTTACGTTATTAATAATTTACACTATCTTTCAAACTGCATTAAATCTGCCCAATACATAGCCTCTACTCAGAATTTAAGATATCAAATCAGTCTAAGGATTAATTTAATTTTCTTCTGGATACAGCACCTGGTTTGCATTTCAGAATGAGACTTCACTACATTTGTATCTGCTGTTTATCTTCCACCAGGAAACAGACCTCAGAAATTTCATTGTTCTGTGATAATATATAGCATTAACACCTATTTTAGTCACAATACTCAGAATGCAAATACAGGAGCTGACACAGTGATTTAATCGAATTTTACATGCCAGTGTGGAGTCACATTCATTTAAATCCAACTTAGACGTGGCTGACAGTTTGAATATCACTATGTTGTAAGCCAAGAAGACAAACCAGTCAACCACAGCACTGCTAACTATATGGATTTCCCATTTTGCTAATGTAATTCCTTACAGTTAACATGGCTTGTAAGCAGTACCTTTGGAAGTAAACAAGTGCAGGAATTAAACAGAAGATTCAAAGCTGGCTTGATTAGTTCCTGTTGAAGGAGGTGGCCATGTGAGATCTGGGGCCGTGCTCTGGGGAGGGCAGAGCTGGCAGGCACAAGACCTTTATTACATCCGGACCCGCTCTTTATTTCCCTGTGAGCTGCTAAAGCGTACTTAGCTCCAAAGCAAACAAACACAAGCTAGTGCATGCTGCTGCCCCAAAACCAAACCAGCCAACGACAATGCGTACGGCGGACGACATGTACCCTGCAGTCCTCCAGACCCAGGGAAATCTCAGCCATTTGCTTCTCCTTGTCGGAGTGGTTTAATCCAAATACTGATCACATGCAGCCTGTTGAAAAGAACAGGCAATTCTTCCCATCACACACCGGGGAATTAGCTGTCCCTTCAGAGCTACAAGTACTGGAGCAACCCCCACTGTCAATCCCTCTTTTTGCCCTCTACATCCCCTTTATGTTAAAAAACTCATTTTTTACTTCTAGTGCATGAAACAGCTGCTTCATAGTCAGACGAATTTGGCAAGTTTCAGGCATCAAAACCTGACTGAGTTTTGCAAGGTATGATTTATACTTCCCCTTTTCCTGTACAGTACGTGGGGAAGCCAAGAGTGAATCAGCCTTTTGGGTATCAGGAATCCAAAAGTCTTCTATCCTAGCCATAGCCATGGTGAGGCAACTGGCCTAAACTTCTTTTTGTTGGATTTTGGCAATACCGTTTCTTACCAGGGTTGATTTAAACCTGTAGAGATTATAGTATATTCCTGCTTTATATACATGGCCTGTATCATATGGTCGAACAGACAGTTCACAAAAATTAGAGGATGCCACCAATGCAACAGATGGAAGACATTTTTTAAGGACAAAATGTATTTCTTTTTAAAATCAAACCTAAAAATAGCAACTCCCACATACACTTGATTTTAGAAGCAGGGGGAAACATTTTCATGTGGAGCACATTTGAATAGCCACACAGCTCAGATTTTATTAGCTAGTTAGATTTTATGTAAAAAACCCAAATGGCTGAATTTTATAAAAGCACTACCTTTAGAAGTGCTGATTCATGTCGACACACAGGTCCCAACCCAGCTGCCAAACTTTTTGCTTTATTTTTTTATTTACACCTATGCCCTTGTTTAGCCCTTTTTTGTGCTGGTCAGAAGCAACACAAAGCAATTCCAGCTGATTTTGGCCAAAGCGATAGAATACTTATTGACTTCTAATTCCATGTACCAATAATGTAATCCAAAATGGATTCTTTTAGAACCAAACTAAGCAAAACAAATCAGCAAATCCAGTACAAAAATACATATCAAAGGACCAAAATCTGAAGTTTGAAGTAGTGCTCGCGATTGGTGTTGGTGTCTGATGACAAAATTATTTCAAAAAGGGCTGTAAATCACAGGAGTCAGCCTCAGCCTTCACCAGTGCCAAACTTTGCACTGATGTCAACGGCTCATCATTGCTGGTCTCGCAGCTGAAACATGACCCACCTTGTAGATGATATTGCTAAAGCACTGTTCACAGTGAAATCAAATGCATTAGAAGATGTATTGAGCTGAACCCCACTCTGCAAATACCTCAGCATGTACCAGCATGTACAGGGTAAACTTCAGTGTCTTGGAGCCTTCAATGCTCCCGTGTCTTGTGTCTTTGGTGTCAAGGGCATCCACCACTCTGCTGAACTCACACAATGATCTAGGGAATCTTCTTTAGTCTGTCTGAAAATCTGTGTGGGGCACACGAGCCAAGTTACTGTCTGTAGATTCCAAATCAGTTCAGCAGGAAACACCTTCTTGAAACTCAGGGTGTTGGGACTGCTTTTAAAGCTCCATTCTGTAGACTTTTGAAAGGTACACCTTGTACGCAGTCCTCACCTTTTTACCTGCAAACATGCAGAGCTCATGAAAAAGCACCCTGATTTTCAACGTGGATGGGAGGAAGTTTTATGTCACTGGAACAAAAACCTTCATGCAGATCTTTTGTAAGTAACAATTCCAAAAGTAAGCCTGTATTGCCAGGAACAAGGAAAGGGATGACACCTGGAAGTCAGACATCCGAATGTGGATTAAGAGTGAGGCAAAGAGCTTTCACAGTTGCCAGAGAGACCGAGTAGAGATTCATGGGAAGACAAATGTAAATTCTGTGTGTCTGTGTAGATGTCTGTAAGCATACTGTCAGCTGAAAAAACCCCAGTAACCATCTTGTAGAGGACAGGGCTCCTGCTCTGTCTCTAGAGCAATGAACCGAAGAACTGGAAGGACAGAGTTGCACCAGCCAGGGTAGATAAATAAACCTGAGGTGACTCTGATGCTTTTTTCTGATTTGCAAGTTACCCGCTCAGCTATTGACAATATGAGATTAGAACAAACATCTTTATAAACCAAGTCCCTTGTTAGGTAGCAAAATGTTAAAAAATGCCATTTTCTCTACAATGAAACTCTGCTTCTTCAGTAAAAGGAATTTTGCTTAGGAAATCAGACTTCATGATGAGAGAAAAGCAGTGGGATGGGGAGGAAACGCAAAATCTGGTCACTTGGGGAATTTTCTTTTAGGCCATGATTTTCACTGTCCTTGAGCAGGGTTTTACACCTTTCTCTGCCAGGCATTTAGCAGGGAAGCTGGCACATCTATAACAGACACAGTCTCTCCATCTGAACCTGCTAGAAGCACCTGATGATACATGATGATATATGGAAAAACCAGTGTCCAAGTCCACAAAGAAGACACAAGGCACTTCACAGAAAATAAAAGACTCTCTCACTCCCACCTCCACACACACACACTTCATTTAATAATTACGAAAATAATCAGTTAGTCTTTATATCACAAAGCTAAGACTATTTCTTGATCAAAAAAAAGGATAATTTGCAAGGGAAGGATGGCTAGAGTAAGAAAAAGTAAATGAAAGGGAATAAAAAGAGTTAGTTAATTAAAAAAGAAAGCTAGTAAAGTCCAGGGTCAGGAAACAGCAGTTTGTATCAATCTATTTAACTGATGGATAACAAGGTCCAGAGGGAGGAATTAAACTAGCTGTATGAGCCTTCAAGGCTCAGAAGAGAATTTAAAAGCATAATGTCTCATGTTGGGAAGATCAAACCTTTCATTTGGTTTAGACAAAATAAAATTTATAGCTTTGTTTGGCAGCAGTAAGTATTTTTTTAAAGACTAAAATACACATTTAGATTTCATATTTGCAGTTTTCATAAAAGCAAACTTTGTGTTTCAGCTGATGGGAATACTTCAAGAAATAATATTGCCCTTCATCCTACAGGTACACAGAAAAACATACAACTGCAAGCTCAGCAGCTGCCCGTTTTTCTGACTTCTGAGACCACAGCCATTGAAGCTGCCCCAAAAAACCACATAATAGGGAAACTTTAAAAAAACCCCACTGCAACCCAGACAAGAAAGAAAAACAAAACTGGCCCAAAGAAAGGTACAGGCATGGAGTGTAACCTACCCCCCTTTTTATGGTGGCCCAAGCATATAAAATAACACAAATCCACCCTGTCCAAACACAATTAACAAATCAATCGATTCTAGATCTCCTTAGGCCGTGACAGGAGGCAGTAATGGTAGTAAACAAATTTTGCTGTCAATTTAAGGCCTTTTTCAGCAGAACAGTGTGAAGCAGACTTGGTGCAAATGAGCAGCCCAGTGAAATCAGAAACATGTTGCTCTTCCTGAGCCAAATCACTGCTGAGAATGCATCAACTATCCATAATATGCAAAAAACGATGGAGGAGATTCTGTACTGTCTACGATGCGCAGGTGTCTTTAATTATATTTTCCAAGCATGCAAAACAGCACTCACTGGCTTGATACCATCAAAAGTAATTAAGAAAAGGCTAGAACACAAGAACAACTGAAGTTTGGCAACAAAGCACTCCTGTGTTCCCAAAGAAAGAGGCAATTTTCTTCCTAGTCAATACTGCCTGGAGAAGTATGTCCTCTTCCATTTAGGGTAAGGTGGGAGGGAGGGTGAACACACTTCTTTTTTGCATAAGCTTTTCCAGATGCCCCTGAAGGCCATCTACCTGATGCGGAGAAGGATGGAAATCAGAAGATTCTGTAAAACCTCACTCAGCTCTGCCACTGGATGAACAGATTTGTGACGAAGTTTATCATATGTGAAAGAAAGATCTTGATATTTACTTCTATTAAGAATCTGGATAGCAAACAATGAGCAAGATGCTATCAATAAACAAACACTGTTTACAACATTTTTCTGCTGTAAACCCAAAAATTAACAATGCAGCTTACAGAAGAACCAAACATTCTCTGCTGGTAAGGGAAAGCAGTTTTTCCTTCAGCGACTTCAATGTGTTCCAGCTACAGAAATCAATAGCTTCAGAGGTCAACAATGCAGAGGTGCTGAGGCCGAATCCCGAAGTGAACGGGCAGCTAATACTGGAAGAATGCCAAAGCTACATTGAAATTATTGGTGGCACCCTGACCTGACACAGCAAACAGAGGAGGAGATGCTGGTTAAGCTCTCGGTAAAAACGTCTGCAGTACTGGAAAAACGCAGAGCAGCAGCAGGAAAAGCAAGCTATTTTTAGCACTTTTAGTCAAAATGGGTCCTGTCAGGGCAGCACAACTGCTACAGTTAGAAACAGCAAGCATTGCTTTTCCTGGCTGATACAATCTGTGAAGAGGAGAACCAAAAAGTACCAGGTAGTAGTAAAGAATTTTTAGCTACAAAACTCACTAAAACCCAGCTGGGTCAAAGACCAGATAAGCAAACTCCATTTGAAGGGGTGCATTTATTCAGAAAAATTAAAAAACTGGGGGACCATGGTAAGAATGTCAGCTAAAAATGGAGAATGGAAGCAATATAAATTAACAGAATTAGAGGGGCAAAAGTCCTTCCCTTGTTGTGGGACACCTTGACTAAGTAGACAGCAACGTGTGCCAGGGCGTAGCTGTGTGCCACTTTGTTTTTATAGTGCTTTTATAGAAGCGACACCGCTATTCTACTCATTTGGGACCAACTCTCCTGGTCAAAGATTCTCTCAGCAACCTAAATCTTGAGGCCAATTATCACGTCAAATCAACTACCCCTGTAGGATGGCAGTAACAAGCTGTTTAGGCAAGTTCCTTACTTCCTTTGAGAACATGGTGAAGGACAGTGCCACAGCCCTTTTCCCACACTGTGATGAGACCCTTGCACTTGGATGCTGTGGCTTTTCTGAACATCCACCAGGTCACTGGCCTTGGTCAGGAAGACGAACCAAGCACGCAGAAACTGTAGGGCAGCCAGCTCCTTACCCAGAAGCTGCCCAAGAACAAGGGGAAGGGCTCAGCAGCTGTAAGCAAAAGAGCAATTCATGCTCTTTCTTTTAGCCACCACTTTTGCAGTTGCTCCTGAGACCTACGTGGGGAACCTACGTGGGGAACCTGAGCTGCCTCCTTTCAGCTGGGACCTTTCCTAAGCTCACTTCACCCCAGCATGACTGGTTGAATGTCCCTCAAGCAGCGAGTGAAGGAGTCCCCAGAAAGAGGATGGTGCTTAGAGAGAGGTGCTCACTTTCACTGAAACCATCCATTTAATCTAGTAGGCCAGAGTGATCATGTAGGACATAAACCAGGCACTCCTGCTGTAGAAGATGTCTTCAGCTAAGAATGAAATTTAGGAATAGATGCTTTTGCCATCTTAGTTAAACTGAGCAATACCTTTGTAGATCCATTGATCTCATCAGGATTTCCCCAGGAGACAGATAATACTGAGCATCAGGAAGACAGAAAGAGTGGACTAGGACATCACAGCCAGGTGGGTTGCAGCAGTGTTTATGGACGCCTCACAGACCAAAGCCACATTACACTAGGCATTGAGCAAACCAACCACAAAGCTCACTCAGTGAGCTGCTACTTTCACGTTTGGAGAAACACTGGTAAATACAGAGGCCTGCAGAAAGCATTGGTAGTAACAAATCTGCAGGGTAAGCAGCAGCCACAGCATGCAACTGTTAGATTATGATCAAATATTTTTGCATTTATGTTGAGAAAAATTTAATCATCCCTAATTTCCTTTAAACACATTGTGATACAACTCTTTTCCTTGCCTTCAATTTTCCATTTTTAGTCAGTGCTTAAAGCATGCCTCTCCCCAACATATCCTTCCTACCCCGAACCCTCTCTCTTCCCACTCCTCCTCACCTCCCCCTCTCACAAAAATATAGCTTTTTTGGGAAAATATCATGCTAATGTTTGAAATTTTCTTTCTAGATCCCCCCACTAATGTGCACAAGCATCTCCTCAGAGTGCAGCTCCATTTCAGAATCAGACATTATCCCCTACCAAATCACAGTCACATTAACTTGGTGTTTATTTCATTGCTAGAAATCATACAAAATGTGTCCTATACACACGACAAAAGGTTTGCTCTCTTAATAAAAGAGACACTGCTGCTACTGAACAAGCAAAGGCTTATTTTCTGACTTTAAAACTCTATGTAATTAAACAGAAAGCTTAATATTGGATTCCTAAGTAACATAGCTCTGCTAATGTCAATTATCCTTTGCAAACAGAGTATGAGTTTTGATTAATGAAACAAATCAGTTCAACCCGCACCAGTGCATAAGCCCATTGTACTTTAAATGACCTTGAGGTGACTGACCGCATGTTCCTTTCCCCAAAGGGTATTTTCATTTTTTTGCTTTCTTGTTCAGCCTTTTTGTAACCATGGACTGCAGAGAGTCAGTTGGAACTGTAACACCCAAAAAAAAAATAAAAACACACAGATGGCTTTTAGCTTATGCATCAAGACTCTCCTTCCTAAAAAAAAATAATCATCTTTCTGAAGCAGAAGTCCTGAATGTCAAAGAAGAAAATAACGTATCCTCCAGACTAAGATGCAAAGTGGGAGGCAACACGGCACAGACAACACCTGTTTGTCCTCCTGAAGCCTTCAGACTCTCCCATTATCTTCTCTGATCCTATTTGTGCTTTCCCTAGGGAAGTCAGTGATTCATGTGTATTAAATTCATCACAGAGCTTTTACGGCACCAATGGGCCTTGCTGCTAAAGTGCCTCTAGCAATAGTCTGAGGTAGGTGGCTGCATCCTGGCACCATTTCCACCATTACCCTACTGGGTAGGAAAGGGCAGCATCCCATCTTTGTTTTTCGGAAGCTGTCAGAAGACTACAGCACTATGCTACAGAAATTATATGTCTCTTACACATATGGCACATCAGATATAAAAGGGATGTTTTTACTGGAGATATTATCATTTTGTACATCAAGCTCCCAGCACAGCAATGTCACAAAGAGGTAGAAAATGTCCTTAACTTGATTTCTTCAAAAACGACCAAGAAAAGTCTAAAAGACTTAAAAACCAGATTATTTGTCCACCAAATAGTCATATTTAATTTGGAGAAAAGAAGCCCACTTGTATGACAGAGTTTACTTAGCACGAAGTTTTAAAATAAGCCGAGTGCCGTACCACCCATCTGCTAATCATGGCTACCTGAAGAGCAAGATATATTCTGGCACTGACTTGTTACATAGGACACAGGGCTGATAGGATTACCTGGCTCTTTTCAAACACATGTAACCTTACTGAATTTTTCCATGTTTCATAAAACTGAATTTATTTGAGTGGTCCAGCCAAAACAGTTCAGCAATCTTTGGAAAAGTGCTAAGGAAAACTACTCCAGCCTTGCTGCTTTCCCATTTCTCTGGGAGAAGGGAGGGGAACACTCACATTGGTGCAGTACGGCCAGTGCACTGCCTGGCAAGTTTAATTCAGCAATACAAATTTCATTCAGTTCAGGAACAGGCCCAAGATCAAATTTCCATTTGGTTACCAAAGCACATGGAGTTTATGCTCGCTGCAGGAAGACAGACAACAAATTGATCCGATAGTAAGGCAAGCAGTCAAAATACTAACCCCTCAATGTTTTGGAACAGATTTTAAGTGCTAGTGTGAGTTCATACTGCATCAGCACTCTGCATTACCCGGCTGAGGCATTTTTGATCTAGAGACCATGAAATCAGACTTACTGCCAAAACACAGACCCATTCTGCACCCCTGTTGCTGTTGCTCTTAACCACCTCTTATCGATTTCTGGCTTGGAAAGATGGGAAAGGGAGGCTTAGAGACCCTCTGTTCCGACTTTGTTGTCCATCAGCATGTTCTTGTTCCGGGTGCCCATGCACCCAAGAAATTGAGCCTGAGAACTGAGCTGCGCAGTTCCTCTTGACCTCAAGAAATCCTCGTGCAACTGAAACTACGTTTGATAGTGTTCGAAGGACTTCGTTCAGAGGGAAAAACCAATGCACAAATTCTCAATGCAAGTTGCGGCCGAGAACTACCTCTGTTTCCTTCCACAAAATCCCAGGTGAAAACATTATCTAGAGCACGGGGACAGCCAAATTCAGCTACAGGTGAACATGGCTCAGTCTGCTGTTCTCTCCTCCCCTCTCCAGGCTCCAGTACAGCGCCAGCTGGGCTCAAAATGCTACAGTGATATTTTCTTGGCAAAGCCCTTTATAACATCTTTAAGAAAAGTAATTATTAGAAACACAGCCCACCTGCTGCATATGCTCTTCCTCACTCCAGAATTAGCTGGAGTATCAGACAGAAGCAAAATAACAGTAGGATCAGCTTTTGACTTGCGGGTAAGAACAGCCTCATCAAAACCAAGGCAAATAACACTATCGTGGATAATTATATAAACCTAGCATACCCCTGTAAAAATCACAAGAACACATGAGCTGTAATCTTCCTAAAAATTTGTTTCCCATTGAAATAAAAGCATTAGACTTCCAAATGGTAGTTCGAAATAAAGCCAATAATTTGTTTCCAGCTGGTACAACCATTTAATAAAATGCCTGCTGTGTCTCCAGGAATAATATTCTTCTTTCCTGGCAAAAAAAAATAATTGCCCTGGTTTTGGACCACCAGTTAAGTCCATCCCCAAAGTGTTCTCACTCTAAGTACAAGACATTCAAAAAGAACAATTTGCCATATGGAAGATAAGGAATTTAAAAAAGCATCCCAAAATGTGCAAATGATTTGGGGAAAAAAAATCTAGCAGAAGGCTGAAGTCACTTCACTATTATAATTATTCTCCTAATGTTTTAATAATAAGAAAAAAAGCAGTCTTGTTCTCTTCTCAACCAAATCCAAGCTCCATACTTTGTAGGTGTTAAGATTAGCACCTTCAAGCTGCAAGGAGGTAAGCAGAAGAGACAGCTTCCAAATAGCAATAGACTGGATGCAAATACTACCTGGAGCTGTAGTTAATTATCTTGCTGATGTTAATTGGCCTTGTTTGTCAACAGACAAAGAAGAATGAGGTGCTAGGTGTTGCTGAAGGGTTAATAAAGTGCTGTTTGTAAGGCTGCTTTCTTTAAAGATATCATTTACATAACGTATAATAACTATTTCTCTTCTTCAGGCTCCAGAACAAATATTTGAGTAATAAAATTAAAAGTGATTATATTGTTGCCTTTTTTTTTTTTTTTTTCCTAAAGCACAAGTAAGACAGGAGAGAGCAATAAAACTGTCTATGGCAGAACTGTCCCAGTGGTATAATACATTTTTCAGCATTTTGATGCAGCAGTTTGTTTGGACAAAATATCTGTGTGTTTATGAAACAAAGTTATTTAGCACTTTAAGCCTGGAGCTGACATGCATTGTTCCCAAGCAGTGTGATCAATTTGAGCAGTAAAAAGAACACATTTTTTTTCCTTTTCCCTGTGTACTTTTAAAAATGAAACATAAGGAGAGACCCATCTGATGCATTTCTTCAAGAATCAGTCTACAGCAGCTTCATAATAGTCAACATGCAGCAAGGTGATGGTAACTCCAGCACATATGCCTATCCAAGGGAACAAGCAAGTACGAGGATGATGGGAATAGTTCTAGGTACCGCAATTCAACGAGACAAAAACCTCATGAGGTTCAACAAGATCGAGTGCAAGGTCCTGCACCTGGGTTGAGGCAACCCCTGGTATCAATACATACTGGGCGATGAAAGGATTGAGAGCAGACCTGCTGAGAAGGAGTTTGGGGTACTGGTGGATGAGAAGCTGGACTTGAGCTGACCGTGTGCTCTCGCAGCCCAGAAGTCCAACCGTATCCTGGGCTGCATCAAAAGCAGCGTGGCCAGCCCGTTGAGGGAGGTGATTCTGCCCCTCTACTCTGCTCTGGTGAGACCCCCACCTGGAGGCCTGCATCCAACCCTGGAGCCCTCAGCACAGGAAAGACATGGAACAGTTGGAGCGGGTCCAGAGGAGGGCCACAAAAATGTTCGGAGGGCTGGAGCACCTCTGCTATGAGGAAAGGCTGAGAGAGTTGGGGCTGTTCAGCCTGGATAAGAGAAGACTGCGGGGAGACCTTACTGCAGCCTTCCAGTACCTGAAGGGGCCCTACAAGAGAGCTGGAGAGAGACTTCTTACAAGGGCATGTAGTGGTAGGACAAGGGGTAATGGCTTTAAACTGAGAGAGGGCAGATTTAGACTGGATATAAGAAAGATATTCCTTACTGTGAGGGTGGTGAAACACTGGAACAGGTTGCCTACAGAAGCTGTGGCTGCCCCCTCCCTGGAAGTGTTCAAGGCCAGGTTGGATGGGGCTCTGATCAACCTGTTCTAGTGGAAGATGTCCCTGCTCATTGCAGGGGGGTTGGAACCAGATGACTTTTAAAGGTCCCTTCCAACCCAAACCATTCTATGATTCTGTGAAGAAATTCATAGTCCTCAGAAAATGCATTCATCACTCCTCTAAGAGGAATGCAGCAACAATGTAAAAATGGCAATAAATAAATACTTCAGGAATTTTGTTGAGCAACAAAGAACTGTACTGCAAAGTGGCATGTATATAACACACAGAAATATATTAAAAACCCAGCTATTTATTACTGACCACAGCTTTACCGGAAAAAAAAAAGGAATGTTGCCCTGGTCACTGTCAACTGTAAAGCTTTTGATTAATTAACTGGTCTCACTTTTCATGCTCCTAGCAGCCTGAGAATAGCGACAACTTAAAAATTTGCATAGGTTTCCCCAAACGAGTAGCACCTAGGTTGTCTCACTAGCCCCATTAGTGACGTTTGCCTTTGCCAGAGCAGTGCTTATTCTCACAGTGTGTCGATGCTATAGAAAGCAAAGGTCCCCCAGGCTGCTCCAAGTTAAGACTCTCTGAGGAAAGCTAATGGTGCTCCAGCCCGTGCAGCACTCAGTCCCTCGGGTGGTTGCACTGGGGTTGCCCTTGCCACCTTCTTAAAGGCTAGTTACAGGAACACAGAGGAGACCTACCCGAGGCGGCCTGCGCTTCCTCCAGCTGGTCCACAGCAGTGCTTGCGAGCTGCAGCTGAGAATGGTGGTACCCCAGCTAGCTGGGGGCTGTGGCACCTTGGAGCTCTCAGTCCATCTGTCCAGCCAAGACACTGACATGAGGCTACTCCCACGACTTGAGCTTCAGCACTGAAAGCAATCTGGAGCACGGAAATTCCCTCCAAAGCCTGGGCAAGCTCACTGCGATCCCAGCTGAAAAGGTGTTTTCCATAGCATAACCTTTGCCCTCACGATCTCTCCCATTCCTTTTCCAACTGAACTCGTCACAGGCCTATGCCACTTACTTTCTTGCCTTTAACAAGGTTCCACACACAGGCCACCTTTTTCTAGATTATTCAAATTCATTCCTCCTTAAAGTGAACAGTATGTAGAAACTCCAACAGACATAATGCAGATTAACCTTTTATTTAAGATAGAAAAGTCAGTAAGAAATATCAGACCCATGTTTCTGCTTATTCCCAGTGACTTTGTGCTCACCACGTCTCTTTAGCACAGGGCTCGCCAAATGGGAAATACTAATTTGGGCACAATTAAAATATTTCGTGGGAATGTATCCATTTTGTTTAAATGCAGAGGAAATTATACAAAAATGAATATTCTTATAAAGGTCAAAATGTTTCCTCTTGACATTTAGGCTTTTTAGTACAAGTGACATACGACTGTGGGGGAATCACAACCAATTGTACTTTGTACATATGAAGAGGTCATTCTTTTCCAGGGAGCTCCAAGTCTAAGTGGACAAGAAAAATAAATGGGGATAACACATACAAACATAGGACTAGATCGCAATACTTTCACTCACATTAAAGAATAATTTTTTCTATAAATAATCCCACTGATGTCAGGACTGCTGATGAAATAAAGGACCTTATTTGCCAAAAAAAGATGACGGTCTGGCTTAACCCGATCAAGCTCATGAAAGTCAAATACCCCATGCAACCTGTGATCTGAATATATTTGATGTCTTTACTTGTAGCTACTTTTAGATTCATTGTAACCCCTAAAGATTTCACTTTGTATTTACCTTGGCCAACTTCAGCCAAAAGCCTGAGGTTTCACCCCTTCCGAATCTTTCACGAAGTGATGAGGTACAGCTGTTCAGTTCTGTTTTCCGGAGTTCTGGTTGTCCTCCCTCTACAAAGTCTCTTCTGAATGTGACTGAGGAGAAATAATTAGAATTAAGTAACTTCAGGGAAACTAACTATTCTGGATAGCTACAACCCATGATCAACTTACAGAAGGCACAATAAAAAAAAACAACCACTTAGTGAGAGAGGGATATTGAAATTAAGCATTTGCAAGGAACTTTTCAGAGACTCTGGCATCTACCAAATCACTAATTCATCATAGGTTTAGACACGTTCCACAGCTTTGCACAGCTACAGATTTATATGTTATGCCTTTGATAGGATTTTCCAGTCCAAGCCAGCGGCCCTTCTGGAGAATGACTGATCTCTTCCAGCAGCCTTTTTCTCTCACACTTGTATGGATTTGATGCTCATGACAGCACCTCACTTACCGTTCTTGAGACCAAGCCTCCCTCCTTATGCACTAAATAGACATAGACAGCTTCCAGTACGCTCGCCTGCCTGGCCCGGAGGTGAGTGAAATCTGAAAAAGCGACAATCTAGCTCTTTAAAGCATTCTTTACACTTGCACATAGTAGGAAGAAAGAAGAACAAGTGGTGAGGACAGCATGTCATGCTGACAACTCAAATCCTTGGCTCTGCTGGTGAGTTACCAATCAATCTCTAAATGAGTGCTGTTTGGTGAGGACTTCTGTTCAGTGGGAAGCAGGTAATAGACATCATCCATCTGTTTCACCGGGGTCAACAGCTCTAACACGGCAAACGAGCTGCTGTAGCTGACATCCATCAAATTAAAACCTGGAACATATAGAGTCTTCCACATCTGAATTGCTTTTCCTCTGTTGGCTATGGCTTACCACAGTCAACACTCTTTCAGGAGAAGATTCCAGCTTCATCGACAGCAGGGGTGAATGGAGAAGAGATTTCACTTTTGTTGCGCAGAATCACTGAATGACCAAACGCTGACATTTAGGGAGACCTCCCAAGGTCAGTGGGCCCAGCCCTCTGCTCAGAGAAGGGCCAGCTTTGCAGTCAGATCTTGGTCAGCATAAAATCTTGGCTGTACTAGAAGAAGAAAAATGGATTGCTTTGTCTTCCTTAAAGCAACTTTTACTTATTTATTTATTCATTCATTTATACATTCTCTGTTATCTACTCTTTGGTATAAAGACCCTTCCACTCCAAAATCACTCCTCCTCTCTTTGGACTACAGCCACCTCTTGAAACAAAATTTCCACAGCCTGTTTTTTTCACACCCCCCTGGCCCAACGCTCCTTCAGAAGCTGCTTTTCGCCTCCAGTCCTCAGCAACCGAGACCCTGCCCCTCTGCCTGCCCACGGCTGTTTTCCTTTTCTGTCCCTGGGGCCCAACGCCCAGCTTCTGCCCTTCCTCCCCCCGGGTGCAGCAACATCACCACAGAGCCTGAACTAACCGCAGATTTATTAGGCTGGCCTCTGCTCTGCTCCGAATTCCACTTTTAATGTTAACGTGTCTCATTAGTGTGCGCACGTGGCCAGCTGAGAACCAAAGCAAACACAGAAATCACTCAGCACTCCCATTAACAGACATTTTTAAATTTTGCTGTAAGTGTAAGCATGAGGGGGAGACTAAGGCATTTTATCTGCGACGAAAGAAATCAGTGGCAAAATTTGCCAGCTCTAATCCATGCAGCATACAGGTCTGTTATCTACTGCAAAGCGCATGATAAAACTAACAGCCCCCAGCAGAAAAGCTGTGCAGAAACCCTCCAGTCAAATGTGTCATGTGAAACACAGCAAGAAAAGGTTTTCCCCAGATGAGGGTAAGGACAGAAGTGTAGAAAACAGAGGTTACGCTTCCTTTTTTGGGAATGGCTCGCTGTGGTTTTGAAGAAGAAAAAAAAAAGTGGTGTGTCAGCCACTGGCAGAGGAAAACAGTAAGTTCTGCTATTTTCAGCTGTAGATCTAAACCTTCGTTTAGTTTGGCTTCTTCCCCACCCGGGTTATTCCTTAACCTCCTGTCCTCAGCAATGCTACTCCCTCCTCAGTTGCTGCTAGCCAGCAGGGCACTCCAAGCAGAGGACATCCCTGGGGGGGTCACGCATTATGGCTCAGAAGCAACACTTCACTTCAAAGAGTCCCGAAGCGCGGGTTCGAGTCCCACCCACCGCATGCACCCGAGCAATCTCTTCTGATAGCACTGGGCTGCCCGTACACGTAACATGGAATACTGGGGGTTTCTCGTGAGGGCTGCAGGGTGATGCCGTGCTTACTCTAACTAGGCTTTGAACACTGATTCCACTTTACGCTATCACTACACATCCCAAAAATTAGCACCTCTGAATTCTTGTGCTCACAAACCCGGCGAGCATATTTTTTGGAAAATATTACTGCTTGTACCACACATGAAAAATCTGCCGTCCACAGAAATTGCAGCCAATTTCAACCTCAAGGCTAAACAAACCAATCTCTTTGTAGGAAAATAAAGGGGAAAAACTCAACAGAGGAGATATTACAGAAAATCCCCATTCTCTTGTGCTCTTCCCTGTCACACACACTCTCCTCTTGTTTTAACCATGTGCTTAGATTTTGATGACACTAAATGGAAGAATTCCTGCTGCTTCTTCTTGCATGTCAGTAGCATTAGTAGCATCACTGTCTGTAATCATGTCTCACTGATGACACCAGATGCCAGTTTTATACAAGCATTCAATTAACATTTTATATACCACGCAGCCTGAAGGTTATTTTTTAATGTGATATACACACACATTCTCTATAAATAATTTTATCTGCTTTTATGGCTTTTTGGAGCTGTCTATATCTCAGAAGCACAAAAACAGTGCTGCAAATTAGCCATGTGTAAACACAGGGAAACCACAGAAGGACTTTAACATTATAAAGGCTTCTGTTACCACATTTAACTTCTGATGTTCAGCTTTCCTGTGGAGCCATTCTCCTTCCCAGGTTACATGACCTACTTCAGGCCTTGGCTTTGAAGACAAACCTCCAACCCTCTGGAATTAAACCTAAAACTCTCCGAGAGACGGGCACCTGGGGGGACTACACCTCCACTGACCCTGCAGTGCCCTGCTTTGAGAGTTTTAGTGACATCAAAGAGGCTGTTCAGTTCTGCATGGCAGGTTTAGCTCTTCCAGACCACCATCTAATACTCCAACCTCCCAGTCCCGGGGCTAAGCAAAGTTCTGAAGAGACATAGACCTCCAAACGGCCAGTCCTTCCCTGCTAGCGTGACTCCATGCACGGACCTACTGCAGAAGGAAGAGGTAGCAAGGCGATTGCCTCCTTGAAGGAACTAAGCCTTTAGGCTGGTTTCACATTACCCATGAAGTGCACCCTCGACCCTGTATGGACTTTCTCCTTTTTGCCTCGTCAAGGTCTCTGGCCAAGGAGATTTCCACCCAGCCCAGCCCTGCACTGCAAAGTTACCTGCTCGGAGGTGGGCACTGCTGGCACAGGAGGAGGTTTATGCCTGTTTTTCCTGTGGTGTAATTTTAGGTTTTAAAACAGGGAATCTATTTATTCTTCACATCCAGGCAGAAGAAAAGACAATAAAAGGAAGGGCAAACCTTTCTTTCTTTCCTTTTTTTTTTTTAATAATCAATGGATGACAAACTTATTTAGACAGTTCCTTACCACTCAAGTACCTTGACCTTTCTCCTCCTTTTTGTTTATTCACTTCATCCACTCAGTTCAGTATCTAGATCTCACTTTGGAGGCTTTGCACATTGACTGTTCGCTCCAATCTCTTCCTAATCTGTTGCTTGCTCCTTTTATTTAACCTAAGCCTCTTCCATGTCATTCTTCTTGCTAGGACTGTTTTCCTCAGCTGCTTCTTCAGAGTGCTCTGGTGGCACCCAGGAGACATGATGCCATCTGCCCACATTGACAAAGACACAGAGGGGGTCTCCATTGCTGCATCAACAGATTAAACCTCATGAGTGTCCTGTCCCGTGTGGGACCTCCATGAAGGCTCTGCATAACTGGCATTCCAGACAACGCGCATTTGAGACTGCCTCCCACAGAGCCTGCTGTGAGTCAGCTTGTGCGGTGAACGCTGGAAACGGGGCAAGCCCTGCACTAACGCAGCCATGCAGTATGCACAGGACTGCAGTTTCAGACAGGTACCTTGCAATGGCCACATCTATGTATTTGTCTGAAAAATTCCCCACTGGTTCTAGTTTGGCGGTATTTTTCAGGCAGAAGTGGGATCTCTTTGGGAGGCCAAAGCTGTCAAAAGAATACATACAGGCTGGATTCCAATGATGGATAAAAAAAGATAGCTTTCACAAGACTAGCAACGGTAATTGTCCAAGCTGGAAGTGATCCTGCCTTCAGAACAAGATGTCTCATGTTGTCTTTGGGAGGGAAGCCATCACACTCACAGATGTGCATCAAGCTATCACTGAAGAGTGGTAAGAGGGGTAACCTCATCACCATTTGGATGAGGAGAAGGATGTTTTGAGCATCAGAAAGGATGGAGCGAAAATCACATTAACACCACTACCAACACCATGGGCCATAACGTTGAGCCACTAAAATTTAGCCAGGCACATCCTTTAACTCCTTTACCCCCAACACATCCAGAATAAACTAAGGACATGGTTGAACTTTCTGAAGTCACTGGACTAAGGCTGCATCCACAGTGGGGGATACAGGGAATACATCTGTTGATCAGACAGATCGCTACATTTTTGGTGTATCAGGGGGTACTGCATGGGAAAAAGGATGCTAGCCAGAAAGGTAGGCGCTGGAGGGCTGATGACACAGAGCTGGCGCAATCAGCACTAGGGTGTATAAATAATCCATGATGATCAGCAAGACTTTAGAGTCTGATAGAAAAAAAATCATAACTGTTATTAATAATTGAGGCCACTCTCAAAGTGCCCTGGAGCACTGTGTGCATTCCCTCAAGGACCGTGACAAAGTGTGGCAGTGATCCTGTCCTGCGCATCCAAGGCAGCGCCCAGCCGATAATCTGCAAGGGACTGGCGCTGGCGCCGGGGTTATCAAGTCGAGCCCCACAGATAAGGCTGCCGGCCAGCCCTGCAGCAACCGCGGAGAGGCTGCGGCTCACTGCGGTGCGTTCGCCTTTCTGCTTGCCTCCCACTTCTCCTCTTCACGCTGGGGCAGCCCACGCAGCACGCAGCCAGGGCGGCCCTGGGGGGTGCCGGCGTGCCTCCCCGAACAGACACACACAGGGCTATAGGCAGGGGTAAGTGGCATGGTGGGACCTCAACGGGCAGCGTGGCCATGTCCACGCGCTTCCCACGGCCGTGCGCCTTCGCTTGGCTCGGTTCAGGAAGAGACGCCCATCTCCTCCATCGCTCAGTCGCTCTCCCCACGCAGCCCGGTTCTCTAAATATGTTTATTCCATAAACACTCACTGACGTACTGCAGTGGGAAGGGCACATCCCTGCCTGTCACACCTAACAGGTAGCATATTACACACAATAAAGTCTGAAGTCCAGGCTCAGCTGAAATCTTCAGGGGAACTCACATCTTTGTATTACACCTAAAGTAAGTTTTCCCCTTTTCTGCCACACTTTATTAATTTTTCTCTGGTTTTGCTGCTTTATGTTGTACATTTTTGCAGGACAGAGACAGTGTTTCTTCACCACAAAGGGCCATTGTGACTTCAACAATGATTTTTTCCCCGCGTGCCCTAACACCCTCTCACAGCACTGTCATTATCACAACAGCAACAGCATCTCAGGACCCATGTACAAACAATGTACACTAACAGATTTAATGGTCTTAACTACCAAAGAGACAAAGATTTCCCCACCCACCCACCTTTTTTACTATTTGTTCCACTTGTTATCCAAATGTCAGCGTTCATTGTCTGCAAAATGACTGTTGAACCAATGATTATGGTGTGGCGTGTTTCCTTTGAGTGACAGTGCCTGCACAATGACTTCTCTCCAACACACTCGGCAGCCAGCATTAAATATTCTTGGCATGTAGCCTGAATAACAACACACATACTGAGACCTGCCAGCATTGGAAAGTCCCTAAGTCCCAGGAGCTGAGATTAATTGCCAGCTATTCTTAACATTTTCTCACCACTCCACCCAGTTTCTTGGGTCTTCCCACCCACTACAATCTTACAACTGCCTTTGTGGAGTTTCATAAAACTCCCTGAGACAGTTTCGGATGAGTGGAGAGCACTTCAACTCCCCCTCAGACTGACTGACTTCACAAGCCCACAGCGCGTTCCTTGGCTTTACAGAGGGAGGCTCGACCAGGTACCGTTGTGCCTCTCTTTGTTACCGCTCAGGACTCTTCCCAAATTAGCCTGTCTCTGAGGCAGGGGGATGGAAAATACAACGTTTGAGAAAAAGACAGCAGAAAGCACTTGGGTAACCTACTTAACCCCTCTTTTAAACCAGGGTATGAAGGTAAGTCCTGTGAGATGCTGAGCATCATCTACTTCCATGAAGTACAGATGACACGAAGGCACTTGTACTAAAGACTACAGCCTCAGTACTTCACGCTGCTAAGCCCAAGTTTATGCTAGTGGTGGAAAAACACAGAAGGAATAATAATATCACCTATTTCTTAGCACAGGTCACCCTTTTGCTCATGTAACATCACTCTCTAAACAACAAAGAGGTTTCACAATCATGAACCACAATCCCCTTTTCACCAAGGACTCTAAGTATGATGAGAAACAGCGGAAACAACCACACGGGAAATGAGAAAGCCCCTCTTCTGACTTTTCCAACTAAAAGCAAAGCAGGAGGTATGAAAAACCTTCACATACTTTTCACTTTGGCTTTCCACCCGCAGTGGTTAGGATCAGCTTTGAAGAACCACCAAAGTTTTTGATCAAAGTTTTCTGGATAACACAACTTGGCCCATTAATATAGAATGTTTTTTTTTTAAATGAAAAGGTGTGGGTTTTCCTGAAACAGATGCCTGCAAAGGCATCTAACTCCTGAAGGCTTGAGCATCCTGGTTTAACCAGTTTTAGTCAGTGAGTCAGGTCTCTGATAGAGCTTACTACGAAAAATGCAGCTCATTCGCTCTTTCTTTCACAAGTTTCTCTCCACTATTTCCTAACACCTGCTATTACATTTAGGACTGATCCGAGTTAGGAACTCTAACAGAGGCTTTATATTAATCACCAAAAAGGACGGTTACGTTGCCCATTTCTATTTCAGACCCTTGGCTCCAACCCCAGGCTTTCAGCTCTTAGAGTGAGCAATGCCAGACTTTTGTTTTTATTAGCTTTATTTTTTTTTCCCATAGGTGCCTAAGAAGCACTTGCAAAACGTTTCAAGTAGCTGCCCATGCAAAACATATTCCCTAGCTACTCTGCGTGTATAATTTCAACTACCTGACTACAATGCTTATAACTGCATTTGTATCTGTACACAACTTGGGCATCCACACCTAAAAAAACCTCCCCCAAAATCAAACAAGCAACCAGACATCATCAGGCTAACCTCCAAGCAACTTTCCAGCGTGGTTTCCATAACGGCCTATGTACGCAAGCAGCCGTAGATCTTGATTGTTTTGCTATCTGATTGAAACACAATGCTTTTTAAACAGGACTACTCACGGGTAAAGAGACATAGCCTCCTAAAGGCTCATTCGGTCTTGGTTTATACTAGGTGGTGTTTTGAGTGCTCTGTCAAAAGTACCAGATCTGCTTTCATTCTCAAACACTTTAAGTTAATGGATTATAAATCACACTCATCTAAAAGGAGTACCAGTCACAAGGTATTGTTTCAGCATAAATACTGAGGCAACTGGGTGTTGATTAACATAGCTCTTTTAAGGTTCAGTCATTAAAGGTTAAGGAAACAGATTTCTTCTCGCCATCTTCATGAATATCATGGAAAACTACCTGTCGAGCTTCTCTGTAAAGCAGTAGTAAGAGTCATTCACAAAACAGTCAGAGCTCAGAAGGCAAGCAGGTTGAAATACAGCAGTAAAAAAAAAGGCTGTCAAAAGCCTACAGTGTAAATTTTCGAAACACAACACCCCAAATATTAGTGAACTGACAAAGTCATGGTACCATACTGATTGAAACTACTGGGCACATTTTGGATAAGTGGAATACGTTTTTGTAGCAAACTGATCAAATCGATGTTGTGTTACCAGGACTAAAACCTAGCATTTTGTGGAGAGCACTCCCATTAGCTACCTGCTGATCAGCATGACGTGTGTTTTAACAGCTTCTGACATTTTGGAAGAGCCATTTTTGCTCACTGCAGCGACTTCACTCATAAGAGGCCTCTTCTCTCCTCCCCACCTCAAGGTTTCAAGGAAGAAGCAGCAACTCTTTCAATCAGAGGCACCCTCTGGCAGGGGTTGAATACATGGGACACAGGCAGCTTCCAGCACACCCCATCCCTATCCTCACACACACAGTATATAGCAACAGCCAGTAATAGGCACCGTACACTTAAACTGGAGTTTCTCACTTCCTGAAGGCAGAAATTCCACCATCACCGCCTGGCTTCTCCGTAGATGGTAGAGCGAGAAGCCGGAGAGGGCGGCGGATGCGGGTGCTGGGACGCTGGCTGCTCGCAAGCGATGCTCCAAGGTGCAGCGGGCGTCTTGGGGACCGCTCCCGAGTACCTGCCTGTAGCTTACACTGCAGCACCACGCTTGTGGCACCTCCACAGCTCTCTGTCACCTGGCCAGCTGAGGCAATTTTGTCCCAAGCTATTAGAGCGGAAAAAAACCCTCACCTAAAAACTCCCCCAAATACATTGCCATATTGGCACAAGCAATCCATTTTTAATTGTAATATTCTTAAACCCAGGCAATTAACATATGACTTCTTTCACAGTGGCACTTTCCTGGGAGAGGTCTCTCTGGAGAAGATCTGAGCAGGTTTGACCAACCAGACTTGCTTCCTAGAAAAGGCTCTTCCAAACCTCTGGCTCTCCAAAAGCAGGGAAGGCTTGCTCAGAGCCAGGGCATTATGGACTCACATACCACTGACACGTGAGAAAACGGACCTCACGGCAGTTCACCTTAGAGAAATGGCTATTATACGCACTGTTGCATTTTAATTCAGTCTTTGAAAAATAAAAGGGTAAAGCTGTTCTTTCTTGCAGTTCTCAGTTTAGAGGCCATTACTGTCCTTCTCAAAAACACCTGCTTTCAGACCCACCGACAGAGCACATCAACAGCATCACGAAGTGTGCAACACTAACCTCCCTCAAAATAGGGCTATTACTGTCATGGGACGCGAGTTCAGGAAACTGGACGACCATTTCTGCAATGGAACATGGACACAATCCTTACAAAAGGATCCAAATCTAGGGCAACTCACTACCCATAACTCTAAAAGTATGTGAATGTAAAGGACAAAAGACTTTTGCTGATATTAAAAAAAAAATAAGGAATGTTACAATTATAAGCAAGGTCACCTTCTCCCTGTTCAAGTTCTTTGTAAGTAATACAACATGAAAATAAAGTATGAGACCTTAGAGTCACTTATCCTCCGGCTCTGTTTTTCTCTAATTAATTAAACGGGTGAAAAGCAGGAGCTGAGGGCCCATAGTTCAGCATCAGCACAATGCATTTCATAATTGCTCTGTGAGGACAACTCCAAACACCAATCAGAGGATACTTATTAAAGAGGGCTTCTGATGTATCCCCTTATAGCAAAAACCTGCTGGATGCCCCAAATTACTCAGTTACACCTCATTAAATTACATCAGTTGTTTGTTGCCAGCATATTCTCCATGCAGCCCAATGGCTTTGTAACCAAAGCTGCTGGAAACCTGTTTAATTGCTCAATTGTGTTTTTTTTAAACTTCTTAGGCAATGGGTGGAATACTGTAATTTGTTAGGAAAAGCACAGAGGACATATTAAAACAGAAGAAGATAAAAAAAAAAACCCAACACAAAAATACAAATCAGAAAATCAATGCTGCTACATGAAGGTTTTTACTAGGTTTCTTTCAGCTACGTTTGCTTTCATGTTCTTGGCCAAAGAGCTCTCAGGTAAGGAAATGTTCAAAAGTCGCTTCCTGAACAAGTCTCCTCAATTACTTTGCTGCCTCTGCAATTCAAACACTCGCAGAATTCTTTCTCAGGGCCGCAGCAGCAGTATTAGCAGAGCAACTGGGGTGGTCTTGTTACTTTAAACCTCTTTGAAAATTCACAGCCTGCAATCATCTCACATGCCAGTGTCCACTCTGGCTTGGAGGCAGAGGAAGAAAAAACTTTGGAGAGGCCTGTTAAATAAACCCTGTTTTCACAACAGTAAAATCCCTAATAGTTTTGATTCACTGAAGCAGTGCTCCCAAACAACCCCCTTTGTTTTCAATCACTTTTATAACAGTCTCAGACTAAAAAGCCAGACCAGAATACCTGTCTGCGTGTGTACACACATATAAATTACCTCAACCGACTGATTTTTAGGACTTCTTGTCAGCACAGAGTAATTTTTTATTTTTTATGTTTCAAGAAAAATTTATCTGACTCCTAAAATAGATTTGAATCTATTTGCTCCTCCACACTTAACAGCACTCCTTTGTTAGCATTTCTATATTACTGTGAAGACATACATCACTTCATGAAAAACACAGACAGTAAAAGCCCTGGAGTTGTGTTGCTGCAGATCCATTATCAGCCAGACACTCCTCCTGTATTTATTCCGGTTGAGAGGGGGAAAAATAATCTCTGGCTCCTCTTCACTGGAAACTCCAAAGATATTTTTATACAAAAAAAGGAAGTTTAGGGCCAAAAGGAAAATTATTCAAAATGGATGGGTGCTGAACACAATGCATTCCATTTAGCTTCTGTTCTCCTGCTTATCAACCTCCAGCTGAAACATTAAACACTTAACCCACAAGATGCAAAGGGATTTTGAAAGACCCCTCTTCAGGGATGGAAATAATTATCTCCCAAGCTTTAAGTTCCAAGGGCTTAGAAGTGGGACTGTACAAAGAACTAATTAAATTAGAAATGGCACCAGAGCATGCTATCCTGAAAAGGTGAACCTGTGGGCTGCACTGCATTGTTAGGAAAGAACATGCACTGCTTGTGCAAAAATAGAAGAGCATGCTGGAAAGGGATAGATTTGTGTTCTCAGCCCTCAAAACCACCAGTCTCAGAAATATGCTTGCTGGAGACATACAAGAAAAATGCTAGTATGAGAAAGCCTGATTTTATGGGTTCAGGTAATCCTGAAGGAATAGAGAGGAAACCCCAGGAGACAGCCCTCCCTGAAAAGTTATACAAATCAGCTGGATGACAAGGGAGGCAGAAAACCTTGCTCTGCCAGGTTACAGCTAGCTATTCTGAACCTCTCTTTCCCACTCTCCACGGTCCCATCTGGCAGAGTAGCACTAATGAGACATTCAGATAGCTGGGAAAATGTTGTTAGAAAATTAAAAATTTCATTTTAACTGTAGAGGAAGCAAAAAAAAACCCCGAAAAGCATAGATGTTCAGTGGAATGCTTTTTACACCCTCCTTAAACTCCAGATAGTACTCTGTAAAAATTACATTGTAAAAGACCAGCAACAGCTTCCTTTATATCCTTACCTGTATATATGCACGCAATGTATGTGCTTTACTGCAGCACCTATATAACGAAGCAGCAAGTGAATAAATTTAATTCTATTTCACAAAATAGGCCAGATCCTTAGTTGAGAGAGCACAGGATAGTTTCCACAGGTTTAGTATCAGTTCTCTCAGATTCACTGCTTTTGTTAAGCTTGGCAGGCAGGAGGAAAGAAGCTTCCACTTCTCTTATCAGCACAGTTAATCACTGCACTGATGAAGTCAATGAAAGCTAAGGAAGAATGGGTCAGGAACTGTTGGCCATAAACTCACTAAAGATCAGTCAGCTATCATTAGTAAATATCTAATAGGAGGAAGCAGGGAAGGAAACGGAAATCAGAATGGGACTCGAGACTCCTGCGGACTTCCACGATAAATTACAGAGGTGCATTGCTTAATGAATTTTACACAGAAAGTGTTCCGACACTTGTGTACAATTAGACTTTTAACTGTAAGCCATGTCAAAATTTGAAGTATTTAAGTAGAAAGTTATCTCAAATTTGCTTGAAAATTCTGGGGGAAGAAACATTGCAGATAGTTACACATCTACGCAGTGAACTATATGGTCATGCGCTATTTATGCGAGATTTCTAGTTAAAAATAAAGAATAAGATAAAGAGCATGTTTGTGCTGGAGACAAAATAATTTCAAATATGAATCTGCATGGAGCTAGAGGTTAGAAGACAAGGATTGTCAACATCAAGCAATTTCTTTCCAGTTAGGTGAAGTACCAAAATCAGATTTAACTAGAAGTCAATAAATTTAACTTCCATCAAAACAGTACGGGCCACAGCAGTTGTGCAAAATCACACACTGGGCACACAACCATCACAGATGCAAACAGCAATTTGCTATCAGCTGGAGAGTAGCCATGACTTACAGCCCAAAACACGCACAACAATTATATCTGCGAGGTTTCACAGAAAGGCATAGGGTAGCAGGAAAAGCAACTAAGAACAGCGAGCTAAAGATCTGCAGTCTTGTATAAGCTTTTGCAGTGTGGCTCCATTTTTTTCTCTACAGTAAAGCCTTGCCACGGATCGCATGGGGACACCACCATTGAGATAAATGGTGCTCATCAGAGGAACTCGATTTATTCTCTGTACTGTACTGAAAAAGCTCACTGTCTGAAGACTAACTGGTGTCTGTTCATCTGTACGCACCAGCTTTCTGACCAATTTACAGTGAATGACGTTTACACAGTTATTTACCTCATTATCAAAACAGACTTCCAGAATCTCCGGGGTCATCAGAAGTCTGCAGGAAGTGAGTAAGCAAAATTGTGTGACTGAACCAGACTGCCAGCTCTCCGCCCAGTCAAGGTCAAAGAGCTGTGGGGCTGTGTGTGGCGCAGTGGTTGTGTCTTCGTCGGTGGTTTGGTCAAAACGTTCTTCTATGCTGGGAAAAACCCCAGAAACAACGTATTCTGTCCCTAGTACCTGATGATATGATATTAAAAATGTATTAAGTAAATACAGGTATGTACAAAGGATGGGTGCAAGACCCTAGACACGTAACAAGGTTTTGACAAGGTACCACTAATAGTTCATGATGAGACGAAACTGTAACTCTGACCTTTAGCTGAAACAAAAGGCAAAAGAAGCTTTAGGGCAGCGCAGCCACTGACTCCTCTGAAAATGAGAAGCACTGATTATTCTCCTAGCCTAGGGGAAAACTGCAATTCAAAAGTTGCTTGTTCTGGTCACAGTAAATCTTGAATGCTTTTAATGAAAGTTTCTCTCCTTCATGAAGTATTTCTTGCCAAAAACACAGGACAGCACATTAATACCAGGCTTTAGATATCCTTAAAGTCAGGTTTAATTGGGGCAATTCCCTCCAGTGAATCGAAAGATGACATTCGTCTTCCCTGCCTGGGTGGAATGCTAAACTGAAAGCAGGGCTGAAATGTCAAGGTAAAATAATGCTGCTAATTATTCTGAATGTTACACTCCCCTTGACCTTGGAATTTAAGAGGCTGAGATGAAGGCCTTTTGTCAAAAGTCAGGAAGTCATCTGGAGACTTCATTGACATTTATGATTAATACAATCTGGCAACTTTAGGGGAGGATTACAAAATATGCTATTAGTTTCCAGCAGAAGGGTAATTTCATCTTATATTGTTGTGGGATCTACCAAGAGTACAAAACAACACATCACTTGTAATATTACTGCTAATGCTTTTAGTTAACATGAACAAGCTGAATGCACTAACCATAATCTCTACAAAATAAAATTCATACCATGAAAGAGCAGAAAATATTCTCCATTTCACAGAAGTAACGATTTCTCATAAGACACAAAAAATAGGGCACCAAACCCCCAATCCCCCAATGTCTTGTTATCACAGAAGATTTTCCACTTCATTTGCAACTTCACGCTAGAACGATAACTCTGTGGGGTGAAGATTTTATATATTAGTATCCTGAAGCGACTCTTCCAGCCTTCATTTGCACCTCACACGTGACAGAAAATGCCTCCCCCACTGATGGCAAATGCAAGGCAGGGAAAGCCCTCAGTCTTTCATGGCCAATGTCAGAGGAGGCTCAGCTCACTCAGCTTCCATAGGAGGAGTGGAAGGGGACAGCGCTCCTTTGTACTCCTCTTTTGATCCGATCAGACTACTCCAGGCAAATGAAATGCTGCAACTGTGGACACAAGGAAGGATGAAGGCAAGTATCTGTTAACATCTTTGCTGGCATCTGCAGAGCTAACCCTTGCCACAAGTTCCGTTTCCTAAGATTTCAGGAAGGAGATAATTTACTAACATCCTAGGTTTGACAAGTTACTCTTTTAAAATATTTATTAAGAAGATCTAAAAGGCCTTTAAGATTAAGGCCATTTTAAGTTTACACACATTTGAAGATATAACCCTACAGAAGATGCTGGCAAAAAACAGTGTCAGAAGAACATGCCCTGAAAACGACACGCAACAGTGAAAGCGTGACTCATGCTTTGTCCTGATTCAGCGGTGGACCCTAACTCTTAGGCCTGGAAACAAAATAAGAGAGGGAAAGTAAGGCGACACAGGTATCCATCATGAAAATGTACTTTAGTTAGTTTGGTACTAAAATAATTTCAAGCAGTGGAGATACTTCACTTTGGAGGCTGCCTACTGGGCGTGTAAAAATGAATATTTTCCCCAGCTATGTTTTTAATTGTGGTCCATACAAATCTTAAAAAGGTATTTGCATAATGAACTCCTACAGCTCATAAAGCCCATTATAGATTATTGAATAAATGGCAGAACTTTTAAGATGGTCCAAATAACGACTCCAGTCCCTGGATGGAGTGTTTATAGACTTTAGCTTAATAAATGCTCCATGTGAGTATCCTAAGCCACATCTGAAAAATCCCATTTTATTAAAAGGAGTTTGTAATTATTCCAGCATATTGAGTACCTATCTGGCTGACGTATCCTCTCTGTTAGACATCTTTACGAACTTATTTTACTAAATGCTTTTCTCTCTCAAAATTTATTATTAATCTCGTGAATTTTCTATTAAATGCAAACAAGATGAGACTACAGAAATGGCAAGGGTTCTTCAATTTGTGGAAACTGAATTAATATTTTGACTTATGAATTCAGTAAATATTGTACAGACGATCCAAAAAGAACAGTAATACATTGCCTAAATAAAGCAGTCCAGATTTTTTAAAAAGGGAGAAAACATACAGAGCGCTACATGGCTGTTCAATTTTAATATTCAGTTACTGTTACGCATATGTACATAAAGCAACTATCTGCATATGCCAATACAGCAGTAGATGCTAAACCAGCCATCTGTACATTCTATATCTTATTTAAATAAGAAACATAATAGTTGCCTTTTTTTTCCAGGACTATTTGCACGGCTTTCCACATTCTTTTCTAAAAAAATCCTGCAGAAACTCTGCATGTAACTGGATGACTGTTTTAGTATACACAGGCCAGAGTTTATACTTTAAAATTTGCATTGAAATATCAATGCTATCAGGATTTCTCCAACAGAGGACTGATCTCTCCAAGGACAGGTACTTCTCCAGTCACGCAGCTACTCAAGAATCAGGCATAAGCTGTAATGCTACCATGTGCTCCCCTTTCCGGCACTGGCAGCCTGAGGGTTTGGAGGACAGAAGAGGCCAACTGCACCTTCACACTTCATTCTCCAGGAAACTGAGTGAGATCACAGGAGGATGGAAGGGTGAGGTTAACTGGAGCTGCCCAGAATGTGCTGCAGAAGTCATTAAGCATAGAAATGGCAAAGTTAAGCATAGTTGGCTGGCAAAACACACGAGCTCCTGAGCGAAACCGTCCACCTGGTCCAGTCTGTTGGACATGAAAGATTCCTGGAAGCTGCTGCCTGACTGTTTTCCAGCCTCTCTCAGCTGGAAAATGGCCAAAGCAAGGCTCTGCCCATCAGACACTAAAAGCCGGCACATTTTTTCCCTGTGACAGTTCCTGCAGCAGCAGGGACCACCACTGGGAAGGGAGCATCGATCTCTTCTCCAGCTAGGCAGCATGTTGAACACATTTGTGTGCCATGAGCTGCCAGCATACCACAGCCTGGAGACACTTGGAGTTTCATCCAAGACTAGAAGGCAGACATTCGAGTCAATAACCAGTGCACTGGCTCAATCGTTGCCCAGATCAGAAACGCTCTCCGGAGCTGAGTGAGAAGCTGGGTGAGGAAGCACAGGTTTAGTGACAAGTGCTCGGCCAAGGCTCCCGAGCCTTCCCAGTACTTTGGGAAGCAGTGGCTAATGATCCCCATCATCTCTAATTCAAATGTTTTGCAATACGCACACACGGGCATTTTACATGTAAATGGTTGCAATACAGAGAGAACAGCATCATGGCTGCAGACTTTCATCAGGCATCTGCAAGTATATTTTAACACTAACTGAACACAGGCTCAGTCTGTGTTTTTTTTAAAAAAATATGTTAGTGAAGGGATGTGACTGTGACAGGTTGCAGGGATGGAAGAGGTAGATGGGAGTATGAGGTTAAGGTCCCCTGATTCGTGCGGGACAAATACATTGGCTGGGACCAGTTTTGAAGGGGTGAGGTTATGTGGCAGAAGAGGGTGAGGGACACCTCCTCATGAACACGCAATACAGGCAGGAGTCGCTGGGCCAGTGACCCCACCGTGGTACCTGTGGCTGCTGCCATCCATAGATGCTATGGGTACATTCAGCCACTGTTGGTTGCAACAACTGAAGAAATTACGACTGGGGACTACAGGCTTGAATTCACAAAGGCAGATGTTTCAACAACCCCCTAAGTGATTTCTTCACAGGGATCAAAGGCGAGGCAGAAGGGGGAAGAGAAAGCATTAGCACAGCACTTCAGAGCACAGCAAAAGCTGGGCATCACCTCCTCCACAGATGATGACGACTTCTCCACAGCAGTAATATTTTGCTGCATGTAAAGAAATCATTCCTGGATTTAGTCGAGTTCCTTTGGTCGGGGGGAAATCTAGGTAAAATGAGAATTATAACAACATCTGGTGTAGTCACTCTGCTGAAAAATTTTTAAGCACCAACTTTACTACTGAAGGTGTCATTCAGAAATTTCTTTCATCGATGAATCTTACTGAGTTTCCAAACAGCACACTGGGCCACACTGTTGCAAGAAGCTAATGTACTTCTTTTACACTCTCAGCAAAACACTAAGCAAGTCATTGAGGTGCCCTGGAAGCGGAGCTTGAATTTTCTGCTCACAGTCCTGTGCTCTAATAGATACGGGACATTTCTACAGCCAGGAACACAACCTTTGGGAACGCTGCATGGACACCTGCAAATTCAGTACTGACACCAGGCTGAAGACTAGCTGGGTCACACTAGTGTTGAAAAGTACCTGCAGCTAGTCAGCCGCATCTTGCTTTAACACCTCTGGCTAAACCAGAAGCTAGCATTCACACACAAAAATTCAGGATTACGGAAACACAAGATTCTTCAGTGCAACCAGTGCCAGAGCATACAGACAAGTAAAAACCCCAAAATATTATTTAATAAAAAAATATCCATGCCAACAAAGGTATTAAACTTTAAAGAAATGTAGGCTGGGGTTTCTGAAAGATGCTGCATGCTTCTACGAGTTCCCTAAACCATTTCTATCCTGGAGGCAAAAACTTGAAACCATCAAATATATATGAAATCGAAAACAATGCCCGGAGGGCTTCCCAAACACCCATGACCTCCATGGTGTCCTCATTGCATCTCCTCAACTGACAAAACCTGAATCTTCACCAGTTCTCCTGGGAACTTCCCAGCTCTTCTCGGTTTAGGCTCTGGCATGGGTTACAACGCCCTAACTGTCAGCAGGGCTTACCCATGTGAGTCTGACAGGGTTCAGCAGCTCTGTCCCTTCCCTCTGTTCTCCTGACAAAGAGCAAGTACCACCGTATTGTCTGTCTGAATTGCAAGAACAGGACAAAACTTCAAAGAAAAAGAGTTTTAGAGCTATAAATGGTCTCCCTGCACAACTCCGCTACCTATTCCCTACAAAAAGGGTTCAGGAGGTTCAGGCTCCTCAGACCTTTCAGTAAAGTTTTTACATGAGGAAATAGCTTCTTAGCAACTCCTTTGCCCTGATCTGAAAGACATTTTAAATTCTTTATAGTCCTCCTGCTTTCCAGTAAAAACAAAACAAGCTGTTTCATTTCATTGCAGCCTGACAGTTAATGGTTCCTGCATTGTCTCCTCATCACACCGAGACGTCATTCGGAGGATGTATCATTGTTTGAACTTCCTGCTAGCTTTTTTCTTACACAGCCTGCCATCTCACTAAATGAACTGTATTCATATTGTCGCCATAATTTACAACTTTTTAAAGAGACGTGACACAGATCTTTAAAATCATAAGTGACCCACAAAGAAGGTGAATCAGAGAAGGGTTATTCTGTGTCTTTCAAAAAAAGAACTAGGGGAGACTCAATGGAAAAGGCAGATCAGCATTTCAAAGCCAAGAGAAGGGGATGCTTCCTCACACAGTGTGTCAAGATGGTTGCTGCATAAAATTGACATGAACTGATACTACACTTGCTTTCAGCTTAAAGGCAGACAGGGATGTGGAGACGAGACAGCCAGCCAGTGTAAGCCAGCATGGCAGTTCCTGCGGTCTTATTACAGTGCTGTTGCAGGCCCTGTCTGTGTCTCCATGGAGAAAAGCAACGGCTTCACAACAGAAACAAGCCACCATTCTATACTAACGTCATTACCAGTGCTAGATATGAAGGAGTAGAAGAAATACATGCCTTCACTTTTTCCCCTACATTTAAGTGTGTAAGTTTGTATTATGTATTTTGAGAATTCTTTTCTTGCTTAGCTAAATTTTGTTTCCATCGTAACTACTAATCTATTTTGCTTCTTCTCCTTGTTTTTCCTTAGTTCTACAACATCGCAACACGCCCTCCCATATCTTCCATGAAGGAATCTCTCTTGATGTTACAAACACAGCTCTTCTGGAGCTCCTTCAATCTTAGACTCTTCCCAGATCAAAATACGAATATATTGCGTCCTTTCACATCTGTACAAGATTTGTATTGCATCAATCTGATTTTATATGTAAGAAGCTTTAATCAGAGCAAAATAAGTGCCTCACCCAAAGTCTGTGATATTGGTGGAGGAAAAGAAGAGCATGGCTCAGACTGCTTCTCCTGTGCTCTACGTATAACACATTGCTGCATCTTTCAAACTGGACCCCACAGAAAAATCCTTCTGTTATTTTTAGTCTGTAGGCAGTTTCCCTCATCCCCTTTCCTTCCTAAATGATGGTAAATCCAACCATTCTAGGTTCCTGAACAAAGTGAAGAGGCTCAACCAACACATGATATCCTTTTCGGAAAAATGATGCAAAAAACCCTGTAATTTTGAGTAACTGCTTGGTGAAATATTATACATTTCCTAACAGCATGGGTCAAAGCAATAAAATGCAGGAAGTCTTTCATTCACATACTCACAAACGCTCCTATATTCTAGGCTGAAACAAACGGTCAGCAAAGATGGGCTGTAAGAGAGATCCAAGGTGTCTTTACCATACCCCAGAGCCACAGTTAGCTGGAACTGCAACCTCTACACACTGTGACCCATCTTCCGGGAATTGTGTCCTTCAGCTCCATGCCCTGCAAAGCTTGCGATGTAAAGAAGTCCCAATAATATTAATTCACTTCACCTCTCTTTTACCGGACAGTACGCAGGCACCAACTTTGTACCAGATTTACCAGTAAATACCCCCTTTCCATTCCTTTTTTGAGATTCTTCTCTACCAGACTGAGTAGGAACGATCTGCAGATGGTGGTCACCTTTAGATAAATCCTGACAGGTACCAGATGTCTCCAGTCACTGTGCCATATTCATTAAATGAGAAAAGACAAATATCCCATTTAAAAGAAAACTAGTAACTTTTGAGGAAGAGGAAAGGACTTGATGAGATGATACCATACTATAAGCTTTTGTTGTGGGCAAATAGAATCTTATATTTAAAAGTAATTATCTCATCAAGTTCCACCTCATTAGAACTTAAACTAGACATCATAACGAACAGTGGACTAATAATTAACCAATAAGAATTTGGCTTTAGTCCAGCTTGCTATCTTTTCTGTAATGTAGGTTTCAGCTCATCCCCCCCAGCTTCACCGGACAAGATGACACACCTCTTAATTTTCTATTCATCATAAACCTATGGGTGAATTAGTAAATTAGATTAAATTTCCTTTCCCAGTGCCAGAGGGGCACTGGGAAATTTGCATGAACTCCCTTCCCAGGAGTCAGCGCGCGGAGAAAAGGGAGAAGCAGGAATTGTCAGAGCAAGTTCAGCTTTGCCCCCTGGACCTTCTGCATTTTTGTGGAGGAGGGCAGAATGTAACAACACTTCCTCTCTGCCCGTCCAAAAAGATAGCGCTGTGATTGTAAGTGGGAGATCACTTCAGAAATTAAAGGTGGCTACAAAATATTTTGGGACATGAAGTACTATCTGCAGCAGGACAACTCTGTTGCAGATGGGAAATGGCAGAGTAGAGATTATGCAGTCATTAGTCATGCTGTCACTCAGAGGATTAAATTTTAACACTTTATTTTCCTTACTATCATTCTCCTCACTGTGATTTTTTTTTAAACTCCTGCACCTGTCCTCTAGATATTAGATAACCCAAACATGAAAGAGAAGAACCTTTTTGGCAGCAAAGCTGAAATCCTCCTGTTTTGTCATGCATTCAAATGGGAATCAGACTAACTGAATCCTGACCCATTTCTCATACTGAAGCTCCTGCTGGGAAGTATCAGTTTGAAGGCCCACTGGGAGGTCATTCAGACTGGTCATGGTTATTATGGGAAATGTGACAGAGAGGGTAGCTATCCTAGGAAAAAATCATTTCTATACAGTTCTGCTTCTGAAGTATTTACCTATCCAAAGTGTGATAACTTCTCATTGCAGTTTTCCTTTAAAATAAGCTTCCAGGTCAACTTCCGGTGACAATAAATAAGTCTGCTTCATTAATCGGACTAGAGCACTTGATGGACCACTTCCCAGAAACCGTTTCTCTGAGAGTGGCCAAGGGTCTTCACCAGCAGTAGACAAAACAGTTAAAGGTCTGCACAGTGTCCTACCATGTGCACCATACTCCTTAGAGTAAGTAAAGGGATTACAGGCTTGTTTAAAAAGTACTTTTAGCCCACGTAAGGTAAAGTAAAATAATCTCAATGGAGCTTTCACTAAAAACGTTTTGAAGCAAAAGATGAAAACCTCGCAGCTTCAATCCAGCAGAGACGCAAGGGGTAGCAAAGCAGGCGGCTCCCTGCTGGCTCCTCAGCACGCGTGTTTCTACCCAGCCTCTTCCCACGGCAGAAACGGGGAAGGAGTTTGCAACTTCCCCGCACAGGGCTGAGCGCCGGGCCTGCTTCTGCCTTTTCAAAATGAGCCCCAACCAAGAAGTCTCTGTCCTACATTACATTTTTGGCAATTTCTTCAGGGTGAGGCAAGTTGTTTCTCTCTGCAGGCCTCTAATCCCTCCCCAGGCTGACTTAATACAAAGTATAAACACTTCACCAGAGAGGCCCACGATGAGTTGCACATGAAGGTCACGCTACCTCCTTCTGCCATCCTTTCCCTCTCCCAGTTTTCCTGTGAGTCTATACATCCTCTCACATCTGAGGTCATCCCTATGGCAGCGCCAACTATTATTACAAATGCAAACCATTTTAATCGTGTGTCTGTGCACACACCTATGTATTTATATATATATATTCTGAAAACAGAACATAAATTAAAATTACAGTCTCTTCATTTTAACAAAGAGCCAGAATCAGGCCGTTGAATAAACTGAGGGATCAAAAGCAAAAAAGAAAGGAATAAATCTCTCTCCACTTTTGAAATATAGCCCAAGGGCAGCAATCACTGAGTTAAATTCTCTGGTCTGTGTTACGTAGAAGGTCAAACTACGTGGCTGTAATGGTCCCTCTTGGCCTTAAATACCTATGAAAAAATACGGCATAGCTTTGCCTTTGCAGCGGATAGTAGGACATCTGCTTTACCCCTCGTGTTGGGAACCTGTGCCTGAAACCTGCCAGCGCAAACAGATACTTTTATTAGTAATTTCAGATTAAAAATATTAAGCACAGCAGGCAAGAAATTCACAGAATCGTTGTATTGTTTTTAAAGCCCTTGTCTATGATCTCATCGTTGCTACTAAAGCTGGTGCTGTTTCCATGGTATTTCTGATTAACCAGTGACCCAGCTTCTAAACCGTTAAATTTTTTATTAATATAAATTGAAATATATTTGTGATTTACACCCTTTTCACCCGTTTATGCTAACTAGAGCTTATTTAGAAGAAGTGTCCTTCAGTGTATTAGCTGAGGGCACCGCACGTGCCTCTACGGCACAATACACCTTCCTCAGCAGGCAGCCCGGTCTTCGTAGAACACAGGTAATGCCCCCCACACCCCAGCTTCTCCATCCCTCATCATACACATCTCGTGTCAGCAAAACAGGCTTAGCTGAGAATGTCCCAGCAGCACCTAATTATATTTATTTTACCTTACAATTAAAATGGTTATTTTCTATTCTGTTCACAGGGCTGTGGGATCTAGAAACAAGGAAGGTTTTGTCAGAAAATCCAAATCCAGAGTATTTTCTTCCAGTAGGGCCCTGGTGACATGAAATAGCACTGCTGCCTTGTGATTTGGCAACACGATTTCTTGATTTTCAGTGATTTTAAATACACGTTACATAAAGATTTATCAGCATTTTATTAAAGATTTATAGTTTTGCACCTAATTTTAAACATCCTTCTCCACTACGCTCTGCCCCAGAGGCACGAGCGTACCACATAAAGGTAGAACTATTCAAACAGCAAGAGAAAATACCACAAGACCATACATAAACCACAAATATACAAGATTTTTGTGCTCGAGGGAAAAGGGGAGAAGAGGAAGTGATAAGACCTGCAGAGGGGCCAATATTTAGTTTAAAATATTTCTGCCTTTCCTCTGCATTTTCAGAAGTGGGAAGCAATATCCAAAGCAGGTGGGCATGGGCTGTGTTATTTGAGCACCACTACTTAAATGCTATCACTCTTTCAAGTAATATGTGCAGCACAAGGTAATGGAAGACATTCCAGTAGTATAGTATCATCTTGAAAAGAGATGCTCAGACATATTTTTTGCCTGGATATTGGAAAGTAACAAATGAGTAGCTATTAACATCTTCACTCTCAGGTCAAAATTCTATCAGGGAGAGGATACACCGCTTTGAGAATCTAATAATGACACCTTTGCATAAGCTTTACTTTTTGGTTATTATCTGTATCGTCTCCTCACCATTCTTTGTGAAATAAAGCCGATGATCAGGGAAGATCTTGGAGTGATTTAACACTTAATCTAGCAGTACTGCCAACTCCTGGCATTTAAAGATCATGAGTCAGTGTCTCTAAAATCATAGGATTTTATTAAATGTAAAAGGTAATTACGTTGTGGTTTTGTATTTTTTTTTAGTAATTCACTTTCTTCTTAAAAGAAAGGAAAGAACTCTTATGTAGACACTTCAGCAGTGTTTCCAAGTATTTCTTGGCAACCACAAAGCAAAGAAATGTGCTTCAAGAAAATGCAAGCTAAGATTCTCATTATATTTAGCTGATGGGTACTGGGACTTTGTGAAAAAGATTCCAAGCTTGCAAGAAAATATGATGTAGTTACAGAAGGGAATAACTACAAAACTCAGCTCTTCTAATACCTTTCACCTAGCAAAGAACTCAATTTCTTCTCCTGTTACCCTGGCTAAGCAAACCCTCAAACTCATCCCACAGGTTAAGGCATTTCAGTCCTCCTACAAACACCCGCAGTGCTGAGATTCAAGCAAATGGAGATGTCCCTGATTTGCTGTTCAGAAAGCTCACTCACCTTGCTAAAACAAATTTTGTAAAGATGTCTGGGATTTTGGGACAAAACTGCCAGTGCCCAAAACCTCAACCCAACAGCACTGCACTGGCAATGCCAGCCCGAGCTTCCCTCACCACCATGAAGTACTGCAACCTTTTTACTGAGCAAAATGATTGGAGCTGCTAAAACAGCCATTTAGACTGCACAGGGCAAGTAAAGAGCCTGCCAGTCTTGCAGCTGATGGGGCCCGATGGCCAAAGGTGAGGACAACACAGTCCATTAAAATTGACCACTCAGCACCAGGATAATCAATGACACCTCTAATCTGCTTAGTGTGGATGTCACAGCAGCTTTCCCAAATGGAAAGTGCAGCACATCAGTGCACAGAGGGCATCTCCTATTTTTTTATTTGTTTTTTTAAAAAGATTTACTGAATTTTCCAAAGAGCCCTTGCTGAAATAGTCCATTTTTTCTACTTCTATTTATTTTAATCAAGTTTCAGTAGTTGAAAAGACAGGACAAAAAGAAAAAATAACTCCTAATAGATAGGAACAATTACAGATTACAGTTTTGGGTTTTTTGTTTTGAGTTGGTAGGTTACTTTTAACCATGAGCATGATTGACTTAGAGGTCAGCAAACAGGCTGTTCTCAGGCTGATACTGCTTTTTTAGTTTGTTTTAGAGAACTGCACAGTGCAGGCGGGACTTCCCACCCCGCAGATTTGCTCCACAGTCCACCAACAGTAACTGGTTGCTGGCACAAAGTTTTTACTCACTAGTTCTGGGCACGAGGAGGCAGGGTGTGCAGATTCATTCTGAAGACTCTAATAGCATCAGTCTGTTAAGAATAGCTTTTTATTTCTCTCTGAATTATTAGCTAAGGAAATAAGGGAGGGAGTGAGGCTATCCCTTCTTCCTTAGGTAATGGAAGGATCTGAATAACACCACACCACACTGAGACTCAGAGGAACAAATCATGGTCTGGTCTGCTCTCTTGAGAAGACGACTACAACATTGAGTCACCTTTCTTACAATATGAAGTCATATCTTTCAGATGTCAGAAGAGGCAGTCTCGGGAGGATCAAATATGCCTTAACTAAGTCTACTGTAGGTAGACTTCTCCTGGGAAAACATACGACCAGGAGTACAGCCATAACCGCTTCCTCAGTGCCATACCACTGACATAAACAGGTGAAAACCAGTTCTCTGCAGGAAACCTCGGCATCACCACCGTGAGGCCTCCATTTCACACGGGAGCTGAATGGAATTCAGGGATGATCATCAGAAAGGCCATTATAGCATGGGGAAGTCATCTTCAAAATGCCATTTGGTAAGTTTTACTGACTACAGTACAAGAATGATTATTAAAAAAAATGAAAGTAAATCTTAAGGAAAAAAAGCAAGGCAGCTTTTTTTAACCATTATTTTCAGGAATCTGAAATTGAACCACAAACCACTGTTTCAGGCCAGCTAACAGACTGGATGGATAGATGGAGAAAGCAGAAAGTACCTAACCCTGTTCCACAGCCAGGGAAAGCATCAAGTTTCACTGACAAGAAAAGAAACATACATCAAATCCAGTGCCTGAGATGAGGTGAAAGAAATTGAATGCACAAATCTTCAATGATCCAAACCATGATAATGATAAATTAAAAGGAAAAATGTTTATTTTCAAGGCTATTTTCTTGGGATTAACTTAAGAAAGATACCATCACATCCAAGCAAGTTTTTTTGAACATAGAGTGTTGGCCACCAGGTTTGATTTAAAAAATAAAGAGAAAGGAACAAAGGTAAATTTGTTGTAAGATGGTGTGCTGTGTTTCGTGTATATTCAAGACCGCGTCTGTTTCCCAGACCAAAACGAGCACTTGGTCTCCACACCAACTGGATCCCTGATTTGTGAAGTGCAAAAGAAACCTTGGTGAGGGCCAAATGGATTTCTGCTGGCATCGACCTGAACACCACCCAGAAGGCTCCAGTGCTGAACCCCCGTGTCCCCAGTGCAGTGACGCCCCACGTGCGAGCACCACGCGTACATGTCACTTCCAGGGACGCGCTCTGCAGCCACTTTAACATGCAGTCCATGAAGTGTTCCTGTTAGACGTTGTCACTTCATCTCCTTCTATTTGTCAATTCCATTCAGCCTTGCTTTCCGGGTGCAAATGAAGGGCTCTGCCTGTATAAAGCCCAGCTTTTCTGCCAGGCCAGCTCCTGTTCCCCACACCCCCTTCCTCCCCGGTTTTTGATATTTATAGCCGCAACACTCATTTACAGCCGCGTAAGTGTAAAGCAGGGTGTCTTTCTGGGTTTTCACGCATCTGCCCACACGAAATCACCGCATTAGGAATCACCTCATTGTTTAAGCTCAAGATGCAGCAAACAGAGATTGCTTTTGCAACCTTGCAACTTCACAATGCCTTAAGATAGTAGAAAGGGATGCAGACCAGCAAAACGTGTTTTCCAGAAAAGGAAACTGTTTTCCTTGCACATTCCTTGCAAGAGCTTTGTCCCCTCCCTCATTTAGCAAAATTTAATACAGGGTAAGCATTTTGTCACTGACTGTTTTAACTTACATTGAAATATTGCATGGCTCTCACTTTGAGAATAAAAAACTATTTTTGTCAGAGAAAAAAAAAGGTTTATGTTTATCTGTTTTATTTCTCAGAGGCTTTTTAAGATACTAAGAAGCCTAACCTTTTGCTATTGCATTTCTGCCCAGTATGGCTGCAAAGAACATACAGGCTCTGACTTCTAACTTGTTTATACAACTTAACAGAGAAGAAAACAGAGGAGACAGAAGCAAAAAAATGATTTTCCGTGGTCACCAAAGCAGGTCACAGAAGCACAGTTGGGTGTCGGGTCAGGCTCTCTTGGCAGTCAGCCACAAAAGACGCACACCAGACAAAAAACATTTCCTGTAAGGAAGCGTTTGATTTTCAAAGTTGCATGAAATGTTCGCAAGAAAACCATGTAAATGCCCACTGGATTGGGGGGGGGGGTGTGTTTCATTAGAAACTGGAAGCCCTCTCCTGTTTCACCAACAGATTGCTTGTCACAAGCACTGCCAGCTAGCCTGAGGTGATTTTCATGTTTTGTATCAAAACCAAGGAAAAATTAAGTCTCTAGCAGTTTCGACGTGAATTTGCTTTGAAGTTCATTTCAATGTGACACCAGTCAAACTCTATGGATAACGAAGAATTTTAGCCCATATGGAAAGAAGGCAATATTTTCCCGAGTCTCCACAAAAGGAAAGGACTACTCTTTCTGTGCGCTGCTGCAGACACACGCCTACACCGCACACAGCTGCCAGGGCTGAAGACACCACGGGCGCTCCTCCTCTCCCACCCCACGGCTGTCTGCCACTGCCCCATCGCCAGGATTTACTGCCCCAAAGGCACCCCAGTGGGTCCGCGCCTGCCCCCCAGCCTGCACCAGGGCACAACCCGCCCAGGCAGCCCAAGCCACCGGTAAAGTACTTTTAGATAACCTGAGGAGTCTGAAACAGACGAATCATAGTCATAGGTTGGAAAAGGCCTCTAAGATCATTGAGTCCCACCATCAACCCAACACCACCATGCCTACTAAACCACGTCCTGAAGTGCCACATCCATACGTTTTTTAAACACCTCCAGGAATGGTGACTCAACCACCTCCCAGGGCAGCCTGTTCCAACGCCTGACCGCTCTTTCAGTAAAGAAATTTTTCCTAGTACCCAATCTAAACCTCCTCTGAAGGAGCGCTCGCTCCACCCCTTCCATCAGCACAGCGGTGGGGCCAGCCGCCGAGGCCTTGACTGCGTTTGGAAGCGCCGTGTGCTCACAGCCGTGTCTCCCAACGCACAGCCTAGCTAGAGGCACACGTCAGATGGTGTTACTAAAACTCGCACCCTCAGGTTTCGGCATAAGCTATGTCAGGTAGGAGCAGATAGAGATTTGACCTCTTTCGAGTGCGGGTGAGCCGAGTGCGGGTGTAAAGGTATCAGCCACTCTGCTTTTCTTCTGGACTGCTGACCTCACCAGGGGGAGGGTGACAATTTTACTGTATTATTACCATGTAACTCTTTGCTTTTACAGGTGCACTACTGCTGTGTAAGTATTTCTTATGGAAGCATGTAGGAGCCCTTTTCACAGACCACATTCCCCTTGTGCTAGGTGCTGTAGCTGGGCAGAACAGCGTGACAGTCCCAACCCCAAAGCATTCATGACCTGAGTGTAAAATGTTGGGGCAGTATGGCCAGGGAAGGGAGTAAAATAAGACAATGTCAGCCAGCACATGAGCCATACACAAAGTCTTTAAAGAGGCAATGTGGGAAAGAAAAGTCTTAAGCTAAGAGCCAACAGAAGCTGCTTTGCAGAGCTTCACAGGATGCTCCTCCCAAGCATGAAGAATGTTTAAAAATGGAATGAGTGCTCAGAGGAGGCCAGGCCCGTGTGTTACTAGATGTGGAAGCTAACTCTTCAGTACTGAGGAAATGAGGATAGGTAGGGAGAAGACAGGCCATGATAAGCTTTGAAGTGAAAACAAGTAGGTTCAGTTTCTAGAGCAAGGCAATGGGAAAGCACAAAGAACAGACAACATGGTTCAACACAAGCATTGGGAAAGTTATCTATGCAGGAGCACTGGGGATGTGTAGAGTGCCTCTGTCAGATTTTTGATGTACAGTGTCTGATGAGTACAGTGTTTGTGATGTTATCTGTTGGATAACAAAAGCTGAAGCTGAAACACCAAAGTTATAGTTATCTGGGTAGAGAGAAAAGGATATATTACATAGATGGCATGCAGAATGAATTTATGAGACTGGGTTATACATGGAAGAGGATGTAAAAAAGAGTAAGCCTTCAAGAGGAGGAGATAATTCTCATCTTTCCTAATGAGGAAGGTGCATGGTACTCTTCACGTAAAAATAATAACATGCCCTGGTTGTGCAAGGGTTGCTGCGGCTGGCCACTGGAACACAGAAGAGCCAGTGTCAAAGGAGTTCTGTGGCTCTTGGCCTGAACAGCATCGGCTGGCTCCAGTGCCCACAGGGGTGAAAGAAAGAGAAGGGCAGAGAATATCGTGAAATACAAGAGTAGACACTGACATGTGGAGAGGCCACAAAGGAAAGCAAGTCAATAACCCTGTGACAGACAGTATAGCAGAGAGTTGTAGAGGAGAGGATAAGCAAAGGAAGGGAGGAAGATGGCACATCTGCTCACTTGCCTTTATGAGAAACTTGCAGAATCACATGCAAACAAAGGACCTGGTCAAAGGGGCCAGGGTCTAAAAGACTGTCAGTAGCAATAAAAATGCTTTGCCTGTATAATGCGATTGTAGTCCTACACCTGCAAAGTGCTCCCAAAGTAAGCTTACCTCAGCCTCTCTGTTTAAGACCTTATCTATCCTGGCGCACTTTTCCTGGTACAGAAACACCAGTCCACAGCACAGTGCACCGCAGGATGAATGCTGCAATAAAGGCAAAGCTGCATCTCTTATCAACTATGGACCGCTCCTTCCCATACCAGCCTTCCTTACATACAACCAACACGCACCCTGGTAAAAACAGAGTGTTCCTCAAAGTTTTTTTCCACTTTCTGGGCATTAGTGGTACAGCAGTGTCAGTCAGAAGCGGAACCATCACAGCCGTGTTCACACCAGACCTCTGAACAGCACTGCTCCGTCACAGGTTTCGTCCCAGCTTACCTCCTTTGCGCTGATGTCCTTGCTTTCCCACACCTCCTCTCCCAACGCACTGTGGCCAGGCTACGCACTCAGAGGTGAAACGCAGGCCCTGCCACGTCTCGTTGCCTTCACAGACGTCCTGGGTTCCAGGTCCATCGTCTATGTTCCGGCCAAGTAGTTCTACACCCGGAGACTTGGCTTCTAGGCCCCTGTGGGCACTATATACCGTGGGAGTTCATTAGTGCTGTGATTAATCAGGACGCTATGCACCTGGTAGTCAGTCCCATCGATGTTAAGCTAAGTTCTGGGAACTTGGTTCTCTGCTACAAGAAACAGGGCTTCCAGCAATTTCTTCTCCTCTGCTCCACCGCTGATCCCATTTTCCAAAGCTCCCCACCCCACATTTACTTCAGCATGATCCCAGTTAGAGAAAAGGGAAAACAACAGCCTCAATGACTAAATAGTTTGGATGCAAAATAAAGAGGTTGCACAAGATTTTACTTACCTCTTGGCTGGGGAAAAAATAAAAGGACTGGAAAAATAATCTGAAAACAGGAAGTTTTTACATCTTAGAAGAGTTATCTCTTCATAAACCTGAATCCACACTTCTCTTGGATAGAGCACAGACATACCTGAGTTATCCTGCACCTTTGCTCACGTTTCCCCAGCAGCCAGAACCCCATTCCCCCAAGTTCTCCTGCTACCTCCTACAGCAAAATGGCACCAGATGACACCTGGTTATGCCCAAACTGGAGTTCACGGCTCCTGCCGTGAGGATGAGGAACGGAGTACAGTGCCAAAGGCATTGTGCTTAAGTAGGACAAGAGATCTTTCTTTTGATTGCCTTGTATTTTTGCTGGGGTGTGAAACTGAAATCTGCCCATGCCTGTTCTGCTTCCTGCTGTTAGAAGGCTGCTCAATAAAATTCAGTTATCTCTCCCCGAAGGAAGCTCCGCTGGCCTGCTGCTTGCTCAAGCCAGTTACTGCTGCTCAGCAATGAAGTCTGAAGTGCCACTGACTTCCAGGGGTCCCTTTGGCACCAGCATTTTTGTATTCCAGTGGCCAGCAGCAGCTCCTTAACTCTTCGGCAGCCACAGCTCATTATCATTTTTATATAATTAAACAGTGCTGCTCGTTCTCCTCATTAGATTATCACAGCAAATTGATGGTTATTTGAAGGAACTGTCACATTGGGAGACAAAACACTGGCAACAGATAAAACAAAAGGATGCACACAAAGCTCTTTAATTAAACTCTGCGAAGGGGTATGAATTCTAGCAGAGATTTTAGTTACCCTGCTGAGCTTCTTTCTGATTAGCTACAATGCATCTGCTGGCTTTCCCAGTATCCATCTGTACTGCTAAAGAGAAATGTATTCTGGCTGCAGAAGATGGCCTCAAAGACGTCAGTTGTGAATAGTCTAATAGTTTCTGTATGTTGACAAAGCGGCTCTGAGTTCTTCTCGATGTGTTGACACAAAGAACCATCCTCTTCACATCTAACAATGTGCTTAATATGGGCACACACACATATGTATGTCTGCATACACAAATAACTATGAGGGGCTAACATGAATGCTAAAAGAGGTTCGAAAACCTGAGGGAAAGGATTCTTTCTCCAAGTTTATCACCACAATTATTTTTTTCTTTTGGCATACATCATCTCTTCCCCCCCAGCACTCTCCTTCCCTTCAGCATGCAGGTGCAGAAGCTACAGTGAAGGCTAATGGATGGAACAGTTAGGCTGTTACTTTGAAGTTTCATTTTGTTTAGAAAAATCTAAAAAAAAGAAAAAAAAAGAAAGAAAGAATAAGAATTGACAACAGATCTGTCGTGGAGCATTTGTAAGAGGCAGTGCCACAAAACCCTTCGGGCCCTTCCATTCAGGTCACAAGGGATCTGGCTAAAATCGCATCGGTCCTTAATCCACAGGTAACTGGCAGCACAGCTCTCAGTGACTCCGTGTGGTATACTGCCGCAGCGCTCACTACTACTGCAGACCTTTCATCGCTATATTTTTAGTCACGTGTGCCCTGTTGGCTCTACGCAGCCTATTGAGACAATGCACAATTTGCATGGTTATCATAATTAATTACCTGATGACATACTAAAAGCCGTTACCATCTAGCGTCCAGTTCAGAGGAACGTATTCGACGGGACGAGGCCGGACTATATGATGCACACATACAGTCTCAAAACACCCATCAGAAACAGTTGTTCTGTTCCCTGTGCTAAACGTGGTGCATTTTTTTTCTCCTCAGACCCCCAGGAACATGGGTGGATGAAAGACCTCTTCCTCATACCTGATGGAGTTCTGAAAATATCCCAAGTTCTGTCTAATTTATACAACTCAGTCCTCAGGGTCCTTCTCGGCTGCCAATGTCCTACTGTGAAGGCTCCATTAAATCTTTTATTTATTTATCCATAGAGGCCACTGAAGAATGTCACAAGGTATTTCCTCTTCCAAAGCAGATTAAGCTAAAGGTGAATGAGGCCCTAACATTATTCTGGATAAGGGTGTGCACTCACATTTTGCCAGACTGCTGACAGTCTGCAGGGAGTAAACGTTCCCGGGCCTGATTTCTGACCACCTTACATACAAGTAGGCGCAGATTCGTTACACTCATGACTTTTGGCAGTATTTTACATTCATGCTTTGTAATGTTAGATGTAAATGAACACAAATTTCAAAACATTGGGGAAAACAGTATCCTACCAATTGTCCCTGTATACACCTCAGCCTCTGCTGTCCCACTCAGCAAGCTGAAGTCTAAGGCCAGATTTTTTTTTTTTAATTGTAACTGAATACTAATTAAAAACGGAGAGTTCCAGCACAGTGGTGGCAGTGTGATTTCATTTTAGCATTAAACAGCAGGTTTACTGGTAACTCCGACAACCGGACAACTGTCCCCCTACAAAGACTCCCTTTAGCTCAATCATCCCCTACATCCAAAAAACAGCTGAACAAGAGATTCTGGCCAGTAGCGAGTACCACCAGAAAGGACCAATACTTTCCCATTATGAAAATACAACTCAAGAGGATCTCTACTTTTTAATAACCACATGCAATTCCTATACAAAACTAAAGATGATTTGCATTTGAAGCAGTCTGGTAGAAAATTCAGTCCTCAGTTGTAAAGTTGGTAATGCTCTGCTGACTCAAATACCAGTAATTCAGTTCAGGTATTCTGCACAGCCAACAACTCCACCTCACCCCCAAATGCCCCACATGCATTCAAGGTATGCTTTTAAAGCTTGTCTCCCTTGCAGTTTCTGTCTCCAGTTTCTTATCCTTTAAGTCACTTCATTCTTGGCACCTCCTGCCTCATTAGGTATGAAAGTGCACTGTCTGAAGGAGGGATTTAGGCACTATTATTGCAAATGCCGGGAAGCCAGTGTGATGACTGGCTACTTATATTAACTTAACAGTGTTACTGTCTAGCATCCAAAGTCTGTTGACACGGATCAGCATTGCATTCTTCAAAATGCTGTAAAAGCCAGCAGAAAGTTTCTGTTGCTGACAGCTAATTCTTTTAAACTTGGAAAGTGATAAGCTAAGTGGTACATCTCCAGGTCGCAGCAACCTTCTATAACAGCATGAACTCTAAGCATAATTTTCTCACATCAAGCAGTTTGAGGAAAATGAATCTGCTACTTTATCTATTTTCAGCGTTATGAAACCATAATATAGAAATAAGCCCATAAATGTAAGCAGTCCACAAACAGCTTGCAATCTGGAACAGCTGAGGTACTTGATAAAAGCATCTGATGACTTATGCAGAATGTAAGTAATACACTTTCCATCATAAGCTTTAAAACTCAAGCCATATTGCTCAAGGAGATAATGGTATAGATGATGTACATGACCAATGGGCCGGGCTTTCCTCTTGGACAAATCTCTTACTGCTGTTGAGTATTACAAAATCCCATGAGCTGTGAAGAACGTGAATTGTCCCTGGAACCTGAGAGTCTGTGGGATGCTGTTACCAAGCTAAACACATTCGGTTTTGCAAACTCTGAAAAGTGGGATTGCCTGAGAGGATTTTCCAGAAGATGGTTTGAGTGCTGCACTGCAGCAAGGTCTGAAGAAAGGGTCGACCGTGTTGTCCTGTTAGGTTACGTATCTTTCCAAGAGTGAAAGGAAGGGAAAAGTGAGTTCAGAAATTATATGATATGCCTAGTTTCTTCCAGCTATAGCATATCAGGTCTGAATACTTTCGCTAGGTGAAAGCCTGTCTGAAAAAGCACTTTTGGGAGGCTTGTTCAGTAAATTGTTTTTCCGTGTCTTTCTGAAGAAGAGTTCTTAGTACTTCTTGAAAGTTGGCATGGAAGTCCCCAGATACATTGATACATTTAGTATGTACAGCTACAAGAGCTATGGAAGGCTTTTTTCTATAGAAATTTCAGTACCTGAGGCAACAACTGCTCTCTAGTTTGGAAACTAAGCAGACCCTTTTGTCTGTGTTTACTCCTAAGGGAAAGTAATGTCACCATCATCAGGCTGTGAGTTACATCAACTTAAAAAGATATTGCTCTGAATTAACAGAAAAGTGAGTAGGAAAATTCTTCCTTCTGGAAACCTAGTTCTCAACTGATTATTTATGTGTTGATAGTCATTCTTTCCAAGTAAACAAAGTAATAAGCTGTTCTTATGAGCCAAATGAACCAACATGAGTGGAATGAAAATTATTCTCTTGCATAACTGTTTTTCCCCTACCTCCAAGTCCTTAAAAAAAGGCCAGAAAACCCACCTTAGAAAAAAATCTGGCTGCAGTGACCTTATAAATTAAAACAAAATGAGTGATAAAATATTAGGGAGAGAAGGATTTAATCCTTGATTTAAACAAAAGTATGTACAAGGTTTTGAAACTGCCTCAGAAAAAATCCTATACTCCAACGGATATCTGCAAAGAAAAATTATGAAAATATACCCTAACTGTCTGGTGGGCTAAAGAAATACGATATCAGCAGATGTATCCAAAACTATAGATAAATAAATACTTCAAAAAAATTAACACTGCTTGCAGTTCTGGTGCTGCCTCCATACTCCAGGAATGTAGTCAATGTAGGAATCCTTAAGTCAGATAAATCCAACTTCAAAATGAGAGGGAAGCAGGCCCTTAAATCACTGTGCTACACTGGAATTAAATGAGCCACTGAGTCCTGCTTTCAAGATCATCTCATTCTAACAACGATCTCCAGCAGCAACTGCTGTCTAGAATCTCATGCTAAGTGCAGACAGTGACAAGTCACTAAAACTCATCCAACTGTATTTTAAGCAGATGCCAAACAACCACCACAACAATGAAGTCTGTTTGTGAGTGATTTTTCGTTGTCTGCAACAGAGAAGTCAATAATGGTCCCAGATATTGGTAAAGTGCCATTTCAAGCAGACACTACTGAAGAAGAAATTCACACTGTACAAGATGCAGGACAACAAAGAGAAGAGTTCCTCTGCCTGAGACTAAGTGGCTAGAAATTGTCCTTCTAAAACCTTATGAGATGGCATCTTAAGATGCCCAACTTTTTAGCATCGTTCTGCTCTAATTCTGTGACAGCTAATTACAAAGGACACTACACAGTGGAAGCCGTCTATGTAATTCAAGAACAGCACAAGGCTTTTCATTTCCTGTACGTGGTCAGAGCAACAGGCAGTGGTATAACATACAAAATACCGGAATAATTTTTCTTTTTCTTTTTTATTAGGAGGATGAGTAACTTAGGAGTTTGCCAAAACTCCATAATCGGTGATCTGGAAGAACTGAGGGACTGTTTCCGCCTAATGCATTAACAGTGCCAATGACTGCCAAAGCAAAGATCACCAGCTCGCTGGCCCTGTTGTGCTCTCCGGTAGCATCTGATCAGCCTGCTGGCTACTATATTAGCCCCCATGTCTAAGGCAACTCCTGTTTTTAAAATGGAAATAAAAATCATCAACTTTATAGAACTGAAAACTAGAACTCTGTATGCCACTGTACAGCTTATCTTCAGCCCCACCCGAGGCCCAAACTCCTGAAGAGTTGTGAAGTCCCCTAGAAAGCCCTCAGAGCCCAGCTCTACCCAGTCCCACTCCAGCCTCAGACATCTGCAGTCCCCCCGCTCGCTACCTCCACACCCACGCGACACCAGGTCACCCACGACACAGGCGCACCATGTCAGGCATAGGCACATCACTGCGCTTCTGCTGAATTTGCTCAACTAAACGACAGAAAGCTTATGGCAGCGTTAGCTTTTCAGGCTGGCTGTGGAGGGAAAAATGATACCTTACTTGGCATAAAGTCTACTGGCAGAAAGTTAACTCCTTGACATATTTCGAACTAGCAGACTGAGTAAGTTTACACAAGCTCAGTGCTTTGTGTTTTTACTGTACCACCAAAACATGGTCAGAGAGTACACAAGTCTTATCATTACTGGCTCCTTATCTTCAAAATCTTCTGTCTGTATTTGATCCAAGTTCTTTCAAGCACCCACTCGGTGTGTGCAATCCTGACCTCCCCAGACCGGCGATATTTGCACACCGCAGAAACAATGGGGCCATTTGTCTTGCAAGCAAGCCTGGGCAGGGGAGACAGCTTTCTCCCTCGCTGGCCCCAGCTGGGGCATTTGCTTCAAGAAAGCGAAACAACTGCATTTCAGAGCCTTACAGCAAGACACAATATTGCTTCTTTAACCTTATTTTCTTCTTTCTAAACTCCCACAAGCCTTCTCAAGCCGCTGACTACAGAATGAACAGAAGAAAGAAAAAAGTATACCAGAACACATATACAAACTGTATATACTCTTAAATGACTGCAAGCTAATCCATGGGAAAGATGTACAAAAAATGTAGTCTTAGAAATAGTAGGATGCTTATAATACTCCATTAAGGATACTGATGATAAACTGCTTTTTTTCCTCGTGTTTCACAATTTAAAGGCCTCGTCACTTGCTTTCTACATACTTTGCAAGTGGTCAGAAGGCCAAGCAAAGACCATTTCTATTGTCACACATTTCCATTAAGCTCTCACTGAATGTCACTGTTTTCCTAAATTGCTCCCAGAAGCAAATTTGCATTTAATATCAACCCGGTGCAAGTACAGCGTGTCCTCCTTTATACTAATTGTGTTTTTAAAGATGCTTTCATCAAACACATGATAGAAACTTTTGGAATGTGCCCCTTGAAATGTCCTGCTGAGTTTTTGCTAGCATTTGGTAACAAATCTCATGAGAGTCTTTAATGGAAGTTAACATTTTTTGCATGTGTCATACTGCAAGTCTTCAAAGCAGCAGTTTGTAACGAAGTTTTAATGTGATTTTAAAGCTCCAAGTCCTTTTCTAGGTATCTGCTTTATGTTTGCTGACATTGCTGACTGCCCAGAATTTGGCTGGCTCTGACCAGATCTAAGCACAAAGGCAAACTGAAATGACGCAGAACTTACTTTTTCCTCCTTTATACTTCCTTAACAAATAGAAATTTAGCAGCTTGTGCATAAGGAAAGTAATGTAACAAAAGAAAAGAATCCCCAAAACCACAACCAACCAAAACCACACACTCACATGCCAATTGGTTTTTGAAGTGATTTCTACAGCTAACAAAAGGGACAGATGGGGAGTCCTGAAACATGAAGTCTGTTCTACCCACATAAACACCACCTCCTGGGAGGCAACCGGCACGTTCTGCTTCCATTAAAAAAAAAAAAAAAAGAAAAAAGGAAAGAAAAGAAAAGTCATATTATGTATGTACCTCTAGAGATCAAAAGGAGAGTTACTAGCCTAAGGGAAAGGACAGGTTGACGGTAACTTTATATGGTCTTCATGATGTACTAATTCTGATCAGATCACTCCAGCACTGTGAAACCCTACAGCTCAGCAACATCCTGCCTGCCCTGTGGGCCATGACCCTAGCTCTGCAAGTCCTGAGAGCACCTTACCTCTGAAACTGTGCTGAGGTCTTCAAAGAACAACTCTACTGCTTTGCTCTACAGTGCTTGCACAACAGTACTGCATTCAGTCACATATTTGCGTGGGCACAGCATGCTACTGCAACTCTGTAATTGAAATACAGTGGTAGCATAAGTACCTTTCCAAAGCTTTACCAGCAAGAAGCAGTTCAGCCTGTAAGACTCCCACAACCCTTGATTTTGGCCCAAAGTGTGGTGCTTCGGCAGCTCAAGCCAAGGTACATCAGCCTTTTCCTTGCAGATGCTCAGGCAACAGCACAGCGTGCCAGTTCAGCAACACGAGCCAGCTCAGAACGAACCCCACCAGAAAACACATTCAGTTAGGTGAGCTACCTGACCTTCTCCTCCGGCAGTCTCACAGCATTACTGACGGCGCAAGCAAGAGCTATCGACATGAGGAGGTAAGGACAGAAAGGAAGCAGCCTCAACTTAAACCTGTCTGGGCCACTGTAGCCACTCCCTGAGCCTGCCACATTGATTCTGGTTTCTGGGAAATCAGTTACAACCTGTAGACACTACTGTGACTCAAAATTTGGTTTTGTAAGAGGAACATTTGAGCTGCAGTTATTGTATTCTGAAATGAAAAGAACTGAGGGGAAACCTAAGAATTGAAAAGAAAAAAAAAGAGAAAAGTGAGAAAAATATTATAATCATCCTTTTCATGGATCTAGCTATTAAAAAGTAGCTTACTTTAAGATCATACTGCATGACAGAATATGGTTGTTTATCTAAAATTCTTCCTTTGTTTAGGTCTTTGTATTATCTAAAGCTTGTCCCATATTGACAATTACAAGGTATGGAAAGAACCATCTATACCATTCCTTCTCTATAAGGCCAAAACATTTGCTGTCCAACTAACTCTGAAGTTCTTAAGAAAAGAGGAGAAAAGTTTTATGCTTGTCTTTGGCCATCACACCAGCTTGCTTTTGCTGCCTGAAACATGAATAGCATGTACAGATAACTGAACTCTGACAACTAGAAAATTAGACTACTTAGTACACCGTCATTTTTTTAAAGCAAGGAGACCTTGTCAATTCTACCTGTCAAGTGAGTTTGGGCCAGATTGTTAAACATTTCAAGAAAACAGAATAAAACGCTTTCCCTCCATGGAGCAGACTTTCATTGCTTTCCATGCTCACAAGCACACCATTAAAGACCACAGCTCAAGACTGTCCACAGGACTAGTCTTCAGCACTGAAACTATTCCAGGTCTTTTGCTCAAGCTATTGCTGTGAATGGGAGTCACTAATTTTAGTTTCATGGATTTCCTGGCAGATAAGACAGTATTTATGAGTTGCCTTGGCTTTCCTACATTTGCACCAATATGAAGTACGATTGGCAGCGACCCAATTTCATTATTCTTAGTCAGATGAGTCAACAAGTGTGGAAAGAGAAATGAAATGGGCAGCTAATCAACGCAAAAATCAGATATTCTGAGGCCAAGAAAGTATTTGTATGCTGATGACTCAACTTTTGCAGCAGCATATGCAGCAAGAACAGGAAATATACTATTGAACCCTCTTATGACAACAACTTTGATGTGAAAGGCCGAAATAGTTTGTTCTCCCTGCTGTGATTCAGAAAGCTGGAACTGTAACCCTGGATTTCTGCAGAACATACTCACTAATGCTTCCGAGCTCATTAAAGGATGTCAGAGAATAGCAGGCTTCTGCGGGATGCACGGTAAGCTAACGTCTTTCAAAGACTCTGGAAAGAAACAGGTGACTACAAGCTGGCCCTGGATGCTCTGCATCCAACACTCATCCACCTCTACAGTGGCAGACCACTGCTGCTACGAGGTACGGAAAGAGAAGAGTTCCTCCACGCTTGTAAAATGGCACGAAAACTGATGTTTGATAGTGATTTTACCTCTTGTTTTAAACCTCTTAGCCCAAATGCAGAGTTCACGTTGGAATACAGCTAGCTACTCTAGAACAAATTTTCTGAACTCAGAAACTACAGCTTACTACAACCTTTCACAAATATTTGTATAGAGGCACAAGACAGCCACTTCACAAAGTTTAGTATCTTCCTCTTATTTGATGTTTATTTTTTGTTTTTCTTCTTGCGTGGCAGCGGTTCCATGGAGGAGGTGGTGAGAGCAATGTATGCTACTACTGTCCTGCAGCAGTAATTCTTACAGCAGATACACGCTTGGGCAAGGCTATGAAATTATCTGGGCGCCTGACTTTAATGTCACTCTAAATTGGTAGAAACGGAAGATTCATCAGCAGATTTAGATCAGGTAGCTTTAACAATTGCCAGTTTGCAATCCTGGTAAATCTGTAGATAGATGCACTAAGTATAGCAAATTGACTGCCAGCTAGGCTTGATCTTCTTGATCCCCTTAGTAGTGCTCCACAGGCCAACTGAAAACCTCCAGTTTACGTTCAAATCAATACAAAAATTAATCCCATCCCCCTACAAATAAGGTGCTGGTTGATTCACACTCACAGGTGATGTAACAAAACACAAACAAGCTTCATCTCAAAAACAGAAGTGTAAATGCATGATTTTATTCAGTATCATTTCAGAGTCAGATACAATAGGTTTGGGGAACATGTGTTTGCAGAAAGATACCCAACAGAAAACCAAACCAAAACAAGGAGGTCTCTCTTTTTAGAGCTGAATGGGCAGGAGATAAAAAGTGCAGGAGGTTGAAATTTGTACCAAATAATTTCTTTCTCACTGAACCAAAACTGCTAACTGCCATTAGGTTCTGTTTTCTCCTTCTGCTGGAGACTGTTGTTCAGACTGCCCTTTCTGCCTACTAAACACAAGCAGGACAGAAGCAAATTAAGGCTGCTGCAGTACAACCAAGATGCTATCTGTCTTTTTTTATTTCCTTGATATTACTGTAATACTTGGAGATTAAGCTGTCCCTTGAGAGGGAACATCCTTCCCTCTGTTATTGGTTATCTGTGTGGTTGACTCGGTAACTTGCTCACTTGTTTCCTTCTGCTGTCTCATACTAATACTCTGCAGACCATGTCACACATGGCCCTTTATAATCCCTTTAGTATAGAGATCTTGCAGTTAATGATTGTTAGATGTTGACTTTTATGGCTCATAAAGCCACTAGCGGATATCAAATTTAATATGTTCAACTGACATCAATGATGTATTTTATCTTTTGCTTAGAATGACTACATTTCTGGAGTTTGCAAGACTAAAAATAATATAGCGCAACAGAAGAGGCCTTTTAATACTGCTTACTAGCAACTGGGAGTTTCTGATATAACCCACAGGCTATGACAACCAGACGCTACACAGTTAAAGGAGAGACACTGCAACACAATAGCTTGCAAGCACTGATACCTCTGGCAAATTAGCTCCACAGAAGCAGCAGCATTCGTGTTTCCAGGGAAGCAGCCACTATGCTCGGACTAATACTTCTCCTTCTGAAGACACATCATCTTCCATAAAACAAAATGAGGTGCTGAGAGCCTGGGCGAAGCAGCTGGAAGAAAGGATAAGAGAGAGCGTAGGCTCACAGGGAAGGACTGGAGGCACTTCAAAACCAAATAGCCAAAGCTTGCAATTATTAAATAGCATGTATTATTTACTGAATGCCATTGGACTGAGCAAGTTTCTTTGCTGGTCACAGTTTACCTGTTTTCCGTACCCCGCAGTAACAAATGTAATGCTTTGACAAAACAGGGCGATGGGTGACAACTAGTTGGAGTGTTCTCCTCCACAAAGGAGCGTCTGTGCCGCAAAGCCTTCCAAGCACCGCGCAACAGTTTTACTCTTCAGATTATACTATAATGAGATCCTAACTATGGAAAGTCAAAGTTCCCATGATATCATGACTTCATCAATTGCTCTCAGACCACCCAACTTTCACTACGTGCCAAGCAATCATGGCCCTTTTTTTGGTGCATTTTATCATCTCCAAACTTCTCCTGCAATCTGTAACCCATTGCCAACTAACCATTTGTACACCAGTCCCCACAGGCACCACCCAGGAAGGGAGTAGACACAATATTTTCTGCTCAGTTGAACACAACTCGCCTGTTCTCATACTCAATGACAGTGGGACATTTAAAGCATTCAAGTTGTAGGCACAAACCTGCATCATACTCTGGTAACCAGCATGGAATTTCACTCCACTACCTACAACCAGTATTCAGGAAACTATCCAAGGCAGATCATACTCTGTAAAACATCACGATAATACCATTTTTTCAAGAAGAATGGCTATTACTGCTAAATAGTTTTCAACAAAATAAAGATTGTTAAAAAGATACGCAAATATTTTTCTTTCTCCATTCGTGGGACATGATTCACACACTCTGCCTCTCCCCCCTCAGTGAAAAAAGCGCTAAATCACCAGTCAAAAAGCAGACTTTCCCCCTCTTGATCTGGTTAGGTTTTGCAGAGGAATCTTCATCTTTTGGGAATGTAGATTAAGCATTTAGGAAAAAGAAGCAAAAAGTGCAAATAAGAGATTTAGGATTTCACTGTGTAGTATTTAGCTTCCTTCTGAACTGCTAATGCACCTCTCTGGGGATGCAGCTACTAAATAACACCCTCTTCTACTCGTAACTTGTCAAGGTTGGGGTTTTTTTCCTTTTCTTTTCCCTCTCCCTTTCCCCTCCCCTCCTCTCCTGTTCCATAGTATCTCTCTGCACATGAGGGGATTCTAACACCTGGAATTCACATGTTAACAACTAGGACTCCACGAAAAAGTTCAGCTGTGAATACCAGAGGTGTATGGTGTTGCACTGGCTGCTGTTTTTTTAGGACTGCACATACCTGCACATCTCGGTCTACATTAGTGCTGTACTTCAATCTGCCCCAGTACATGCAATTTGGTCACTCTGGATTTTTCCAGCAATATGTATGAAATGCAGTTTACTCTGAGTGATAATACAAGAGGGAGCAACTAATAATTACAGGTAGAGAAAGACACGGATGCACAAGACAGATCTTATGGTCTATTTTAGGTGATGATGTAGCTCTCATATTGTTGCACAAGAGTCTCTCATACTCTTTGTCCATCACACCACAGTCATCAATGGACCACACATATCCTTACCTTTCTCTTTCTTACCTTCCTTTCCTAAGACGATCACGTAGAAACTTAAAACACATCATCTAACTGATCTTTCAACTCCTGACATTGATCAAGGAGATTTGAATGAGAAGAGCGTTACAGAATGGAGACAAGTCTATGCACAGATAATGGAAAGAGAGAGGTATGGAACAGAGAAAGAGAGATCTGAAGACCTTTTCTGCTATCAGCTTGACTGGCTTTTTGACTGGAACACAGGCGCTTCCGTGGCTTTTCAAACACACAACTTGTCACAACATACTACAGCATAAACGATCCAAATCCATAACCGCAGCTTCCCAAGTGGGAGTTAACAGACTTTGGGATACCAGCAGGTGCAGCGACATGATTACCATGATTACTTCTTACAATTTTTTTTTTTGTATTGGGCTTCTTTAAAATTAAAATAGGACTATTCATAATTCATCTCCACTCCACCAGCTACTGAGGCATCTTCATTTAAAGAAAAAAGCATTAATTTCAATGTTAAGTGCATGCCTAAATGAAATATGCAACTAAAGGACATTTAATGATATTTGCACAATACTTTCCAGTAATCATTCTAATTGTCATTATCTAGTGGATGCACCCTGCCTCTGAACAAGTCAAATGGTGTTTTGCAGCCAGTCTTTAACTCCTTGGGCTGTGTCTCCTAGTTCAAACCTCCTTTGCAGTTTTCACACTAATATTTTCCATTTTGCACCCTAGCTTTACAGCCTCTCATTTTTTTCCCATTTTTGATTTCTAAATGCTCTTTGCTTCTATCTATACAATCACAGTGCATTCAAAATGAATCATGGGATATAAATATGTGAAAAAAAAAATTTGGGAAAGTTGTAAACGATTTTTCCAGCAAAAAATACTACATGTTCAAAAACACACAAATAAAGATTTTAATAAGCCTTACACAAACAGGCACATGCCTACTCGTTCCTCCAAATTCTCAGAGTTCTTGCATAAGACTTCTTTTATATTTGTCTTAGTCCCTGAAGTTACACACATCTTAAAGTTAAAAAAGATAGACTTGTTAATAACGCACAAATGTTCATAGACATAACATCTTTACAGATCTCCTCTGCGAGCAAATCAAGCCGCTCTCCATATGCATTTAACCAGAGTGGAAGGCTGGAGTTTTTAAGTTGACAGATCTGTGCCTGGGTAAGAGGCGCTCTATTTTCACTCTTCGAGCAGTGAGAGATTAGCAGCTTGAAATCACTTTGACAGTTTCAGTTACTCTATTGCATACCGCAGGGAATTTTAATTCCAACCTGTGAAATTGTAATTGCTTCTCAAGAAGAGCGGAAGGATTCTGGGTAATGGCCACAGCCAAGCTCAATGTCAGAGTTGCCAGTTGCTGCCACTTCAGATATTACTTGCTGTTATTCAAAAATCACTCCAGTTTTCCATATGGGAAGTTGAACCGGGGAGTGAAACTAAATTAACAGAAGCTGTCAGATGTTCAGAGATGTGCAGGCAATGATGTGATAGAGGTGGATGAACTCTCCTCAAAAGGTACCTTTTCTCCTCCTTTCTCCCTCCTTCTTTACAGAACAAGCTTTACATAGACCATTTTTAAAATTTCATTTTCTTTTTCTAAATAAGTATACCATTACTAGAAAGCTACAATGAAAAAATTAAATGACAAAGTCCTCCAGCATCCAAAACCATGCACAACTGGCCATAAAAAGTGTGCAGAGATTTAAGATGTCTTTGCTGTTCAAGTCTTGTGGTTTGCAAGATTCCTCACTGAAAACAGCCAAAGAGAACTCAGAGTTACCACAGATATTTAAGAAAAATAGTGGCGGTTTCCTTGGTATCAAAAGGAAATTAGATTCTTTTTTGCTTTTTTTTAAAAAAAGGCACTGAATGTAGATTGCTTATTAGCAGACACATTCTTTAGTGATGAGTGCGTTCACCCACGTGTAAGAGTGAGATCAACTGGGGAAACTCCTCCTATAATGACCTCATTAACTTGGAGTGCAGTAGCTTTCTCACCCACCCTGATGGCTTGCAAAGAGAGAATACTTGGTGGCAGTAGGCCTCAAACATAATGTCGATGTAACAATTAAAAACGCCACTGGCATGGCAGTTAGAAGCCTTCAGGGAGCCAAACGGGAGCAAAAATCACAGATCAAATGTGTTCAGGTCAACCCATTCCATGAAGTAGACACAATTCCACCTTCCACTCAACAGTCACTGAGGTTTTCCAGCGGCCTTGAAGAGCAGCCTCAAGCAGCATGGAGTATGGATTTTGCCTGAAGGTCCAGATGAGCTGTTTGACCAGAACTGACTTGTTCAGCTCAGTGTCTTTGAAAGCTTTACATTGTAAATAAACAGGAACAAACGACAAACACTCTACTGCTCTACAATACCAAGTGTCAAAAAGCCCTCTCAAAATCTAAAGGAAGATAATAAAACACTTGATAAACAACACTTCCTACTTATCAGCTTAAAACTCAGTTTAAGAATATACTGCATCTGTGGGCAATGTCATTTACAAAGCCTTCTTCACCCTGTTTCTGTACATTGCATTATTTCTAAGAAAAAAAGCCAGTCCTATCAAAGTCAACGACGCATAGAATCTAAATCACAAGCTCCACAAATCTCTGCAACAGCTGATGCAATGAGTCTGTAATTGCTACGACTAGATAAGCTGGAGTGGCTGACAGAGTGCTAGAGGCACAGAGCATATCTGTGGAGCTTATTCCCATCAAATGAAAAAATCTGGCTCAGATATAATGATTTTGTCAACTCACAGTTTTCCTGAGAATCTTGTGATATGTGGTACTTTCTTGGAAATTTCAGCTGCCAGTGTCAAGTGTTTTGGTTTTTTTAATATTTCAGATTTGTTAAAAATGTAAATTGCTGATTGTTACATATTCCTGAAAAAAACAAGCAGAAGCAAATGAACAGCACGGGCTTTTTAAAAAAATCTCAAGAATTTTGAGTCTTGGCTCATGACCTTCAGTGGCTGCAATAAGAAATATAATATTCAAGTCATTACACACCTAATTTCCTAAAGACATTTACACTTCTTGTTATAATTTACAGGCTGTACTGAAAGCATCATGGTGAAACTTCCTGATTAATTGTCTGCAACTACTAGGAATCCTCGGATTATCAGTACAAAGCATTCTTCCAAGGGGATTATTCATCTGCACTGTAGAGCCACTGTAATGGCTTTGGCTGGCATAGAGTTAATTTTCTTCGTTGCAGCTAATATGGGGCTATGTTTTGGATTTGTGACCAAACCACTGCCAGTAACATGGGGATGTTTCAGCTGTTGCTGAACAGTCCTTGCACATCATCAAGACCTTTTCCGTTTCTCACCCCACCAGCGAGGCCTGCGGGTACACAAGAAGCTGGAAGGGGACACAACCGGGACAGCTGACCCTGGCTGACCAAAGGGATATGCCATGCCATATGATGTCGTGCTCACCAATAAGACCTGAGAGGAGAGAGGAAGAAGGGGGGGACATTTGGAGTGATGGCATTTGTCTTCCCAAGTAACCGTTATGCGTGATGAAGCCCTGCTTTCCTGGAGATGGCTGAACATCTCCCTACCGATGGGCAGTAGTGAATGAATTCCTCGTTTTGCTATCCTTGTGTGCACAGCTTTTGCTTTACCCCTTAAACTGTCTTCATCTCAACCCACAAGTTTTCCCACTTTTACCCTTCCGATTCTCGCCCCCATCCCACTGGGGGGGAGTGAGCGAGTGGCTGTGCGTTCGCTGCCTACTGGGGTTAAACAACGACAGCCATGTGGGCAGCTCAGCTCCGTCTGTGCTGGGTATGACACAAACATACTAAAAAAAAAAACAAACCAAAAAAACCCGTTCCTGCTCCCAAGATTTGAAACAGACTTTGCAAGTGAAGTTTGGATGAAGATCCAGAAAGGTGACAAGGCAGGAACGAATGAACAGTATCGTGCAGTCAGCTGCTGGCAGAACTGAGCACAGAGTCCAGTTTGTCACTGACCAGCACAATCCTTAGACACATGGAGATTCGGTCATGACAAAAACGGCTTGAAGAAAGTAATTAGAAATTTGTAGCGTGCAAAAATGTAACCTCCCCACTAACAGAGCAATATTGTCTTATACACAGCATGCTCCAACGCACAGCTAATAGGAGATTCACATTTAGCTCTCTGAGCAGTATACTAAACCTATAGAGACTGTATTAAATCCATCTTTTAAAAGAACTCTGCCACCAGAACTCCATCTTCCCATTCATTGACAAAAACCCATTACCTCTAAAACTATTTCTATGTAAAAAATAATTCTTTGTTTTTTTAAGCCTAAAGTTGAGAGAGGCAAGATGGCAGCCCAAAAGTTCTTTCAGACAAGACAGCAAAATCAATAGCAAGAAATAACAAACTTTAATGGCCCAGCACTGTTTGATTCTAATGTAAAAAAACACATATCAAACCACCACGCTGCATTAAGCAAAATCTTTAAGAAAGCTTTAAGTGTTCTGCCCATAAAAGATTACCAACAACACTCAATGGAAAGATTTCTTACAAACTTCACGAGTTTCCTGCATGCAACTTTACCTGCTACAGCAGTTACAAAAATAGTAAGCAATTCAAACATTGCATCATTTCAGAAAAAAGAAGAGGAAAGATGCAACAAACTGTTCCACCAACCAAGGATCTCCAAGTTTGGCAAGACAGGTCTCCTTAGAGCTTATTAACATTCTCTCCTATGAATGACAGGAAAGGCATAGGGTGAGTAGAAACTATTGCCCAACTTATATTAGCTTTTTTTTTTAATAGAAAAAAAGAATTGTTGGTAGAATTGTTTCCTCTGCAGAATTTAAACAGCAGTTCTATTGTTTTCATAAAAGCCTCATTCAGTTCACAGTTCTGTTTTCATTCCTCCGTAGTAAAACATAACAAGAACTGCCAGCAGAGCCAGGCTGACAGACAGTATCTTCAGTCTCCCTCCTCCTTGTTGCCATGGGAGCTGCAAAGCCATCCACGAGCTGCGCGGTGCTTCCACTGGGACCTCAGCAGAAGGGCGTGCTTTCCAGCTGGTGCCATTCCGTGGTGCACGTCTGAACTCCTGTGAAGAAATGCACATATTAATATTGAAACTGTGTTACGTACTTCTGATTGTACATACCGAATACAAATATTGTATCCTTTTCATATTAAGGTTCAAATTAATATCCCTTTCAAATCTGCAGTGCATCATCATCAGGTTTTCATACAGAAATCTTACCAATGCCACACAAAGTCAGTCTTTCTAATGAAATTAAATGTCAAACCAATGAAGCTGTTAGCCACGGAAACAAATCTCCAGACCTCAATGCCATCAGACACACGTGTTTGACGATTATTGTTTAATTTAGTTGTTTTGCTGCTATCTCACTACTCTCTCATTTTTGGTTTCTTCAAAAGAAATATCTAACCAGGGACCACAACACAACAATCCTTTGCACAGCAGGGCTCTTCTGAAGTCAATCATTGTCTCCTGGTGTGCCAGCTCAGTGGTGCTTGAAAATCCTCCCACCGGGCTCTTCCTTTCCCCGGACCCTCAGGAGGCAGCTGTGCTAAAATACCTTCTCATTCAGATATCGAATCCCCGTTCCCTGCTGTGCCTGCCATCACTATTCTCAACCTGACTGCAAGCACCAAGATCCCCCAGAACATGAGGACTTTTAACTGCAGCACAAGTGACAGATGTTAAGTCACCATTTCAGCTGAAAATCCAAGTTGAAAGAATAAGAACCTCTTCTCCCTCACAACCTTGTTCAGTTTAGCATGCTAGCATCGTAGGTACTCAAAAGTAAAAATATCTATTAAAACCACAATCTGATGACATTTGCCAGAAGTGTAAATGGTAGAGGAGTAATCAAACAAAGGTGTAATGATCTTGCATAGTAAGATTCAATAGTTCTGTTCATAATTTCTTTTTTCCTCCCTCTATTTCAATAATCGCTTTGCAATTCAACTGAGCTCAGTTGGATTTTTAATTGGTCTGAAATTTTCCAGCTAAAAAAGGCTTCTGATTAATCCATTTTATTTTTTTTCTTTCACACTTTGTATAAAATAAGTCAGGGACCCAGAGAGTACCTATCTGGATAAACTTGTATTTCCATGCAGCTGAAAACAAGGTCACATGAAAATACAGCCCAGATGCCCGACTCCCTGTTTTACCAAATGTATTTCCAGACAAACTCGAAGAAATATTAAAGCTCCAGGAAAGGTGCCTGCCCATGAAAGTGTGACAGCACAATTCAAACTAACTGTAACTGCCTCCTGTTTTCCATTTCAGGAATCAGCTCCATTATAGTAATTGTAGGAGGAAAATAATGATTATTACTGGTTAGGTAAGTAAGCATCAAAGGGGCAGATGACAGCCTGGTGTACACGCTATTCTAACACATGAGGTATTGTTGATTTAGATCACAGTTCACACAGGCAAAGGGTTACTGAACAAGTGACCTATGAAATGAGGATGACTTCTTACTAAACTGAACCCAGAAGACCATCAACTGGGTAAACAGAGGAAAAGGAAACAGGTAAGCGCATTGGGGTGTAGTTCTCTGCAGTGTAAGGCAGAGTAGCCCTCCTCCAGGACTTCAGTCTATATTGTGCTGAATACATTAGCTTCATCAAAAACTATGAAACTGCTTCATATTGTTAAGTTAGTAACTACAATCAACTCCTAAGGCATCTGAAATTTTAGTAACTGGCCACAGCTATTTTATCCCTCTAAATCAAAGCTGCTTAATCTTTGCACACGGAATAAACTGGAAACCATACAGTATTAAGGATTTTTTTATATATGAATCAAAATTCATTAGCAATTTATTCTTCCTAGACACTTATAAAGCTTCCTTTTCTCTGCAGGTCTCACAAATCTCTACCAATCTAAGGTACATAATTTCTGGTCATACCCTATTTTTACATGTCTTGTTGGTACGTTAACACTAAGGCTGAGGTGATTTAAGAGAATGGATAAGGCTGTAAAAACATCAATACAGCAAAAGACTGATTTCTTCTGGTGTTTAATTTTCACCAGTTCATGACTTAAAATTTGGCTGACTCCAGTCAAGACTCCTAACTCTGTATTAAATATTTCTACACAGCTTGATAATCAGTAAAGTTCTGAATATTTAGTTGTACAAGACTAGATTTTGTCCCTTAGAAAACCGACGAAAACGGCCAGTACGTCCTGAACAACTTTGTGACTTTCTCCTCAATGCTCCTTTTCTTTCTCAGCCTCAGGTGCTATCTACTTGTCTCTGCGAGACTGGGGACAGCCAGCGAAACACCCCAAACACAAGTTACAACTTGTAAGAAGTTTTGAGGGACTTCTTTTTTCCCCGTTTACTAACAGTTAAACATGTTAGTGTTTCATGCATTCATTCGTGTTCCTGTGCAGTAGTTTTCAGCAGTGACTTCACTGGCACTTCATTTCTGTTCTACAGTTCTTCTGTTTTCCAACATCAAACCAGATGATAGTCTCCTCTTGTTGGTACAATTTTGATCATGAATAGCCTATACTGTTTTTTTGTTATCATGCTGCTTTCTTAAACCTCTATTGCAACGTGCAATGCATATATATTAGGCAGTGCTGCATACTGCTAAGTAGGACAGAATGACAAAAGAAATTTTAGCGAGGTTTACAAAGTGCCGGTAGTGGGGAACACCACTGGCCCCACGGCCAGTAGTCCCAGTGCTATTTCATCTGAGTAAGCCAGCCTGTAAGGTTGCGAGCCCCATTTTCTTCCTTACTATCATATTTCCCATAAATTAGATGATCATACGGTTACATTAAACCCATTTTTTATTTTCTTTCTGTAGAAGAGATTTTATCTCACAGTATTTTACTAATATTGAAACTTCACTGAGTTGGAGGTACATTTCTCACAATTTCACTGTGCTTTTGTTTTCCTTCTATCTTTTATTTTGAACTCTGATGCATTCATTTCTACTGGTAGTCACGTTTTCTAAACTCCTCAAAACTTTCAGATTTTTGCAGTATCTTAGATCACATAAGAGCCACACTTCAGAAGTTTTTCTCTCAACAGATGCATACATGAAATACTGCTCCCCTTACCTAGCTAACCTGAATTCCTTACAAATTTTCTCACAGATTAAACTGTTCTTATGTGGACATAAAGATCACAATTTTCAAATGAAAGTGACCCTTTCCTTTAAGACGTACTTCACAGCTTATCACTTCAAACACTACTGCATTTCTGTTTGATAATGTATATCTCTTCAGATGATCCTGCCAAATATTTTCTGTCAAGAAAAATAAAGCATATGTTAATCTGATCCACGTTTTCTAAGAACTATTCTCTATTTTGCCCCCAAATTCTGCCTTGCAGCACTGACGCAGAGGTAATACCGCTAGCTTCCTTGAAAATTTCTGTCCTTATTGTCACAGAAGACGCATTTGTCAAAAAGGGTACATCTGGTTCCCTGCAGCTGCAAGGCTCCTGTAGAAAATGGCAGTCTTTTATCCCCCCTGCAATCCATACCACAGCTTTTAAACCCACGATCACCTCTCAGAGACACCTGCAGGTAGATGCCTCTTCCTAGGAGTCTGCTGTGCAGCTCTGTGAAACACGGTCCAAAACCCGCCGAGGGAACAGGAAGAGCTCTACTCAGCTGACCACGTCCTCGCATTCTCTTCAGCCTGAGCTAAGGGCTGAGCGGCCTTCACTGCAGTCTGGACAACAGCGAAGTGCCTCTCTAGAATATAATCAGTTCTTACTAACATACAAGTATCATATTACCAGCTGTGCTAGTGAAAAACACTGTATATGTATTTTTAATTGGGAAAAAAATCCTTCTGTAGGCTGTGCCAGAGGAACTGGTTTTCAGGCAGGGTATACAGTATATATCATAGTGTATATTGTATGCACAGAGAAGGAGGGGAGAGGATGAAGTTACAGAAACTAAAACTAAAATTAAGCCTTCCAGGGTAGACAAGGCAAATTACAAGAGCTTTTTTGTGCTGTCATACGAGCTTCAGAGTTTGCAATACTGCAGTGCTATATTCTGAGATTCTCCCATATACTTTGCCTTGAAGGGCTATCCAAGCCATATGGAGAAAACACCTTTCATTTCTTCGCAGGGAGGGGAGTTCCCACAGAAAACCAAGTTTATTAGAGCTCTTTTATGCACCTTTGGTGCAAAAACCCTGGGTGGAGGCAAAGATCTCATTTGTTGAACTACCAGTTACGCTGGTCCACTCCCTATGCTCTCACTTTATAGAAGTAGTAATTCTGAAAGGCCTTTATTCGTATCTCCGGATAAAATACTTGCAGTGTATTAGCTTTTCAAGGAAATCTTCAAGGCATTTCTGTAACATTCTGAACCGATACAACGGTGATGTTTGCTGTACGCAATCACTAGTCAGAGTGCAAGTTCCTTAGGCTGAGCTCAGAACTCACACTTTGGTAGCTGCAAGACTCAGGAAGATTAGCATAATGATTCAGTTCAGTGGAATTCAGAACTAAATCCAAAGCCTCTTTTACCCCAAAAATACTTGGAGGAAATCCTAAGGTAAAGAAGTTTCCAGAAATACGTGTTTATACTACTTTAAGTCTTGATAGGCCATAAACTCTTTGGTAGATTTGTTGTTAATAAGGAGCATTGCTCTCACTCAAAAGGACCGCAAGGAAGGAAAACGTACTCTAAGATTTAAACCTATATACTATTAATCAAAATGAGGGGAGGAAGGGAAATTATGAAACTGAAATGCAAAGACATACACTTCGAGCTAAGCATCTTGTATTTCCGTGGAGGCAGCCTTTCATCTTGTTTTGGCAGCCACAAAGTAAACAGCAGACTTCGCTAATAAGGTATAACATAAATTATTAAACCATCTAGTGTATGATCAAATGCATTTCAGATTATTTTCTGAATAATTCCACCTTGACGACTGCCAGGAGTAATATATTTTGTGTACTCTTGCACAGACCCATTGATTGCTGTCTTTCTGAAGCTCCAGTCCCAGACTTCAACTGCCGCGCATGAAAGAAATACATAATCACATCAAAACCTAAGCTTTGGCATCTGTCGATCACAGCCTAGCTTTTCGTAAGATCTCACTTCATGTTAGTCAACAAAGACATGAGAGCAACTCTTTAGCTCTGAGCTGAGGTTTTAATAGATTCAAAACATTTCTTACATGCAAATTTCTTTTATGGCTCAGGGGCACTGTTAAAGCTTGAAGTGTTAGCTAACTGCTGTGAAAAACTACTTGGCTGAGCATATCTCGAGATAAATTAGACTTCTGAATTTTTTAGCCCAACCAAGTACATCTTACACACTTGTACTACTGGCTTTAAAAATATGGACTTTTTATAATCATGCACAACAAGTCTGTGTGACAAATTAAAAGAAAACATGTTAAAATATGCATTACATATCCTACTGCGACATTTGAAACTCTGGGCTATTACACTTTGGAGGCATTTTTCAGATTTAAAAAACAAACAGTGACTGAAGGTCACACAGATTACACATCCAAAAAATATGTAAATTGAATTTTATTGAATAGTTACGGAAGACACATTTAGTTCTGTAGGTATTAAGTGAGCTCCTTTGATTTATTACTTCCGAAATTCTACCAGCCTTCTGCAAATGTGGAATGCTGATTTCGGAGTAGAAAATAAATGGCATACGAAATATTTTTTTTCTAATGGAATTAACATGATAATTCTCGTCAGAAGCATCCCTGCCACCACGTATTCCAAGATGCTGTCTACAAGCATCCTGGTATCAGATGTTATCAGCTGTACACCATTCCTAGGAATTCACTGATTCCAAATACACATGGCTTTTACCCACCCATTTTAAGAAATAGGAAACCTTGAAAAAATTAAATAAAGCAGCCAGGCACTTTTGCAAAGGAATTTCATATTGTTTCTTCTTTTTGTGCGCATGTATACATATGTGTTTGTGTATGTGTGTGAGGTATGACTGTATGCTTTAATATGTAAGTGAGGGGAAAGAACTGAGCTGAAGGATAAATACAGATTTACTATTAATTTCTCAGTAAATGGTCAGAATCTTACTAATAATTAGAAATCTTAATCTGTTAACCTCAGACAATTACCACTGAAGCTATAGCAAGAAAACTAATTAATCAAAGCATCTTGCAAATAGCTGTGGTCACCAAAACTGTCTTACTGTCTGTCAGAGGATCCTAGGATAGTTCTGCATCTGGTCCATCCTCCTTGCTCAAAGAAGGGTCAGCTATGGCCTAGTTTGTTCGGGGATTTAATTACGAAAAATTACTTTGCAAACTTCCAAGGATGAAGACTGCACAGCCTCTCTGGGCCTTTGTTCCACTGCTTGACCACCTTCATGGGAAAATATTTCTCTTCATATCCAGTCCAAACTTCTCGTTTCACCTTATGCCCACCGTCTCCCGACCTCCCACATACACTGCTGTGAAGCACTTGGCTTGGTCTTCTCAGTAACCTTCCCATAGATGCTGCAGGGCTTCTGTTAGGCTCTCCTGAAGCCAGCCCTCCTCTGGGGCTGAACAAGCCTTCTCCCTCAGTCTCTTTTCAGAGGCCAAGTGCTCCAGCCCCTGACCACCTCTGTGACCCTAAGCTGAACTTGTTCCAGTTACCAGTTCCTAATTCACATCAAGATCACTAACACATGACCCAATCAAGTCAGGTAACCAATACTAGCAGCTGGACCACTGTCCAATACAAACATAAAATACATTTAATAACGGGAGGATTTAGAGATTGCTTTATCTTAGGCTCAGCTGCATTAAATCTAGCAGTTTCTTCCAAGTTTGTCATCCCTTACAGAGATCATCTTTAACTAGGGCCTACCCCTGACCTGCATAGCAAGTCAACAAAATCTTTTTTTGTTCCCACTAACACTTGCATGATCTGACTCCATCAGTCAGCACAGAAAAACACACCTTTCCCTCTACTCAACTACTTCTCACCTTGATTACTTCTACAATCTCCTCCCCTCTGTCTTGCTTTCCTTCTACTTCTCCTCACTTCTCTCCTGCATCATCTGACCATATGCTCTCTTCTAAGAAACAAAGTGGAGATGCCAATAGGAACACAAATTTGCAGTGACATGCCACATCATGACTTGCTGTCCATGTCACACAGACCTCCCTCTGGAACTTCCTCCTCCCACATTAACATTAAATTCTAACTTTAATATTCCCAGGTAAGAGTATAAAATAAATCAGTTCTCTCTATAAGCTACTGCACCTGAACTTCCCATCACTACTGTAAGTCTTCACTGATATTTTTCTTGGCAGACACCTCTGCTCTCTTCAGTGTTCTTACCTGAGGGTAGGCCCTTGCCTACCTACTTCTTTTTTCCTCCCACAAATAGTCTTTAAGGATGATCACCTCAATGAGCCCCGCAAATTCATAATGCGCTTAAAAACTAGACAGAGGGCTGAGTAACTGGGGCTTATTAAATGACTTCCTTTTTCATGTACACTTTGAGGAGGAGGGAAACAACCAAAAAGATCAACTAACAAAAGGAAACAAAAAGCAGAGAAACAAACAACCAAGAAAACAAAAGCCAAAAGCACCTCCAAAATGTTTAAAACACAGTCTTGTGCTGTTTTCTACTTTACTCACTTGTTTTATCTTGTTTCTTTATATTTACCTATAAATGCTTCTAGCCAGGAGTTGACTCTTTTTTACATTTATGTATTCTGTGCTGCCATTAAACTTAGTGACTTAGTATCCTCCCACTAGATATATAATGCATTGTCAAAATAAGTTGTCATTCAAGGTCAGAAGCAGTATTTTGATAAATAGTCAGTGTGATGTCTGGGTTCTGAGCTGCCTTTTTTGTTTTTTAAATAAGGTGTGGGTGTCAATCACTGTGCCAGAAAAAAGTGACATTGAAGTTGGCATTCCAGTTAGCAGTTGCAACCACAAGAGAGCTGAGAGATATTTTAAGCGGAAAAAGTTTGCGATTCAAAAATCACAGTTGTCCGGGTAACAATTTGAAATGAAGAATGAACCTAGCAGCACAACGTGGACAAATTCTGGATGAGGATCTGTCACTACTTATTTCCCTGTGCACAGCACAGTTGTAGGAAGGAGACGGCAGGTGCTTGCTCTGGGCACTTATCTGGTAATTAGTTGGCTAACACACAAATCTGTTTCCTAGAGATCACCAGCACAGGCGTCACGGCTTTGAAAATACATTACAGTGAATTACAGGATGTACATTTGCTTGTAATAAGACTAGACACCATTTTTCAGTGTGCATACCATGGCCTCTCTTCGTAGATACCATTCCACAGGATTCCAGCTTGGTCTTTCTTTAACGGTTTACAGAGATTTTTTGTTGGGTTTTTTATTTTTTGGTTTGTGGCTTTTTTTTAAAAAAGTAAGTATTTTAAGATTGTGTTTACAATACAGTTTTCCCATTATATGTTGTTGGATGATGAGAGAACGATAAAGAGCTAGCAGTATGTGAATGTTCTAAGGCTGTTCTACAAATAAGAATATTAAATGAAATACAATGCACTTCTTAATGGCACAAGCCTTCAGAGACCATCACCTTTCTGCTTTCCTTTTAAGTCTTGAAATAACAATGACAATTATATAGAGGTCAACGGTAGCTACAGGCAAAGACACAAAAAGTTTCCATCAGAAAGCATACCCCAGTAAAATGAATAGCTAGATCTGAAAATATATATTTCTGCCACAAGAACCACCAATATAACTGAATGATACTCACATATCAACAGTGATATGATCAATACTGCTTTTACATGGAAATGAACTCTGTATATATTAAAACACTGTATCTTTAAGAGGAATTCTATACTCCCAAATGGTAGCAAGCGTCGAATACTAAAAGCCTTTCTAGCCATTGTTATTTGCAAAGAACACTGTGATACCCAAGAAGTATCTCAAGGGACATTTTCTCTCAAAATCAGGAAAAGCTTTTAAAGATCTTTCACACGGCGCAAAGTAGAATAAACTGATGTATGTACATATTCTTGGCTAAAACTTTCCCCTTAATCCTAGAACATGTCATAATCCTGAATTTATGGTGTTTTCATTTATTCCTACTGAACCGAGTACTACAAATGGCATGTCCAAGGAGATTTCAGCACTGTATTCTAAGACAATCACAGAGAGAAAGGATATGGCCCTTCTTACACTCCAACCTCAGGGATAATAAACATGGTATAAAAAGAGCATTAATTAATATTTAGAAATGATACTACTTTCCAGACTTTCAAATTCCATACCAGTAGGTAGCTGTGGGATCTATATGCCTCCCTCATTTTACAGGTAGAGAAACAAAGAGGATTAAAGTGTCTCCAGTGCCATAATGCAAGGCAGCAATCAGGTCTCTACAATTCCTGTCATAGATTCCAGTTGTCACCAGAAGCCAGCACAGCCTCTAAAACCTTTTATCTCTGTCAAATTTAAGTTTTTAACACATTTTCTTAAAGCTAGGCAATGTCCTAACACGTAGTCTCCTGACAATTTCTCTTACATTCATTTTCACAGACTTGTCTTCCTGGTATTAAACATTTCCAGTTCCTGGGACTGTAGATGCTCACCAAGCACAGCTGTGGTCAGATCTAGGCAAAAAGGAGCATTTCACGTAAGCCCGACATTTAACAGTTAATAAACGTTGACTGATCATGACCAGCTTTGAGGGTTCAGTGATAATACAAAGGTTTTATTTTCATATTGTCATGGCCTCTTTCCTTTAAGTATCCTTAGTTGTTTTAGGTGGTCTCCCACAGTGCCAGTTAGCATACTTTTGAGCACCTAAGGGAGTGTCTTGAAATCTGAGTCTCCTTTTTAATTTCACACTCAGTCAAGTTCAACTGCAGTTAATCGAGGACTCTCTCATGGAAACATCAAACAACGGTTGCGTTCTGTGATTAGCAAGCCTAACTGCTCTAACACAATCTCTGTACCCCCAGTCTCTACAAATGATTTGCCAGCCCTTCTCCACAAAAAAAGATTACATGAGAAAAACCTTTCTTGGCTTGCTGTGTATTTTATACTAGATAACCATGATAGCACCTTGGCACTCTGTCTAAGACATCAAAGAACAGTAAGCATCCATTCTACAGGCTGTAACGAATATCTACCCTCAGGAGAGCATTCATATCGTGCAGAGGGTGGTCTGACTAGACAACCAGCTTCTGTATCTGGAAAGGATTGAAGTGCATAAACACGAACTTGCGCCCTGTCATGCTCAAATACTGGCAATTTGTAGCTCAGCTGAGAGCCTCCAATGAATCCACTGGACCTCAGTCTTCTCTCACAGAGGTTTTACATAGTGTGCTCTATCAGGTTACACCTGGTGATTTCCAGGATTAGCTCATAAGGAGAAAAATCAGTTCCTCTGGAATTAGTCATGAAGTAACAAGTACTAATGTCCTCTTTTTCTCTGAGACTTCATACCCTGGAGTTAGTTTCTCTTCAATGCTGAACAGCCACTGCTCCAATTTGCCTGAACACCACTAGAGAATTTTCATAATTTGTAAATACCTAGTTCCAAGCATTTTAAACTGCCCACTGCCAAATTTGTTCTCTACACTAACCTTCTAGTGGACACTTTGAACATCTGCCTCATCTTCATCTGTGAAATGGGAAGGTGAAAGCTGCATTTCAAGAGGATAATGTAGAACTAAACTTCTTACTGTTTCTGAAGCACTCAGAAATTTAGTTATGGCAGCCACAGGAAAGGTTAGAAAGAAATTCACAACTCCCTTGAGAGTGAGGTTTAAACAGCACATAGCAAATAACACTGCTATTCCACAATGAACAACGAAGAGGAAAAATACCTAACAATAGCTTATTAAATGAATAGTCTCAGCTCCGTGCACAAAAGGAAATAAATCTCTGTGTGCGTGTGCGTGAAAATAGGGCATAATAAGGACATAATTAAAGACTGAAACATAATATGGTTGGCATTTACCTGGAAAAGAGGAACTGAAACTCCAGAATTTTCCTTAGTTCAGAGTACTTCACTTTACACTCCAAACAATTTGTGCACATATGTACGTGAGAAATGTAATTCTTCATTTCTTCGTGTTATCACATATTATAGGTCTTCAGTGTCATTGCAGTGTTACACTTTTCCCTATTTAGAAAAGGATACTGGTCTGTAGAACACAACTCATAATATTTTAACACAGCTTGCTTTGTTGTTTTATTGCTGAAAAGGTATTTCTTCTACTCTTTACATTAGCCATGTCAGGCCCAAATTAAAATGGTAATGAGTTTCTATTAAACACAGTATCTGCAGTTGTAGGCCATTTCCTTGTAAGTGTGGAAAAGGTGAGGTTCTTATGATTGATTCACAATCTTTGAAAGGAATTTCATTCACCTCCACTTCTCTGCCACCCATAAAATCTTTCCTAAAATTAGGTAACACTAAAATACCCTGCTTTCAGGAAAAGAAATTAAGAAAATCTGAGATAAACACAAATAAAGCAGAAGGCAGCCTGAAAATGGCAAACACATACAAGGTACCTACCAGGGTGAGATAAGCAAGCCCACAGGACAGCTGTGGGACTTAACCTAGTCTTTAACAAACTGATGGCTCTGGCTTTTAAAATTCTTCATGTCTCCATATTCCAGCTTAACACCATTACATCAGGTTTTTTTTAATCACACAAGATACTCTCCCAAGCATAACTCTAATTCATTCCTTTCCAGCTATTAAGAACTACACATTTGGCTTTCCCCTGTGGTTCTGTGACAAAATCTGATTACGCTACAGAATCTTAGGCGCTCCTCACTGAAAAAATAATGAACTAATGTTTCTTTGGAAACAGATACATGTTGAATAGTTGAAAAAGGAAAAGAATTCCTGACATTCTAAGCACTACTTCCACTACCGAAGTAAAGCTCTTTATTTAGAAAAAACTGTCAGAAATGGATATTCACAGCCATCCTTTTTGTATAATGATGTTACCTGCACTTCTCAGATATTTTGATATGAGAACTGCAAAATAGATTCTATACAGATAAGACACAGCACACTCAGACTGACTGGGATGACTTAGAATCACATATGAAGTCATATCAAAACAAGAACAAGATTTAAAAAACAAAATTCCTCTAGTCCTGATAACAAGGCCCTTTCTTGAGGACCAGAAATCCATCTGGTCAACATTATGCATAGGTAATTTTTGTAGTTATGTGCTGTTTTGACCAAAAGAGCTCAAATGTACTGCACATCTCTGTTTATCAAAAGCATTTTCACAAAAATTTCCAAGCCACCCCAAACCAAAATGGAACATTTGTTAGTTCTGCCTCAGCATATATATATAGCTATGAAAAGGAATCCATCAATTTGAAAGTTAAGACATTTAGTGAATAATTTTCTCATAGAATATTGTTTCAGCGACCCCATGATTATAGTGAGACTAACAAAAAAGAATACTGATTTCCATGGGGCTTTTGCTTTTTATTTTTTATTTGACACCTGGCTCTCCAGCCAGCCACGTTTTATTCCTTTCACTGTTTATCAATCACACATCCATCTCATGTAGCAGATGGGTAGTCAATCCTTTTTGATAGGCTGCATGAGTCTACTCATGGCACTCCCATGCTTTGCCAACCACACAACCAGACATAAATTCATCATGTGGTTAATAGCTACTAGCTCTCCTTCTCCACACATCGCATATGCTCCCATACGTATGATCCTGACCTGGCAGCCACTGGAGGAGGGTGCTGGATAGTACCAAGTGAGGCAGGTGAGCTCTTCTGGTGGCTGCAGGTTGCCCTACGCCAGAGGCTGGCTATTGCTGCACACGCTCATGCGTCTGTGGAGAGGGCTTCTTTACAGGCCAAGTCTCACAAAACTGTGTTGCTACTGGTAAGGTCAGGTAAAAAGGCAAAATGAAAAGTGTCATAAACAAGACATCAATAGCATAGCAACATCAACTTTCATTATAGGATTTGTTGACTTATGTTGAAACAGAAGCTGGGAAATAACTATTTTCTTATGGAATGATGAGATATGTAAGTCAAACGTGGTCTTCCTTCAGGCCCTTAATCATTCTGTGTGATTGTCATCACTAAGAACAACTACAAATGCACATTTCTTTTTAAGAAATGTTTATCACTGAGAATTTTTCAAATCCATGTTTTTAATATACAAATGATTTGTCAGCCCTTCTCTACAATGAAGACCACATGAGAAAAATCCGTATTATTTCTTGCACACCTTGATAGCTTGGATCACCATGTAGTTCAACTCTAGTCTTGACTTAACACCAGCATATATTAATTAAAAATGACCTCACGCCAGTGCTTGTGACCTTGGCAATTAAAAGCTGAGGCACCGCTGAAGTACATATATCTTCCTCACTATAATCCCAAAGTCTCAGTTTTTTATATTATCTAGGATGGAAGAAATACCATCCGAGTTTTCCCAAGATCATAATCTTATGATTATACTAAACCTGGTTGTGTTCTTGACTCCAGTAAAAGAAATGAAAGTAAATACGCTGAAATTCTAGCATCCTGTGGGCTTGAGTTTCAAACACAGGAAAACTGTGCTTGAAGCCCTCCAAGTCTTTTGGTACTTCAAAACGTGAACTGTCTCTGATGCACACCTCCAAATCTGCTTAGAGCAAACTCCCAGTGAAAATGGTAAACAAGCTTTGGAAACTGCAAGGCATAATACTGAAAGGACCACGCAAACAGATGGAGTGTTCATTTTACTTTAGTGGGAATGTATACGGGATTTGGGCTACGTACACTGTCACACCACTACCACAACCTCTCACACTATATTGACTAGGTCATTCCATGCAATATTCCTCCTTCCCCATGCCAGATCAGACAATTACATCAAATCCAGTTATATCTTCTGGATTTTAGCTAGTACGAGTGACTTAGCCTGGAATTGCAATAAGGCAGTAGAAAATCTTGCTTCATCTTTAAGCAGGGTTCTAACATCCAAAATAATAAATTAGAGGTGGGGGAATCCTTCAAATCATTTAAATACGCAATGGGAAGTAGTCAGAGGAAGGTTATCAAGACCTGTGTATGGTACGCTAACTACAGGAAGGGCTGTCTTTGAACAGCTTCAATGAAGTGCTTAAATAATTAGTTACTTTTCTTAATGTTTCTTTTACTTAATGGTCTTTGATAAAGCCCACAGGAACAGCTTGCTTTGGGACTTCTTACAAATAAGAACTGAACCTAAAATTAAATAAATTTAAGACTCAGGTTTCGTGAAAACTTTCAACGTAATAGGCAACGAGCCGAGTTTTTTAAAGGTAGAACACAAACTTTTAAAGTGATTATTCCTCTTTCAGTTTGAGAGGAACCCTTTAAAAAAAAATCTTATACTGGGGGAGAGAATGCAGTAGGAGGGTAAGGGTTTATTTCTGTTATGGTTTGGTCGAGTAAATCTGCAACAACATGCTTCAATAGCTAATGGCATGATCAAGACTTTGATCTGATTACATGAGAAAGGATCTAGAGCGAATGTTAAACTTGATATGGAATACAGCCTGCATAAACACAAAGTTACGTTATGCAACCTTTGAAGAAGCACTAGTTTACCAAGCTTGCCTAGATACTATGGCTGCCTTTAAGGATACAGTCATTCTAACACATTCCGCAGGGTCACAGGAAGCTCTTTGGATATGCCAATGTAGTTAGAGGAGTCCACCCTGGATGGACTAAATACAAGGCTCTGAATTTCACATCCACTTCACTGTAGTACAGCTTCTGGATATTTTAAGATACATTATCTCCAATGTAGCCACCAAACAGAATCTCGTCCTTACTACTCAACTGTCATTTAATTTCAGTTAAAGATACAGCCACTGTAAATTTCCCTTTGAATTATTATATGCGAAAATCCCCATACACAAAATATAATTTAATACTGATAAAAGCTTAAAAAAATTGTTTCTTTCTCCTACTGAAAAGCCTTTTCTCCTTTTTCTTTAGCTTATTACCCTTGACACCACAAAAAATCTCTAATGTTACTGACACGTATATTAAAAACGCAAACGTAAATCACTATATCCAAACATTAACAAAGTCTGAGTGGGAAGCTATGATTATAAATGGATCTTGGCATTCTACTATGACTCACAATCAATCCTAACATTGCTGGATAAGTTCAACACTGTTTTAATAGATTTTTCAGCATAAAAAATGGCATTTGCAAAATTTATATATAACTTAGTAAATACCCATCATCATAAAGCGAATCAACAAGAACACAAAGGATGATTTTTAGACTGATTCGAAGATCCGGTAGGAAAAACCTAACAGTACAATGTAGACTATTAAGCAGGTATTCTTTCTTGCGGCGCCGGGCTCCTCCAAACGTGCGCGCCAGACACCCTGTTACTTCAGGTTAAGTACAATCACACATGTAAATATTCATTACATTTCTAGGAACTAAGTAGCATATGTAAATATCTTTCACGCATGTCTGTTAGCATCTTTGGGTGGTCTTCGGGGGTCCCAAGATGAAGGCCCATCCTCTTCATCACGCTGTTCACTGATTGACATTTGTTTCTGCGCAAACTCAGT
>Ga0065711_1000148_pt1 | contig 91866 bp, 47 predicted proteins | sample Hoacrofraction12_FD_59098 | JGI IMG/M metagenome (GOLD analysis project Ga0065711, IMG submission 59098) | Hoatzin crop microbial communities from Cojedes, Venezuela - Epithelial fraction 12 v2 (version 2) | ecosystem: Host-associated > Birds > Digestive system > Esophagus > Crop | place... | reverse complement strand
GAGGGTGACGGAGCACTGGAACAGGCTGCCCGGGGAGGTTGTGGAGTCTCCTTCTCTGGAGATATTCAAGACCCGCCTGGACAAGGTCCTGTGCAGCCTGCTGTAGGTGACCCTGCTCCGGCAGTGGGGTTGGACTAGATGACCCACAGAGGTCCCTTCCAACCCCTACTATTCTGTGATTCTGTGATTCTGTGATTAGATTTCTGAAGCAATTTATATTACTTTACCTTTTCTTTGACTTAAACCATGCACAAAACCTTGTGCGAGTATACCAAATGCAAGTGTTTCTAAGAGAATGATGTTTTAGAATGTTACCTTGGATACTAAAATTTTTATAATCCCTCTGTGTAACAGGACACCTTAAATTACCGGTGGAAGAGTATATAATTGAAGAAAAAGCAAACGCTTGATAATATCGCAACACACACATTCAGTTCTAAGTTCTCTTTCATTTCCTGCAAGAAAGCCTTTGCCTGCCTCAGTGGTGTACTGCAGTATCTGCATGTGTTAAAATTTCAGTGTCCATTTTGTGTAGCAGACTAAAGCAGAGCCTAAGCAAAAGGATCTCTTCAGTAGATAGACCAGGCAAGTTCTTTGTTGATCAAATGGGGACCGTCTGGTAGGGGCCACGTGTGGGGTAAGACGGATTCTCCATGTCCTCTTCCCTGCAGCACAATCCTTAAACTGAGGAGAGTAGGAGAGGAGCTCGTCATCCAGCTAGTCCCCTGCATTTCACTGAAGTGTGTTTTGTGTGTGATGGCCTCTCTTCTCTTCCCCCCCTTCTGTATAAACCGTATTTTATAATACAGAAAGTAAAAGGTGCCAATAAAATCTGGAGTTGTCATTAAGACACAGTTGAGCCCATAGCATTTTTTTGCAGCAATTAAGAATTTCCAGAGTGCTGTCCGTAATGAATGAACTCTTGGTTTCCACTGAAGTTGGGCATTGAAGTTGGGAGATCATTCTGTTACAGACTCCAGCTGCTTTCTTTAGTGAAGAAAAGTAAGTATTCATAGCCATGGCCTAAGGAGAGTTGTTGAAGAGATAGGATCTGGTTTCTTTCAGTGTTTGTTTTCAAGGATTATCTTTTGGTCAGAGTAGATGCGCAGCTGTTTCACAGGTCCTAAATTTTCCATTCGTTATCAACTTGACACCTATGGAAGATAGGCGAGATCTTGAGTTTCCATCAGTTCTTTCCCATGGGCATGGAAACTAATTTTAGAACACTTGTTAGATAAACAGTTGAACTGATTATTTCAGAGAATTTTAAGTCATATGCCAGTATTCTCTTATTTTAGTTCATGCAGTATTAGAATTGTTAGAGATGGCAACAGTTGCAGGCAATGGCATACTAAGACACTAGATAGTTTTACCGTGGTACTATTACTTGTAGGCACTTCAGTTTGGACACTTCTGTCTACAAATAAAATGTCTTTTTCCTGAAAGTTCCACTAGAAATAATACTAAGAATGCTGATTTTTTGCTGATACCAGTTTCTCTTATTCTCCTACATGGTGACTTTTACAACTGATCTAGCTTCAAGTTGTTCTTATCATCTTTAGGGGGACTTTGTGAACATAGTCTCTCTGAAAAATCTGTGCTTTTTTGTTAATTGTTTGCTCATTCCAAAGTTTACATGGGAAAGTTCTCATAAATGAGAGTGAGTGATGTGCAGTAGTTTAGTCAGCAGTAGAACAGATAGCCAAGAAAAAGAACCTGGAACTTTTAACTTATTTGTCAAACACAATTACATCTGAGTTTGGGTTTCAGAAATATTTATTGTTAAGTCCATTAGTTGGATACTGTTGAAACAAACAATCAAACTTAGCTGAAGTAGTAGCTTTTCAGCTGAAACTTGTAAATTTTGATCACTTCAGCTCTGTGGCGTCCTCATCAGCTGTAAATTGTGTCTCAGTTCAAAACTAACGCAGCTCAAAAATTTCATTTGTTGAAAGGGGAAGTGCAAGATATCAAGGGAGGGCCTGGTTCTCATATTTTGTGCTAAGCCTTAAAAACTGGCTACCAGGTCAGCCAATTTATGTCTCAATAGCTTTGGACTTGCACAGCAATCATTCTTTACTGTGTCTTCACAATGACTCAGCCCCGGCAGATTTCCATCCCCTTTTCCACCCCACTCCCCTGGATTAGTCATATGCAATTTAACAGTGTTAGAGAAGTTATTTCTTGGCTCTGTCTGCAGATGGTTTTGGTTATCAAAAGGCAGAAGGACTTCATTCATGTATAGCTTGTAACTTGGGGACTTCATTCTAAACAGAATAGAAAGCCAGTCTGTTTCTTTCCTTTTAAAAAAAATCACTGTGAGATAATTAGTGTCTGGATTTAGTAAAGAAAATTCTAATTACGTTTTTGCACTAACTGCTGTTAGTATAAAAATCAGCTCAAAAAAAAATCTGCTTACTGATTATGTTTCTCATGGTTCGTTTATAATTTTCATCTCTTCTGCATTGTTTGCAGTTTCTAGTTACCTGTTATCCTGCTCTTTGGGTTCCTTTCTTGAAGTTTATTTCTTAGTATAGCTTTAAAATTAAAAAACTGAAAACCAAAGCAACTAAAATATGAGTTGATACATATTACACCTTGGAATTACAGGAGTACATTATAAATAAAGAATTTCCATTGCTTCCCTGCAGTATCACAGTTTAAGCTGCTCATGTGGTATACATATGTGGACTTTTGGCAGCATGCTTGGCTGATGCCTGGGAGTTTTTTGAGTTTAGAGCTAATCTCATATCTGTCTTCCCATCAGTCTAGAAGTTATGAAACTTATGCTGCTTTACATGGCTGCCATGAAATGAGCTAATAAAATGTTACAGAAGCAAGGAGATGGAATTAATAATGCTGCATGATGGAAATGAAGGGTTTTTTTAATAACAAAACAAATACCTTTGAGGTGTTTCCTTTAGCTGTGTGTTTTGTATGTACAGTTTATGGCGGATTTCCTGGACACAGATAAAAAGAATGATTGATCATTGATTGTTTCACTTGATTCATGCTGCGTTGTTTTCAGGAAAGGTAGTAATGACCATACAGATCCTTGAATTGGGCACATAGATCTATCTATAGATCAACAAGTTTTAGAGCATTCAGATGATTATAAGTCTCAGTGTTTCTTACTTAAGAAAGCACATTCAAATGAGGCTTTTCCAGCTTAAGTGGGAGTTTAAAAAATACGAAAGAATAGGTGGAGAAAAAATGAAGTTACCAAAAAAAATTGGAAGAAAAGTGATAGAAGGGAAAGAACTGCAACTGGTACAATGAAGAGCAGAAAAGCTTTAATTATTATTATTTTCTCTGAATCATACTTAGCCTATATATTTGTTAGGCTTATTGTATTTCTATTACTGAATAGTGATGAAAAAATATGTTACCATCGCTTCAGAACAGGCCAAGATGTTCCATTAGTATTTCTTTTCTGAATCTGAAAAGCAAAAATATTTGTGTGTCACAAAGACAATCCATTAGTTACTAAGGAAGATATTACATAGATGAGCACACTTGAATTATCATCCTCCTCAAATAATTTGTGTCCAAGAGAGCAAAAAGTATTGGCTGAAATGATTTCTGGCTTGCTCAAGCAAGGTTTTAATGCTAAAACCTTGGGAAGTTATGGAAGACTTTAAAATGTGCTACTGTTCTGTGAGCGTAGGGTGGGTGTCATATCCCTTCTGTCCATGTTGAAATCTGAAGCTGCCCATGCTGTAGTCAGTCTGGAATTAGAGTAATAGACAAGTCTGCTAAAATACTAAGGGATTACGGAATGAAAATCCAGTTGTTGCTGGTACATTTTCTTTATAAGAAAACCCTTGCATCTCCGAATGCCTTAGGAGAAGGTCAAGTTTTACATTCCTATTGCAAGTCGTTTACAAAGAAAAGAAATTCAAGATCGCTTAGACTCACCTAAAGCTGAAGAAGGGATTGTTAAGGGAGTATTCGGGTGAGGAATATTGCAGCAGACTTCTTTGACGTAACATATCAGAGTTTTCCATATTTTAAATGAAAGATGATTTTAAGTATGTCCCACAAAACATCTGAGGATTTAAGACTCAATGAAGTCAGTCATAGCCATGGTTTGTTCTTTTGTACCGTAATCGAGTCTAAAATAAGTACTATACGTCGTTCTTGTCTAAAGACGCTACCGTAGATAGGAAGTCTCCAGGTATGAGCATTGCAGAAGCATTTGTAAAACAATGGATGCAGCAACAAGGGATGGGAGACTGTGCAAGAAGTAGCAGCTCTGAGAAAGATTTTGGGATCTCAGGGGGCAAACAGCTCAAAAAGAGTCCAGTCTGATCCTGTGGTAAAAAGATCCATCTTTTTCATAGTTGTGTGAGTAGGGAGTTGGATATTTTATTATATGGAGCACTTAAGATGCTAGCATACACTGCATTCTGTTTTCACGGAATCACAGAATGTTAGGGGTTAGAAGGGACCTCTGTGGGTCATCTAGTCCAACCCCACTGCCGGAGCAGGGTCACCTACAGCAGGCTGCACACGACCTCATCCAGGTGGGTCTTGAATATCTCCAGAGAAGGAGACTCCACAACCCCTCTGGGCAGCCTGTTCCAGGGCACCGTCACCCTCAGAGGGAAGAAGTTCTTCCTCATGTTCAGACGGAACTTCCTATGCTTCAGTTTGTGCCCACTGCCCCTTGTCCTGTCGCTGGGCACCACTGTTTTGTTGCCACAGTGTTTTTCAGCATAATTCTAAAAACACTGTAGGTATGGCAAAAAGCCACAAGAGCCTTCTCTATGAAGTGTGGTGAGTCACAGAACTATGGCTGGAAGCTGAATGTAAGTAATGTGGAAATAACTAGTTTATGAAGTCTTGACGTAGCTCCAGCTTGAAGCCATACAAAAAATCCTTTCACTCAAAATAAATTTCTGTGCTGTGATTGGGCAATATTTTATTGGCCTGTGAGCTGAATATACCTACAGGCTGTATTAATGATGTATCACTGCTGTGTTTAATGTGTACAGAGAATAAAATGTCAGTGAGTTCCCACAATATTTTTTTCAGATCTAGTATTATTTGTCTTTATCCTACCTTGCTTTGAGACTTAGGAGGATCTAACTGGCCTACAAGTTCTGCATTGTAGTCCCCCTTTTTATTGTCTATTTCTTTTCAGCTTAAACTATTTACAGTAGTTTAGGGGTTTTTATTCCCCCCACAACAACATTCTTTAAAAGTCATAGCCTTGCATATTGTTCTTTCTTCTTTTTCTTTACCATCTAAGAACTTTCGGTGAATTAGATAACACAGAAAAAAATCAAGAAATTAAAACTGTATCAGAAACCAAACATTTTAAAATGTGCTGGGAAGTGATACAGCTCTTCATTCCTATATCTGTTTGAAGGCTTATCGTCTGCATAGTGAAGAAATGTGGTATCATTTAGACTGACGTGGAGAACAAATAGGAGTGTGTAAATGCATTCCGCGAGTGGTGGAAATGGCAGTAGGTTATCGTGAGGAAACTAGGCAGTTTCTTGATGTTATAATGAAAGCAAGTTGGATGATGTGATCTCTTTAAGAAAAACCAAAACACCTGAGCAACTTTAGGATTCAGCAGAAAAAGATGCTCAATATAGGAGAAATATTTTGAGGTTTCATTAGAGAAGCCCTATTGAAAGAGGTCGGGGGAGTTTGGGCTTGTAGTTTTTGCCAAGCAATTTTCCTGTGTTTGAGAACATCTTAGAGTGATTTGAGCAGAGGACAGAGCTTAAAAATTGGAAGTGGAATTGATATGTTTTCTATATTGGTACTTGTATTTTGTGGATGCTTTTTGACACTTGGAAAAACAAATGTTTTTTGTATTCTCCCAATAAGCTTTTGGTGGTGTCAGCACTATTAATGAATATGTGCATGTAAAGTAGTTATGTGGTTATAGCTGTGATGGTTTAGAATACAGAAAATTTAAGGCTTAGGAAAAAAGAATCCTTTGCTAGGTAAGCTTTGTGTAGTGGAGAACCCTGCAGATAGCATTTTGTGTACACAGTTCTTTATCACTGAAGGTTGTTTATCTTTTTTTTCCAAAATGCAATACAATAGTATTTCTCTGTGTATACTTTTGGCTTTTACAATCACCTTTAAAAAAAAAAAAAGAAAAAGATATTTTATCATGAAATTTAATGGCACAGGGGACTGCACTGTCAAAATTTTGTGTGTTGTTTTAACTGTTTCGTGTCCAGACTATTAGCAGGAATTGCTGTCTAAAACTTACATAACTTTGTGGTTTGCATCTGCAGATTATTGTCTGAGACACACATTATGCTATTCATTGCTTTGGTAGAATGGCAATGAATTTCATGCCATTGCTCAGATGATTTTTAAGTGAATGTTTGCAAGTACTTTCTCCAGTGTACTAGAGGAAGAAGAAATGCATTTAAAAATATATACTTACAGTTTAATCTCTTAAAGAACTTAGAAGATAATATTTTACTATATTTTTTCATGAATATTCTGAGATTAAATTTGTATAAAAAGAAATTCAATTATTTAGTTATGTATTCTGGGCAATGCCCTGATGAAATGGGATTGCAGTGGGAATGCAGTTGTGAAACCTTTGAGTTAGATGGAGTATGGTGGAGACACTGCCATGCTTCAGAAATTGAATGGAAACATAATGATGTACTGACATTAAATATGGGAAGGCATATAATAACGTTGACATCAGCACAAATTGTGTAAGACAAACATTTCACAAGACAACTGTGATGTTCTGTAGTGCACAGGTAGCTCTACTGGAGTGAATCTAAGATTTGTGAAAACCTACAATAGCTAATGTCAGTTTCAGTTTGATTGGCCCTGAAGTATTTTGCATAGGAAATTGTGTGCTGCATTTATTTCATAAGCAGAACAAGAATGGATAATGTTTTGATCACTTTCGGTTCCCCGTTATCTTTTAAATTTATGGATTATTTCTGTTGTCCAGTAAGGGTTTTTTGTTTTTTAAAAAAACACTTAGCTTATACTACATCCATGCAAGAAATTATATTTGGCTTCATATACTGTGGGTTTTTTTATGATTTATTTTTAAAAATAATATCTTTTCTAGGCTATATGATTTACGTACTGAAACAGTAAATATTTTTTCAAAGTCTAAAGATTATGTAAAACACTTTTTTTCTGAATCGTATGTCTGTGCAAGTCAGAGATGCAAGTGAGAAAGGAGGATGTAAAGCAGGATACTTCTTGTTGATATACATACGTTAGTGAGATAAACTGACATTAAGTCATCAGCTTCCCTGTGGGGAAGACAGAGCCAGGGATTGGGTTAAGCTGAGCAGTACGTCTCTTCATTAAGGCAGAACAGCTGTAGTTTGACATTTTGGTGCTCTAAAACTGGGATTGGCTAAAGTTCATTTTGGATTCTTTTGGGTTTTGTGCATTCAGAGTCTTGCGTCCCCTTTGGCCTTAAATCATCAGTGCATGTACAGTATAAAGCTGAGAAAAAAGTGCCTTTAACAAATGCAATCTCCATGTAATGTTTAAAACAAACAGGCTGTGTATTGCTGTGGCAACCAGACAATAAACAAGTGGAAAAAATACAATCTCTCTTAAATTCACAATATGTGAGCAGTTACTTCATTTAATAAGATTATCTTCTACAGAGTATGATCACTGGTTTGTAGCAGCACTAAATATTTGTATAAGATGTCTGATATTTCCCAATCTGTCTTTTGTTCGTACAAGTTTATGTTTCAGTAAACATAAGAAAGATTGTGTGAAGAGTTAAGATGATTGCGTAATTAAAGAGCCTGGGGATGGCTCTGATGATGTTAGAAACTTAATCGAAAATGCTTTCTTGTTTCATTTTGATTTTTAGCCCTCCAGACTTCACTTCAAGTTCATAAACAAACAAACAAATGAAGTTAAGCTAGGTCTTTAGTCTATGCATATGTACCCTAAAAATGCTTGTTGCAGCTGAGGCAAAGCCTGAGCTGGCAGGCGGGGAGGCGAGCGCCTGGTCCAAGACAGGGTGGTTCCTGTTGGTTACTCACCCACTGGACAATAGCAATGGAAAAGCTTGCAGCACTGCTCTCTCCACCACGTTCCTGAGTTCAGAAGGACTTCTGCTGAGCTGTGGTTACTGGCCGTCAAACACTGAATGACTGCTCTTCCCATGCTTTTATTGTGTGTCACTTAAGTTGCTTTTTGAAATGCCTTTTATAACTTACATTGGTAGGTTGAAGTAATTGTAATGTTTTAATATGGACTGCTTTGGAAATACTCTGTGCTAATCTTTAAAAAGGATTTCCTTGGTATTTAGAACTTCTTGGCAAGTCTTTACACAGTCTAGATGCTGCATTCATCCATCTTTTCATGGCTGTATCCAGGCCACAGTTAACCAGAATGGGTCTAGTTCCTGCTGATCTGGATGGTGTAGAGGAAACCCGGTATGGTCCTTGGGTCGTATCTATAGCAGCTATATTATTTATAAACAAAACGACAGCAACGCCTATTAGAGCCATATACTGTAGATGGTCAGATGCTGGCGCTTCTTGGTAAAGTGCTAGCCGGATTTGGAGTGTGCCTTCTTGCCTCTTGAGCCCCTCGCTGTAAACATGCCGTTAATGTGGAGTATCTGAACACTGAGTAATTATAAAATAATCTTGACTCTCGTACCTAGACTGTTTTCTGCCTTCTGATGTGTGTGGCAGGAGAAGGGGCACAATCTTTCGATCTTCAGGAAAGCAGCTGTTTTAAATTTTAATGATATCTAGGGATTTGTATGCTTGACATAGTTTTAAAATGTTGATCCAGATTGTAGTTGCTTTAAGGCCTTTGCCTCTATCTATCTATCTATCTATCTATCTATCTATCTATCTGTCTATCTATCTATCTCTGTTTCAGTCTAGGGCCTTATTGAATAAAAGTTTCAGTCTTTCTTTGAAAAGGTTTTCTTTCAACTTTTTTACGAAGGCTCACCTAATCTTGTGTTTTATTTCTTGGCTTGACTGAACAACCATAGAGAGACTACCGTGCTCTGAGCTTCAGTGGGGCTGAAATGTAGTGTAACTCCTTCTCAGATCTGACTGCTGTAAATGAAAGATCCAATACAAAACAGCTGTTAGTTCTGAATGAAAAATGAAGGTATCATATATTTACATCAATTTGAAAACAAAACACCATATTAAGGGCATGATTTTTATAAGGAGAAACATCAAAGTGACGGTTGCATATGACTTTATACAAGAGAAACATATCCTCTGGTCTCGCTTCAATTATGCCGGTTAAGATTGCATCTTTCATTTGGAGCGGTCTCAGAGTAGTGCTGGTTGGAGGTGTGTCTGCACTTCAACTGCTCTGGTGATAACTGAGCTCAGTGAAGGTGACTGGGCTGTGCTGAGCAATTCAGCTGCACTCCTGCTTATTTCTGCGAAGCACTGTAGCGTCGAGGGGCAAACTTGTCCTTCTTTGTGCTCCGTCACCTGCAATACTGGAAGCAATATGAATTACCTTTCAGTGCATCTTGGAGGAATCTTCTGTCTCCTTCATGCATGTGATGGGATAGAGAGAAAGCTTTGATAGATAAGTGACCCTTGAGTGGAGTGATCTGATACCTCTTTGTGGAAAATTGTTTTATTACCATATGAGCTATCCTTACTCACCCTTTGACATATACCCTTTGACAGGAGGGACAATCCAGCTTGAAAAGAAAGTCTGATGCATTTGAGTTGAGGATTTTTTTACACGTATCCAGAACTTCAGGTCATCAATTGTTTTATAACTCGGCCTTGCAGGGAAAACAATTTCAGTAGCTATAAGCAAATGGGAAGATGAGCATTGCAGAATAAGATAATAATGACTACTGGTTACTTAGGAGTCTGGATTTAAATAGGCCAAGAGTCCTGACACAATTTTGCTGGCAGAAGATAATTTCTGAGTGTTTCTGCCTTGTCAGAGAGGAGTGACCTACTGGGAGTGGCAGAAAAACCTGAGGAAAAAGTCTCAGCTGCATCATAAAAGTTACGCTAAAAATCCAGTGATTCACTGGTGTTGCCTGATGCTTTGAGTCACCACACTGGGTGGCGTAGCACAGTGATAGGAGCCAGCTCCATAAAAAGACGTAAATTAGTTAATGGCCACTGAAGAGAAAGCTGTTAATAATGTTTGCTTTTCATTCAACCCTACTAAATGCAAATAATTCAAGCTGAGCAGTAATATTAAAGAAAAATAATTTACCTTTTTTTACTGATGTTATTTACAAATTGGATTAAATCTGCTGTCTGTTACCTTTTTGTGATGCTTCCCAGGAAGCTGAAGTGCAAAGTCAATTAATAGGCTTAGGACTAGCTTTCTGATGTTGGTAACTGTATTATTATATATGGAAAATAGATTCAAACTATTGTAAGGAGTATAGGGACAGTGTTAAGTTTGTTGAGGTTGCATAAGATTCTTGGTGTGGAAAATTGTTACAGAACTAAATGCTGCAGAGAAGAAGGAAACCTTTAAAAAAAACATAGGGCGTAGCTAAACATTATGTCTCCACCCTGTATGTGTTGATCCAAGTATAAAGTTTTTAATTATGGCTCTTTTTTTTTTTTTCTGTGGAGTTTGTGTGCATTACTGTGACATCTAGACCCCCTTTTTTAGGTCATGTCTTAAAGAATTATTGCCATGAAAAACATCCAACTTCAACAATACTACACAGGACTTGAAGGGGAGGCATGTACATTTTTACTGATTTGTCTCTTGTTTTTTTTAAAGCCCAGCTCCCACAGTTGGCTAGCTGAGTAAGAATTTTATCTTTTATTTAAGTTTTGAGGGTGTCTATCATGAGAGTTATAGAAAAAGCTTAAAACTACAAATTTTAGAAGCTCAAAACTACAGAAAAAATTGAAGTGAACACTTATTTCAGAAAGTTTTCATTATAGTTTGGGGATCATGAAGGACGGATTATTAATGTTGAAGCCTAATGTGAAAAAAAGCAAACAGTATTTTGTCCTTCCAGTGCCACTGCTAACTCCCTTCTTTCATGTCTCTTTCTGAATTACAATGATCTGAAGTGTTTCAATTAGAAAGGACAAATCCCAAAGAAAAGAGAAAGACAGGTGGACGATGGAAGACATGTTTGAGTCTAAACTGAGGAGAATGTGAGTAAAGGCAGGAGAAGCACTCATTAGTGCTGCCAAAGAGCAAGAGGAAATGAATGTTATGCTTTGTTAATATGCCTTCTCAGTGACTTCTAAGAATCTTTAATCCAAATCTGTGTTGTTCGAGGGACATTTGAACGTGTGTGGATCTTGGGACATCTTTTCATGGAACATACTTGTACAGGTAACTTTAAGGTAAATAATCATGATTTCTGTAACTCTGGAGATATAAATGTTGTAGGTAACTGATTTCTCAATCAGCTGTAAACTGCAAAAACTGTTCAGTTTCAGGCTGACATGAAATAACTCTTGCATGTTGTCACAGAAGTTAGAAAAGAACAAATAGAAGTTGAGTTTGGTTTTCAGTTAAACTTTTTCTACGTTTATTTTAAGAACAGTGATATGGCAAAAATTCATAAGTAATTTAGAGTTTAAAAATACTATTTTCTATTTAGAAAATACTTACCTGTACTGACAAACAAACTTGCAAAAATTCTGGGAGGGGATGACACAAAACTGGGAGGAGTGGTGGATACACCAGCAGGCTGTGCTGCCATTCAGCGAGACCTGGACAGGCTGGAGAGCAGGGCGCAGAGGAACCTGATGAAGTTCAACAAGGGCAAGTGCAGGGTCCTGCACCTGGGGAGGAACAACCCCATGCACCAGTACAGGCTCGGGGCGGACCTGCTGGAGAGCAGCTCTGCAGAGAGGGACCTGGATGTCCTGGTGGACGACAGGTTGACCATGAGCCAGCAGTGTGCCGTGGTTGCCAAGAAGGCCAATGGGATCCTGGGATGCATCAAGAGGAGTGTGGCCAGCAGGTCGAGGGAGGTTCTCCTTCCCCTCTACTCTACCCTAGTGAGGCCCCGTCTGGAGTACTGTGTCTAGTTCTGGGCTCCCCAGTTCAAGAAAGATGAGGAGCTACTGGAGAGAGTCCAGAGGAGGGCTACGAGGATGACGAGGGGACTAGAGCATCTCTCCTATGAAGAGAGGCTGAGGGAGCTGTGCTTGTTTAGCCTGAAGAAGAGAAGGCTGAGAGGGGACCTTATAAATATCTGAAGGGTGGGTGTCAGGAGGATGGGGCCAGACTCTTTTCAGTGGTGCCCAGCGACAAGGGACAAGGGGCAAAAGTGCACAAACTGAAGCACAGGAAGTTCCATCTGAACATGAGGAAGAACTTCTTCCCTCTGAGGGTGACAGAGCACTGGCACAGGCTGCCCAGGGAGGTTGTGGAGTCTCCTCCTCTGGAGATATTCAAGACCCGCCTGGACGCGGTCCTGTGCAGCCTGCTCCAGCAGTGGGTTTGGACTAGATGACCCACAGAGGTCCCTCCCAATCCCTAACATTTTGTGATTCTGTGTAATAGTCTATGGCAAAAGCAGTGCTTCAGTCAAGTTGTGGAGGAAGGCAGAAAAATTGTGGAAAGAAAAAGTGAATGACAATCTTCTACTTTTGTGTCTCATAGTTCACATTGGAAGTGGTTTGTGGCAAATAAGACACAGGGAAGGACATGCTTGTGGAATGATACCTGTGTTTTCTAATGGTTTGTCTAAGAAACAGTTGAAAAATTGTAGGTTTCTTGGAGTTTTAGCAGTCACAAGAGAATTATGGTCATTGGAATTGTGTTGGAATTCGTCCTTTGCTGCAATGACAGTGTGTGTGTTGGGGGCATTTTCTGTTTTATTTTTTCTGAAGACAAAAGTGGCAGCTTAGAATGTGAAGGAAAAGGTTTTGGAATAGGTGCTATGATACTGAAACTGAAGTATTTTAACAGCCAGACAAAATGCATTTCTTTTCTCATTTATTTCTCCTCAGTCATCTTTCCAGTTAACACCCTAACAGCTGACATAGCATGTAACAAAATACAGTGACAACCAGTAATGTGGGATCAGATACCCTTATGATCATAAATTCGGAAAAGATAAGCCAAAATAGTGAATAACTAAATTTTCCACAGACTAGGTATGAACACATCGCTCTGGGCATGGATAGCAGCACTGCTTTTCAAAGCACTGACCAATGCAGCTTCCGAAAGGTATATGAATCTTAAAAGAAAATAAAAGTTAAAGTGTAAGATATTTTTTATATTTGCATTTTGACTTCTGCTTGCCTAGGATGTGCTGTAATCAAATTTATAGTGTTCATCTTTCTCAAAAATTTCCTCATGTTACTAATTTCTCTGACTTTTTTAGTAGAATATAGGCAGCTGTACTGGTTTCCATTTGTTTTTTTCAGACAATGTCTTATTCTTTTGAATAATACACAAGTGAAAAGTGAAGACTTTCTTTTTTTGTTGTTGTTTGTTTCATAAGAGTGTGTTGTATTAAGGTCTAGCCAGAATAAAAAGCCTAAGCTAGAGTGGAGATCTACATTGACGCAGATAGAGATCACCGCTATGCGGCCTCTTAAGTATTGTATAACTGCTGTTAAAATTCTGTTTAAAACAAGGGTCTCAAGTCAAAATACAAAACTTCATAAGTAATTTGTGCGCGTATGATGATACACAAAGAAAGGGGACAAGCAGAAGACAGAAACAGAAAATACTTTTGTAAGTACAGTGGATGCATTTTTATTTTAATCATATTAAAAAGAATGTGCATATGAACGTATTAAAAATGCTATCATCTCGTATCACCTTGCATTTTGCTGGTTTACTTTGAGACCAGTGTAGAAGGAGACATCTTGACTGTTCAAATTTCCTATTAATGGAAAACAATAATAAGCATAAAATGATACATTTACACGGGTAGTGTATCCTATATTTAAAAGGTGCTGCAAGACTGCATGAAAGATTAAAAAGAGAACCCACAGTACTGTGCATATTTGCTGATACTAGACTTTAAGATGTCTGTGAATTGGAGTAGTGCTTGAATAATATTCCTTTATTTTCTGGCCATGGTAACCATGACAAATTAGCCCAAAACATTCACTGTCACTGTAGAACATAAATCTTTCTTTTCTTACATTTTGCTGTATGCAATTAAAACAAACAGTTTTATTTCCTGTAAGTGCTTGTGAAACAGCCGTTGTGAATCAAACATTGAGAGTTTTACTCTCAAGCATGGAAGTCTCTGAACAATGTATATTTTGGTACGTATTAAACATTTTCTGTAAGCCACCATAAATAAATCCAGGAAATGTCTGTCCCTTGAGTACTGCCTTCATTAAGTCTGAAGCAGCTGTTGTTGTGGAACTTGCACCCAAACATATAATGGAGTCCTTGACATCAAAAACTCTTCCATGGCTGGCATATTATTGTAAGTCATTGTAAACATGCGTTTGTTCTGAAATAGACTGATTCTATTACAACTACAAACTGGTTGATGTTATGGAAAATGGAACTGTAAACCCATATGCTCTGGAATATGATTAATATTAAACAAATTTGCATTAGTCTTTTCTTGGGTTTTTTTGTTGGTTTTGGGGTTTTTTTTTGCCTGTGGACTGAGTATTCTGCAAGATGACAGAGTGGCAGAGAAGCCTATTGTAATAATGTAAGCATTTCACAGAAGTTATGTGATACCTTCCCTGAAATCACGGGGATGCCATGATTTAGAATATTAATGCTACATAATTATAATCCTCTGACATTCTCACAAGCTGAGCAGGACCAAAGAGCATTAGTAGGCTTAGTATTTGGACTGATAGTATGTAGGAAACTCCTGTGTACTCCACAAAATTATATTGGTGATAAGATGTAAATAGGCATCAGACTTTGGACCAGATGAACTCTACAGGTCCCTGCCACCAGTATTATTTGACAATAGTCAAAATAATTTCTCTGTTTTATCTACTGATACCATAAAATACATAGCTTCTGACACGAGTTTTTAAATGGCTGTGGTTTCTTTGTGTCTGACTTAAAGTAGTAATTCGGTTGGCAGAAACATTAGCAGTCACAATTCTAGTTGAAGGCGCAACATCAACGTCTGGATCAAGGCTTCCAGAAAGTTACGTGTTGTTTATTCATGTAGTTTCTGATTTTGAACGTAATTTAAAGCCTTCTTGTGGTTAAGATCAAGAAATTTGCAGTAAGCTGTTACGAAGTGTAAGGAAGCTTCAAGGAGGAGAAAGAGCAAGTTCAGAACAAGGTTGAATTAAGTTGTACAAAAATGTAGGTATGAAATTGCCCCTGATTTCGTATATCATTACTTTTCACTACTTGACTGACTTACTTTAAAGTCATACTTCATTATTTTCTTCTGAAGATGTACATTTCTGGATAAATCTATTGCTGATTTGATAGGGTAGTTAACTAGTGGTGGTTTTTTTGTTGTTTTTTTTTTTTTTTTAAGGGTATTCAGCTTTATTCCTGATTTGATAGAATGTTTTGTGTTTGTTTTTGTTTAAAGGGTATTCAGATTTCACTGGAGGAAAATTTTGATTGCATTTTCTCTTTATGAGTGCATCTTGTGTGATGCAGTCACATTTTCCTCAAATATCTTAGACAGATGAAATTACGTAAAGAAAGAAGGGACTTACTAAGCTTTCTATGTTGTATACAGAAATTACAGTGGCATTAAGGAATTCTGTGTTGATGCCTTCATGTGTGATGCAAAACCTTTTTCTTTTGGAGTCTTTTGCAATTGGCCTGACCAAAGACAGATCCTTCTCCATCTCCTAGTATAGCACAGTAGTACAGAGCAGTAACAACAGTAGTATTTACTGATCCAGAGGATGGCAACAGTCTCAGGAGATTCTCAGATATCAAAGCAGATAGTGTGGTCTGAGCTTGTTCAGTGCTAGAAAATCACATTTTAGGGGACCTGGATCGTCGTTGTCTACCTGCATCTCAGACTGCTTGTATGTCTCCTCTAGGAAATCTCTTACAATGGTGTGGGTGTGTGATGATGCTTGAGTCAAAGTTCTGGTTCATGGCGATGGGAGGTTTTGCGTTGATTTGCTTCTTTGCCTGAGATAAGGCTATGGGTCTTCTGGATCCTAGGAGGTGTCACCTTGAACGCTTCCTTACTCAAAATGTCCTGAAGTTAAGTAGTGTCTGTTATTAACCCCAAGAGGAGAAAACCAACTGAGTAGACAGTGTTTAAGCTTGCAAAAAATTCTGTTCCTTCATTTCTGGCTATAAGTAGGAAAGTGGATATGCCTCAAAATCAAGACATATGGGTTTGTAACTGTAAGGTTTGCCACACTGATGTGCCTCACCAGCTGCTGTCTTTTATTAAGGGACAGGAATTCTGGGTTCCTCTTGAGCAAAGCATTGTGTTTCTGCACCCCCTCCTATATGTCTGCTGCAGGGGGAATGGCAATGGACTGCACAGACTGCTGGCTCTTTGGCAGAGTGCAGAAATGCAGGGGATGAGGAGCTTGCTCTTGGAGTGCAAGCTTTGAAGGCATCAGAGACTTATTTCCTCTGTGAAACACTAGCTTCCTATGTCTGAGGAACGCTTAGTTGTAAGCATCATAAAGTGATGGCCTAGCTTTGAAAATGCTGCTGAGTCAGTGTGACTTGCAAGGAGAGCTACAACTCTAATCTGGTCCTAGTATTTGTAGATTTTTACTCTGTAAGAACGTGTCCAGCACCTGACTTCACAACGTATTGCACATGGGCAGGCACCCTGTCTGTTCAGAACAGCATTAAGACTGGTGAGATTCCGTGTTTCAACCATCCAGACATCGTTGGATCCAAGAGTCCTTTGCAGAATCACAATCTTAAATAGTATGAATCCAGTTTAAGAATTGTAGCAGTAGAAAATCTCCCTTTGAACTAAGAAGGGGTTTTTTTTCAGTAGAGTTACAGCTGTAGACCCCAACTACTTATGCTAGGGGTGCAGGGTGGTGTGTGGCATCCTCTGAAGATCTGATTTCAGCAGCCTGATTTCAGCCAACATCCCACGCCTGCTGCCTGGTTCTGCATCCGTGGTGTCTGAGTGAAAGAAACAGTAGACACAAGGGCTTAAGCTGCCTGAATCGGGCCCAGGTTTTCTCCCAGATCTGTCAGGCATTTGCCCTGCCTGTGTGCCTGTGGCTTAGTTTTTGCAGCTCTGTGGAGCTTGTCCTTACAGTCCTTGTGGTATGGGCTTTTCCAGGGCTGGGAGAAATTGCTTCATCTACTTCTATAACACTGTGGCTTCCTAACTTCTGTACCGGAAAGTGGCTGCTTTCTGGACAAGTCGACCATTACAGTTAAGCATTTGATTTGTGTTATTGTTTGGTTTACGTATGGCTTATTTAAGTATGTTGTTCTATTTAAATGTTGCTCCTAATTTATCAAGGAGAAAAGTGAGAGGAGTCATCCTGTTTGGATTTTACTTTTCAAATATTGTTTTTTTAACTCAAGAACCAGTGGAGAGGAAAAGGAAACATGTATATAAGACTCACATTACTGATTTATAAAAGAAAAGAAAACAAATAATCATGGTATGATAGAGAACTTATCTCATTTTTATAAATAAATCGATCCTTAGCTACAATTAATGAACTGAAGTAGACAAGCACTAACTATTCTGACCTCTTGCACAACAGGATCCTCCCAGTGGGTTTTGAAATACAGTATTTGTTTTCATAGTAGCTATGATGCCTTCTGGTTTTGACATGAATTATCTTACAGTTCTCCTGCAAAGAGCTATCGTTTCTCCTGGGAGGCGTACGACAAAAATGTTTTGTCCTCTATTGATGAGAGCTGCCTCATAACGTAGGAGGAAGAGAGTAATGTGCCTGAAAGCATTTTAGCAATAGCACAATTTTAGGTGCAAATCTATGACTTGCATAGAATACTGCCCTAAAGTATTAGCCTTTGAAACTTACCTTCATGTAAGATGTTAGTTAATTCCTCAAACTTTGTTTAGGTGAAAACAGCAGCTTTGTTTCCTGTCTTGAAGTAATACCCATTATGTAATTTGTGCAACTGCAGAGGCTTTGTTCAGTTGGTAGTGTAATTTCTTTCTTGGAAGTAGCTTTGTTAGTCCTATTCAGACATGGCACAGGTTCTTTTGGGGTAACTACCTGTAACCTCAGGTTTAAGAAAGAGAAACAGTGGATGCAGTGAGATGTATGATTCTATGATTGTAACTACTTAATTCTCTACACAGTAGGTGATTCTGTACACACCGATGTTGGTTCTGGAGAGAGCAGGTACTCTAAGATCCCGCTCAAACTTACTGAGTTATTCTTCTGTTGTGGATGGTATCAAGTTGAATGTGAGTCTAGATATTAGACACATATATAAGCAGGTGCACACTGAGGTGATAGAACCTTAAAAATAGCCAAAGAGGTGGACAGTGCTGCTACTGTGAATAGCAGATGATTTTCTGTTACGGAGTTTTAACTGAAGTATTTTGTATTTAAACAGTATAAAAGGTTTAGAAAAGTTCTTCGTAGAATCATAGGTTGGAAAAGACCTCTAAGATCATCAAGTCCAGCCATCCACCCAACACCACCATGTCTGCTAAACCATGTCCTGAAGTGCCACATCTACACGTTTTTTAAACACCTCCAGGGATGGGGACTCCACGACCTCCCTGGGCAGCCTGTTCCAATGCCTGACCACTCTTTCAGTAAAGAAATTTTTCCTAACAGCTAATCTAAAATTCCCCTGATGCAGCTTTAGGCTGTTGCTTCTCGTCCTATCGCTAGCTACTTGGGAGAAGAGACCAACACTTGCCTCACTACAACCTCCTTTCAGGTAGTTGTAGAGAGCAATAAGGACCCCCTCAGCCTCCTCTAGACTAAACAGCCCCAGTTCCTTCAGTCGCTCCTCATAAGACTTGTTCTCTAGACCTCTTACCAGCCTCGTTGCTTTTCTCTGGACTGACTCCGGCACCTCAATGTCCTTCTTGTAGTGAGAGGCCAAATCATGTAGTGCAATTTAGGATCTTTTTGCAAGTTTACAGGTATTTCACTATACCCTAGAGGAATGCTGGCAATAGCTTCATTTTATGTCTGGAGCAAATTTACAATTCGCTGTTCTTTCTCTTGGCTTGTTACGAAGTCTTCCAAATAGAAATGCTCAGATCTGTTAGATGCAATCTTGCTGGTAAGCATGTGAAAACTTGGAGAGGCAGTGTTCAATTTGCACTTTGATGCGATTTCTGGTAACCTTTTTGACACCTTTTCTCTGTTTGCACTTGTTTTGCAAGTAATTAATTTGTAGTTCTTGATGCAGACATTTGGTATTTTTGGGCAGTCTACTTACTGTCTTCGTAGAACCTTAGCTTGCTGTAAGTTAGAACTGGCAGATGGCGCATGGAGAATTGCATTTGTTTTTGAAGTCATCCGTGTGGATTGTGAAGACTAAATATTTCCAATTTATTTTTAAAGATTAAGCAGTGAAGCTTCCGTCATTTGCTGTGGAAGACTGCTTTGCAGGTAGATTTCATCATGCAAAGGATTTTTATGATTATCAGATTTTTTTTGTCTTGTAAATTTCTTCTCCAAGTTCAATTAGCATGGTATCATTCTTACTTTAATTCCCAACATATTTACATACTTGAATCATTACACTTAAGTAGATAAAATATAAAAAGAATGAACGTGCTGCATTTGCAAGTCTCCGTTTGTTCTGACAGGTATTTTATATAACAGAAAGGTGGATAGCATTTACCTGTGTTCTTCTCATATTCTTACCAAGCAATATTTGATCCGATTACCACCATGACTTTCAGCTGGCTTAAAGCAAGGGGAAATAAATTATTTAGCAATGTTGAGCATTCTTACTTAAGTTTTATTTATTTTGATGATTGTTTAAATTTTGGTCTGCCAAAAACTCTAGAAAGCTCTGAGGTTGGTCTGACTCGTATTGGCTACTGACTACAGGATGCTAGTCTTGCAAAACATGAAATAATGTTCCTCACATAGCAAGTCAGGAGCAGGATATTGACACCGCCCCCCACCCCCCCACTTTTTAAATTTTTTTCTTCTTTTAAAGAGTTCTTCTACTTCGGGGTTTGGCAGTGAAGAGCCGTTCCAGTCTACTGTATTGCTGCTCTGGTTCATCTCTCACTTGTGTTTGTGTGGGCTGGTATAGTAACTTTACAATATTTGCTTTGCAGTCTGGGCCGTTTCATGCTGCTAGTCATTCCAGTTCAGCTAAGTAGAGCTTGAAAGCACTACTTCCTTAAGCTTATGGCTCAGAATAAATAATCACATCTTATTTGTTTAAACTAGCTGTCCTAGAATGTGATACAGCTTATTTCAAAAGCTATTTCGTGTATATCCATGTGCTTTGTATGTACAAGACTGCATTTGCTTAAAGTTTCGTGAGTCTTACATGTATTTGCCTAAGAAAAACATTGTATTATTCTACTGGGATGCACTTTTAGTGATCAGTTTGGTAGTTTTAGAAATAGTGGTGGATCTTTTTTTTGCTGTTTCCTCACCTCGGAATAGAGTTATATTTATTTAGGGGCAACAAGTTTTTGCAGATCTTTAGCTGACCATGCAATGAACCAGGCTGCTGAGAACCTTGGTGAAGTTATATTTGGCAACATAGAGATAACTACTTACCCGAGGAGAATTCAGACCATGTAAGTACTTGCTTTATCCTAGTCAAAAAAGAACCTACATGAACATATCAGATCCTGTTTATTTCAGGACATTCCGTCGTCTCACTGAGTAACGTCCCTTTGACACAGTGCAATACTGATATAAGATTAAATAAAAACTAGAAAATCAAACTTTTTACTGCTCTGTCTGCATGCAGGCCTCTAGGCTGAGCACTTCTCTGTGTAGGGTGGTCTTTGAGTCAGTTATTCCATCATAGCTTCCTGGACAGGACTCAGATCACCAAGTCACCAAAACCACAACCCTGCCTTGGAAAACGGCTGAGTTCTCAGTAGTACTGTGGTTCTTCACAGACATTGTCTCCATAGATCTTGTTTTACCCATGTATTAGCATCCTGATTTTTAAGGCTGGTAATTAGTGTTTAACATGTGATACTAAGAGACATATTAAGATATGAGCTGAAAATTGCCTCTTCATCTTTGGCTACTGCTTGCATTTGCTGCTGTGTGTGTTCTTTTCTGGTTTGTTGCTAACTGAAATATATATTGAGTTTTGCTTTGTCTTCCACCTCATGGTATGCCCTGGTTTTTGTTGTGTTCTTTGTTAGTATGTTAAACAGCACTGGCACAGTTACAGTTTCTTTAAGGTACTTCACAGCTATCATTTTACTATTCTGGAAGAAGATAATGTGGATGTTTTTAAAAAACAATAAGCAAACAAAAACACATGACAATCAAACATACTCCCCCTCCAACCTAAACAAAATCCCCCACCCCTTTCTGATTCATAAGAAACTTCTAGTTCTTCTACTGTTAGTATTAGACTCAGGGCTTTCAGAAAATCTGTGAATTCTCCCTTTTGCTCTGTTTTGCTGACATAAAATGAAGAAAATAAAATATAGAAATAAAGCAGACTTGAGAAATACTGTTTCCCTCTACTGAAACTGCTGTGAAGGTGAAATTGAATTCTTTGGTTCTTTCCCATGTTGAGCCATTTCTGTGGTAAGTAGAGCGTGCTGCTGTTGGCCTGTGAAGCATCTGACAAACAGCTGGGGCTATCTGGGGGGAGTCTGTCCGTGCCTCTGGGTTTGGAGGCATAGAGCTCGTGCTCTTTAATTACACCACAATATAAAGGAGCCTTCATTCTTTTCCCTGGGTCCCTGAAAATTTTTGCCTCTGTTCTGTTGGGCCACGGTCACATAAAATTACTTGCACATAGATCCAAGCAGTGCAGCTTCATGGTGCTTCACCTGAGCTCGCAGTCTCACAGGCAGCTGCAGCACATCCTGCACCTGGCTGGACAGCTGTCAGAGGGAAAGCCCTGCCATCACATTAAGCTGTGCACTAATTGAACGACGCAGGTAGCGGTGGAATGGGCAAGAGTCGACAGTCTGTCCTGTTGTTTCATAGCACTGTCAGTTGAAACCTTAGTAATTGACTTGATTGCTTTTACTACTGACATTTGTTTCTAGTGATTTGTATTCATCCCAACAATGATGTCTCAATCTAGGTTCGAAATGTATTTGCCCTGTCTTTTAGAATCACAGAATGCTTTGGGTTGGAAGGGGCTTTTAGAGGTCATCTAGCCCAACCTGCCTGCAGTGAGCAGGGATATCTGCCACTAGGTCAGGTTACTCAGAGCCCTGTCCAACCTGGCCTTGAGTGTTTCCAGGGATGGGGCCTCCACCTCCACCAAGAGAATCCCCTCCCTTGCCCTGTACCCATGCTGCTGGGGATGTGGCCCGGGGCACGGCTGGCCTGCTGGGCTGTGAGTGCACATTGGTGGCTCACTCCCAGCATGTAGCTTTTGCTACAGGTATAATGAAGGAACCTATTTCACTGACGCATCTGAAAAATGGAAGCAACCTTCCGAAGCAAGTAGTGTGCAGAACTTGTGCAGGACTGATTCAGGAATTCAGATCCTTGTGAATTAAAATGCTGTGGCTTCAACAGGCTCCATATTAACATGTAAAACACCACCCCTTGAAGTAGTTAGTTGTGCTCTGTAGAATTCTAATTGTGAGAAAGAAATGCCTTCCTGCTTCCAGGATTGTCTTCACTTCAGGAAACATTAATTTACTAAATACTTTGTAACAACAACTCTTGAAAATAGTCTTATGTGGAAAAAAGTAGAAGTTTTGTTTGTGTTGCTAGCAACCACGTTAGTGTAACATTTTTGTCTGTGAACCGTATTTCTTTTGTGGATGAGAATTTATAAGATTTCAGGGAAAATATTTTCTAATTGAATTCCATCCAATTTTTGATCTCAGTAAAAACTTCCTTTAGGAAGTTGCATCTATTTTAAGCATTAGGTTGTTTTTAGATAAGGGATTTTTTTTTACCTTTATATATATAAAAATAGATTTGGTGGCTTTGAATTTTCAGAAAATAATTTTTAAAATCTTTATTAGAATTTGAGATTTTGATCTTTATTAGAAATTAGTTTATTGAATGCAAAGCTTTTGACACCTGTTATTAGAATAGTAATCTGTATGGCAAAAAGTCTTTACTAGAGTTGAGTTTGTGGTGCCAGTGAATGGATCTGACATATCAACTTAGTAGTTACCTTGATTCAGTCAGTGTATGAAATAACATTTGATCAGTTAGAAATGACCTGTGATCGTTCAGTGCTCTGAAATGACCTTTATCTGTGGGATAAAAATGTCATATTTTAATTATTCTTATGTGGTAGATTGTGTAACATGGTATTTTTAGCAGTAGTGCTTAGTCTTGAATCCTTCTCTGTCATAATGAGTCTGGGTAGTGCCAGACTTGAGAATTGAAGCCTTCATTTCATACCCAAAGCTTAAGCAAGACGTAAAAAAGATTGTAGTAAATTCTCTTTTGTTCTGACTGTAGGGAAACCTCTGAGAAATAAACTATCCTCTTTTCTGTGTTTTTTTCTTTTTTTCCTCTAAGGGGGCCAGGAGCAAAGCAATATGTATGTAATAAGAAGGGTTGAATACTACCATCCTGAAATGTAGTGATGTGGTAGAATCACAATATCATTTAGGTTGGAAAAGACCTTTGTCATCATCGAGTCCAACCATAAACCTAACACTGTCAATTCCACCACTAAACCATGTCCCTAAGCCCCACATCTACACGTGTTTTAAATACCTCAGGGGATGGTGACTCCACCACTTCCCTGGGCAGCCGGTTGCAATGCTCAGTAACCCTTTCGGTGAAGAATTTTTCCTAATATCCAATCTAAACCTCCTCTGATGCAGCTTGAGGCCATTGCCTCTTGTCCTATCGCTAGTTACCTGGGAGAAGAGACCAACACCCGCCTCACTACAACCTCCTTTCAGGTAGTTGTAGGATTAATAAGGTCTCCCCTCAGGCTCCTCTTCTCCAGACTAAACAGCCCCAACTCCCTCAGCTAGTCCTCCTAAGACTTGTTCTCCAAACCGTTCACTGGCTTTCTTACTCTTCTTGGGACACGCTCCAGCTACTCAATGTCTTTAAATCCTCCTCTAAGGCCAGAAGCATACTGTCCACTGCTGCTTCGCCTGGACAGTGTGAAATACAGTATTTTCCCAAGTCATAGCAATAGAGAAGTATTAGGTGTTAAACTGCCTCTGGTCCAGAGCAGTAACAGAGAATGTCTTTTAATAATGGTGTCTTAATTCCTTAACTTTCAAAGTCGTCTGCAGCTGCTGTTTTGTTGTATCCCTCTGTTTAGATGCATATATCCAAAGGAAATTGTGTAGAAGGCTGGGAATTTTGTGCTGGGAGTTACAGTTCAGAATAAAGTCACGCAATGGTTTCTGCAGATGTGTTGAGACAAATTAATGACATGTATCCTGTCTGTTTGGGATTAAAGATGTGCTGCTGCTGAACCACTAAATGGTTCAAGCTTGAACTGTCTTTCTTGTTTTATAAATTAATGTGAGAGTTGGGTTTGCTTTGGGGGTCCTTGTTAGGATAGTACCGTCTAGCACTGTGGTCACAAACACTTTACTGTTGTAGGGAGTATTCTTGTGACGAAAGAAGGGAGGGAAAGCCCACCACCACCCACCCTCCAACAAAGTGAGAATCTCTGTTAACTGCAAAAATTTATATCCTGCTATTATTAGAGCATTTTAGGTCCATATATGCTAGATCAAGTTTTGATTGTCAAATTTCTGCATCTCTGGCTGTTTTACAAGGAAGTACAGGGACATACTTCTTGATTTTTTTAAATACTACTTTGATGTTTTTTTATATGCTTACATAACATAGTCATGAAGGCGGTTACAACAGTGTAGATTCCTACATGGAGACAGAAGACGGTTGAGGAGGGCTAAAAGTGCTTAGCTTCTGTGGGTAGGATCTCAGTGCGTATCTGTGGAATATTTTAAGTCTTAAATGGTGTGAGGGAAGTCTCTTGCTGATGATGAAATCGAACAGTAAGAAAACACACAGAAGTGTAGACGCATATAACTCACTAAAGTTTATTTCACTTATGTTGCATTCCTGAATCTGAGCTGGTGCTTCTTTCTTTCTGCATGAAAACAGGAGTTTGGCTTTTTTGTTTGTTTCTTTTAGACTCTTGGATGGAAAAAGAAATATGCTATTCATATCTTGATAATTTATAGAAGTGTTTATGTCCTTCCGTGTACTTAGCTGCTTGGAATTTTGGCTTTACTGGGGATTTGTCATATTCATTACATATATCTTGTGATGCATTGAGTGTTTCCATGTCTGTGGGTGGGACACAGTGTACGCAGATGTGCACCACGTAGTTCAGATAGGTGAGTTTAGTAGTATAGAGGAATATCTTCAATCTCTTGTTTTCTTGAATGGGATGAAATAACTCCATACAATGAAGTTTTTAATAAGTAGTCAGATGTTTGGATCCTAAAGATTTCAGCAAGTGGCTGTCAACGTCCTGAAAGGATGTTGTAAACAAAGGGTGAAAAAACACCCTGAAAACAGTCAGTGGTTGTTCTAAATGAATCCTGTGTTATTACTCACACTGGAAAATTGTTTGTAGTACTTAGTTGGGAACACTTTTATATTTTGCCTTGGTCTAGGCATTATCTCATGCTTATTCACGTGGTTATACATTTACTTTCCAAGAAAACATTGTGTGCAATCACTGAGCTGTTAACTGTCAGAGTACAGCATATTCAAGGGGAGTCAAACTTAAATTATTGCAAAATGTTGGCATGTTAGTTCCAAGGGTGTATTCAAGAAGCACTTTATAGTTTCCATTACTTCCCAAACCTAAAGGTCGCTGTTTGAAGGGAAGTAGCTCCCAAGACAAGTTGTCTTCATATCTGACAGTTATTACTCCAGACATTTCAGTTATGTTTTATTAAAGTTTTTAAAGAAATTTGCAGCCTGGGTTTCACATGTGGGGAATATTATCAGTTAACAGGTAGTTTTAAAATACTCCCATTATACAGCAGCTAACACATAATGTGGTAGTGCTTTTTAAGTTTTGAAGTATTAATCATTCATATTTTGTTACCTTGGAACTTTTGCTGACAGTAGTATCACAAGCACTCTTGCAAGCCTTGCTTTGATTCTGGAGATTTTTGCTAAAAGCACATTTTTCTGGATCTGCCTTTCATAACACTTGCAGAAATTTTTCTGGAGGTTATCGAAAGGGTTGCATGTGGGTTTTTTTTCACTGTTACGTGTTCATGCTATGTATACTTTGTGATTAACTGTTCAGAAAAAAGAGCTTCACACTCCTACTTTAAAGATTTTCCTTAAATGAGCTTTGTTCTGGAATAATTCTGAGTTGGAAACCTGAACATGAACACAGAATATTTGGCAAAAAGTGGCAGCAGATTAAATTAAAAATCCTTGGCAGGCATCCTTTTGTACTTTTGGGAGACTAAAGTCTCAAACACAAGTAAGTTGCTATGTGATAATTTGGTGTGTTAGTTGATTTATGGTAATGGCCCATGTTCTGTTCTTAGCCTGTAGGAAATGTATTCTGATTTAAGCTATCTTATCAGGCTTTCCCTCTGAAATCTAAATTAACATAGTTGTGAACTGTTCATGTATTTAAGCCCTGAGACCTGAATCCAGATGTTCTGTCTAGAGCCTATTGTATTATTGCCACACTATAAATTACATGAAAAACAAGGAAGAAAACAAGTTTAGATCTCCAAGTAAAGCTCATTTCCTAATTCGTTTAGGGCAGTTTTTAAAATAATAAAATGCGCAAGTGTTTTGCCCTACTTCCTAAGGAAACAAAGCCTATGTGATCATGCTGTGTGCCTCTGCTGACTGCCAGTCTCTTACCTCCTCCCCTTCCCCCCAGTAACTTTTGAAACTACTGGCCAATTTCAAACAGATTTGACAGGAGTAAAGGTCTTAAAGATATCAGGTTCCTACTAGTTTCATGGAAATAGGTGGCTGGATAGAGAAGAGAGACCCTATTCATATGTCTGCTTTGGAAAAAAAAATGCGGAGTGAGATCAACTGTATTATTAGACACTAGCAAATCCTCATGGGAAAGAGAAGTTATGAATGCTCTAAATAAGGGAAAAGCTTTGACTGGATTTTTCACCTTCTTAGACATAAGGGGATCCAGCACAAGAGTCATAACGGTAGGAAACCAGGCTTCAGTAGTTCCATTGCTCACAGACCTGCTTGCTACTCAGTGAGGTAGGAAAGTATCTGATTATTCCTGGAGCCATTGAATTAATGAAGAAAAAGATTAAAAAAAGATCTTTTAAGGATGTCCTGCTTCAGTTGTCTTTGTAAACTCACTTCAGAGGCAGACTGGTAGCAGAGAGTTGAATGGACAGAATTGCCTGAAGTATAGAAGGGAATGATAAAAGGCGAGAAGCTTAAAAGAAGATAAAGCACTTGAATGTATGAATAAAATGCAAACCCCCCAGTTTTTGCATGGTGAAGTAGTAATTTCATACCAAATTCAATAAACTGCTCAAATTGTTTGTTCTTTACATAAGCATGACTATGTTATCACTATTTCTGGAACTAAAATGTATAGTTCCTGCTCCATATTTATTATTCTAATAAGTAACTAGTGCACCTGATCTTTCTTGGAGCTTTGCCTTTGGTCCTTTTACTCCATTGCTCAGATCTTTTTTAGTGAAGTGGAACGTTGTATCTGATTGCCATTGGGAAAGAATTGGAAGACATACCTAATATTCCAAGTGCTGAGTATTACCACTGCAATGCCTTTTAGTATTCAGTGTATTTCTAATTTTACGGAATTCAGTTGGCTATGGTCAAGAAAATTGAGGAGGAAAATCGTCGCCGCTTTTGGTAGCTTAGCACCTTGAGAGGTGAATATTACTTTAGGGTAAATGCTCTGTAATTTTACTCAGTTCATGCCTTTTTTGAAATGTATCTCATTTTTTACTAAGATGTGATTTGGTTCTTGTTGATATATATGGGTTTAAGTTTGGAGGAGGAAGTACTCTTGTGAGCAACAGATTTTAGAGTAAGTTTGGGAAAATGATTACAAGAGCACTTTAGGGCAGTGAATCATAGCCTGGATAGATCTTGACCAGACCATGTCACAGCTGTCAAAATCCTAGCTAGAGACCATTTCAGCATGGGTGGGATTAAGCTTCACATAAGTAGCTGATTGTATAGACATGTGAAACGTGATGTTTCTGAGGAGTGTAAAGATTAAACAAGGAGGTTTTCTAAAGGCTTTAAAGGAAGACATACAGATAACATGCAGTTTGTTGGAAAAATCAAGTAGCTTCATGCTCAATAAATATCTTCCTGGCACCCACACAACTACTCTTACCTATCTGTATGGCTCACTTTGTTGTTGTTGTTGACTGACTTTTTTTTTCCAAAGGTATTTGAGCGATGTCTGATGTGCATATTGCTTTCATTTAACATTTTTTTTATTCCAGAACTATCTGAAGAGCCAGGCCTCCTGAAATATAGGTAATCCCCATATCATGGTGATGCTTACTGGGTAAATGTGGCAGGGTGAATGAAAAAATGAAATTTGCAGATAGACTGAATATTGATGATCTGTAAATGTCATATAAGTTCTGTGTTTGTTTTCTGTGTATTTGCACAGTCTATGTAGTCATGGTGTGTATTTAGAGTTATGTGTACAGTTCTGGTCATCCACAGTCAAGAAATGCAGATTCAAATTGGAAGGAAGCTCTTATGAAATGAGGAATAGATTGCCTAACATACATGTAGCCAAAGCTACAACCTCGAGCTTTAATTCAACAGAATAAATAGTGACAGAGGAAAATAATTATCTATAAATAGCAGAATCTGAACACAAGAGAGAGAGAAGAACACTGTAAACCAGGGAACAGTGTCTGTCGAAAAGCAAATGGATGCAAGTTTCACATGTGTGTGTTTAGGGCGCAAGTTAGAAAAAAAGTCCCAAACAGCTTTTCAACTAGACTAGTGAGATCAAGAAACTCTTTTAAAAAACTTTGATTCCTTTATGAGAGGGTTTATGTGACTTTGTTTCCTGTGATTGCAAAGAGTTGGCCTTAGTGAGGTCTCAGGAGAATGATGTTCAAATTTTGGTACAATACCTAAGTCTTCAAAGAAGTCCTCCTTCTCTTTCCCCTGAACAGAGCAGTAGGATTTGATGTTGAGAGCTTCTTGCTGGAATGATCTCAAATATGGCCAGTCACAATGCAGTGCTTCCAGGGACTTAAATGGATATCAGGGAAATCTAAGTAAGAATAAGAAATTTAGACTGCTGAGCAGAGCTGGCTTTTCATTTACTGTTTTCTTCACCACAACAACACATCCAAGTCCATTAGACCAGATGTGCTGCATCCAAGGGTGCTTAGAGAGCTGACCTCTGTGGGACTGCTCCCTATCAAATTTGAAAGCTCATAGAGATTGGGAGAGCTGGCCTGGAGAATGGCAAACCTTCCACCAGTCTTCAGAAATGCTGGAATGATCCTCAGGGAAACTACAGATTGGTCAGGCTCACTTTGATTTCTGGGAAAGTCACAGAGCAACTCCTCTCAGACCATATTTCTGTGCACGTGAAAGAGAAGCTGGTGATGGGGAGCAGTTGGCATGGATTTACCAAATATAAATCATGACAGACCATGCAGACTGCATCTGGCTCTACCATGTTTTCTGTGATAAAAGGATTGGATTCATGCCTGAAGGGGAGCAGAGGATGCCATTTCTCTGCACTGTGGCCAGCTTGCAGCACCATCTCCCATGAAATTATTTCCAGGTTGGGCTGTTGTGGTTTGGACATGTGGAGAACGAGATGGATAGAAAAATGGTTGGCTGGTGGGACTTAGAGGACAGTGGTTAGTGGGTCGTATGGGCCTGGAGGCTGGTAATGAATGGAGAGCAACAGTGGTCTCTGCTGGGACCGCTCCTATTTCATATCTTTGACAGTAACTTGGAGGAGGCAGTGGGGTGCACAGCCATTGAGTTCCCAGCTGACACTGACCTGGAGTGACCAGTGGATGCCCTCCAGTTTGGGGCTGACACACAGAGAGGCTGGGCTGAGCGAATGGGCCGACAGGAGCTGTGTGAAAGCCAGTGGGCAAATGCAAGGCCCTGAGCAGGGCTGGGAGAGCCCCTGCGAGGGGATGTGCTGGGGACAGTGGGGAAGGGGAGGAGCTCTGCAGGTGAGGCCCTGGGTCCTGGAGGGCAGTGAGCTAAGTCCAAGACCGGAGGCCAACAGCATCCTGGGCCATACTGACAGGATCACAACTACCAGAGCAGGTGAATGGGGCTATCCCTCTTTATTTGGCATTAGTCAGATTGATACAGCATTCGGTTTTGAGTTCCCAGCACAGGAACACCGCTGATCAGCTGGAATGGATCCAACGGAGGGCTGTTGAAGTAGTCAGGGACTGGAGCACTTGCTCTGTGAGGAGAGGTTGTGGGACCAGGGCTGCTTCAGCCTGGTGAAGAGACAGTTTCAGGTGTTGCCACCTGGTACCTCCAAGGAAGTTACTGAGAAGACAGGCAATTTGCAGTGGTGCACGTTAGGAGGATGAGGGGCAGCAGACGTAACTGGAAACCACAGTTTCCAGTGGGATACAGTGGAAGTGTTTTTCACTATTAGGTGAGCCAAATGTTGGGGCAGGTTGTGGTTGTGCAGTCTCAGTGCTTGGAGGTTTCCAAGACCCAGCTGGATAAAGACCTGAGTAGCGTGGTCTGACCTTGGAGATGGCCTTGCTTTGGGCAGGACATTGAACTGGAGACCTCCAGAGGTCCATCCCAGTCAATGAAGAGTTTTCACAGCAGGAATCTGCTTCCAGTCTGGCCCACAATGCAGTGTACAGCTTGGTAAGGGATGGATGGAATAACTTAGAAGTGGCAGACGCTTCTTCAGCGTTGTTTCTGCCTCCTTCTGCAGGATCCAGGTATTCCATCAAAAGGGAAACCTGAGACCTCCTTCTGCAGTGTGCCTTGGTCCTTCTTAGTCTAGTAAGATACAGTGGCACCTGCTGCAAACCTGATAGAGCACTCTTCCAGAGACTACTGTGATTGCCTCTGCACCAGTAGATTAAGATTTCCTGGGACTGTTCCCAGGCACAGAGGCCAACTGGTGGGAAATAGTCTATGTCCATGCTATTAAAATCATCTCAGCTTCCAGAAGAGGGTGACTGCATGCAAAATGCCTCTTGGGAGCGCCTGCAATGTCCTTGCAGCGTGTTTGGTGAGGTGGTCACTGGCATGGGGGGCCAAGGACACGCTGTGGCCATTCTAGTTCTTAGACCTATATAGTACTAGTCTATTCTAGTACCTGGCAATGTTCCTAATGTCTGCGTAGTTTGCTGCACAGATATAGCCCTGCACTGCAGTTGTAAGGGGGCCACAGTGCCATGAGTGTGTGGGTTTGAGGGTGTGAGAAACAGTGAAGCACTCTCCAAAGTATATGGGAGTCCCTGCCATACAAAATAGTGAAACCAGATGGAATTTCATCAGTTGATGTGGAACTAACAGGACGACAGTTTATGTGGAAGGTTTCTGCAGCGTGTAGTAAAAACCTGAGAAAAATAGCAATCACTTATGTCAGCTGTTTTGCTCTAGAATAGATATAATGCCTTTGTCAAGCAGGAAGATACTTTTTTTGGGGGGGGATGAGGTAATACTTTGCTCATAAATAATATTTCAGGAGGGAAAAGCAAGAGTGGAGAAATGCAGATTTTTTTATCTTAAACTTGATTTTTATAACTGGTGATCATATTTTTATACTGACTGATGTAACCAGTGAGATTTCTTGGCTTCCATGTTACTTTGTAATTTTTCTAGCTTCCTAGAGTTTGCTGTTACAAAAGCAACTTCTGCTTTCACATTGTCATCGCTGTATTGTGCAAGTCTAGTGTACTCATTTTATTACCACACCCAGGGATGTCATGGTTACTGTTGAATGATTTCCCTGGAGATAATAGTGCCACAGCTTTAAAAAATCAAGACCACTCACTGATTGACTTAAGAAATAAAAATGGTATAATGCTTTCCAGATTCAAGCTTGTAACAATACTTTCTTTGTATAGGCAACTAAGTGTCAGCATCATTCATTTGTAAGTCGTATTCTTTAACCCTGTACATGAATTTTCATTGACATTTTCTGCTTTTAAATTCGTAGGTATATTCATAATGAAAACTTCTTTTTATCAAAGTATTGGTTCTGTCTTAGTTCAGAGTCTGCCTTATGTAGAGTAGAAGAGGTAGCTAATATTTAACTGATAGTAGCAAGGCTGATTCTGGGAATCACAGCTTGTCTGTCTTGCAAGAGTTCCAGCTCTCAGCTGAGAAAATAAAGCTGGTGTATCTTACACCACCTTTTGTAATGCAAGCGTGTAAGGCACATCTTACTTTTGAATTAATGTAACATTCAATGTTGTCCTGTATGTTATGGTTAATCTCTGGCTCTGTGGTAAAGAATTTACTTTCAGTACCAGTCATAGACAAGGTCAGCAGTAGGTGACTTCAGGATAGTTTAGCTGATAGCTTTTAATATCTTGTCTTAGCAAAATTTTCTGGGTATAAATCTGTGCAAGTGTTGAAAATTGAGTAAAGCTTTTCTTCTGGTTTGGCTCCTGAGATCGCTTTTTGAGCATTGAAAACATACGGTTTCAGACTGTGGGATTTTTATTACTAAAAACCACCCTGATTGTTCCTCCATCCTCCCTAGTTCCCGAAGACTCAGTTAAACTGACATTAATAGGTAGCATGGAGTGACCAAGCTCTAGTAAGACTGAGACCTGTCGCAGAAATATGCCTCCCAGCATAGCTCCCTTCTAGCGTAGGAAAGGCGTTGAGAGACGTTCAGGGTAGGGCCATGACAGAAGGATCTGTTGTTATGTGGGTCTGCAGGGCTTTGCTGCTGCAACACGGAGGTCACATCTGCAGTTGCAGACTGCGGGTCTTGATAAAGACAGAGAGGGACTACACAGCTGCTCCATGCTGGTGGGCTGCTGTGGAATTTTTCCCCCCCGTCAAATTCTTCATTAATATTTCCCTGGTGAAAGGACATTTGCTTAGAGAGTACCTTGCAGGAGGCAGCATCTGTCTGCAAGGATATAGAAGTTAACTGTGCTAACCCAGCTGATTCTTAACACAGTTTAAAATACTATGATTAGAAGCAGAGTGCAAGGATCTCTGAGTCTTACTCTGAAGGCGTCAGAAAAGTGGAAGATGAGTGAGGTGAGTTAGAGATGATTCTGTTACAGGTTGAAGGTTGACTCGTACAATTAAAACTCCATCAATTAAGAATATTTTCATTTAAAAATCAGACCTAAGTATCTATGAGTGTTCTCTCTGTAAAAATTATTTGTGAAATTATTTTCAAAATAGAAAAGGAAAAAAAAAAAACTTACGGGTTAGGATTTAAGCATATAAAATAAACAGAAGCGAGAAAGCGCCACTAAATGTCCTGTCAGGACAAGAAAGAACAAAATCTGTCTGTCTAAATCAATAGGTTTTTTCCCAGCTTGTGGAACTATGGAATTCCTGAAATATATTTTGGACAACAGATACTGTTAGCAAGGATTGACAGGATACTTAGGTAATAGAGATAGAAATCACGGCCAGCAATGCAGATGCAATGAGAATTTCTATCATGAGTGTTTTTTTTCGTATACGCTAGTATGTCATAATGAAAAATTGTTGTTATTGGAAATTAGCTCACTGTTAGTATCTAGCTTCAGATTCTGCCTCAGAAGAAAGAGCTTGCAGACATTGCTGCATAAATGGCTTCTCCTTTCAGTGCATGACCTCTGATACTTATTCCCTTAGATAACTCTCAATGTTAGTGTAGTAATGCAAAGAACATATCACATATATATTAATGCAAAATGAAAATCCGCCATCTTTATAGAATAAAGTAATTTGTGCGTAGTTTTAGAATTTTCCATGAAAAAAATACATTGTCTCACATTTCAATGACTTTTTTTTCCTAAGTGAAGCATCTTCCTGTAAACATCAGGAACTAGAAGAAAAATTACTTGAGAAGCTTTTCAGTTTACTTCCAAAATATTTTCTGTCTTATGGTTGAGATCACTTCTTTCTCCTTCCTTAGAAGAAAAACATTGGGCAGGGTGAGAGGTGATGAGAAAATGACAGTTTTGTGATAAACTTCTAATTCTTGTTTTTATTTCTAAACTTTAAATACTGGTCTAATGGATAAGTGCTGAATGTGATTTCTGATTAAGGGAACACAACTTTCTGAATGATTCTGTATTCATCTTCCTGTGTCTTTAAAAAACAAAAATAAAAAAACCTCAACAAAAAATAAAATAGATATTGAAGGGGAGCAGTATATCAGTCACAGCCAGTCTGTTGTCCACTGGGCCCTCTAGCAGATCTGCTCATTTTCTGTATAAATGAAGTGTTTAGTGCTTTAATGTTCTACATAATGTTTTCTTGAATGATCTGGAAGAGGAAGTAGAAAGCACATTAATTACATCTGCAGATGAGATGAAGCTAGAGAGCTACAGCAGCTGGAAGAATGGCAAGAAACAGAAAATGATCTAGAGATGTGCAGGAATTAACAAAAGGAGGCTCACCTTGGAAATGCGATCCAAATCGTTTTATGTGAAATGAGCTTAGTGAAGCGTTAATGTTGAGCTTTCACTCGTGCAGTAAGGAAGATCTGTTTGTCTTGATATCCCACCCGGTTAACTGTTTGTTATGGTGTCATGGTTGTTAGGTACTTCTAGGGAGGCTTCCTAGAATTGTTTCCAGTTTCAGTACTGCAGTTTTGGTGATGAGGAACAAATAACTGAACTAGATCTTGTTTTAGTTGCATGCAGCAGAAAAAAGCAGTATGTGGAAAAACTAACACCTTTTTTTGTTATTTCCCCACACCCCTCCCCATTCTGTTTTAATAGAATTCTGTCTTAATCAGCGCTGCAAATTACACATCTGTCCAAAATTCAGAATCCTTGCATCTAAAATAGTATTATTTTGTTCATCTGCTCCTTTACCAGTTTGTGTTCCAATTTGGAATGCCAGCAGGACTCCAGAGCAAAACTGTCCAGAGACTTGATTTTCTTTACCTTGTTTTACAAATGGCTCGTGCTGTGCCTTGATGCTTTGGAAATGAAATGGATCTGGCTGCCTTTATGGCTTATCAGTCTCTCAGCGCTGGGCTCTTTACAGGGGTGAATGCCAATAAGTTGTAATTTGCTCAGATAACAATATTACTATTGTTAGTGCTAACATTTCTGTTGGTTAAATAGACAGTGCAATAGCTTGATGTAACAAATGATTTCATGATGAAGAAACTGCATGAGAAGGCTTCGTAGTACACTTCGTATATCATTCTGCATGAAGGAGGCAAAACAAAGCCTCATGTCTAATATCACGTTACTTTTGGTGTGATTAGGGCTGTGTCTAAACGTCCCATGTTTTTCTGCACTGAGGTGCTGGAGGTAGCTGCAAAGTAACCCAGATAATGAGCTCCTACAACTGTACTAAGTTAATATTAGATGACTAGGGGCGGGAGGAAGATACAGAAGAATACTTGTTTTGCAGGAGCTTTATGATTATTATTTTTCTTTTCCAGTTGATATGTGAGCACCTGCCTAATAAATTTAAGCCTCCTGGTGATGGTCTTGCTTTGCTTACCTTCTGTGGGCCTGCCAGAAATGCTCTGCAGATCACAGCATATCAGACACGGAAAGCAGCACAGTGAAGTTTCATGTAAGAAAGTATACGATAGCCGATGGCTTTGTATAAAGGCTGACGTCAAGACTAAATTAAAGACTGCTACTGTGTTAACTTTGACATGAACACCTAAATACACGAGCAACAGAATTCATTGTGTCTCCAAAGCAGTGTGGCAAATCTGTCCAGCACCTCCTCTCTGTTGGTTCACACATTAGCAGTGGCTTGTCGTGCTGGCGTGCATTTCTTGCTCCGCTCTTTGCAGCGTGACCTCTCTCCCTCTCCATTTTGAGAATTCATCAAAAAAGGTAGCATGCCCAAAAGCCTGGTTTTACTTCTTTTGGTGTCTCAGCTTTTGTAAAAAGGAAGACGTAGCTTTTTCTTACAGATTTTCTGAAATCCTTTCATGGGAGATGTACATGAAGCTGAGGATGTCGTTTGCAGTTCTAAACTCCACGTTGCACTAGCAGTATCAGTTTGTGTAGTATGTTTAAGTAAGAGGCTGAACTGGTGTTTGTTTGTAATTACAATTGCCTTAGAAATGTCTGCTGTGTGTTTGGCGTGATTTTGATTGTGAGTGGAACCAGGCTTTCAGCTGAAATTTATTGTTATTCACTTTAACCTGTTTTAGTAGTGTTCGTATTTTATGCTCTTGTGCTGAGTAAACTGTGATTTGATCAATATGCATTTGTCCTGATTGAACATATCTCAGCTGATTATATTAAAAGCATAAGAAAAAGATGTGCTCTTCCCGCTATTTTCTCCACCGTTAAAGTAGACATTTATGTTGCTATTTATCTGTGCTACTGTGCTTCTCTATCTCTGTGACTAGTATTAAAGTGTGGCTTGAACTCTTTATCCATATAGCATGGTGGTGGCTTGCAAGTGATGAAAAACAGTTTCCTTTACGCAGATGTCCATCTTTGTTAATGCTGTCAAACAGCAAGTGTGATATCCAGGGAATACACATCACTCTGTGGGTTACTGATAATGTAATCTAATTTCCAAAAATAAGTTAAATGCATCTTTTCATCTACAGCCATCAGATGTATGTAAGCTGAAGGAAAACAACAAGTTAGAGACAGTACATGGGAATTTGGAATAAAGATCAGTGGCTAATTTGAAGTTACATCTTTGGGTTTGCTGCATTTTCTCATAAATTAACCATACTGACGAAGCTTATGATGGTATCATATGTTCTTGCAGAGACTTCCACAAATAAAATATATAAATTGAAGGACTGTTATTTGTTTCAAACAATGCCTTTAATATCTTTATGAGCAAGTTTTACAAGGTCTTTTTCAACAAAATCTTATGTATGGTAATAGTAAACGACACTTTTTAAAAAGTGTTAACAAATGCTACACATTTTTTTCACAGATTACTTTTATTTTGTTATTTGCCATGCCTTGCCAAGTAAAATGAACTAAAGTGGGGAGAAAAATGAATGCAATGGCATTTCTGATTTTAAGAGATGAAGTACCACAACACAGAATGAACTCTTCCCTAATGTGTACCACTTATATTTGCATTTTTTTTAAGATGTTATTGCCATGTATTCGAGTTGAAAAGATGAGTAATAGTTGTGTTCATGGAGAAGTGCTACAACAGTTATGTGAATCCTTTTAATAATTACAAGATGCGAGAGAGGACCCTTTCTCCTTCCACATACCCCTCACCAGCTCAGCGTTTCTAGAGACATTTCCAGTCAAAGCCAGGTCGTTTTGGTGCCTCTTTCCTGACAAATCTGCTTCTGCTGTAGTTTAATCTGGCCAAAGTCTGGATAGTGTCATCCAACCCACTCTGCTTTTCTCTGGATCTGTTTCCTCAACTAGTTTTCTGTGAAGCTGGGCAAATGGTGGTGCTGCTGGATGTGGAGAGGTGTTAGAAAAACACCCTGTGGCTTCTGTAGGCTCTATCAGCTGCAGAAGTGTACCTTAAGGCAGTTCAGATTCCCCATCAGCTTCCCAGTCCAGAGCACCAAAGTCAGGCCTTTTGCTTCTGGCTTGCTTCTGTTAAGATAATGCCTGTGACTCCATTCAGACAACCTTAATATCTTTCTTGTTCAATTGCCTCAAACTGTCACGCTGAACATTTTTTATATGTTCATCCAGCTTTGCATATTTATAGTTTAGCTGATGCTTTAATGTGCATGATTGAACTATTCTTCCTTTAAGATAACAGAAACAACAACTTCCTGTTGTTTCTGCCAAACCAGGCAGAACAAATCTGTTCAGACCTCTTGTCTATCCTGTATAACACTCCCATTGCTGAGGAAATATAACTATTCACTGTAGACCCTATCCTTTAATCTCATTGAATTATTGAGGCTGCCTATTTAATTAAGAACTCCTTTTTTTATTAAGCATTTGCTGTCTGAGCCCTGAAGGGGAAAACCTGGGGACTAGTTTTCATCTATCAGGTGCATACAAGCATGGTAGAGAGGCATTTATAGTACTACTTTAAATAAAAGGTAATTAATGTTCATTTGTTTTATGAGTAAAGTTTACGTGGTTGTATTGCTGCTGCAGGTACCAGAATAGGCAGCAAGTTTCGTCACCTAGTTCATTGGGCAGATGGCAAGAATATGTTAGCAATGCCACTAGGTTTTCCGTTCCTGTGGTTCTGCATTACATCAAAATGCCTTTTATATAAAATCTGTGGTTGCACATTTATACTTACACTACTGACTACCTCTGATTTGTACAAGACCTATTAGCTGCATAAACAATTGACAGGTAGATTATTCCACATAGTCCACAATTACTCTTGTGACAAATTTGTTACACCACTTTTAACTGGAGGACTGTAAAGTACTTTTTTATGCTTATGAAGTACATATAGAAGTTAATTGGAGCAAGGTTTTGTAATCTTTCTAGTACAGGTGCAGTAACTCAGGTTTTCTTTGTGTCCTAGTTTAGACTTGGGTCTCTGAAGCTACAGAAAGTTTCGAGTCCGGAGGAGGTGGTTAGGGAGCTGATTGGTTACTGTCTGGACTGCCTGGGAAGACTGCAAGCAAAAAATGAGCATCTGCAAAAAGAAAATGAAAGGCTTTTCAGCAACTGGAGTGATGTGGAGAAGCGGTAAGTTTAAAAGTGCCTTCACAGATTGTGGAGTCCTGGTTGGACGAGAGGGGACATAGTTTGGTGCCGTTGAGCAACCCAGGCTCTGTACCGGAGATAAGCCTGGAAAGCAGTGATCGCAGAACATTGCTGAGAAAGTAAAGTGGCGAACACGGAACGCTGGCGGCAGGGGGACTGCCACGCTGCCGCTTCCTGCCTCCTCGCCGCTTCCTGCCTTATCGTCGCTTCCGCATGGACATGAAGCTCTGCACCAATCGCAGCGAGTTATAGCAATTTTGCGCTTATATAGTTAAGGGTAACTAACCAATCAGAGGCTGTAATTGTTTTGCTATATAAACCCTGTTTTGCTGACTAATAAAGCAGAACGATTTTACTCATATTGAGACCATATTGTTACTGCCGATCCGGCTTCCCACTCCAACAACAGGTGGTACTTGAGGAACTCACAAATGCTGATACTGCCAGTGAGGGTTTTACTGACAGCACTTTTGAAGTAGTGTATGGAAAGGGGCGCACGAATTTTTCTTTTCTGGACAAGTGTTTTGAGCCCAGTTACTTGCAGCCCATGTAGTTGTGTGTGGTTGTGCATCTGCTTCCTATGTCAAAAATGTAACTGGATTACAAACTTTGCAATTAAAACTAGATTTATCTTTATGAAGTGAAAAAAAAATGACCTGTTGTCTGTCAAATCCTCTCCACTTTGTTCAGGAAGCCTTCTTTCCACTGTTTTCTATAATTCTTATGACTAGCAGTTTAAATTATTTACATTTTTGAGGGGAAAATAAGTTGCAATTGCTTTAATCTGTTTGACTTGTCAAAGCAGACAGAATTGGAAGAAGAGTACGTTGTTGAAGGAAAAAGCACCATTATTTTGTGAGGGGTTTTTTTTCTTAATTGCCATTGTATTTATGATCTGAATTGTCTGCCACTGCACTCTGTAGTGAAGTAACCTTTGTTTATTTCAGTTAGCATAAAACAGCACATGCAAGTCAGAGATTTATCTCCTTTTTCTATAGCTTTATCTGAAAAACTGCATTTAGGAAGATTGATGAAAGAATGGAGCTAATTGGCATTAATTTACCTTGAGAAAGAGAGCTCACTTTTGGGAGGAGTTAGTTTTGTTTCCCTCTCATTAAAATGACTAACAGTTTCTCCTGACAATCTCCCTGACAAGCATATGGCCTTCCTAAGTAGTGTTTTACTGCTTAACAGTTTATTGAACAATAGCGTGTTGTATAATCAGTATGCTGTACTGCATTACACGCTAATGTGTAATAGGCATTAGTGCTTGTATCAATTTCCATGGTGGTATGGCACTTTTAAAGAGTAACCCCAAAGAAAAAAATCACATTTGCCTGACAGCCTTTGCTCTCGGAAGCAGTGCTGGTGGTTTTCTTTAGTGTGTTTATATTTTGAATGGCTGAAACATGATTTTTCGAAATAAATACTGGAAGTTGTGTGGTCACCATGCTTTGGACCTGTCTGCTAAATGAAGAATTAAAAATAATTTTCATCCCAACAGTGTTGTTTTTTTGTTTTCTTGTTGGATTTGTGTTTGGTTTTGGAGTTGTTTTTTAGTTCTTTTTGCCACAGCCTAGTCTACCCCACTGTCTCTCTTTGCTCTTTTGGCTCCAAATGCTGGACCTAGTGTTGCGAGTTTCTTGGAGCTGAACAAAAGCTTTGCCTGTCTTTGTTCAGTAGGCAGGATTTAAAGCTTCACACTCTGGCACACTTACGGCGTTGAGTGGTAAAACATTAGATATAAAGCACGTGGTGTGGAGAATTGTGCTCCCTCTTCACCTGGAGCTAAGGCACATCAGATCCAGAGTTTCAGCCCCTGCAGTTCCCCTTGCTTAAAATCTCTCTCTTCAGGACATGATTAGAATTAAAACATAGCATGCAGACTTCCAAGAGCTGTTTTTGTTCAGGTTAAGCATGGAGCACTGAATGGAATAATTCAGTCATCCCTTTTCCGTTTCCCTACTCTAATTTTCATGACCATCAAGAAGGTTTTGTGAGCTTGGCTCAGCAGCTTTGCCCTGTAGCTCTCTGTGGTCTTTTGAGGTGTAAAATTGTTCTGCTTTCCATTTGGTCTGTAAAATGGCAAGCAGGTTTCCTTCAGGAGGCTAAATCTGCCTAATGAGCAATTTGTGAGCTGAATACCAACCCCAGTCTCTTGCTGGCAACAGCCTCAACATACATGAGATGGTCCGCTCACATGGCAGCCCTGTGCCAGGCACAGTAATGGCTCCGGCCACTTCCCTGCGCAGTTCGGGTTCAAGTAAAGGCAAAAGGCAGGAGCAGAGAAATCCCCTGCATCATCAAATCATTAAATTACTTCTGTACTCTAGTCTAAGCTGTGCAGCATCTGAGGTGTTGAAGTTGTTTCTGGCTGAAGCTGTAACTCCCTTAATTTTCATCATCTTGCTTATTGTGATGACCTACACTGAAAAGTGTAGGCTTTTACCTGGCTGAATATTTTCCTGCCTTTAGGAAGTGACACATACGTAGGTGACATCAGTATGAGAGTTATTGGCTAGCTAGACTGTTCAGCACTTGATCTAAAATCAGAAAATAAAATTTACTCAGACACTATCAGGCAAGGTCCAAATAGAGAGACTATCAAAATTTTCAAAAGGATTATTCAAAAAATACTGCAAATGGGTGCTTGAGGGGGAGTGTGTGTGTGTGCACACCTCAGGGATAGATGAGTTAAAATGTCAAGCAGAATAGCTATTGTTTTTATTTCATATAGATAATTAAGATAGTGAATGTAAAGTCATAATAAGCTGTCACAAAAGAATTCCTTGGCCAATAGAACATGAGTTAGATTTCTGATTTGGGTGTGGTATGTATTTTGTATCAAACATCTAAAATTAGTGTAGACAAGACAAAATCAAAATAGCTGCTGGTTTATGTTGTGGTCTACTATTGTGACAGTATATTTAAACCACAAAAAGCTCATAAAAATGCAGGCTAGGTAGTTTGGTGCTTGAAACTGACTCTTCAGCATTAGCTCATCAAGATTCAATACCATTGCCAGTGTTGGGGGAAGGGTGAATCCAAAATGTAATAGAGCAGTGCCATAAGACCAGTAATTATTGAGGAGCACTGAGGACAAGCATAAATAGCAGAGATGTTGAAATTTTTCTTTTTAATATTGGAGTGTGGAAAATGTATAAATGCCATTAAGTTACATAGTTCATGGTAACCTCTGTGAAGCATGTGTGATTGCTCTGTGTTTAGGCAGCCCTTAAGAATTGGACAGTTACCTGATTTTCTTAATTACTGATTGTAATCATTCCCAATATTAGCTGCTTTCAGTAGGCTGTGCAAGCTTTTTGATGGCTATAAACTTGGGCACGTCTGCCACATTAAAAGCATTGTACCTGCATAACAGAGACATCTAAGAATACAGAAATTGGAAAGTGTGTGCAAAGAAGACTTGTTCCACTCTAGCCGTTAACTTCCATTTATTTTCATTGTATTTGAAATATGCCTTTGAGAAGAGCAGCTTCTTTATTTGGCCTGGGGAGACAGTATTTTAGTGAGACAAATCACATACGGGCAAAAGCATGTAACGAATTGCAATTAAAGTTTGTGTTTGTAACCGATGAGGTATTGGAATGAAACCCAGCCAGCTTTGCTTGTGGTCACGTAATTCAGGTAATGCATGCCTGAGTGAATCCTAAAGGCTATGCAGAGTTAGACCAAGAGCCACCCCGCACACACATCCATTCTGCATAATTAATTCATCCCTGTTCCCAAGCAGCAGGGGACTGTTGCTTTTTACTATTCTGTTTTTAAATACCATCGTATGCCATATAATAGTGTATTTTTAAAGGCTCCTAATTTGCAAATGTAGCATTATTGTAATAGTATTTTACACTGATTGAATGTTACACCAAATTAATGTCATATCTGTGTCTGGAGAATGTATTTATATTTGGATTACATTAAACAACAGGAAAAAGTGGAAAAAGGTGTTCACATATATGAAAACAATCATAGAACATTAACTGATGGCATGCTACTAATCAATTTTGCCTATGGGGAAGAGTTAATATTCCAGTGTATGCATATAGTCGATATGTATGTTTCGAGTTGCTAATATTTTTCTCCAGAGGCTGAAGAAATTCGCTAGCGTTGCAATAGATTCCTATACTGTGCTTCTTCACATCCAGACAGCATCAGCTTTACTTCATTGAGAGTTTACAGTTACGTTGATTTTCATCAGTGGATGTCTTCACAGAATTCAAGGACCTCACGGGAATTATCTTATATGACACCTTTCTGGCCAAGTCTGCAAAACATCTCAGTGTAACTATTTAAACTAACCTCAGCCGCTCTGACACAAATCAGTCCATTGGCAAAACAAAGGCACAGTAGTAAACACTTTCTTTATTGCGTATTGTTTTGTGTGTGGGAGAGGGGACTTTTCTATAGAATTTGATACAGAAAGGGTTACCATATTTTACACAAAATCCTTGTTCTCCATTTTGATGTATACAAACATAACTAGTTTCAAGTATATAAGTGGAAATTTACCCAACAACTGTATGGGGTTTTTGGTTCTTTGTTAATTGACTGTTTCTTCCCCACTAAACAGTTAACTTTCATTTTGTAGGTGGAAATTCTCCTGGTAGTTGATGAGTACGTATGATCTTTCATTTAGAAATTATTGAACCGATCTATATGGTAATGATGTTCTGCTATTTGCATTTAAATTAGATGAATTATTTATCAACTATCAAACATATCCCTAAAGCATTGCACAGTAGACTTGATACTTCATGAGATTATTTTCTATTTTTTTTCTTCTTACATCGTACATGGTTTTGATCTATGAACAAAATAATCAGTATTTACATAGGAAGTCAGTTGAAATTTCTTACCTTATAAATTACTGTTTTTAAAATCTGTTATGGGTTTAAGAACAAACGAAGCCGCCTAAACTTTTTTACCAACCTTGCATAGGCTGTTGAAAAGCATGTTGTTTGTAGGTTATGACTACTTGCTATAATACTGTAGTTCCCATGATCAATAAGATTATCAAGATGTTTGTTTGCTTTTTATGAACACAGCTATTAAAATGTTTGTGCTTCAACCCACAGACTAAAAAGTTATGAAATTCAAGAAGTAAATACAGGATCACATATGCTATAAGTCAATTTATTGTGCTCATGTTTGCTTATATTCCATTTTGCGTTGCTTATGAGACGGTATACATCCATATTCTTGTCTATTTTCATTGTGCTCCATTTTGCTGACATTGACCTTCTTACGAGTGAACATTAAACCTTTAAAAAACAACAAAATTTTACTCTGAACATGTTAATTAACAGCTTTTAAAACATATTTATATATATTATAAGTGTTATGTCCTCTACCGAGTAATTGTGGTTGGTTCGGGGGGAGGGGGTGAATCTGCCTGGTGGTGGCTGCAAGAGTACCAAGATCTCAGCTCAGTATCTGTGTAATTCGAAATGGAGTCTGCAGCGCTGGAGTTACTGACATGGTATTTGTTGGAATGCCTGTGGGGGATTACAGTTGCCATCAGGCATTGCTGCAGTGTCCTGCTGAGCTTTGCCAGGAACTGGTTTCTGTACCTTGCCAGCTCACCAGAACAAGACATGCAAGGCTGTTGATGGAAAATGGTCAGGCAAATGGTCTGTATCACCCACATCTGCCCTGGGAGTCCTGGCAAGGAAAGAGGTCTGGAGCTGTCCCAGTTGCCCAAAGTATTTGCTCGTCATCTCAGCCCATGTTAGAGTGGAGTTACCTATCTCTTGTTCCTTTTTTTTTCCCATTCAAATATATTTCAAGTCAGAGTGTGTGGTCCAGATTCGGGACCTGTCAAGCTTAATCATATCTATTTGTAATCTTATTATGTGTATCTTGCTAAGTTATGCCCAGTATGGTGAATTCAGCACTGAACCTAAAGAACACTTGCCTATTTAAATTTTAGTTGTCTCACATGCTTGTGTGCAAGAACCCATCAAGAAAGCATGAAGAGAAATTTTTTCCCTTGAAAACTTTCCCCTTTCTAGTAGCAAAGTTCATTGCAGTTTTCTGTGAAAAAAAACCCATTTCTTCTGGCCTGTTTCAGACAGAAGATGCAGGACTGGTCATGCATGGTTTGATATGGGGATTCCTGCAATAGGAAGGCTGGCCTCGGTACAGAATTGTCTTCCAGGAAACAGAGTTTTAAAAAGAAATGGTTTGACAGTTAATTTTGCATTGTAGGCTGGAAAAATGTGTGGAAGCTAAAGAAGAACTAGAAGCAGACCTTTATAATCGGTTTGTTTTGGTGCTGAATGAAAAGAAAGCAAAGATAAGAAACTTACAGAGGTTGTTGAATGAAGCTAAAGAATCTGCAGCAGATGCCAAATGTACAAGGTATTTCTTATTTTTCCTGAGTTACTTGGTATCATACCTTATGCATAGTTTAGTTTAGTTTCCATTTCTTTGGCTGTAAATGTGGGTGACAGTTCTTCCTGGCTAAGTGCTTGGTTACCCAAAACAGTACTGCTGGTCATGACAGCAGAAGGTTCTTAGTGGTGTCACTGCAAATAGCAGCATATTTTTTTGGATGCTGTAGCCAAGAGCTAAATATTCCATGAATCTGTCCTCTTCTTTTTTTCCATTAGGTTGCAGCTAATTTCCCAATCAGAGCATGGTACTTTCATATGCATTCTTCCGGAATTACTTGATTCCTTTTATCCTTTGGGAAACAAAAATGTTTAAATCTAAATGTTTTTATGTACATTTTATTTAAAAAATATCCAGAGAAGATGAATCATTTTAATGCTACAATACACCTTAATTTGTTTGCTGTTTCTATCCTGCCTTTTTTATCTCTTGACTTTTTATTGTCTGTCTTTGTATATGAATATGCTAAGCTGTTCAGTGGGGGGACGATATATTGACTTATATCAGCTTGCATTGCGTAATAATTATAAGTTCTTTCAGGAAGAATAGATGGCAAAGATGTGCTTTTTCTCTTTTTTATTTTTTCCAAGGGGTAGTATAGCTACTACTCAGGTGGTTACAGGGGAAGAAAATTACTATGACGGCAGCACTGATGAGGAAAGTGAAAATTTAACACGGACATCATTACCGTCAGGTAACACAGAATGTATTGTCTTTGGGGAATATCACAGGCCAATCACTTTATGAGAATGAACCTTAATGAAGACAAAATACTACCTGACAAATTTCTATGTGACAAGTCAACCTGCAAGCCTTAAAAATATCTCTCTTGAAGCCGAGTATAATACTGACACCTTCAAATTAGAGAGAGGAAGTTTAAAAGCATATTGCACAAGTGAATGTACTGTCATTTCTTCCAAAATGATGAATTACATACTTTGCCAAACTACTGACAGTCTAAGAGTATCTGAACCATCAACAGTTTCATTTTAAATTCTAGGAATCATGATGTGTGTGCAATGATTGCTAAAAAGTAAAATGTAGTTCCTGACAGTTTTGATAGTGTTTAAAAAGGGGAAAGAGGGGAGGTTTAACAGCTATAAAAAGAGCTGTGTGCATAAATGGAATAAAAATGTATTTGTAGCAGAATTAATTGTAATTTTTCAGGAATTTTTGGCCTCATGAAAATGCTCATGAAACTTAATTTGATGATTTTTTCCAGGACTGGAGACTTGAAAAGTGTATGATATTCAGCAATTCCCCATTCTACAGTACAAGATATTTAACTGTGTATCATAAGAGATTTTGGCATATTTTGGTGAACAAGTAGGAATATGCAGGACAAATGCTATCAGAGTTTTAAAACTGTATTGGTGTTTGCCATATAGCTATTATAAACAGCCCTTCAGGTCTGCAAAGTTTGCTGTGAGTTCTCTCACCAGACCTTTCTACTTCCACCGTGGGTAAAGGTAATCCAGAGAACGGCTTATTACGGTTGTTTACTGTGCACAGTGGGAACCAGAAGTGTTCAACACCCTGATACTAGTTATATTCAGCTTTGTAACTCATGTGAGCCTGTTTGAGAACTTTCTAATATAAAGTAGGCAGTACTTCAGACAAAGGTATAAAGTTGGAATTATGGAAAAATAATTATTTTGTATTGTACTATGCTCTTCAGTTCATAAATCTTTGCTTAGAAGTGTATTTGGTCAGTTCAGATAATGTGGGGAGAAAGACTTTACATTTAGCAAAAAGGCAAGTGAAATGGAGGGTGTTGATTCTTTTGCTAGATTCAGTAGGACGTAATTAACTCAGTGAGAGTTTTGAGACACACATATGTATTTCAAAATTAAAACAAACCGCCACTGTCCCCACCAGGGACAGGACTGATCAATGTTACAGGAAAAAAATAGCAATTGTGTTTTTATTTGAGTTCTAAACAAAAATGTCTTTCTGTTGACTTAGAGGGATACCATACTCACAATTTTGATCATGACTAGAGAGTTCTTTCAACTGTGAAATTTGTGAATAATATGAAGACTATAATCTATTTAATCCTTTGGGTAACACAGTCAAGTTTTTCACAGTAATGGCATTCTTGAACCTGCATGATGAGTATCACTTACATCAGTTGGTACTCTTCCTGGGTATGTAGCTTTCTCTTTTGGTGAACAGTAGAAAAGTACAGATGGGAGCTGAATAACTTAGTGTGGTCTGGGATTTTCATATGCAAAAAGAGGTCTGAGGCAGACCGTGTCTCTATGAAGACGACTGATTCAGGGGTGAGTGGCATGAGAGTATAATGGAGCTCATAGCTACATCAAGCATCAAGGACTGTAAGGCATAAAAATGATACAGATAATGTTTGGTTTTTTTCTGTTTATCTGTAGTTTTCCTGTCTTTTAGTTGGACATTACATTTCTTTTCCGTTTGGATTTGGAATGTCATTGTGTGGGTTGCAGAAGTCAATGAGAATTAAAGGATTTTTGAGAATGTTTCAGCAGAAATTGGTGAAAGCCACAATCACGAGAGAAGATCGTAATTTAAAAATTGCGTTGAAGGAAAGTGAAGGCAGGTGTATATACTTAGACGTATACAGGTATTAGGCATGCATTTGTATGTGTGCATGTCCAAAATTTAAGAAGCGAGAAGCTGATGTTGGTTGTCATAAATGAGAAGTAGGAACTGCAGGAGATGGCTGAAGAAAGCAAAATGATATAAAGGCAGAGAATCTCAGGCCAGGAGGTAGAACGCCAGTGACCAGTCTTCAAGTCAGTTGAGAACATGTATAAAGCTATTATTGTGAAGTGATAAAAAAATCAGTTGTAATGGAAAAAGCAGCTGTGTTCGGTGAGTGCTTTTGGTTTGTGTTTAGGGGGGAAAACTAGGTGTAGTTGTGTCATAATGTACTTCTATTCTAGCAACTAAGGAGGACATGAAACTGGAGCTGTGAAATCTAGACATTATAAAATTAGCCAGTCAGGATATGTTGAACTCCAGAGTTTAAAAAGCTGCATGGAAATTTTTCTTAGCTACCAATAATCTTGGGGGGAGGGGGACGAAGGCAGGGGCAGTGCTAGAATTTTTGGGGCACTGAGGACGTTCCAGTGGATTTGGAAAAAAGCTACTAATATTTACCAAAAGAAAAAGTAAATGAAATGGCACATTTGGTTATGGGTGTATCAGACTGGTGTTAATGTGATGCAAATGTTGGAACAGGACTCAAGGAAGAAAAATTCTAAGAAAAGTAATAAGAATGGTTAATTCTGCTCTTTGTAAATGTGCAGAAACTGGAGGTTGAAAACTAGGTACTCGTGTCTTCTGTGATGAGATTACCAGCTGGTTGATGTAAATAAAATTAGTAAAGTAGTAGCATGACTTCCATAAAATTCTGCAACACATTTTAATCAAGAAAATGGGACATGGAAATTAACATAACACATGATAAGTAGATTCTCAAATGAAGCAATATGTCTGTCTCAAAATATAAATGGAAAGTTACAAGTCCTTGTATCTGAGGCATGTGAAATTGAAGATAATGTATATAAACCAATTTGCATTTTTTTTATACACCTACAGTAAACAAAATGTATGCATTCTAACACAGTGTAATGCCATGATTTCCAGTCCTTTGGCAGCTGCACTTCACTTGAGAATACCAGCAGTGTCTCAAGCTTTGCTTTGCCTGGCTCCTCTGCCACATAAAGCCGGGTACCTCCAGGGCTTGCCATTGTCTTCCCCATGTGGACCCATCTCACAAAGCCAAGAGCTACTTGGACAACATTTGCACCTTGCTCCATATTGCACCCATTCTGGGAGGGGGGCCCTGTCCTCCCTGTCCTCACAGGAACCAGCTCGGTCTTAGACCAAGTTAGTTCAGTTGATCTCTGACCTCTTACCAGTTTATCACTTCCCCATGCTACCTGCCTCACCTGATCGGGAATCAACCTGATCCCATGTGCGGATACTTTGGAATATAAAGAACGTATAGAAAATTCTCTGAAGCAGCAATGGCTTTATTTGACGAAAAACCCCAACAACCATAGAGTGTGAAAATAAATAAGCAGATTAGCAAAGTTAAAGCAAGAGGGACTTTTGAGTCAATATATGATTTGGCCCCTTGATGCAGTGTTTTGTCAAGTCTGAACATCAAGATTTGAAGAAAAATGTTAGCAATAAAATTGTAATAACAATAGAGGGATTAGCAAACGATTTAAATGAAATGCTGAGGAGGATCTTAAACGATCGTTGTTTTCTTGGTCTAAAAGAAACTACCTGACAAAGTGATGTTGATGGTCTTTCCATCCGGCAGATACAAGTGTTTAATGAGCTTGAATAACTGAAACTTAACATTAGACAAAGACAAAAGTAGGACATTATTCCTGACAGGATAATTAACTGCTGAAACAGTTTGGAGCGGGTTATGATGGGTTCTGTCCATCATTGCCAGCTTTGAAATCGCTATGGCATGCTTTTAATAAAAAGACAAGATCTTATTCATATAAGCATGAACTTAAAAGAAATACACAGCCTGTGTTATGTTGGGCATTGCAAATAGCTGTGACTATGACAGCTTTTCCTCTGTAACAGTGGATCAATTGCAGAATAAAACCGTGTCTTGTGTCTTTTGCAAAAATGAGTTTACTCGTGCGTGAATTCTCAACAAGGCTACTAGGCAGGTTTTTGACCTCTGCGCAGCAGGCAGTTACATTTATTTGTTCACCTTCAGGTAAATTTTGTGTAGAGGCTTTTTCCCTACAATAGCAGTTAATCTAAAAATTTAGGGTTTTAGCACTTACAGTACCATTTGTAGATAGTATTTATGATTTGCTTTTTGACAGCAGTGTCTCCTTCATAGGTTAAAGCCAAAATGCACTGCAGCGTGGCAGTTTCTGTCTCTAATCTACACACTGATGTAGTTAATGCTTTGTATTGTAAAAGAACAAATTAACATTTAATTAGCAGGTGTTTTCCTGTAAAGCACTCAGGAAAACAACTGATGTGTATGAGAAGCACAGCTTTTTAGAAATAGTACTACTTTTGTAAATAAAACTCTGTGTCTTTCTTTACAACAGCTTTGCCTGTCATGCCGTGTGCATGGGGGACATTTATTTGACACACTGATTAGATTGCAAATGTGAGATAAAGGCACACAACTCCCACTTTCAGTGCAGTTTGATAAATTCTTAAGCAGTAGCTATATATAGTGTGCCAGGTCCTTGTAAGTGCCTGTGAGCTCTTGTTTGAGAGAGTTGCTGCTATGGAAGGAGGATAAGAAGGAAACCCTCCTCCTGTTAAGCTATTCTCCTTCATGTATGGGGAGGTATGAATGTTTCTTGGGGGCAGGGGAACTTGTTTTTTGTTTGTTTTGGTATTTGTTTTCCTCCAGGGTTGGTAATAATCTAGCTGAGCCACCAAAAGCTGAGATGTAGTCATTGCTTTCACTACTGCTACTTTGGTGAAGTTCCAGCATCTTTGTAGGCACCTCACACTTCAGACTGCTGATGTGCCCTCTTATTGTTTCACTCCTCCCTCATGCATTGTATATAGTGTTGTACTTCAACTCTTTAATCAAATATCTGATATTTTGTTTAGCTTGACTTGTGTCTAGCATTTTTAGGGTCAACATTTTTGTCTGGGACTGCTAGGTCCTGTGATGGTAGAAAGAATGATGCACACACACAGATGAGAAGCACCTGAAGGGGGCTTGGAAAGATGACAGATGTTGATTGGAAGAAGACTGAAAAGTCTGTTGTTCTTTTCAAGTTCTATTGCCAACAGAACCTGCTCTTGTTTGTTGTTTGCCTGAAAATTGCCAGTCTATATTTGTCTTAGCCCACAAGAGTGATTTGGTGACTCAGCATGATGCCACCACACTGATGCAAGAAGCTTCCGACATTTTGGACTGTAGACACCCTCATTCTTAATAAGGACAATCCAGAATGCAACCCAGCTGTGATCTTGACTTCTGTTACTGATTTCTCAGTGCTAAATTCTACTGTTATTATTTGTGCTAGGAATTGAGTCCTTTCTCCTAGGCAACTTAAAATGACAGTAAGACTGTTGAACTGAGAGAACATCATTTGATGTCATGATTAGCAATCATGTGTCTGTCAGACAAATTTGTCAGATCCTTTTATTAACTGAAAAATACTTTAGTTGTCCATATGGCAGGAAGCTTTTAAAACAGGAGTAAGGATTGGGTAAACTTTCACCCTTTCTGCTTCCTTCTCAGAAGCCTGAAAGGTAGATGAATGGTAGTAGTTTCTGTCTTCCCAGTGTTTGGAAGATGACCAGAGAGCAGAAGGCTATTCCTTTTCCCAGGAATATGACGAAACTGAAGGGAAAGAAGTTATATACTGAAATCTGTAACAGACACAAAAGGTAATGTAGCAGGTGGGAGGTAAGCAATGAAAGACATTATTTTACTATTTATTAATGTCTTTGGTTATAATGCTATTATATGTGGCTGCCTGTAGACAAAACAAGGCTACTGGGCACCAATTTACAGTCACCTTGCTTTCTCTGCATTTTATTTTTTCTTGCCCATTAATTCCTTAGTCATATTTCACATTAAAATCAGTGGAAGTTACTGCTCCTTGGGATAAGAAAGGATCTCGTGATCTGGCCTGTTAGATTGAATGAAATTTTATGTTCTGTCTTTGTTGCCACATGCATGGAAATATACCATATTAAATGAATCCTCAGACTTGCAACGATCCTACAATTGTACATATTCGGTGATGAGGGCAGAATTGGTTCTAATAAGCTCGCTATAGTTCCCAAAATAAATAAGAGCAAGCACCTTGCCGTTTTCCACTGTTTTGCTATGCAAATATTCTCATCCCCTTCATTCAGGTTCCTGCCTTGGGGATTACATGTTGTGCCTTCAGGATGCTATGGCCCTTTAAATTTAATTAGTTTTCTTGTGTAGTCCAAACCACATGGCTTGATGCTGCTGGTTAATAAGCTTTGATCAAAGTTATTAAAAAAAAAGGCCTGTTATAAGAGTACCCAACTATGCTGTGCAGTTAAAAGTTCCATCTGTGACGGCTTCTCTTTTAAAACCTGTTTTAAGGAGTTTTAGAACTTGATCATTTTAATTGACTTCAGGCTTAAATTATTGTTTCATTTTTTTGTCCAGCTATAATTGGAAATGGTTCATCCCAAGAAGAATCTCCTTTCCCCTTCCCTTAAAGCTGTAGATACCTGTTTTCTGAAACTTGATACTGACCCTTTGTTTTTTTCCCCCCGTAACTCTATGGTTTTACGCCTGTAAAACATTTGCAGTTGCCAAACAGCATTCCCTTTGTGTTATACCAGGTGCTATGGTCAAAGTGGAGTTACAGCACTAATACCAGCATGTTTCATGTCCGTTTAAAATCTTTTTATGAATATTGCACTGTGAGGGATTAATAAGGTATTATTTTAAAATATTCTGGTGAAAATTGTCTAAACTGCTTAGATCTCTGCATATACATTTTTAATGTACATGCTTCAGTATATAAAGTGATGTAGGTGAATGCAGTTGCCTCTGAATTGTCATTATTTATTCAGTGAAGTAGTATAATAACGATGATATAATCATAATGGATTTGTGCTTCAAGAAGGCTGTTGCGGATTACTGAATTTTGAGTATCTAATGACCACGCTGTGGTTTAGGTGTGATGACATTGACTAAAACAAAATTGTTGAAGTTTTATCCGCATATTACTAAATGTTACATATGAAGTAACTTTATTTCCTCTGTGAGCTGTAAAATATTTTTAAGTGTAGTTAAAGGTCTGCTGGAATCATCAAATTAACTGTCTTTGTCAGATTTACCTTAAATTGTGAGACTCTGATTGTGGAATCATTTCCAGTCCAAGCTGGAAAGTCCAAGCTTAATGCACTTCTATGAATACTGCTGGTTTTTTTTCCTACCCTTAAAAAAAGAGATAGTTTAAACAGTTCAGCAGCGTACATTTTTAACAGAGGTTAAATTATTTGATATTTTTTCTTTGGGATTAATATGTCTGTGCAAAAAGGAACAAAATAACATAAAATTCCAGTCATTAAAAAAAAACCCAAACAAATCCTCAAACTGATTAATGAAGCAGTACCTTTGTAAATTTTATCTTCTTCCAAGAATAAACAGGTTTTTCCCGTAAGGAAGCAAACTATCTGTATGTTGTTGCCCGGCTTGCTGGAGTTCTAATGTTCCCTCCACTTCTCTTCAAAATGTGTCGTACTTTGCTGCAGCTTGAGAGCCAGAAAGTATTAAGTGGCGTTAGGCAGAGATGACAAATCCTCATTGTATTTATGTAGAGTACCAACGTGTTCCTTTGGGACGCATAAAGGAAATGTAGATTCTCCTTCTGTCCTTGCTCAGATTTCACACCAATTTGATGTGTACCCAATAGGCTGTAATTAGAACAGAGCTGGACATAAATTCTGTGAGTCAAAGCACTTTTGCACCGAGCATACACATTGTGATACCTCTATCCTTTGAAAAATCCTGTAACTTGACCATCTACAAGATGGCACCAGTTCAGTGGGACCCTTTCTTGGTTTTCTCTGCTTTGTGAACTGCAGAAGACCTATTTCAACACCCGTTGGTTGAGAATGTAACTCATCAGTTGTGAAACTATAGCATTAGTGGTGTTGGAGTGGTGCCATGAACAGCTCTACTCTGTTTCATCCTCCTTCAGTAAATAGTTAAAGAACAACAGCTTATCAGGTAAATAGGAAACTTCTGCCAGTCATCTCAATAACCTGCCTGGGGTAATCCCCATTCTAACACTTTTGTTTGTTCTTGTGCTTTTAAGTCTCAGACTCTCTGTGTATTTGTTTAGTATACAACGTAATAGTCCTTTTGGGATCTGTTGTAATTAAAACAACTAGCAGTAATTATTCTTCTTGAATCAAAATAAGCTTCAATGCATGTATTGTGGACCATAGAAATTACCAAATGCAATGTACAGTGACAGTGGTGATTTATTTTTATCTATGCAAACCTGTGAATGAAACTGCTGTAATGCACAGTTTTGTTATGGACTTCATGCCACACATCTGCTCTAAAAAATTCTTTGAGTTGCAGGTCATAAATTGGTTCAGCAGAAGGTACAGTCAGAGGTTCACTTTTCCTGGGGATTATTTTGGAAAGGTAAAACGGAGCTAGACTTTTAATTTCTTATTTTTCCTGTTGGTTTTTTTTTTTTTTTTGTAAAGGTTGTTTTACTTTATTATGAGTATTAAATTTTAACTGCTTTTAGTGTAAATAATAATCAGATCTAATTTTACGGGATTTTCTCATTTTGCATTCAGTTCAGTATGATAGTATGATATGTATGATAGTATGATAGTTTTCTTGTGTGTATTTACGAAATGAGATACTTGCTTTTGCCTGATGGGTTTTATATAGACCTGTAATTCAGAGAGGAAGAAAAGGCATAAAAAATATTTAAGTATACTTCATGGTATACTGAAAACAGATAAAACAATTCACATGCAAATAATGCAATGCATTTGTATTCCCTTCCCTCTTGAAAATATGGATGTACTTGAGATGAGTTGATCTTGGGTTTAGCAGTATCAGCTCTCAGAGAAGTATCCTTTCATCAAAGAGAAGTATTGGTTCTTGAGAAAAATGGTTCCTGCAGGGGTACTGATAGCAAGTTTCTATAATCCTGAACATTAGGATAAAAGCCCTTATCTTCAGCTATTGAATAGGCTGCATATCAGTGGCAACCAACAAAGCCCGGATACTGCAGATTCTTGCAGACCAGAGAGTCTTGTGTTCAGAGAGCAGCACATTCAAGCTAAGTTTGCTGGCATAAATTGAAGCCTGTGGCTGTTGCGCATTTCATAATAATTCTTCTCACTTTAAGATGAATATTTTGTATGTTGTTGTCTTAAACTTTGTGTTACATGTGTGTTCCGTCGTGGCTGGTAGTGACTCAAGTAATCAAAAGTTTCCACTGCTGTTCACCCACAAGGATGTGTTTTGCAGAGTAACAAGCTGCTACTCAATTTTGAATGTTGCTTTCTCTCTGACAGATTGCTGGAAGGGCATTTACTCTGGCCACCTATGTAACATTCACTGTAATAATTATCTTTATTACTTCCCAACTGTATTACAATGTCTTCATTCCAGCAAACAGCCTATCTTGATTAAAAGCTGTGTTGCTGAAGATTACACTACAACTTATGGTTGTTTCCTTGATTTATTACTTTTCCAGGTTAAAGCATGCATCCTTGATTTTAATTTGAAATTTTCTCAACTACAGTTAACACTGTGAGTCTGGTAGGTCTTTGCTAGATTTAAGAGTTGGTTTCCCTGTTTGAGTTTGCTTCCTGTGGCCCTTTTTTGTTTGTTCAAACCCAGTGAATACTTGACTGGAAATATAGTTTGCGTCTAAAGAAATGTCAAAATATTCATGCTATATAAAATAAGAATAGGAAAGGATTTCATTTTCTTTTAATCCTTTAAAAAGCCTTTGATTAAGAAGAAGGAAATCCCTTTGTTTTGTGAGCTAAAAGTCATTAATGTAATACTCTAAACTTTTTGTCTTTGGGTTTTTGGGGTTTTTTTACTTCTTCCCTCCTCCCGTCCTCTTCTATCCTGCTTACTTTACTGGATATTTTTGTTACTTATATCCATCTCAGGTGATGGAAGCTGTCATAAAATCACTTTCTTATGTGTCCTTTAGCTTTTATTCTTAAAGTGGCACATAGATCAATCTAAAAGATATTGAGGGTGAGGTGATAAAATTGTATTAGAAAAATGTTGCTTTAATTAATAGAAGCCCTAAATGATAGCTCTAACTGATACAGAAATTCCACACTAATCGTTTGGCATGATGCCAGATTTCTAGGAAAGCAGTTTTTTGTTGAGCATCATACTGGAAAGCTGAAAAAGTCCTTTTCATCTTTAGGATGAAAGGCCTTCCTCCAGAACCCCTATCCTCAATCTGCATATCACTACATACATAGCATGGACAAGTTTCTTGCAGAATATTGGGCATTTGTAAAACTTACAAGCGAAAGAAAGGCTTTAAAATAATTCAGACACAATAGGCAAATGACGTCTGCAATTATTACTTCTGTTTTTATTAGTTTGTTTTTCTATATTCTGCTTGTTTTTGAAGATTAACCTAAGCCTGTTGATTTATGCTCCTTTATGTACAATGGGCTGAATGATCTCATAAAGAAGCTATCAGTTACAGGGCTTGTGTTCAAGGAGATCAAATGTTAAATTATACACTCCGAAAGACAGCTTACTCACATGTGACCTGAAGTAGGAGCGACATTTTGAAAACTGGAGCTGTCAGCAGCATCTTATTAGCTGTTTGACTTACTGTATAAATTAAAGGGAACAAAAGATACAATGCCAAATCAAATATATCGTAAACTCTGTCTTCTGCTTTCTTTAATTGCATGGAGACTAGAACCCAACATATCTGAAACAGAAAAAGAATGTATTTCCTCATACTTACAGATACCTCATTTTATTTACATAGTTGTTTATATGTTTGATTTATTTTACTCTGGTATGACACATATAACATGACAACTGCTAAGGCTCTGTAATGAGCAAAATGGCAATTCATGAGGTTGAGGGCTTTACGTATATGTAGGAAGACAGGTGCAAAACCCACACTCTAGTCTTTTTGCTGTATACATTCTAAAACACATTCATTGTTACTGTGGGTAGATTAAATCTCTATCTGAAAGCTATGTGTTGAGACAAAATGATGATATGAGTCTGTGCATCCTGAATAGAACTCCCCTGCCTTAGAAGCTAAAGATGTAACTTTTATTTTTAAAGGATAAATTTAAATAAGAGCCTGATCAGAGATGGATTAGTTTTTCTGCACTTTTCATCCCCAGTTCACAAGTCTTTACCTAGTGACAGCTTTTCTCATATTCCCGTGAGACAGCAGTTAGTAGGTGTGATCTTGATCACCTGGGGCTAATCAGCATACTAAAATCATAGGGCCTTCTTTTGGATGCTTTGAAAATTTAAGCCTAGTAATTCACCTTTCCCAAGAAGGTATCCCTGTGGTCAAGCTGCTAACCTTTTCTTCCCTTGTGGCTTATCAAAATGTCATTAATAGCTCATTTATAACTCGTTACCAGTTTTGTCAGCATGTAAAAAGACACACTTGCACTCTTTTCTACACACAGAATTTGGAAGCTCAGTGAGCTGCTCGGTAGCCATTGTTCTAGGAATTTGTGCAAATATTTGGATATCTAAAGATAAATTAAAAAGGGTGCCCATTTTTAACTGTCTTTTTTAAGGAATGTAGGTTAAAATATAGGAGATAGCCCTTTGTGTAGATACCAATTGTGTTCAAAATTAGCATAATTAAAATGAAAAAGGTACATTAGCATACGTTTATATGTAACAGTATTTTGGAATATATTAAGAATATAATAAACATTTTAAATTGCCAATTATTTCATGGTAGTATTTCTTAGGCTCTCTTAACCAAAGAACTGCCTCGGTCATTTGAAAAGCACAATGAAAACAAATTAGTCTGCAGTACTGATGTCTATGGCAGAAAACCAGTTTACTATGCTGATTTCAAATGCCTCCCACTTTACTGCTGGCACATTCCTTTGTTTAGTTTGAAAGGAAGTTTATTTTTTATTTAGGGAAAATATTAAATTTTCTTAGCACAGATGTGAATAGGCACCTCATTGGCAACTGTGTTGATAGCTAATAATCTCAAGTTTCAAGAATGACAAAAGTGACTTCCATGATTTCATTAATTAATCAGTCAAGTTATTGCATGCAACTAATTCAAGAAAGACCAAAAATCTCAAATCTCTTATGCCCAAACTTCTGCAGAACAGGCTGTTGTGTTCAGTTTTGGCCACCTTTGGCGGTCAGCATGGCCTGAGTTGGGAGAACAGTAAATGAGAGTTGGGGAGGAGAAAATGGGTGGAAAAATGTAGAATGCAGGAAAATAAGGAGAGATTAAACTCAAGCTAAAGCTGCATTTAACACCAGCATTTTATGTTGGTGTAACTTTTCTTCCTCAGATCTGAGGTCTGTAGATTACTAGAGAAAACTGCTGATACTGCACAAATCCCTGCTACATATGTGTTTGATGGTAAAATACTGGTTTGTGTTCACCACCACCATGTTTTTTGTGAATCATAGGACCATTTTGTGTAATTTTTGGACCTGCCACCACATTCATTTGTTTTCCTCATCCTCCTCTCACCATGCACCTTCTTTTGCCTCCAGCCTTGTCATTAGTTAACCCATTTATGGCAGTAAATTAATTTTTGTCTCTGTAAGAACCCTATTTGTTTCAAATGGAGAAATAAACTCAGCTTGCAGGAGAACACCTCCCAGCTGTGCCGTGGTTGCTAAGCTCAGCTCTGCTCCAGCAGCTGAGACTTTGGATCTTCCAGGACTGTTTACCTGGCTAAAGTATTGTTTCTGCTTATACAGTGCTGTCCCTAGATTTCCATCTGCTAATCCTAGAAACTGCAACTGTCTGCAATTCAATAAGGCAAAAGCAGTGCTTGTTTGGATCAGCCATACCGTGAGCTGTTGTCTCAGTCAGGAAAAAATAGCTCTTTAATCTATAGCCATGAGTTGAATTCTCACAAGGATACTCATTGCTTAGGTTCCTGGGAGAGAAGGGTCAGGTCATGAGTACCTGATTGCCAGCAATTTCCTTAAGACCTTTCCTGGGAAACATATGAGGCAGGCAATTGGAAGGCTTTGGAGTAGGAGGTGAGAAACACTGTGTGAAACACAGTGGTTAACCTGTTTGTAACCTCCAGGAGTTCTTGCGTAAGGGTGACGTTGGCATTCTGGTTCTCCCTGTTGCTTAAGGTTATTTTTTATTTTGTCCCACCATCTCCAATTTGTATGAACGCACCTCATTTGCTGAAGACTTTCATGCAATTTAAAAGAAAATATGCAAAAATTTAAATGTGAAATATAGCTGTTGTCTACTCCCTGCTCAACAGTTTACTTCATTGCACCTCAACAAATATTAACTTCCTTAGTTACACATAAAACTTGTTCTGTTTTAGGAACAGTATCATTAACTATATGGTTCATTAGTAGCTCATTACTCCTGCTGAAAACATCGAAATACCTTATATGCAATCTTTAAATTTAAAGAAGACTTTCAGAATTCTGATGAAGGTGGAAAGCTTCACTGCTCTGTCTTTTTTCTTTAAGAGGTGAAGAGAGAAAGCACGTTATAAAAACACTTAGTCAGTTCCCTGAAGTTGCCTCACGGCCCAGGAGACGTGGAAGGAATATATCTCACCGCAAAAGGGAGAAGATGTGGGACATGTCTCTGAGAAGTGAGACACTGGCATCATGCATCATTGATCCGTGTATGCTAAGGGGAGTGTAAATGAAGCAGATAGTAAAATGTATGGCTTCGTATCTGAAACAGCACACGTAACGTTATATGACAGAGAATCTATCTGCTAGACTGTGTGCAGTAAGAAGGAGCATTGGAAGCGAAGAACCCCACAGGCAACCTTGGAAAAATCTCATGGAAATGCTGTTTTTCCAAAGCGGTTGCATTTTGTAAACCACTGGATGTCCTTTGTTTATTATTATGCTTTGGTTTTGTTTTCCAGTGACTCCTGTTTTCTAGCTGTGACAGGTTTGCAGCATTTTTGTTGGGATTTTCAGAAACACTATATTGATACAGGAAAGAAAAAAATGGATGTACAGTACAAACGGGATACTTGGTAGTAAATTATTTTTGTGGCCAATTTTTTTTTTTAATAATCCCTCAAAATCCATGAAACAGAATTGTGTGTAGATCTCCAATTCCTATGGTTTTTACCTGGCTGCTTTTCTTCATCTGTAATTGCAACACAGCGTATAACAGTTTGTTTTATGTTTAGTCCTGGTGCTAAATAAAGCTTAGTAATATGGGCGTTCGTTTGACAAAAATCACCTGTGCCTCTGTTTGCTGTGAAACATCACTTACATTAGTTGCTTGGCATCAGCTTTCATATGTATCCGAAGGTGGATCCTCATCCACAGCTTATTCAAACACTGCTCCTTGGTTCGAATTAGCATTAAGGACATTCAGTTCATTACTTGTTCCTTGGGGAAAGTCTGTCACCTAACTCACAGTTCACTTTAACTGCAACTGTTTGTAGGCTGCCTGAAGACTCTGTTCCCTGATTTCCTCACTTGACAACAGCAAATCTGAGTCACAATTCCCAGTGCTCACTTGTTTTAAACCGTGTGGCAAGGTGTGCGTAATAAACCTCCCTACAGAACACTGCTGCTTGTTTCTGCAGCTGCTCGCTGAGAAGTGATCCTTTATGCAGAAGATTAAAAACATGTTGATACTTGTCCTCCAGTTGAAGCTGCTTGTAAATTATATCTGGTTTGATTTTGGTTCTGTTCAGCAAGAAGGTCAGCTCAAGTATTGTCGCCTACCTTGATTTTAAAGAGAAAATTCTCAACTGGCATAGCTTAGCCCTATTCCTTAAAATAAGTTTACACAGTTAACAGGTGAGTTATTGTGGGGATAGAGCACCCAACTTAACCACCAACTTTAGGACTCTGGCTGAATTGTGAGCCAGATGCTAAGATAATGGAATGGTGATTTATAGAACCATAGAATCATAGAATCATTTAGGTTGGAAAGGACCCTTAAGATCATTGAGTCCAACCATAAACCTAACGCTGCCAAGTCGACCACTAAATTATGTCCCTAAGTGCCACATCTACATGTCTTTTAAAGATTTATTAGTGATTTAGGTCAATTAAGACTCTTGTTTTCAATGTGTTAGGGTACCACATGAGAACTAAGCGGTGGATTTTCAGGAATATTACTGAAGTGGCCAGTTGGCTTACTGCAAAGCAATGCAAGTACACAGCCGTGGCGGTCATAAGAGATGTAACAAGTGCCTCACAAGCAGAAGAGGAACACCACTAAAAAGTATCCTTCATGCAATAAAGTGAAAAGATTTGGGGTAATAGAGGAGAAAAGAGAAAAATATACAAATGGTCAATTTTTGAGAAAGTGGCAGAGGAACAGAAGTGACTTTACTGCTGATCTAATTGAATGCCTTTGGCTGGTGTTTAATTGCAGGGGAAGCATGATGATAAGTTAGGCAAATGACTGCTTAGCTTCTTTGTATTTCAGGCTTTGAAATACAATCACTTTGGACAAAAATAACTACAGTTGCTTTTATATTGGACTGGTTGATAGCTAAGACTATGAGCCTGTGTGGAAAGCTGAACTGACAGTGACAGAGCTGCTCTGCTTCTGATATTGAATTATGGAGAAGATGAGAAACTTGGGAATTTTTTGATAGATGTAAAATGCAGACAGACCTTTGGATTAAATGAATTTTCAGTCACTGCACTGTACTGTTACTCATTTTCATGTGGTGTTTTCTATTTATATTTTACTGTGTTGTTTTTTTATGTCCCTCCATGTTTAAAACCAGGTCATTAACTAGCAAAATTTAGGAATGTGTTTTGCCAAGTGTTTGTAAGCTCTGAAAATATTAACAAATCACTAAACAAGCACAAGTTACCATCAAGATACAGAAGAAAATTAAATGCACATCCTCTTGGATGCCCAGGAGGGATAAGCTCCTGTTGTGCACTTAGCTTTTGCAGGTGAAGCTTCTCATATAAGCATGTTTTATCTTTTCATCAAAGTGGGGAACAGAGTGCTGTTTTCGTTCTGGAATTTCTAGTTTGTATTTCTAAGAAATAAATGAGGCTTATAGCTTTTAGGGAGATGTAAAAAGTGCTTCCGGCCACCAAGGACTTGTTAAAGTTTTTTGGCGCTTGTGAGGTGAATACATCTGTCTTTTCTCTGTGATTAGAGATGGAGGTGGGTCATAAATGATGGAAATATGATCTTTGATTTCCCACCTGCCTGCATCTAAACTGATTTTTTTTGAGAAAGAAATGAAAGATGTTGCACAGCTAACCATTACACTGAGCAGCTGACCTCAATTATTGCCGGCTGATGACATTGATTATATCAGACCAAGGGTAAAATCAGATCTCTGTCATGAGTCCTGTCATGTCAGAAGTCTCTTGCCTGTGAAACAGGGCAGGGATTAAAACATTCTCACTGGAGAATTTTTAAGGGATATGAAAGCTTTCAAGATATCCTTAAGATATTTGGACCATGAGATTGATGTCAGTCATTTTCACAGAGTATCAGCAAGGTCAAAACTGTGACTGGCCTTTCTTTGTGTGCTGCTGTGATGAATTATATTACTTTTTAGGCTATTGAACTGCTTACTGATGCTTTATTCTTTACTCGGTTATAACACTTGGTTCAGGAACGTCCTAGTGAAAAAACCTCTTTTTGCTAGGCACGTGAACATGACAAAGCTGTTTACATGTCTGAGAACTTCCTAATTAACTTTGTAGCATAATTAAATTTTTATAATGTAGGAAAATAACAGGCGGAAAATCATATGTTACTTTGGGAACAAGCGTCATTCTCACTGCATCCTGAAAGGAGTAGAGTCTTGTCCACTTCATGCTGGGCCTTTGAGGAGGAAGTCATTAAGCTTTGGAGAGCTAAGGAGAAGAGCTGATTTATTGCTTCCCTGCTTATCCCACAAGACAGGATAACTAAGGACGGAAGAAATACAGTCATCCCATTGTAGATAGTATATCATCACTCAGTGATGCCTTGCTTGTGAGGTTTGGCTGATGTTTGGCGGATTGGAGTTCCTTCTGTGTGCAGAGAAAGACCAGCTCTGCGAAAGTTCCTCTGTTCTTTGAAGTAGTATAGACACTGAAGATCTGTACTGGGCTTGCAGAGGAGCAGGCACTTTCAGGAGATGTTTCTGTTTTATGGCTAAAAACACATTACTTTAAATAGCTTTCTAAAGGTACAGCCCTAGTAGGGTTGTGCCTCTGGCCTACTGAGAAGAGTTTTCTCTGCATGCACAATGCAAAGTTGCCTTAAAATAACTCGCTGGTAAATTCCACCTGGGCAGGAGACTGTCTGTCAGCAAGTCAGCTGGAAGGAGTGGGGACAGGGAGACGGTGCTGTCGGGGGTGAAAATGTGCCTTAGCAGGGCAAGGGGAGAACCCACAGCTCCTGTCTTCTGATGGGAGACAAGGTAATAAATTTGTGGGACAGATTAGGGGGTTTGCAGCTCTTTTACAGGCTTGAAGGAAGGAGCTGTGCCTGTTTCACTTAGTGCTGCTCCGTCTTTGTGTAGCAAGGAGCAGTAGGAGCAAAGGACAGATTAAGTTGCATTTTCATTTCTTTTTTTTTACAACATGGGATGTTAGACAGGAAAAAGCGGCACTGCTTTTAGATGCTCTGAGATGAGTGTAAGCTATTTCCCACTTTACCCTCTTCTTTTTACTGTGGCTTCCTAAAGTACTGTAGTGCTAGAGAAAAGTGAAATCATATTTGTTAACAGCAGCCACTGGTTCAGTCAGTCTTGGCCCTTATCTCAGTGACAGTATATTAACCCTGACCCATGCCATATATCTTGTGCCTGGGGTAGGAAACTAGAAGACAAAACAAAAAGCAAATCCTTCCTTCCTTCCAGCAGTCTGGTGTCTCCGAGTTGAACTGTCGGTGTCTCCCGATTACTCAGGCTGGATCCGTGCTGCTGCTGTTGCCATTCAGAATTACACTGCCACTTTAATTCGCAACTGCATCTCTGAATAAATCATCCCCTTGTTGCATATGGGTCTGAGGAACTGTAAAATCCCTGTTTGGAGGAAAACAGTACTTTGAACCACTGAGCTCTCACAGTGATTTATGCTAGGAAAGATTCTGAATGCAGTTTCTGGTAAAGAGAGGGTGGCTTTATTTTCCTTATATATCCTTGGATAACAAGATCAACACAGTTCTTGCTACTAGTAAAAATAGTTTTAGAGAAAATAATAGGTGTTTTTCTAGTAAAGACTGCTGAGAGTAAGTCATGAAGGTACACAGCATTTCCCTCTTTATGCCACCAAAACAAGAGGCTCCGAAATGGCTGCCTTGATACGGAACTGTGCAGGCTAACAGCAGTCCGGGGACCAGCTAGCTGCATCAGCTGGGAGCTCTTCGTAGCATCCAGGAACATTCTCCTCCAACTGGTCTGGCCACACAGCTCCGTTTGACTTTTCTATACTTATTGTATAAAATGGAGTTTTCATATTCCAGGATAGGTATGGTGCGTTAACGAGTTAAAACTGAATGTTTTACAGAATAGTCATGGTGAGCCTTTTTTCCTTGCTGTTTCAGAGCTTGTGGGGAAAGAAAACAGGAATCTACTGTAAGCCTTTTTGTATAATTTAAAAAAAAACCGTACAAAATTACTATGTACATTTTACTACAGAAAAAATGGTCAAGAAGGACTCCAGGTGTTTCTCAGGTAATGATATTATTCAGCTGCCTTTTCAGGAAATAACTCTGTTCATGCGCAGCATGCAATTAGTCTTTTGCTTTGTTTTGTGTATTTCACCAGCAAGCTATCCTGGAATAACACTCTGAATTCTCAATTGGTGTAATTCATTATCGTTCCATTAACTTCCAGAGAGGCTACTCTGGTTTATTCTGGCTCCGTTTCTGGCCAAAGTGTTCAATTCCGAGTATATAATAAAAGTGTTAGTCATCTGAACAGCCGTTATTCACATTAGTATTTTGTGCCCGGTCCCGGATGTTTTAATGTGTTTTTTGATGATCAACAAAGAGAGTGTTGTGCACAACAGGGTATACATGGGCAAAGATTAGATGTATCTTCCTCTGCTTTTGAACTTTATTCTGACATTTTCACTCTTCTGCATAGTATTCTGCGTGAGTAGTCTAATCAGAGCTGGCCTTCCTGGGAGGGATGCTGCCAAATAAGTCAGTACCAGCGACCATGGGACTGAGACCAGTACTGTGAAGACTTCCCTGGTTAAACTTGAGCACATAAGGAAAGAAAACATTTTTTAAAATGTTTGATTTGGAACTCTGTGCGATTTTAATTTTTTTTTTCAGTCAGCTATACTGGTATAACAATGATTAACACAGTCCAATAAAAGAAAATTACAGGTTCTCAAACATCTTATTAGACAAGTGTTATGACAGTTAGAAATAATACCAGTTAAAGAAAAAAATTGTAGCATCAAATAATATCAACATTATTATTTCTAAAGATCAAGCTGTCAAATATAGTGCTATTTAGGATAGCTGGAGTACTTCTAAGATGTAACCTGTAATGTGAGAAAGTATGATACCCAGATTCTCTGTTGTACATTTCTTTTTTTCTTGGAAAGAGTCAAAAATCAAGTTATACAATATTTTCTGCTTATTATGGCTTTCTGTCACCCCACACATCAGCTACTTAACATAGTGACCTTCTTCTGATTTTGCTGTTAATGAAGTTTATTCTGTAAGTCTTTGTAGCCTGAAACACTTTTTTTCTCTTGGTTCTTCAGAAAGTGTCATTGTAAAATCATACATGCTTTCTAACATCTTCAGCAAAATTTGCTGGAAATAGCCCACTAACATTATTTCTTTGAAGACATCATATTTTTGTAATATTTCATCGTTAGAATTTAGTATGTGGTTTGTATCACAGTGATCATCCCTTTGTATTCTCTCTGCAGCAAGGTGCCAGAGGAAAAACTCTTTTCAATCTAAATCAGTCTGTTAAACTGACTCATTGGTTCGAGCATAGTAATTCTTTTTCTGTGATTTCAGGCAGTACATATGTCATTTATTCCTGTTTCTTTAAAAGTGTGGGAGCAGTTTTTGGAACCATTAGTTAAGCAAACATTTTTAATCTGGCATTGCCATTGGCTGAATTCATTTTTGGATGTGTTTGCAGTGCTCATAAGATCAGTGTTGCCACGCTGCCTTTTCTTTACCTGTTTTTATTTCACAGATGATCAGAGTTACTTTTTCTTGCAGATAGAATAGATGGAATAATTAATCTCCATGCATTTCTTTGCACTTATGTTGACTGATCTGCACAAATATTTGTGTTTTTTCCCTGTACAAAGGAGGGGTTTTTGGCCTCTATCCTCCACTGATCTTTTAGAGTGCTATTCTGATAAACTCAGTGTCTATAGCTTAGGCTTGAGCTGTGCTGTGGTGGGGAAGGGAATGTGTATTTACACCCTATGTATTTAAATCCCATTTTCTCTAAGCTTTCTTTAGTTACAGGGACACTGTATTACTTTTTATAATGAAACAACCTTACCATTACAATGACTGTTGTTTTCGAAGAACATCAGGAAGTGTTTAAAACTCCACACATAATCTAAACGAATTTTTGGTGGTAAAGGTGGATGAGAATTTCCCAGTGTAAAGAAATCACAAAACACGTTAAATACAGAAAAGTATTTTCTTCTTCCATATAGATATTTTAACCTTGCATAAAATATTAAGCAACCATAAACTATTCCTATATATAGATATCCCTTTTTTTTTTTTGGAGAATCAATAATAGAGGAGTAGAGGAACTGCATGAAGCTTTGCCAGTCCAAGCTGTGCTCTACCCTAAAGTAATTTCTCAGGTTGCTGCACACTGCAAAAGGCTGGTCTGAGTGTCAGAAAAGCTTAGGAGTAAGATTCTTTATCAGAAGAAAATAGTATGTTTCCTAGGCTTGAATATGTGTTGGTTTATGTTATCAAGTGGATTTGGTGATTTAGGTAATCAAAAACCTGTCATTCCCATTTTAATAAAGAAATTGTGTGATGCCTCTTGACCCTAGTGACTGGTAGGGACATTGGCCAGGGAAGGATACATGCAACATTAGCACAGTTCAGGGCGTGATCCTGTTTTTTCTTACTGAGCAGTGGAGTTTCTGCCATACGGAAAGACTATCCCAGAGTTAGTGGATCCCAGGGGAGCAAAGCCCGTTCTGTATAACAAGTCTGGCTGTGACTCCTACCATCACACCACACAAAATTACTTCATCTTGCATCCTGGCTCTGCATCTCTATTGTCTGATTAACTTGGGGCCAGGCTGTTTGCCATAGTCGTTTGCCATTCATTTTCACCATTACCCTTTAAAATTTCCCTGAGTATCTTCCAGCTTGTCAATAACAATGTGTTCCGAAGATGATTTCATGATGTAGGTTTAAGCTTCTGAAGTTGAGCTCCTTTCTAACTGCATCTTCAGCTGTGGTCTGTAAGTGGTGGCCTCTGCACATGTGTACAGCCCAGCCACATCAGGAGAGCCCTGCAGATGTCCAGGGACCTGATGAAGAAAAACAGCCCAGGTCAGAGTGTAAACACAGGTCTTGAGTCCTATCATAAGTTTTATGATCCAATCGCACTGAATAATAAATAATGAATAAAAGTTAAGATTGTGCTGTGTTTGTGTCTTATGGACTGCGTTGTAAGTGTTTAAAAGCATCTAAATAACAGTTGTTATAGATTCAGCCAGCATCTCGATTGTGATTGAGACATGCTGATTGATAATTTTTTGTTATTCATATATTAATATCTGGTACATGATTGAATTTCATGTTCATTGCTCAGTAAATGTTATAATAAAGATGAATGTATTACTGCTCTCAAAGTACTTATTGAGATCTTTAAATTTCTTTATTTTCTTAGAACCTTTTAGAGTAACCAAAATTACCTGTAGCATTTTCCACAGCAAAATTATCCTGTGATGTCGATTGAAATTGTGCCAATGCCTCTGCCATGAAAAAGTTAATGTCATGTCTGACTGAGACACATGTACCTTCTATTTTCATCATTTCTGAATCCATTATAAAGACCTTGATGGCAGCTGTATATAAAGACATGACATAATGACATCTTAAATGCAGTCTTTAAATTCACAGCATGAAAACCCTTTTAGAAACACTGTATGAAAAAAGCAGGTAGCTAACGGCAATTTGTGGGTAATATTCATGGTATGTCTTTTATTTAGTGGAGGTTTTATATTAATTTCAGTAGAAATAAATGGGTCCAGAAGCTAATGGTGTAAATAGAACTTTGTTCCTAGTGAATGATATTTGAGACCTCAAGTCCGCTTGCTTGTTTCACAGCAAACATAAGAGAATGCATTGGAAGTGTATCAGCTGGTTATACAAAATTAAGAAATATACAATAGAAATATAAGATCTAAATTGTATTAAATTTGGAAAAAGGATATATACATACAAAAAGCACAATATAAGTAGTCTAAAAATCCCTTCTGCAGCAAGGTTATTTGGAAAGGCATGAACTTCTCATGAAACAATCTTTTAGAAGGAAGGAGTTTGGACTTTGTTATTACTCTTGTCAAGGACCTGGTATACTCACTTTCTGGGCGGTGACCTGCTTTTACCCGTCACCACAGTGCGCTCAGTTTGTCTCAAATATTGCTAAAAGCAGAAAGAAGAAAGGCGAATAGATGGAAAATAAGGCAGTAATAAGTCTTATGGGTTTCACCCAGTATTTCTGGTAATTGTCACTGAAGCTCAGTGGATGCTGAAGCAAAGCATAGGCTTTTCTGAGGATGTCTCTTCCCAATTTTTCACTTCAGTATTCAAGATATTGAATACTATGGGCAGTGATTTACTCTTTAAGAGGTTTACTTTAAATAAAAACAAAAATTAAAAAACAAAACAAAACAAAACCCCAACCGTTTTGATCCATGTGTGTCTAAATTTGTTTTCTTAATTACACAGTTTATAATACTCTCATGACCTTTGATCCTGTCAGTAGTACAGTTTGATTATATTAATTAGGCTTTATTCTTTCCACTGTTTTCTATCAATATTGATTGGAAGGTTATAAGAACACTTTATAATCTTTCAGGTGCTGAAGAATCGTATTGACTATCAGAGTGTTAGATCCCAGGCTTATCTGTGAATGAGCCTGGCTAGACAGAATTGACCATTTCCTCATGCCTACCCCCACCCCAAGACACATGGTTTTCTCCACAGAGGGTTAGCCTCCCTCCCTTCTCCATCCTCTGGAGTCTCTACGCACGTGCACATAATTGGTGTCTACAAGAATAGTAACACCTCTTAGCTGCTCTTATGGCTACAGAGGTGCCTCTATCCTTTGGACCTGGCTTGTGTGGTCCTTTTCATTCCTCAGTGTCAAGGTGTTTTATAAAGTCAGGTTAACATTACTCAAGGTTTACGCACAAGGACCCAAAGCATGGATATTCATCAAGGTCAGTGGTAGGATCAGGAAGAGATCCCGTGTCCCCCTGAATGCAGTGCAGGACCCTATGAGTTGAATATCTTTGATCCTTAGAAAATTATTTGTAGTATGGGATGCTAGAAGATTGGAGAGTTGGGAAGAAATGGTTAAACTTAACTTCTGCTTATAAATTCCAGAAGATTTTATCCATGCTTAGATGCTCAATTCTTACTCAAATATTGTCAGGTAAAAAAATATTCCTTAGGAGCATGATGAATTTAAATCATTTCACACTAACTATGAAAGAGCTTCTAGTGATGGTGACTTTTAGTTACCACAACCACAGAGTTAAAATTGGGGTACTAGAGGTGAAAATCATGATAGTAACTTTCTGAGTAAGCAGCCACCCTTGATCGCCTTCAATGCTATTGTTAGTGATGTAGAACCACTGTATAGACTGCAGGAGAAGCTCAGTTTGCTTTTTACTCATTTAATGTTTTCTCAATATTTTTCCTTTGACAATAAAATTATGAATGATTAGGGTCTATCCAGTCCTTAATTATGTATGTTCACATGTAAGGACAGTTTTAGTGTGGCTGTTTTGTGCTCCAAGATTAAAATTGCATATCTTTATGAAGGGATATAGTGCTTGTGTCACTAACTTTTAAAGTAAGTGATTTTAAAGGTTAAATCAGTCTTCCTTGTCTCTCAGAGAAAACAGATCAGACCACATAATTGTGTTGCTATAAAAACAATACAAGTTGAAAAATAGCTTCTGATTTGAATGTACTATTTGCTGAAACATTATTGTATTTCCTTACTAATATATAGTGAGATATAGGCAGGCAAAGTTCCTGTTTAAATAGAATATTATTTAGAATTTTTCCACCTGAAATGTTTGCTCAACCTGAAGTAGAAATATCTATACCCCCAAAAATGGAATTTATATAATCATTGAAAAAAATCTTAAAGCAGCTTAGAAGATACCATGCATTAAAGTTATTGGTAGAGATTAGTAATTTATCCACCATAAAATACCATCATTATGAAAACATACATTTTTCAGAGTTATTGCAGGCTGTGGCTTCCCTTGAGTTCTATTGATTTCCTCAAAAATTGTTTAATGGGGAAAGAAATCATTCTCGTGGCATAGGAGTCTAAGCTCCAGCTATTTCAAGGCACAATGGTGCAGCTTCAAGGCTCTGGGTAGGTTATGGCCTGAATGCAGCTCATGCTTGCTTTTTAAGACTGCCTTCAGCATGCAGAGGCAGATCTGTCTGGCCTCATGATCCCTGCAGGGCTCTCAGTGAATAAAATATGTGTGTCAAAATGATGATCTAAACCAGCTAGCTTTTATGTACGTTTCCAGGAGACAGACTAGATAATCTAAAGACTATTCAAGCACAAGGCAACTTGTGCTTTACCCAAAGAAATAAAAAATAAATAAAGTCAGAAGTCTTTATTGTTTACAGATCTTTTCAGCACTGTTATATATTTCACCATCCAAGAGATACTGATTTTGACTGAAGAAGTTAATACAAGAGTTCTTACAGGAACTAGAAGAACAGGAGAGCTATAGTTCTTACAAATGCATGCCCAGGGGGTTTGAGACTTACTGTTAGTATTAAATCAGAAATCCGGTTTCAAAGGGCTCATAAATAGCTAAGCTGCTGTATCTTCACATTCTAAATAGCATTACAGGCTATGATTTTACATAAAGGTTAACAAATTGATCTTGTATTGGTTTGAAATCTGTAAATAATATAGTTACCATTATTCAAACTCTTCTTTAGGACTGTCTTTCGAATGTCAGGCACCACTTCCAGACAAGCAGGGATTAGGCATAGTAAGAAGTATTGTTTGACAGATGGGGTAACCTTAGACGTGATACTTGGAAGCCCATCACTGTCAGTGTCAGGGCCTAGATCAGCTGGGCAGGCTTATCAACATAAGCTGTAGACACCAGAAAAACTTACTAGAGCAAAAATGATTCCAGATGGAATGCCAGGCATGAGGTATATGTTTTACACACCTGGTGAGACATGACTTCGGGCTTCGCTACCTCACATTGAATCAAAAGATCACAGCCCAGAAATTTTTTCCAAAGCTTCTCTTAGCTTCGTGTTTTTAATTCTCCTATCTGTCTGCTTTGTTGTTTTGTTTACTTGACCTGCATGCTGTTTAATGTCACCTGGGGATGCTGTTCAGAAGCCTCCTACCTCCACCCTGGGTGGTACAAATGATCCAAATAGGCCATCAAGGGAGTGCAGAGAAAGACTGCAGCAAACAGCCACACCCGGGACAGTGAGCTCATTTAAACCTTTTCAGATGATGGCTTTTTAAATGCTTTTGCCTGAAGTCAGACGTGCTGGTGTGCTAGACGATGGCATCCAACCACGGTATACAAAGATTAGCCTCACTGGGCAGCATTAGTACAGAGTTCCAAAAAGATTCAAGGGCCAGAGATGGACAAGGATTTCTCAAACTGCATGTAATAAATCTAGATTTTCAGTGGATCATCGAAAAGCTGGAGCACGCAGTTGCTGAGCAGCCAAATTCCACAGCAAACAGCCTTTGGATAGTCAAAAACCACCACAGCATCTGAGTCGCCAGCATTGCTCATGCTCCTGTCAAGCACCCATAGAAAATAAAGCAAGGAAAGCAACTTTACTTGTTAGTATTTATAGATACCAAAATTGCAATCTCTTCGCTTTCACCGCTTCATAATGGAGCCTCTACCTGACCCATGTCAGGAAAGATCTGAGCACATATAAAGCTTTCTGTTTGTATTGTAAGGCAGGTACTAATTTTTAGGGGCTGGAGACGCTACAGATGTATAGTACTGTGTACTGTGAGGATTTTCAAGATCACTGTGTCACTGATAGATCGTAACCTTTGACAATGTTTATAACCAGTGACTTTCTTAGAATTATGTCATTGCTACTATTTTTAGCGACACAGGTTATTATGGATTATTGAAAGTTAGTGTCTCGTCTGATAATGTACATAACATTCATTGTCATATCCTATATCAAAGTATTTTTAAAAGAGGGATTTCTATCAGAGAGCATGGTTTCAATTATTAAAATTAATGAGCTCCTTCAGAGTCTCTGCAGATATTTGTAAAAGCGTGTTCTTTTTTTCCTCTGTGATATTTTGATATATGAAAATAGACTTTTTCATGCTTCCTGACCAAACTTCTTATTTGCTTGTCAAATTTACCCAATTTTTTTTTGCCATCTAGTTTCAAGACAATATCAACTGGTAACAGATGAGCACCTGAGTTGTCTCCAATAAAGAGGCATTTTGAAGGAAACCGTCTGTCAACCAGATTTTTATTATAACTTGATAAATTTCCCTGCAGATTTGAAATTAGCTTTTTTAATTAAAGAGAAGAATTGTATTTAAAAAACTTTTGAAAGAGGGTGACATCAGGAAGAGAATAGGCTTTGCAAATAGAGAAGTCTACATGTTGAGACTTAGGACACATTGTCAGTGGTAATACAGTCTAGCAGGGTGCAATTGAAACTTCCTTACTGAACTGGATACAATTTATAAATTTCGTATAGCTGGATATAAACTTTTTGCTGGAGTTGTTTTAAAATGTGTCTTCATAAACACTTCCCATGGAGATATTCTCTACAAAAATAAACGTTAATAACTAACTGACAGAGAATTTATAGAACTGCAGTCTCAACCACCTTCAGGCCCGAGGGGATTATGGTACAGTAAACCTAAATTTATACAAAGAAAGAAATATAAAGTAGAGCAGAGCAAAGGGAATGGAGAATGGTTTTTACTCTTCCCCTAATATTAAAATAGTGACATATTCCTGTTACTTTCACTGAAGCATATGCGTGAACCCTAAATACTGATGTTTAATTTTGGATCTCTGAGTGATCTAAATGAATCTATTTCATGTGAAAAATGCCTGATTATTGCCAGAATGTGTGTATACAGGATAACTTTAGTGTAGGTAGAAGTGGTGTTTCCTAAATTGCCTGTCAAGAATGACTTAATCCTACTTTGCAGGAATTGCCTGCATCAGTGAGACATATTCATTTCCATACCCATTCAATTAGGAGACTTTCTGCTGAAAATGTCAAAGAGATGCTAATTATTATCAGCTATGGTGATCCTTTAGGAATGAGACTGAGATTGACAAATCACGTAATTACTGAAGTTACGCTTTAGTCAAGGATTAAAGTGATGAGTTCTGCTCTCATTCTTTTTTTTTCTTTCTTTCGTGGCTTGGGGACCAGCTGTCACAGGCAGTCCTGGTGCTCTTGAGGTGATCGTTTTGTGTTCACTTCATCCTCTTTCAGTCTAGTTTATATGCTACCAACACTGTGCAAGGGCAGAAGCAGAAGAGGCAGTAATTGTGTGTGCAGCCTGGTTGTTTCCAAGAGAAACTGTCCTAGAGAAAATGGTAAGATCCTTGAGCAAGGGACTGATTTTAAGTTAAATCGTCTACTTTGTTAAAGAGAGACGGCAGAACTTGGAAGTCTGGTTGAATAACTCTATGGAGCAACACATGGTGCCTGGAGCTAAGCAGAATACAATCACAAAATTCTGTTCTGCTAACAGCGGGACTCTAAGAGGAATTTAGAGGACCTATGATAGCATTAATATCTGAAAATCTGAACATATATTCACAAGTCCTTGCTACTCTGAAGAAAAAGGTATCAGGTTAATTTTCGTTCAGAACAGAAATTAAAATTGACAGACTTCTGTGCTGTAGTTGCTAAAATCTCCAGGACAGGAGATTATTTTGAATAAATGGTAGTCCTTTGCTTGAGGATGATGTGCCTGTGTCCTTTGTAAATCTTTCCTGTTCCATTCCAATCCCAAAAGAAGGAAAGCCTTTTTTTTTTTCCTAACTGCAAATTATTTATTGTGAGCAAATCAGATTTACAAAACTGAACACGTTTTATTCAGTGGTACATGCCAGAAATTTGAGTGTTCCTTGAACCAATTTTAACGTTGATGATTGGTTTTAAAAATCATCGTCTTGTATCCTGATAATTCAGTAATGTAAATCTGATAGCAGTAGTGTGTTCAAACATGTTTTTCTTTGTGGTTTTTCCATTTCTGGAGTGGCTGGTTAACCAAGAATCAACCTTATGTATTATAAGCAGTGGGACTAATCCCATGGGGTCTGTGGCTATAGGGCTATATTTGCAAAAGACCCTTCCTATTCTAGTGGAATTTAGTATGCTGAGGACTACAAACATTGAAAGAGAAAAATATTTTTTCAAGGGAAACAAATTATCAATATTTAAACTAACAAAAAACAAGTGACAGACTTGACGCTAGTTACAAATAGGATAGAAATATGAGCAAATGAGAACACTGGTGTAGTCTTTCAACTGTAAATAGCAATGGCCCAGTTCTGCTTTCACCCATATTGTGTTAAACGTCAGCAACAGATCATTTGCAAAATACTATTAGAGTACATGGTTTTAAATTACCACTGTTCTTCTCAAAAGTATAGCAGTCATTCATATTGTATTACATAACATCAAAGTAACAAATTTCATTTTGTGAGAAGTCAAGGAACTTTACTTCCTTAAAATGGTGATGAAATTTAGACAGAAAAGATTTTCAGAATGAAAAACTAGGTTTATGTTCAAGACTGTATCTCATTTTTACAGATAATTTTGTGTCAAGTAAGGAATAATATTTTGCTGAAGCTTTCTTTGGCTTTTAGTCAAGTACTATTAATTAATTCATTAATAGGAATTATTTTTGGGGCAACAGTAGTGGGTGTGTGTTTAAAGTCTTACAGTGATGCATGATACTGTGAGTCTCAAGCATATGCCATCTTTTATTAGCAATTTTAACCTGAGAAGTAGTTTGGCTTAAAAAAAACCAAAAAAAACCCAAGCCTACGGTGATCAACTATATGAACCAGTCTACTACTGTTCCTAAGATTGCATTCTGCACGGTCTTAAGGAGAAGCCTTCATCTTGATAACATTAAAAGAAATATTCTCACAAAAAAAATTGTCAACTTTATTGCAGAGGTTTACTTGAATCATTTAGGTCAGTATTTTCTATTCTGCTTGGGTTTAGTAGATTAAAAGAGCAAAATTTATTTTCATGGGGAAGATTAGATTGAGGTATTTAGTGGAAAACTGAGACCCTTTCCCACCTGAAGTTAGCACAAATGCAGTACACTGCAAAGACCAACATTTCTCTTTCATCTCTCTCATTCTTGAACCAGTGAGACTGTTGTAGAAGACAAGCAGGGATTTGTGTCTACACAGCAAACAATGCTGAGCATGAGGGCCATGAGCACTGTTGTATATCACACGATTAAAAGCACAGAGACATTTATTTAACATCAGCATTAGGTAGGTTTTGTGTATGTGGCTAGCCTCTGGATCTACTTTTTGACAAAAGCAGAGGGTGGGAGGAGAACAGCAACAAGGAAGGATAAGAGCTGTGATAATAAAATTATTCAGGCTTGTTTGGTTCTTGGCAGTAAACTATTTTATGTGTCTTAATTAAGAAGGGGCTGACTTTAGGAAGTGAGGTTGGAACATATAGTATTGGTGTAAATGTTAGATGTACTACCCTGAACATGCGGCCACTAAATAGTAACTAACAATCATGAACATATTTTCAACATTTAGCACTTGAGAAGTATGCATAGCTAGTTAAAGTTTAGTGTGGACAATTGGGCTGTAAGTTAATCCTTTTCAGCATTTATTGTAGGCAATCTGTCTTGTCTATACTGGACTTTGAAAGTTGTTAATTAGCTTGTGCCTTGGAAATATGTCAGCTCGTACCTGTTGTCACCCTACAAAGATATGTAAGTCTGTGATGTAGTGTAGTGCATGATGGTAGAAGCTGAGATGTTCTGATATTTAAGCATATGCTTCATTGTAAGCAATAGTTGCACTGGCTCTGCGGAGCCTCTATTTACATATCTAATATAGCAGTGTTCTTCATCAGAAAGACATTTTTTGAGAAACAGCAAAAATGTTACTTGTGGAAGAAAATGTATTTTCTTCCTGTATCGTTTTCAGTAGATGTGGGTAACAACTGTAAAAAGAAGGAAGGAATAGGACCCATTATTTACTTTCTGTATTGAATCTCAAATTATGGTGGCTTTCATCCATGTGAAGATCAAACCTTCAAAACATTATTATTTAATATATTTCAGTTGAAATGTGTGCTGTTCTGGATATCATTATCCTGAAAATTCAAAGTAACTAAAGATTTTATTTTTAAAGCAGGCATACCAAATAAAAACAAGCTACAGTGTATTGATAGCTGCAATAAAAATGTCTGCACATCTTCTGAGTGCATTAATAGCAAGGAAAGGGAGGATTTTAGCTTAAGGAAGGATCCGGTTGTCTTGATATATGAGCGTCAAGTAGATAACTGTCAAAGCATAGATAAGATTGTTTATTAAATGTAGATAAGGCATCTTTTATGAATTTACATGATAATATAATTGTGAAGCAGGTGTCAAATAGTAGTTTACCCAGTTACAATGGAAATTAAAATTGTGGGTAGATGAACATGGACAGAGCCTACTTTACTTACTATCAGTGGAAACCTAGGCGGGTTATCCAGTTTTGGATTTTGAGGTGTTAGGAATTCTCCCTGTTTTCCTTTCAGACTGCAGCTACTCTTTGTCACCTTGAGAGGTTTAGTCTGAACCCAGGCCACCCGTTCGTCAGGTGGAGCAGTAAGCCAATGTTACCACCTTTTACGCATGGGTTTGCTCCAGATGGGTGATTTCTTGCCTCCCTGAACAGACATCAGGCTGTCCATCAGTCTTTCTACCCATTGCTTCAGGGAGTCTCCAGCAGTACCTGTAATGATTTATTGCCTGGAGGTCCATGGTAGCAGAATGACTAGTACAGTGCTTAATCACAGCAATAAGCTTCTCTCAAAGGTTTATCCTAATGAATGTTGAAAATTCATAGAAACATAGAATCATTAAGGTTGGAAAAGACCTCTAAGATCATCAAGTCCAACCATCAACCCAACACTATGCCTGCTAAACCATGTCCTGAAGTGCCACATCTACACTTTTTTTGAACACCTCCAGGGACGGTGACTCCACCACTTCCCTGGACAGCCTGTTCCAATCCCGGACCACTCTTTCAGTTAACAAATTTTTCCTCATATCCAATCTAAACCTCCTCTGACACAACTTGGTGCCATTGCCTCTTGTCCTGTCACTAGTTAGTTGGGAGACCAACGCCCACCTCACTACAACCTCCTTTCAGGTAGTTGTAGTGAGCGAGAAGGTCCCCCCTCAGCCTCCTCTTCTCCAGACTAAACAGCCCCAGTTCCCTCAGCCGCTCCTCATAAGACTTGTTCTCTAGACCCCTCACCAACCTCGTTCCTCTTCTCTGGACACACTCCAGCACCTCAATGTCTTTCTTGTACTGGGGGGCCCAAAGATGAAAGTATTTAATTGTTTTTTTCTTCTGGGTGTGTATTGCTGTCCATACTGCAGACCAATAGTCTGAACAAAGCCATGCAGTAAGCAGAACTCTCAAGCTCCTTTCCCCGTGCCAGGTGTACATCTTCCTCAGTTATTCTGTAGATGACAACGACTGACTTCAGGCAGGTGAAACTGGGCTCTGCAGGCTACCACTCTAGTTACTGTAGAGTCTTCAAGGAGGAGTGGGGAGACTGTCAGTGTATTCCTGATTTATAACTGCCCATCTTTCTCGCCACTGACTACAAAGAGATGTAGAGGGAAGCTGATCTTTCCAGTTTAAATTTGGTCTTTTTTAATTTCACTTTATGTCATCTGCTTGTTTTGACACCAACTGCTGTCAAATCTGAGCCCATCTTAGCAGTATAAAGAATTTAATAAAAATAAACAAAAATTATTTTAAGAATTGTCTTAATACTTCATATTCAAGTTCTTGTCAACTTTGATCTTGTTCCTTTTGGCAGCACCAGAACGAAGGCATTCCATTCTGGGTAGCCCAGATGTCGTTGATACTGCTCCAAGAAGAAAGCGAAGACAAAGGACAGCAAAGTCTGCCGGGACAGGAGCTAAGATGGCTACTTATGAGACAGAACTGCCAGCCAAGGAAAAGTAAGCAGTGTTCAAATGTATTGAAATGTTTTTGTATCTACAGATGTCAGAGGGTTTGTGGTTTGGGATTTTTTGTGTTTTCTTGTGCAGTTTCATATTTCAGACAGAGTACTGTTTTGTTGCATTCTGTATGGTCTTTTAAAGTAATTTTACCCAGCTTTGAATAGATGTGAATGATTAAATTGTCAGGCCCAATGACTTACTGATTTTAATATGCCTCTAAAGTGACAATTGTAATATTCTTTTCTTTAACTGACTTGGCTAATTTTAAGCAAACGGATCGAAGTACTAAAGCGGTGTTCTGTAAGTTACCATATAACCCTGCAGGCAAAGAAGGAGGCATTTCTAGCAAGTGTCAAACTAATGGATAGCTTCAACTAAGTTGTGTCACAGAAAGTAGTAGCATTATGAGTGTATTTTTTCGTGGTGAGGGTGGTTAAACACAGGAACAGGTTTCCCAGATAGGTTGTGGAGTCTTCGTCTGTGGAAATACTCAAAACCTGACTGGGCATGGTCTTGGACATCCTGCTCTGGTTTAGGATGGAGACTGGGCCGGGCCATCTCCAGAGGTCCTCTCCAACCTCACCATCCTGTGATTCTGTCTCTGTAATTTAACTGGAAATTAATTCGCAATATCATTTTTAACAGACCAGGATAGATTTCTTTTGAAAATAAGATCAGTATAGAGAAAAAAGGACTTGCTCTTAAACACAAGTGGGTCAGAATTTATAACACTAAATAAAAGTCTTTTTCTTCCTATGTCACTCTCGACTTTTGGAAATATTTTCACATGATCTTGGAGGTGCTTAGTTATGCATAGAATTACCTTAGAGCTGTAATATGATTGGTGGTATTTTCTTCAAAAACTGATCTTTTTTTAAGATCTATGGTACGTTAGTTTTGAAAATACGTATTTTCCCTTTTTATCTGTAATATCCAATGGATAATAAGCTGTTTAAACAGAGATGGACACAAGTAAACTACAAAGACATTTCCCGTTATTAGCAAAGATTTCTGTTTAAATCAGCAAGAGAACTATCTTATTTTGACATAGAATGTTGTGGCTTGAAGCCAGCTAGGAGTGTTTAAACTTAAAATTCTGTTTTATTAGTAAAAAAAATCGTATTTTTTTGGAACAGTCTAGAATAATGTCAAATTTTCCTCTTCTGTTCTTTTAGAGTCTAGTATATTACAATGAAAAATGCCCTTTGCCCATTGTATGTAGTCAGACAGTTTGATTTTGAGAGTCTGGCTGTGTTTGCCTGCAATACAATTTCACTCTTTTCAGTACTGATTGTGGAAGGAAAACCTATGGAGCAAAATGATTGCAAAGGAGAATATAGAGGCCTTACGCTGAGTAATCCTCAGTGTATGAATATTTGAGTCCTTTGTATAGGGGAAGAACTAAGAGGATATTGATATTTTTGTTTTAATCCCTTTAAGTAAGGCAAATTTTAGAAAAAACAGAGCAACATTATGTTTTTCATACTGTGCAAAGCATTTCTATTATGCTTACTGAAGCAAGTCAGAGCTGAATCTGAAGAGTGGCTCTTCTTGGCTGTAATTTAATTAGTCATATTTTAAGGCTTACCATACGGAACATCTGTTTTATCAGTCTTTGTCCCCATTTTTCTTTTTGCGTTAAGTGTGTATGAATTGTATTGTAAAAAACTGCTTTGCACTATAGATCCCGACATTGCTTGACGTGTGGCATGCCTTCCAGTACTGTGAAGGAATACCTGATGGTGAAAGATCCATGTTTCTCTATGATCTCCTGGTGACTGCAGAAATCAAATGTCATATTGCTCAATACTGAAATACGTTTTTGAATCCTTTCTTTAGTTCAAAATACAGTAGCAGTGCTAATTCTTAGGTTAGATAAGAAGATATTAGATCTCCCTGTTTACCTGGACAATTACAAAAGCCAAACTGTAATCATTTTCATTTGGCTGATTATTTTTCTCAGTGTCCCTGCTTCGTTCTTGGGATTTGAACTTCAGCTGAAGTCTTCTGCCAGCCACTAGTCAACCTTTCAGTCAATTTGCTCAGCTAATAATTTTCACTTCTCTTCAGCCTGTGAAAAGTGGGGAAATGTAAAATTAGCATCATAATCCAGTTCACAAATACAGATATTTCTTTTTACAAAAATTCTTCAGTAATTTGTACTGACGGAAGGCTAGATCCTACATGATGCAAAAGGTTTTATCTTAAGCCGATGATTACATTGGGGTCCTGCCCAAAATGTTTTCCAGTATTGTTTCACTTAACAAAAAATTACTAATCCAAGCAAACCACTCCAGCCTGCTTGGGGCGGCAGGGAGGCGGGGAGGAAGTTAACTTCTAAATTCCTTCACCTTTGGAAATGCTCCATCACAAATACGGAAGATCTAAAACCCTTGAAAGCATGTCATGCTTTTCTGTTTGGCAGGAGGATCAAATGACAGATTGTGATCACATTTGCAAATGCACGAATTAATCCTTATTTCTGAGCTCTCCTGCACAGACCTGTGGAAAGCTTTGATTCTTTACTCATGATGTAAATTCTTTAAGGTGCTGTCACATAAAATTGTATCTTACAGTTCTTTCTTTAACAAACTAAATCTTATTTAGAATTATTTTCCATTTGCAAGTTTTGCTGACGTCGGCAGTGCTTGTTTCATGTTTGCCAGTCAATGAAAGAGAAGTTACAAACCAGACATCCGGAGCATAATGCTGTCTTTATATTGTTGCATCGTAAGTCGATTGATACAAGATCCTAAAGCAGAAGAAAAAATACATCTTTACTATAGGACAATATCCAAGTTTTTATTTTCTTTTTGGCTTTCAGATCGTTTTTTGAAAATGCAGTGTTTTTCAACACAGTCATTATCACATAATAGGAATTATATCTTAACTTTTACATATTTCTCCTTAAGTATGATTAGAAAGTGCCGTTTATGCTTAAAGTTCAGAGCAGCTTAAGTAAACACTGAGTCATTAAAAATGAAAAAGATTCTATTTCCACAAATAGTTTAGATTTATGGATGTTGAGGCTACTTATGTATCTATTCTCTGGTCCTCTGGAATGAAAATATATTCTTAGATATGACCAAGAATACTGAGAAGAATGCAAATAAAAATCTGTTTAACATAGAAATCAGAGCAAAAGGAGTACTGCCTTTTTCATGCTTTGTTTGTGAGTGCAGTGGCAACAAAGGGAGTTGAATTGTATTTATCTGTATAGACATATAGTATTACTGTGACAATTTATTCAAGAATTAGATCAACATTTTTCATGAAACCTGGAAATGTGGTTTGGATAACGTTAAGCTTAGTGAAAGTGGTATAGACATGAGATCAGCGAAGAACTGAACTAGGATTTCTGGAAGAAGATTTACTAAATGAACTGTTGAATTATTTGCAGAGAAGATGTTCTTTAGGATAAAGTAGAAATTCAGAATAATTACTTGGTCAGTGAACTGCCAAGATTCAGGTTTATCCAGCTCTCTAGCAGGTTATTTTTCAAATTTGAGATATACAGTGAAAGGAAATGCTACTTTAGGCAGGCAGGTGTTACTTACAGTTGATAACAGTCAAACTGTGGCTCGCAAATTACAGATTTTTAAAATGTGACAAAGGATGGTTCTTGCAGTTCAAAACATGATTGAGTCAGGAAGTAGAATAAAATTATCGTGATTCCAGTAGAGTGTGATGGTATTGGTGAAGCTTTAACTGTAACTTAATAGGTGGCGATTTCCTAAGGTGCAAAGCAGAGATAATACGTAAATCAAGTTAAGATGCAAATTCTACTTTTCACAATTTGCATTTCATACTTGGAGGAGAAAAATTAATCAGAGAAATCCCAATCCACAGTTAGAAATTAAGCTTATTGATGCAGTACCCAAATCTCTCAGGGGACTGCATATGAATCACACTATTAGCTATTCAGAATATGCTGTCAATATAGAAGCTTAAGTGTATGGCCTGTCAGCCTGAATCGTATAAATAATTGGATGTTTCTATAATAATTTCTCTTTGAAAGTATTGGAATCTAGTTGAGAGAAGATAGTACCTACCAAAGATGACATTTTTTTTATGTATAATTTTATAAACTAAGCATAGTCTTTGATTTTGGAATACGTTGTGTCGCTTGTACAATCTGTAGTCACAAACTACAGCGGAACACAACCAGTGCTGGAGTCTTTGTAACAAAAACAAAAGTAAATCAGGAAAAAGTTTACTCTTCTAGTTCTAGCTTACAGCTATTACTTTGTTTCCACAAGTAAAAATCTGTCTGTCTGCTTTGGTTTATCAATTTATTTTTTTTTATTTAAAGAGGTTAGAAAAGCAAAACCTTTTTTTCTGTCTACCTGTTATTTCTTACAAATAAAGGGTTTAGTTTTATGGTCCTCATTCCCACATGGGTTTCCGAGGAGGAAGGCTTTCCTGGATAAGACTCAAAATTTCTTTAAGTTATTCTGCATGTTTCAAAATGTAATCCATTCCAGCTGCTGTGTAGTGTTTATAATTTCTTTGCTATTGAATGTGCACATACTGTTGGGGATATGCACAATTACAGAAGTGGTTTGGGGGAAAGCATCTTAAATACAGTGAAAACCTTATTATGGATGCAGATATGCTGGATTCTCCTGAGAGTAAGAGTAGAGACAACCAAAGAATGTTATTAAAGAGAAAGTGCTTCATAATTCTGAGAGGCAAGTGTTAAGAAATACTTTTAATTCAATTGACTGAGAAATAGCAGGTACTATTTGCTTGCCTTTTCTATAAAGAAATACATGTTTACAACAAGCATTGTGACTCTGACTTATTAGTTATTCTGCATGTTTAAAAATTCAGTTTCATGTGTATAAGTCTAATTTTGTACATTTGATGTAGCTCTTACTGTCTTTTTTTGTTTTTTAATTGAGATTTGACTTTGGTGGCTTGATACTTCTTGATTGATTGATAAATCTGAGTGACTGTCAGAACCAAGCCTACATTTCACTTGAAGTAAAGAGATGCTTTCCCTTAACTTCCGTATGTTTGGTTTTGCTGAAGTACTGAGCTGCAGCCGTAGCCCCACTGAATTTGATAGGATCTTTGTCACCGGTAAGTTAAATCTTTCTTTTTTACATATGAATGCTGCTTTTCCAGAGAGCTCAAAGCATTCAGCATATATCTAGTAGTTCTCAGAAACATCCATATGAAGTAAAAAACATAGTCAGGTTGCTGACTGGGTATTTGGAAGTGCCAGGAGTTGCCAGGGTGTGTTTTGTGCCACCTGCGTTGCCATCACCTGCTTGTCAGAAGAGGCCGAAGAGGGAATGTCATTTTTACTTCAAATATGATTCTTACGGTCCTTGCACTCCGTGTTTGTTCCTGAGTTAAGGGTCTGATGAAAGTTAGTCACGCATGTAATTGTGGGTAGAACCAGCTGCATAGTTGTTGCTTGTTAATGATAAATGTGGAGAGGGTTTGTTTTCATGCTCTCATCTCTTTCTGTACCTTCAAAAGATTTTTACAGTCTTCATAGGTATATATCATTTATTTGAAAAGAAAGCTCTTAGCGTTATATTCCAATACTGTAATAAGCTGGACTTGTCTTTCTTTTGATAACCTTCCAACCCTTTAAAAGCACTCAGAGCCTGTGGTGTGCCAGGAATCCCCTGGGGATCATCTCTCTGCATTTGTTTAATTTATTGCTTGAGGTTCACATTTTTAAAGTCCTAATGCAAGGTTTGTTTAAAATGTGGTTTGCCACCACCAGTGATTCAGGTAGCAAAAACATAGATTTGTCTTGAAATTTGGCATTCTCAGAGGGTTACACATAGACATCGGTATTACTGTCTCACACAATGAGTAATTCTTTCTTGTAAAGGTTTAACCAAGTGAAATTTGGATGCCACTGATAATGATACCATAACCTTCCATGGTCCAGATGGGGTATAATGTTTACACCACAGTTACACCCTTTTAAAAAAGATATATTTGAGAGTTTGCATTGACGTGTCACTTTTTTATTCATGAAGTGTATTTATTTAATACAGTTGGAGAGAACTTGCAGAGTCTTGCATGATGTGACAAAGCACCACGATCACTGGTATATCAGTGAGTCAATGTCATGTCTGTGTCCAGGAGTGATAAGCTCATTCTTGCCATAATAAATTCATGGAATACAATGTTTAGAAAGTTTTTGATAATTAACTCGCTCAGGCTGAAATGTAAACAGGTTAAGACATCTCTTAAATGTGGACACTCAGGTTTATTTGAAACTCTATTGTGAGAATCAAACAAAGAATTTTTTAAATAGCTGAGTGAAATACTTTTTATGTTTCATTCAAGCTCAGCATTTTCTCACACTTTGGATGGTTTCTTTCTTTCCCTTTTTGCCACAACATTGGGAGCAGCAGTTGGTCACCAGTCATACCAGACAGACTGTTTGGCTCACCTGTGCAAATATTAAAAATTGTACTGTAACTCTGTGTGGCCTGATGGGAGCTTTGATAAGTGATACTCATCTTCTGAACAGTCACCTGTGAATATTTAAGGTTGCATAAGGCTGGAGTTGAAAGTAGATTTGTGTTTAATACCAGTCTTTTGTGACTTCTGGCTGTACAAAAATGGGATATCATCAGAGGGAGAAAGGATAGAAGCCTTTGATTACAATGCAGAGCAGTATTTGCAAAGAAAGCGTTGCAAAAAATCTAAAGTAATTCTGTATTCAACTGGAATTAATAAGGCAGAAATAAATACCACACAGTACAGTTTCTTGTCTCTTGGTAGCACCCTGGCTTTCTGTGCAGCTAGTGTCTTTGTCTTAACTGAGAGGTAGATAATTAGGCCTCCACTGTTCATCTGGGAAGGGATGATTTATTTCCATGGGAAATGCAAGGAATTGGTATCCGCAATCACCATTTCTTCTGACTCCCCAGGGAAAGGTGGGAAAATGTGAAGGCTGAAAGCCTGGGGCAGGGAAAAATGAGCATTATCTTCTGACCTCCAAGGTTGCAATTTCTGCCGAGTGAAGTAGCTCAGCTCTCTAGTTTGCAGCACATCTCACCAATTTTTGTCACTAGTAATAGCCTAATAATTGACTGCTGATGGAGAAGTTATTATTCAATAAGACTGGCAGGACTCTACCCTGTGTTTTCTCAGAGCATGTGCTTTAGAGCAGGATTTTATTGCTGTGACGAATCTGGTGAGATGTATGTCTCAAATGATAACTCTATCATGTGTTTCAGTGAAACTAGTAGCTGTGAGATCATAAGAGGATAGCTTAAAAAATGTAAAAAAAATCTTCTTCCATTTCCTTTCTGGTAAATTTTTGCTGTTTTTTTACCTTGCTTTTCTAACAAAGCTTTTATATTGGAATGATGTTTGAACCAAATTTTATGTTTTAAGCCTCTCTTAGGTAGGTTGTGCGTTGGTATAGCTTAAGTTATCTCACTATGGATAAGTTTTGTTAAATACTGTGATCCTGACTGGAGTATTTTAATGTGGGAGGCAAAAGAATTGCTCCTCAGGAGTAAATTACAGTAAGAAGCAGGAAAGATTGTGGGTGGTTGAGCTAACCGGCAGTGCTGGAATATTTGTTGGCTTTTGATGTAGACCAAGCTACAATATTTTCAGCCTTTTAGGGGGTAAAGAGGGAAGTAAAAAAAGGAGATTGCCTTAAAAACAACAAAGAAGGCAATATTTAAAATTCCTTGTACGTCCTTGTGATTAGTATACAGCAGCAAATCTGCACTCTCTTTATGAACAATTCTGTAAAGGGCTTTTAATGATGGTATCAATTAAACCTCGATTTCCTAAAACAGCTTTTCAGGCAGAATTATTTTCACATTACTTTTAATAGGAAGCAGCAGGTAATGTAGATGGCTAACATTTTGATTATACCCGTTGGCAGGAGATTAAGACTAGAGTGATGGAAAGCCTAAGTAACCATGCTTGCCAGCTCAGTCCTGATGTCAAAGATAGACCGCACGGAAGAGAACGAGATGAAAGCTTGGCTATATTAATGAGATAAAGCTGCCTCAGATATCCGATTTTATTGTTCATTAGACTGATCATGAAGTATGTCTTCTTTACTGGATTAAATTATAGTATTTCATGTAGCACAACTGTCTGTGAAGACCAGTAATCCCTTAACTTATTATGGACCCAGGAAACATTCTGGAGAAAATCCTATGCACAAAAATACACTAAAACTCAGGATTTGGGAATTTATTTCACAAACACTTGCAAATGCTCCTGCTCCATTGAGGTGATTGCTCAGCTTCTGCTCAGTTCAGTGCACTTTTCTAGTCAGATTCACTGCATGAAGCTATTAATCTTTTTATTTTTATTTATATTTTCCTTTTTTTGTACTTCACTTTTTATAAATGAGTCATCCTTTCTTCTTCCCTCTGTGCACCCAAAAATGTCCCACCTCAGCAAAGCAGGGCTAAAAAGCTACCATTTAGAATTAGCAACACTTTTCAATTTCTATATGCTAAAATAAGTGATTAATCCTCTGTATAAAAACCACAGACCTAGATCCATGGAATTTATTTTTCCATAAGTGACTTTGCTCCTCAGATGGTGAAGGCTGGGTCTAGATTACCTATGTGTTTTCACCTGCTTAGTTTGACTGATTACTGTTGACTGTGAAGACCTACATCCAGCCAGTAAGAAATATTTTATCAGACTTAGGTGACCTGCCAGACCTCCTGTACATAATGTATAATGCAGAGTACATTCAGCAACATTTTCTGTAGCATTTTCTCCAACTCCTTGTATGTCTTTTGTGGCAGGTTCATTAGATTTACTGTTTCACAGTTCCAAGGTTGCTGTTGAAACAGTATGAGATACAGATATCAGGACATTTTCTTTTCCAGAATGCTTGAAATCTAATGCAAAAACATAGGAAAACCAAGGGGAAAAGGACTCCAAGTAAACAGACTTGTGCTGAGTTTTTTTTTAATCCTGTACCTGCTGCTTCACTAATCAGGTTCATTTTTCAAAGTGACTTGGAGAAGGAGAAAGAAAAGATCTAGTGAGGAGTACAGAAAAGGGTGACAAATGACATTGGGCACAGGGAACATGGCAAAAGGCACTGATTTGTGCATTTATTTTCCTATTTATCACATGTATATGTTTCCCCAAAGCAGTACATTAGGCACTTGAAGTCCATGACAATGGATTTTCCGTAATATTTAGAGCATTCTCACATCTGGTCTGTATGGATTAATATTCATAAATTTATACACTGTGACTAATACATATGGTATGAATAAATGTATTTTCATGGCCGGTTGAGAGGACTCATCTGTTTCTGTCAACTTGTATCAGGATTCAGCATGACATTAATCAGTATCCTGTTTGATGAGTTCTGCCATCCTGGGAAGGGTATATAGCACATTCTCAAGCATCAGTCTAAAAACTTGTAGAATAAGAGAAAGAGTTGGACAAATTTCACCTTAAAAATAATTTAACTACCCTTTCAATCTCCTTGAACATAAGTAAAAAGAGGATCTTAATGGAAGCTGTAGGAGGTACAGGATTAGATTAATACAATCCTTGTTTACGTAGAATACTGCTGGAAGACTTCCTTGATTACTTAATAACACTTTAAAAAAATCCCTTGCTTTATTCAGCTGTCAAACCATTCATAACAATTTTCATGTAGCTATTGCATCATTCAAGCTTGTACATATGAACAGTAACTTAAAAATTAATTACATGCTTGTACTTTCTTCAGATTGTTAACTGTATGACAACTATTGTAAGTGGACTTTGTATAAAACTGAAAGAAAATAGCATTCAAAAACAATCAGCAAAAGAGTCAGTATTGCAATGCACATTAAATAGCAGAAGTGAGATAAAATAAAAGGCTCTTTTCAAAATTATCTCGATTCAAAAGACATCAAGTACTAAGGTCAACAATACTTTATCCTGTATGTTTAGAATGAATACAGTAATAATGACTAAAACTGAGGAAAAGGGCTAAATATACAGGTAAGCACTACTGTTTGATCACAGAATCACAGAATGTTCGGGGTTGGAAGGGATCTTTATGGGTCATCTAGTCCAACCCCCCTGTCAACCCATTGATGAGGGCAAGTTTCATTCTAGAAGTAGATGAGATTTTTAATGTGCTTCTTTAAAAGCTGATTATATTATATATATATATAAAAATGTATATAATATTATACTATTATATGTGCTTCTTTAAAAGCTGATTATTATTCAATAGCATAAAAATAAATATATTGTATACCACTTCTACCACTTATGTAGATATCAGGAAGAGAATTTGACATCACAGTAAGAGACTCATCTATTAAATTAAAAAATGATACCTTTAGACTTGCATTTCTCTAGAAAAAATAAAGAAGGTATTTCATTTGAGAAAATAATTTGTGAGAAGGCAGTTGAAAAAGATGGTAATTATAGCAAAATGTTGAAAGAAATTTGGTTTAAGTTTTAGAACACCTATTTCATAGAGAGTGATTCAGTGAATTTAGCAAAAGTTTGGAAAAAAGATGGATCATTTTTACCATATTGAGAAATTAAATTCAGTATCAAATTCTGAATTATTTTTTGACCACAGGAGGAAAACTGTTATCAACACTTAATTCACATTACTAATTCATCTGCCCCACTCCACTCCCCTGATTCCTAAGCAATACTTTAGAATATTTTCACAGCAGTTATTTTTTGCTCAGAGAGGAATATGGTACATTAGTCATCATTACAATGTTCCGGTGCAACTCGCTAAACCTTGAAGTTGCACAAGAGTAAAACTAAAGTAAAGTGTTGATAAATCATATCATTTAGTTTCCAGTGGTGGTGTGAGCCATCCAGACTATTATTATTCCTTTTGTCTCTCTGGAGTTGCTCCCTGGATAACTATTAAACTACCTGAGCAAAATTCTACTTTGATTAAAGTATCCTGAAAAATTGTATATTTTTGTAAAGAAACTCCTCACGCCTTTAGGCTAAAATACACCACTAAGGAATAAAACATTTCTACAAATAGTATTCCTACTGGATTTGCTGTTGATCACAAATACAGAAATATTTTTCTTCTCAGGTTCTGTGTCGCTGTCAAGCTGCACTGAAACACCAAGTTAAGAAGGAAACTGTTGGCATGTAAAAACTCCCTTCTAGTTTTATATCTGTGTAGCTACAGCATTGCCTGAAGACGTTCGATGAGAAAAAAATCAGTGTATACCCAGTTGTGTTGACAAAACCTGAAGTGATAGCCTCTGAATGGCTATTTTAGTTAAAGTAAAAACAGATTTGAAAACACAAACAGAAGCTTTCCAAATAACAGTAAAATATCAGGATGAGTTCCCTGTTGACTCTTTAAAGGATCCAAAACACTTTATGAACTCCAGATTCAAAGTTTTAATAAGAGCCAGAAGCATCAGCTTTTTATCAGTGTTACTCAGAGCGATCCCAGAGCTAGTATAAGCAAAACTTCCAAACCAGTATCCCCCAACCAGTGATAATGGTGTGGGAGAAAATCAAGGGAAAGAACAGGAGCAGAGGGAAGCAAAACAGTCTTTCTACAGTACGTATCAACTTTGTGCAACTTACCATCAGGGCATGTGTTGTAATTCCCAAAGCTGGGAGCAACAGTGGTTGCTTGGGCCAATGTGCCGCCAAGGAGCAATGTCGTGCTTGCCCCTTTGCGAGCTGGTGATGGCTGACAAGGCCAAACACATTTAATGCTTACTGTTACGGCTGCCCATGGGTTCAGGTGTAAGGCCACTGGCCAAACAGACAGCGTGACCTGGTGTCTCACCTGGTATCTCACACCCAACTCGCATGGTATGCCTACTGTCACACCACGTCGGTTTTGTCCAGTTAGCACCTTCGGATGGGTGATAGCTAAGAGCGTGGTAGTGGGAAGGTAGTGGGCACAGTTGTTTTGCAACAGAAAATATGAAAATAGAAACATTTCTGTATATAGCAGGAGACTTAGAAAAATTATGTCGAGCCACTGAAATAAATGGGGCCAGGACTGTAAGAGCTGGAGAGGTTGTAGTGACATGGGATTTAGTCTTAGAGGAATACAGTGTTGCCCAACTAAGCCTTTATTCACTCTTTTGCGTAAGACCTCTCAGTCTTCTATTTGTCTTCCTACTTTCTCCTATCCAGCGTAACACTTGAGAGGTGTATAACGATGGCCTTCTGCATGCCTGATATGCATCTATGCCTTTTCTGCTCTAAATAATACCAAATCAACCATCACATCTTTGGACAGAACTATGAATGCTTTTTAGAATGTTTGCTTAATATGACTTGGTGCAGGATGTTGCCAGAGACCACAATCCAAGTTCACAGTGTCTCTAATGAAATGATTTGCAAGGTTGAGATGTTTCTGAGGCTGTTATAACGTTGTTTTAGGCTAGATTTACAAAAAAATATGAATGTTTCATATTACTAAGTCAGTGTTAGCCGGACACTCCTCTTTTTCACCATTGCCTGCATACCACTCCCAATTCTGCACCAGCTCCTGTGTCCTGACATGTTCTCCTTTTGCCAAGCTAAAAAGATAACACTTATTTCTTTATTAGTTCTAACCTTTCTGTTGCTGAAGTCGCTTTGAAAAATTATCTCACATATAGATAGGTCAGATTGAATATAATGGTATGTGTTATTGGCCTGTATATCTTCTGATGTTAGCATTTGACTGATCAGAATTTTTACAGCATACAAGATGAAGAAGACTGCAAAGTGACCTGCCCTTTTAGAGCACTGAAAGTGCTTTTCAAATGCCTTGAAATTTAGCCCAAATTTCAAATCAGTGGCAAATGTCCTTAAAGAACAAAGTTGAGCCACACTGAGTGCTCAGGTTTTCTAGACAGCATTTGAGCTTCATGGTGTATCGAACAAAAGATATATTTCTATTCAACAGAGAAATAGGTAAATGAAAGACAATGCTAATTTGAGGTATTAGTTAAGTTCAGTATCGATTTATATAGATGGTAAACAGGCTTGAATGTTCTTGGCCATGTAAGTTTACATATTCTGTGCAAGCCTTTCAAATTACTTTAATCTTCCTGAATCTAAGCTGGCTCTTCATATTTTTGTTTCACATCTTCAATTTTGTACTAGACATTCCTCTCTTGAGCATAGCATTTAGTTTTAAAACATTCATCTGGTATTTACACAAAACTGGGAGGAGTGGTAGATACACCAGAAGGCTGTGCTGTCATTCAGCGAGACCTGGACAGGCTGGAGAGTTGGGCGCAGAGGAATCTGATGAAATTCAACAAGGGCAAGCGCAGGGTCCTGCACCTGGGGAGGAACAACCCCAGGCACCAGTACAGGCTTAGGGCAGACCTGCTGGAGAGCAGCTCTGTGGAGAGGGACCTGGGTGTGCTGGTGGATGAAAACGTGACCATGAGCCAGCAGTGTGCCCTGGATGCCAAGAAAGCTCATGGGATCCTGGGATGCATCAAGAGAAGTGTGGCCAGTAGGTCAAGGGAGGTTCTCCTCCCCCTCTACACTGCCCTAGTGAGGCCCCATCTGGAGTGCTGTGTCCAGTTCTGGGCTCCCCACTTCAAGAAAGATGAGGAGCTACTGGAGAGAGTCCAGCGGAGGGCTACGAGGAT
>Ga0065711_1026215_pt1 | contig 91932 bp, 56 predicted proteins | sample Hoacrofraction12_FD_59098 | JGI IMG/M metagenome (GOLD analysis project Ga0065711, IMG submission 59098) | Hoatzin crop microbial communities from Cojedes, Venezuela - Epithelial fraction 12 v2 (version 2) | ecosystem: Host-associated > Birds > Digestive system > Esophagus > Crop | place... | reverse complement strand
CTCTCCAGCTTGTCCAGGTCCCTCTGGATGGCATCCCGTCCTTCCGGTGTCTCAACCGTACCACTCAGCTTGGTGTCATCTGCAAACTTGCTGAGGGTACACTCGATGTCACTGTCCATGTCATTGATAAATATATTGAACAGCACCGATCCCAGTACGGACCCCTGAGGGACTCCACTTGTCACTGGTCTCCATCCGGACATTGAGCCGTCGACCACTACCCTTTGGCTGCGACCATCCAACCAATTCTTTATCCACCAAACAGTCCACCCATCAAATCGATGGCTCTCCAATATAGAGAGAAGGATGTTGTGGGGGACCGTGTCAAAGGCAGAGAGAAGGATGTTGTGGGGGACCGTGTTCTAGGAAGGATTGTGTAGTGAGGTGGATGATGTTCACAGAAGTTTGCAGCACAGCTCCTGTAAGCCAAACTCACACCTGGGATTGATTATAAAGCTTATTTTTATCTGTTAGGTGCTTAAAACTCTGCATTTTCCATGGGAAATAACACACATTGCAGTGGCCCATGCACCATCAAAGAGAAATCTGCCAAATTTTATCATCAGTTTTTCTTGCCTGAAAGTTCTTTTTTTTTATTTCATATAGCACCAGGAATTTGTTCAGAAGCCGAGGATCAACAGATGATATATTTCTACTCCGAACAGCAAAACAGTCTCTCCACAGTCATGCAAACCTGCCTGCAAATTCACGTCTTATGCAACTCAGCCTACTGCAATGTGAAACCTCATTACAAACTACAGAGGGCAGGTAAGGACTGTAAAGCTCTGGATGGACTTGTACACCGAGTGCTGGAGTGCCTGACAGAAGATCTTTTCTTACATGGGCCTAAGCAAGCTGTTTCTTCCAGCCAGTGACTTGCACTGTCTCCTTCTGTTGAGAGATGACTTCTTAATTATCAAATGCCTTAAGGAGTTTGTAATTCAAGATAAGAAAAAGGAAACGCGAGTGAAGGTTGCTTTGCAGATGGAGGCTAGGAAAATTAACAATGAAAGTTATGTAAAAAAGTCTGCTGTTTATGTTTCTCCTTTTCTTTTGTTTTCCTCCCACCAGAGCAGAACCTGTGTCAACACTTCCAGAAGTATTAATAATTCAGCCCTTCACACCTGGCTGATGTATGGCGTACAGTTTTTCTCGGTCTGACCCCAGTCTATCGTGTTATCTGGTGCTGCCTTGATAGGTAGGGACTGCAAACTGTGGAGTTCTACAGACAGATGCAATTACAATGCTGAGTGGGAAAGCAGCAGTGTATGCATTTACTCTGCTCTTTCCAAATGGCTAATGACAATTATTTTGGAATAATTACAAACGTATTCAGGGGAAGAGTGAAATCAGACTGATCATTTAGGTCTGTTATGAGCGACTTAACATACAGTTCAGTAAATAACTTCTTTCCACTATAGACTTGAAAAAAAAAAATCACAGATGTTTAGATCTTAGAGCTAACAAGAAACTCTGCTGCATAAACTAACTAGTGCAGTAGGTGGAACAAAATCCCAAAAGAGAGGAAAAAGGAAGTTAAAAATATAAAAAGGAATTTTTAAGCTGGTATCAGAGGTAAGGTGGTAACTGCGTAGGAGTACAGGTTTATCCATTTTCCTTTTACTGCATGATGTCTTTTTAACAAAGACTGTAGCCAGGAAAAATCAGCCTGGTTTGAAATTTTTTTTTTAAATAATAACTTTATAAAAGGTTTGGAATATTTTGTGAAGGACCGCAACCAGGTAAAAGGAGAGGTTTTCATTTAGATCTTTGTTTTGTTTAAACCGAAATTTAAATTTGGAAAGTAGATCCCATATGCTTGTTCTTTAACGTACTTAAAAGGGGGAAGAAAGAGGAAAAACAGTAATTAAATCTGTTCTTTTCAAGGTACCTAATTTTGGTTTTAAGATTTTTCAGCTATGTAAGTAGAATAGAACATTGACACAGGTAGATGGTCTTATGAAAATGTTTCCTTTATTAATGTTTTTATAACTTCTCAAGTCTGTGATCATCAGATCACAATCCCTTTTTGTGATGAAATCATGAAGTGAATGACTATTTTACAAAGCACGATTGGATTTGTTATCTTCACAGAAACAGTCTAACCTTGCTAAGGTTTGTCCTCAAAGGACAGTGTTTTCATATCAACTGTGTGACCATTTGATGACTGCTACAGGCAACATGTCAATAAATTAATAGCTTTATTTTCTAAGCACAGACCAATGCATTTCCAGATGTGTAAATGTAACCATGTGTTTACTGCAGATGGTATATTCCCGTGAGTGAATTTTCAAAGACACTAGGGGACATATTAAATGTTCAGAACAGGTGAGAACAAAGCTGGTTTCTTTCCCAGAGTTTTTGTCCCATTACTGAAACTGAGACACTAAACTCGTGCACACGTTCATTCCAGACTAGGTACATATACAGAAAGTCTCAGTGCTTTAAGAGCCACTAATATGCTAATCAATTGAGTATTGGATTAGCCCAGAGATTCCGCAGAGCAAGTGCATTACTGAGAAAAGCAAGTAAATTGTCAACCTGCTTAATTTGCTTCTGAAAGAATTTCATAACCAATGTGATTGATATTTATCTGATTTTCTCTCAGACAATTGATCAGTCGTCCAAGCTGAAGGCATAGGTTTACTAATAATTCATGGACCTAAGAGCATAGGTTTTTTTTATTAAATGTAATTTTTTTACAAACAAGTCTGAAAAGAAACTTTTCAAGCCCTAGTCTTTCCCACGAATTACAGATAATAGCCAGACTCAGTTTTTACCCTCTGAGCTTATATTTTGTGCTTAGCCTTTGTGTTTAATACTTTATATTCCTCAGCACAAATAAAATAATGAATAATGCAAACTAAAGAATCCGGAGTTCTTTCTGAGACTACAACATCTATAAAATTAACCGAATCTACCATTTCTCTGGTTTGGAGATGTATTAGAAGTTATTTTTCATTTCCGAAGATCTCAGACTCTAGGAAACACAGCTTAATTCATGCTGAACATCAGGAAAAGGATGCTATAGCTCCTCACCAATGTCTGCTTCTGTTTTTCAAGCTTGACACCAAACACCCCACGCTCTGAACTCGTTAAGCAGTTTACACAGCAAGTGTTTTCTTTTCTTTCTGTTGACATGTTATGAGCATTATCTTCCCTTTAACACCATTCTTTGGGTTTTTTTCATTTCAATGGCAAAAATTTATAAAGAAGTTGAGAAGCCGTGCCGGGCAGTACATGTGCAATATGGGACCTCGTCAACCCGTATGCCTCAGAGATGGAAACCACAGGCTCTTTCCTCATCCACACCACTGACCAAACAGGGTTCTTCTGGCTGGGGAAGAAAAGCTTCCTTCTGGAGAGCATATTCTCTGCTCCTGCAGCCAAGGAGAGCAGTGAGCTCTATGCACAGCTGCAATTTTCAGGCATAGTTTGGGAAATCAGCTTCACACTTGTATTGCTGTGATATTACAGTGAGTGTAGCACAATGTACATCAAAGGCAGAGATTTTCTTGATCTGGAGGCTTTCCTGGCCAGGCGGCAGGGATGAAAGACAGGAGCAGGGCCTTAGCTTTTTCTTAACAGTAAACTTAATATGGTTAATGTCATTTTAGGAAATTCTAATGGTATTTTCACCACTTTGTCCTGAAATACGGGTTATAAAAATCAGAGGAAAACATGCTTGCTTAACCTATTTCAGTAGTGCTTCTAATTGTAATTAAAGGAATGTTAGCATTTAACTTGGCAATAATTTTAGATGCTATTGTTATTTTCATACCTTGAAAGCACTTCATTTAATTTTTGTCTGAAGAATTAAATCCGTTTTTCCTGCTATTATTTTTATCCAGGAAGATTAGTTTATCCCTATCAGAGATACAGTTATGACAATCCAGTGGAAAAATGCCTTAAGAAACACCAAGGCAGTGTTTTAGAGAGAACTCTACACCACACTGTCGGTACTTGGGATTTCTATTAGTACAGGCAACACTACCTTCATTTTCTATTTCTCAGTGAAAAAGATAGTGTTTGCTTTTATAGCTTTCTGAATCACTTTAAGATTTTAAAGGATTAAAGTAGTGGTCAGTGTTACTGTATGCATGCATTGATGTGATCTTCTTTAAAAGGAAACAAACCAGAACTGAGTCCTTGGAAATCCCTGAGGTTGCCCTTCTATGTAAAACAGACCAGAACCAACCCTGCAGGTTATCAAGCTTGCTAATGGGAGTGGAACAAGAGACTATCTTGTTTAGTGTTAGTTTTTAGCTGACTAAGAGATGAGTCAAAGTAAACTTCTAAATACTCGGGCGCTTCCCTTGACGTGTTTGCTGTAACATATTATTGAGCAGCAAAGTAAAAAATTTCCCTGTTTTCCAAACCATTGAAAAGTGTATGTCTTCATAATAGACGAGTGTTAGCAATTCTTTTAACCACATGGTTGGGAAGCAGGCCAAGATGGGGGTGAAAATGGGGATGCACTGTTGCAGGCATAGAAATATTATTTCCTTGCCATGGAGGAAAACTGCAATGGATTTGGACTCTCGGAGACCCCTTACCTGCATTTTGTGGAAGTGAAGGAAAACTACAAAAAGTCTAGGTAATTATGATAAAGCCAGACTGTGCTGGCTAAAGCCCAGGAATAAAAGTAATGCTGTAGATTTTTTGTTGTTGTCAATGATGCTTTGATACATGGATGCCATAAAAACTTGCTCTGAATTAGCAGTGTTCATCTAAAGAGCAACGAATCCTGGTGTTTCCATCAGAGACAAGCAGGGAGTCACGCTTAAATGGTTGTATATTTATTGATGGACACTCTAGTGGTAAAAGTTGCCAACATAATAAGGTTTTTATAAATGAAATAATGAGGAAATCTCTGCTAGGAAGTGCTTAATTCATTTGAGAGGCAGAACTTCTGATTGGTGCAGAAGCCTCAAAGCTCCCATGGCGGATTATGTAAAACTGACACACAAAAACACAAAGGGAGAAAAGCAGCAGAGAATGTTAGAAATGTAGAGACAAGTAGTAATAAAGAACTAAATTGTGTATCTGACACAACATGAGGGCTTAGGATGTTTTCTCTATAACATCTGACTGATAAACTGAATTCCCAGAATGAGGATCTGCTAGGGAGAGCAGCACCTTTCGAAGAGTATCAGTCCTCAGCAGTGGCCAGCCTCATCCTTGTTGAGTTGTGAACAGATTTGTGCCCAATGGCACAGAACCTGCAACACTGAAAATTGGTGTGTCGGGAGGGAAAGGTTCGCTGTGTCTCCTTCCCGTGTATCTTAATTAGGAAGGATCAGATTCTGTACCTTGTTTACACCAATCAGCATCTTACTCCACAAGCAGAAGTCAGTGGAACTGCATGGGAATAAAGCTTCAGGCAACGAGCAGAACCACTGAGCAGCGTGGTGTTCCCTGTTATTAGCTCAGTGAACCCTTTAAATAAATAAATTCTTTTACAGGGCATGCATTTGGTTTATCCTGTTGCCTGTCACAGTTGTGTTTATAAGCCTATCCTTCTTGTTCAGCCTCCTCAAATCAAGCACAACTTTGTAAGTTTACAGCAAAAAGTTGATGCGTTAACCTGAAAATTCCATTAACTGGTTTCTATTTCAAATGAACTAATATAAAGTGGAAAGTAATTTCTGAAGTGTCAAAAGGAGGCTTACTAGGCACAGGTCCATGGCTGAAATGACAGAGATAGGCCATATCTGACCATTTTCTTTTTTTCAGTCTACCTTTTTACTTCCAGTTGAGAGCAAGGGTGAGCTGTAATATGCTGTCACCATAGACTTTGTCTTCTAAGTAGTCTGAGTTGCAAGTGAAAATTACATAGTTTGGTGAAAAGCTCATTTTCTTTTGTTATCTGGGAGTTCGATTCCATGTATTACAGCATGTATCTTCAGAGAAATCACCAAATCTAAGACACCGATAGATATGTGAAACTACTCTGCAGTAGCATTGAAATGCTCTATGTGATACGAGGGAGGACAAGGGGAGGAATTATGGTTTCAGTACTGAAAAATAACAACGGCCATTTTACTTCAAATCTTAAAAGTTAAGTTAAAAGACTTGGAAATTGGAAATTATTCATCTTCTCTATCTTCAAAACAGGGAAGCAGACAGAGGTAGAACCAGAATTACAGAAATGCAAAAAATGGCTATGTCTCTAGATGTCAATGACAGCGGATAAAACTTGGATATTTAATTTCCATGTCTGCTTTAGAAAACCTCTCCCTAAATTACTTCCCTGAGCATGCATGGCGATGACTAATCCAACAAAGATCAGAACTCCTGGACACTGTGACTAGAGTAGTTTTTTTGGCAACACCTTGCTGCTGTTCTAGATTAAAGCTCTGTTGAACTATGCTAACCCAAAGCAGACAGGAGAAGAGCTGTGACACCAGGTTGCTAGGTAAAGGCTGTGTTGCTCTTATATGGCTGTCGGGGCTCTTTTTAGGGAAAACATCTCTGGAGACATTTCTTGGCATGCTGATGTCCCCTGCATGCCAAACTTACTGTATCTCTGCACCCCACCCGGACCCAAGAAACATAAAACTAAAACTTTCAAAATGCCCTGAAGAAAATAAAAAATAATTTTAAAAAAGGACAACCTCCAAGCACTTTTAAATCCCAAAGGGATTTTCACAGGCGCCAGTCTCTGACTTTGTGAGTTTCAGAGACTCCAGAAAGGAACTATTCTTTTTAACTCATAAAATCTCATAAAGTACAGAGATACCCACACTAAGACCTAGGATATGTCCTCCAAGTCCTGTTTCAGACACAGATTTTTATTCAGTGTCCCAGGTTTGTTCTTTTGCTGTAGTCTGAACAATACTGAGAATTTCAGCCTTATTGGTTTGATGATTTATTTTCAGTGTCTTTCCTGTAACACATTAAGGAAGAGTCTTTTTTTCAGTCATGAGATAAAACTAGTCTCAGCTGTGGCAATCAATTAAGGAAAGAGTGAGGAGAAGGAAATGACTCTAGGAATGCGGACAATTTACCTTTTTTGCTTTGGACTGTCAGAACACACTTCAAAAACATGCAGAGAGATTAAAACAAAGTATTGAGAGAAATAAGTCCTATCCAGCCCTGGACAGAAACCTGAGCCAGTAGTCAAGCCTTGCATTGTGATCGGAGAATGAGTAAATTTTGGCTCTGTCAAATTTTGGCTCCAGTGAATTCCAGGTTAAGGGAACGCTGCTGTCAGTCCTTTGCTTCCCAGCTGCAAGTAGTTCACTGCACAGGCTCTACCCTGAGAAAACCTGACTAACCACAGCTGCTGTGGTGCCTAAAAAAGGCAAGGACATTTCTCAAATTGTTCAGCTACAAAGAACCTAAAGAACTACAGATCAAAGTCAATAACTCTGTTGCCACCAAACATGATTTTTCTACGCACGAATACCAGATATTTCTATCTTTTCCGCTTAGATGATACAATACAAATTTTGTCAGTAATTACACTGAAGCTGCAAGGATGCTTGTTCTTATATCCCTACTTAAACCCCAGCCTTTGAATCTCTCAGGTCCTTGTGGAAGGACAAGCAGACCTGTGAGGAAATGTAGAGGTCTTCTCCCAGCCATCAGGTAGCTTAGCAATTGGTACTGAGCCACACTGGTTTAGAGAAGCTGATACTGATTCAGCCGGGAGATGGGAAATGGGAGTGATGGGAGCCCCAGATCTGACTCATTACTGAAGAATTTCTGAGACTTTGTGAAGATACTGACAGTAGAACTGTGCTCATGGCTGGACAGCTCAGCTGTAGAAACGAACCACTCTCAAGTTTCTTGGTAGTCTGCAGTGAGCGACAGAGACTGTTTTATTCAGTCAGGTTGGGTTTACATGAGCACATATAGAATAGCCCTAAAGACAACTGTGGAACATTTTAAAGTCTCAAAAAGTAGTGAATGTTCATTTATAGAAAAAAAAATGTTGTCCTCTTAAGTCAAAAGAGAGAGATTTGAGGACTTAGTTCACTCTGGAAGTTTGATGTGCATGGAGTCTGGCCTGGAGTCACTTCACTTGACATGATCCCTGGAGAGTTAGTGCTGCCTCCTGTAGTATTCCCCCAATAGCCTTAGATGGATGTACATATTAAGTCGTGTTTGCAGAAGTGATTAAAGTGGATTGCAAATCAAACTGCCTTTTGCCTACTTTCGTATAGCCTTTGCATTAGCTGATGTGTGCTGTCTGGGAAGCTTGCGCTCTCATGCACGTAGACTGTGGAAGGTGAGAGGGGAAGCAAATTCAGAAGATAAGGTGAGGCCTGAAAATGTTAAGTTGCAAGCATATGTCTGAGTTACATTTCTGTATGATAGTTTCAGGAAGTAATTACAAAGAGCACTCACACAGATGATTCCCTGGTATTAATTGCCTTTGGTGGGTCAAGATCGTGTCGGGCTCAGGGTCATGTTGTATCCCAGGGTGCCTTCCCAGTGGTTTTGTCCTATAAACAGCAGTTCACTTCCAGGTTCCCTACTGGTTGGAAGCTGGAAATTATTTAAAGAACAAGTACTTAGTTTTGCTGTGCAGTCTGTGATGTTTCTGAAAGGCATTCTTCCAACACTTTATCCGAAGTCTTTAGGTAGAAAACTTCACAGGAAAATACTATTAATATTCTGAGGCTGAGTGTATTTGTCCAATTGGGTTGATAACTTGGCAAGCAGTTCAATACATGTTAACGCTTGTTTTTTCATTCAGCTTTCATTGGTGACTGAAATGAGATCTTGTATAATATTTGTTATGCTACATGCATTTCTTTTCATGTGTTTAAAGAGAGCAGATAGTCATTCTCTTTTAACTGTTAGAACTACAGCTGAATTAGAAAAGCTGTGGGTGTCAGATGACATAGGTGACTTCTTGGGGGTTTGTTCTTGTGATGAAGTTCACATATCAAACTGTGGAAAATTAAATCTGAAACTTTCCCCATTCTCTATGCTTTAGAAATTAAAAGAGGTTGATATGTTTAAAGACAGATAAGTCAAGTAGAAGGTTGCCCGTTGCTGTTGAGATGGACATTTCTTTGCTTTTTTGTTGTTGTTGTCCAGACTCTTTTAGCTGTTGTAAAACTTCTATCTTTTACCCTCCAGTGGGTCCTAGCACACAAGGGAGTCACAAGGACACAGTAGAATCAGCTAATTTATTTTTAAAATTAAACAGAAATGTTATTCTGTAATAACAAATTGAGAGAATAAACAGCACTGCTAGAGCAGTGCTTATAGTACACTGCATTTTGCAAGAAGTGTTTAGAGTGCAAGTTTGGCAGAGAGATCTGCTACATATATAGACACTGTGACAGGGTAGTCAGCTTTGATTAATGGAGGGTTGTGAGCTTAAGAAATATTTTAATGGGGATTTTTCTTAATACACGTATGTAGTCAGGTGATCATGAGAGAATCTAGGTTTGTTTGCTTAAGTGTTTCCAGCTCTTGCTGCTACAAGACTGAGAGCTCAAACTATGTCCACTGCAAAGGTTCAAAAATATAATTCACAACATGACAGTCCTTAAATGTGCTAGTCAGTCCTTAAATGTACTATTGATTTTTAAATCAAATTTTCTGAATACTTTGAGTTGGGAGTATTGGAGGAGTGTTTCATAGAAATCTTGCTGATATGTGTAGGCTCTGTTCCTTAGAAGATGCTGTCTGTCATGTATGACTTAAACTACAATTTCATTGAACACAACAGTTCCCGTGCATATATTTGGCTTCACCTCACAAAAAAGGGAACCAAAGCACTGAATAGCCAAGGCTTCCTGCCTTTCTCCAGCCCTGTTCTCCCATGTCCCAGCCTTAATTTGTCCCCGAGGCAAGGAGGAGTGGAGACAATTGCAAGCTGGCCATTACCTCCTGCAACATGACTGTGCCAGTTCACCAGGAGCACGTGTCACCCTGCCTCGAATGGTGCAGAAAACCAACCCTGCAGTCTCCGCCTGCCTTGCTGTCCCACTTCAGGGAGAGCTCTGCTCAACATCCACAGAAATACAGCCTGTAAGAAGCACAACTTCGGTCCCCAAATCACGCCCTCCTTTGTATACGATCAGCACGACTTAAAGTTCAGATAATTCTTTTCCCATTCCTCTTCTCTAAGGGGGATATTGGCATTTCCAGGCAAGTAGAAGCTACTTGATTTCTAAATACCAAGAAGACTGCTGAGAAGGCAGATGGTCTTACTGAACACAGGTGGCACAGTGAGTCCTTTAGTATTCTTTGGGAAGGGGTTAAAGTAGGAACAAGCAAGCATTGTCACCTTTAGTAAAACTATGTTAAAGAGTCTTACCTATGGTAAAAAAAAAGCTGTTATACAGAGAGGTTGTGGAGCAACACTAGAGCTGTCCTTTAAATGTTCTTTGTGCCTTTACCCCTTGCACAACTTTGATTGAGGTTTAAGACTGATTTATATAGCATACTACCAAGTCAGCAAAGATATTCACTGGGTGCCAAAAGCCAGGGCACTGCTGTTCCCAGGTTAATACACCTCTTTTCTAAAGAAAGCTAAATTTCCTGGACACAGTGCCACAAAGGCATAGCTGGTTGAGAGTCTAGCCAGAGCTGGCTCAGACTTCAGGCACCCCATGGCAAGGTGTGGAGGTAGCACGTCGCTGCGCAGCTGTAGGTGTTGTAGTGCGCATATTTTACAAACCCGAACTCCAGACAGAGAATGCAAAACTCAACATTCAGGAGCTTTGGCTCTATAAACAGTGCCTAAAAATGATGGGGCAGCCTAAGAAAGCAATAAAAAAATCCAGTGCTGTGAAGACATCTGGTTACAGAGAGAAAGCAGGAAACACATCTAGGGCATCTCCCACCTCTCAGAGCTAGTTGTCAGAGCCATTGCTATAATGGAGGCAATGACATCTGTTAGGATTCTGGCCTTCAGCTCATTCCAGAGATTAAGCTTTGCCAATACCTTTTGAAAGACTCGGGCTGGGCTCACCCTCTTTCAAGAGCTGGTAGCTCTGGTCGTATCTCGTATAATAACTCCTGAGTCAAAATGCTTGCCTGGCAAGCAGAAAGCCAGAGTCCCAGTCTCTCATAGCTGGATGAATGTGTAAGCCCAGCTCTTGGCCTTTGTTATTTGGCACTGGAGTACACCCTCTGAGCAAGGAGTTCTCAGCACCAGGAGCAGGGACCTTTGTCCAGTTTGCAGCTGCATCTTGAGGCACATTAATGCAAAGTACAGAGTTAAACCAAATTTTCTTACAGCCTTATTAGACTGCCTATCCTAGTCACCATCTTTTTTGTCACATATGAATTCAATGAAAAGAGTGATTTCCATGAGGCAATTAAGCAAGACATCCATTTTCAGGATATGGTCCAGGACAAAGGGATACCCAACCTGGAGTGAGGTGCCAAAGCCCTGGAGACACCTAGTGCCTCTTCTCTGTGCAGACCCTGTTCTATCTGAACAGATCACAGGAAGTTGCCTGACTCCCACAATGGCCTTCATGAAGCCTAATTTGAGATTCTTTCCAAAGAATAAAGCCCACCATGGCAGCAGGGAGTGGATTCTCCTTGTGAGGGGCAGAGACAGTCCACTAGAACTCTGGCACTGCAAGGCATGACTTTCAGAAATGTGTAATGGTGATGTGAAAAAATATATTACATCAAGATCACACTTCTGTATTCCAAAAGCATTTATAACTACTCGAAGGTACAGACATGAAATTCTCATCTCTTGTATCAGGCTGTCTGTGTAAAGCTTTTAACAAATGTTCTTGTTAGACTGGGAAATGAAAAATAATCCATCGTTTATTTTAAATTAGGTCACTGTCAAAGAACTATTTAATAACAAGATGAAATCTTTCCATGGAGTCACCTCAGTATAGTATTTGCTTATCAGAAAATGTATTTGATTACAGTCCTTCCAGCAGAAGTCTATTATAGGATATCTTGTTAGTCATAATGGACTTTAGCCATTTCAGAATAATGCACTATATTGATCCCAGGTGACACAAATAAATGGTCTGACTAGTGGTGACAAGATTCCTGTTCACAGATATTAACCTTATGAAATAGATGAGGAAATGTTAGGTAAGTGAGTTCAAAAGAGCATAGATTATTTAGGTGACTGAGTGGTGTGTAAACATCATGCCACACAGTCTCTGAGCTAGAGGACATGAGATAAAACAAAGATTGCTCAGAAAAAGGAGGCAGAGGTTATTTCAAGAAAAAATCTTAAACTTTCCTTCCCATATAAGCAGGCAAATAAGGATACAGCTTAAATTAGCTGAGATTTTGTGGTTACAAATGGTGTTTACTTTGAGTTCATCTGTAATTCTGGGGAACATTCCTGATTGCCGTAGGGTATTCCTGAATCCATAAATGCCCAGGAGAACCTGTCACTTATAGTCAATGGTACAAAGACAAAATACATGCTTTGCTCAACAATCACTCAAAGAAAGTCTGATAGAAACAGCCAGAGATGCTAGCAAGCAGGAGCCACTCTGAAAAGAGCCTAGGAGAAAACTGTGGTCCTAACGTCCTCCTCTTTTGACCAGACAATTTTGTCTAGAAGATTATACATTCACGGTATTTTCTTGCAATCCCCTTACTCTAATACCTCTGCTTACTTGACACTGAATCGCTTGGTATACTGCGACCATAAACTGTGCTGAGCAAGAACTGCCTGCTCAGAAGATATCATATGGTCTCAGCACAGCATATGCCATCTTGGAATGCTACAACAACAAGGTTTAGAGCTCAGGTGAGGTGATTTTATTTTCCATTAGAGGATACATAAAAAAACAACAAAACTGTGCATATGTGGATACAAAGTGGCACATTGTCATTAGAAAAGACATTACCTACTGAAAAATTTGAAATGAAATATTGTTGATCCAGACCATGATACAAACCTTTTGTTGTTTGAGAAATTAGCTGATCTATGTTTGTTTATCCTCGTGACATCTTTAATACAGGTTAAAAGATGATCTCCCCCAAAATTCTGAAGATTTGCTTACGAGATCTAGTTTCAAGTGCTTCAATTAGAACATGAAGTAAAGATTCCCAGGTTAAGTACTTTAATATACAACACAAAAGAACTGCTTAAATGACAGTAAAAAACAAAAAAGGAATTTAGAAGCCAAATTAATTTGGCATTGGAGAAGTCTGAAGAGCATAAAAAGGGAAAGAAAAGGAGAACAAGATAAAGCATGAAGTGGGGACAAATCACGGGAATTTTTCTTGCTCCTTCAGTTACTAATGCTCTTATGTGAAACCGCTTTAAAACACATTTACTTCCTTATATCATGTTTGGTATTAATGCTGCTGCTTGTTTACTAAAGACTTGACCAAACACCTTGTTATTGGGCAAGTTCTTATTCTTAAACAAATAAAGGGGATCCAAAGTTTTTGAAACAAAAAGTGATTGATGGATGAAAAGAGAGCAGGTATGGTGCAAGATATGATCCTCAGCAGAGTAATTTCAACATAATCCTGCATTAGCCTTCCAGTCAATTTTTTCACCAGCCAGACATATATTTAGTTACCTCTTAAGAAAAAAAGTCCTGTGAAGCGACAAGCCAGAAAACCAAGTAGAAGGCAATCATTCTAAAAGCGATGTCCTAATCATCAAAACAATCTGATTTACCATAAGCCATTAATATGTTTTTAGGATGAGGGTTATTTGTGGGAAAAATATCTCTTAGCCGCGTAGCCTCTGTACCCTAGTGGTTGAAATCAGGAAACAGAATGTTTCTGCCTTTTGCTATGGGACTAAGAGAATGGAGAGTTGTTATCATTGACACATCTTCTGCTTTAGCACAAGATGTACTTAAATGAAAAGAAAAATTATGTTTAATATGCCCACAACAGGAAGCTCTTATCATTGCAGTTCCGTATGATTTTATTTCTGTGGTTGGGAGATATGCATTTCAAATGGAAACTCTTATTGGGTTTTGTTTTGCCTTTTACTTTGTCATTTGTAAAATCAGGAGGAATGAAGTTGCTGTTACTCTAAAGAGCTGTTTTCTTAATAGCAGTTATTGCCAAGAATTTATTCGAGTATACTTTACACTGAAGTTTCCAAAACCAAGGGAATTCAAAACGATAGTCAGGGTGACAGAAAGTCATGATTTCATAGAACAAAACCTGCCGTGATGCTTTTCCAGCAGAAATATTTTTTAGTCCATTTGCATCCTGGTCATTTTGTAACATCCTTGCTGTTTAGAAAGACAGGCAAACCCAGTATAATCTGCTGTCTTATTGTAGCTGATGGGCAGAATATGTCTGCAACCCAACCAGGACGATTGCCCTGCCCAGCTATTAGAAACCTGATGCGGAAACAGCTCTTTCACAGACCCAGGGGAGATCTGAAAACAGAGGGGAATATTATATGAGTAACAGCAGAAGTATCACATTACACGTTAGTAATCTGTTGAGATCACACCAATATCCTTCATTTAAATATATTTCACATTGCCTCTGTCTTCCCAGAGAATTATATCATATCACTAGTTAACAGCTGGTTCCCATTGAACTAGCTAAAGACACAGTGTATGACGGCCTAGTTTTGATACTTCTGGGATTTATATGCTTTAAACTCTTCAGTGTGTATATTAAATTTCATATTCCTTACATAACACAATATTCAGAGAAGTCAAGCACATTCATATTTTAGAATTGGTCTTTAACTTCTGCTGAGAAGGAGATATATGATATTTGGCCTACAAACACAGGATTATTTCCAGGTGAATTTGATTTGCTGTGTTGAGAAGGACACAATAACTTGTACAGTGTGATACAGCTCAGGTATTCAGGTCAGAAACTGGTGACAGGCATCTGATTACTGAGCAAAACACCACGCAAAGGTAGCTGTGTGCCACCTTACCACAATCATACAGCTGCTGGGAAACATCTGCAATAGGCTGAAGTTCAAGGCTCCTGTTGATAGTGTTTTCAATCAATAAATCGTTACTTAAATAGAAAACTACATCCCCCCTTTTTGTACTAAAACAGCTTTTTCTTTTCGCTGTTTGTTCTTTCATTTATTTATCCATGACATTCTGATTGATATGCTAATGCAGAAATAGCCTAGTCAGGTGGCCACAAAACCATTTTCTTCAAGAAGAGCTCAGTGACGAAGCATGGGAGGTTTAACTCCTGACAACAGAATAGCTGCACTTGAGCAGTGACTGTCTTTTACTATGAAGCATTTCAGTAGAAATCTGTGAAGCAAAAAATCAAGGATTTCTTATAGGGTACCACTAGCTGATATAATGGAAGTGTTACTGATAGAGATGTGAAAAACCAGGTTAGGCTGAAATTAGAAACAATACCACATTCGAAGAACACTTGCTTTCAGAACAAGGCAACAAACTAGCTGGCTTAGCAGTCTCTTAACAGAGAGAGTTTCCATCTCTAATGCACGTACTCAGTGTTGGAGAAAGTTTACTTCATCTACCCGTGTACTTACACAGGCTGATGTAAGGAGAGTGCACAACTAACACAGGAGCTGGGATGAAGTTATATTCATGCTTGTTTATAAAATACTCAGACATGCTCAGAAGGAATAAAGTTTAGAAAAGGCGTGTGTGTCTATATATGAGGATGATTTGGGAAACATCCTTTGCCTGCCTCTGCTGTGGTTTTGATATAATGCATGTCTGTAAACACACACCTGCAAAGTATTTGAACAAACAGAGTAACATTTTTTAGAACAGTTGCTGCAGTGTTTAAAGACGGTTTACTTTACTGATTTAACAATGTCACAGTTTAAAATGTTTGCTTCTTAAACGGTCTGGGTGCTCTCTTCAAGCACAGGTGACAGACTTTGAAATGAAGGGGATAAAGGAAAGAAGCTCTCTTCCTCCCCTCACAGCAGCTGTGGTGCACAGAGACGTTCAAATTAGCAGGGTCTCCCTGGAAAGTGATAACAATAGGAACCAGAGCATTTTCTCTGGAGGGCAGACAGCTGTTGCTCGTAACACATTGCATGTGAGCAGTAGGCTTCTTCCATCTTGGCATTTCACATGGAATGCATCAGAAGGTTTCTGCATACAAAACAACAACGACTTTGGCTAATGTGCTGGGGTTTGGAGTAGGACCTCTAGACCTAAGCTACTAGAAGAGTTGAACTCTCCTCCTGGAGCAGCAGCAGACTATGTTCCATGTAGAGCAACACAGGGAGAGAGTTGGATAGGTAATAAGTGCTCTAGGGCCCAGTAAAACCCCGGACTGAAAACTGTGTGATCTTGGTGTGGCCCTACTAAGAAAGGAACTGGATTCTTCTTTCCCTTTCTCCCAGTCTCAGCAAAGTGCCACCTGTCTGCTCATCTAGGAACTGGTCTCCAAAATCAGTGGTCAAATAGCGGTCAAAAATTAAATGACTATTCTTTATTTAATTTTATTGTAAGGAAAACTTGAAAAATCTTTTTATTTCTAAAAACTTTAGAGGAATCACTTGTACTTTCAGGTTTTGCAGAAGATGTACTCTAGGCTGCAGGATGAAGGAAGAACTTAGACCTATTTGTTTTTGCTCATTCTCCCATCAGGTACATGTTTTTCTCTCTCTGCAGGTGCCTTCTTCTGTGGAGGAAAGCCAGGACAGAGATCCAGCTTCTCCTTCCATAGGTCTCTAACCAGCTGCTATTTAAACTAACTGCAATTTAAAGTTTCTAACTGAAGACCTGGTTGGGAGGGATCTTTTTAAGGCACCAATTTACTGTTGTCAGCAACGACTTCACTACAACGGAGCAAAACCACAGAGAATCTCTGTTAAAATGACAGACTTTAATTATATGGCATTGACTTTTTTGTCTTACAAACACAGCTGAGTTGCCTTCCACTTTCAAAACTGACAGAGAAACAGGATGTCCCTCATTTCTCTTGCGTGCAAAATGAGGCCTCTGCACAGTTAAAAAAAATGCAGCAAAAACCACAGACCACAGTTAGTAGCAATGAATTACTGACCCAGAAAATATGTGCAGAGCTGACAGTGGTTTTTGTGTTAACAAGTACTTATTTTCAATTACATCCATGTAAGCTATCATAATCTTTATGCTGCATCTGACAATCATCTTCCCTTACATTGGCCATGATTCTGCAGGTGTTTGAAAGATACTCCTATCCGTATGCACACAAGTGGGCTCAGGAAAAGCCATGATCCTGTGCTTAAAGATAACCCTGCAAGCAGTCAGGTATTTGATTTTAAATTACAATTTCAATAGTTCAACACAGGTATGCAGGATATTTTTCCATGGTAGAGAAGGCCCATTTAAATGAACACATTAAAGACACAGTTTGCTACCCGTGGTATTTAGCTGTAAATCTGAAGGTATTTATTTTTTAAAATTACCCTTTTGCAATGTAAAACAGCATTTACAGGATAACTTTCTATTGTGGCAGGAAGGTGACTAGGGTTTTACTGTTCTCTTAGAACAAAGACCACACTGCTTCTAAGAACAGTCTTATTTCTTCTCATTAAAGGTGAGAACAATATTTCTACCTTTCAGCTGATGATATAAGTTTTGGAGACATTAAGCACAATTATCCCTGATGATAAGTGGAGTAAAAAGATATTAGAAAAAATGAAGCAACTTGTTCAAGGACAAACTGGTCAGATGATTATCTCTTGTCTGATACCTGACTTAGTACAATAAAGAGGGTCAACTGCATCCTGCATAAATGACCATATCCTTGGCTATACAAAATCTGAGAGCTGCTTTTCAGTATAGGATATACCCAGACTTACAAGAAGTCTCACAGTTACAAGAGATTGAGGAATCACTCAAAGAGAGATCATTTCTAAAAGATATCTGAGCATGTAAGTCAAGTAAAACCTTTTGCATTTCATTTTTTTCACAGGCTCCAGTTTCAAACAAATAATCGCACTGCCCTTATTCCCTTTCATTGTTATCTGTTTTACAAATTGAAGTGTCTGTTGAAGATGTTTATGAGTAGTTGTATGATTGTCAAAGAGTAAGGGAAAATAGAGGTGTGAAAAGAGGGTTGAGGAAGAATTCAAGAGGTCATATTTCTGTCCTGAGGCAGGACCAGCTATCTCTAAACCATCCCTGATGTAGTCATAAACCCCCCTGACTCTGTTCTTACAGTTGTTGAGAGAGAAGTTTAGCAAACTCTTGAGAAAACCTGTTCCTGTCTTCACTGTTAATGAATATATCCTTGTGTCTAACTTAGATGTACTACCTAGCAATTTAAGCCCATTATTTTTTGCTCTATCCACAGCAGACTTTATTACCTCTCCTTTTACAACTACCTTTTCATATTTGAAGGCTATTACCATGTCTCCCCACAGTCTTTCTTCTCTTCAAGAATAAACAAATACTATTCTTTCCTCAAGGGTCATGTTCTCCAGACCTCTGACCTGTTTGTAGCTGTCCTCCACACTCTCTCCACTTGATCTGCAGTCCTCTGGGGAAATCGCTGAGAGCATGCCTGCAGCCCATGAAGTGAAAGGATTATTCCTTCTGCCTCAGATATGAAACTTATGTATGGACACATCAGTAAGTTTGAGGTTGTTTTCTCCTTTGTGCACAACTTATATTCAACTTTAAAAACTAATGCTTTGTCTGAAACCCTGCAGCCAGCCACTCAGTTGCCAACTATTTCTACTGAAGCACAGTATTTTGTGATTTACTCACATAAATCCATTTGTCAAGAATCCCTGTTCTCAAAATAACTGAAACACAGGCTGGTATTAAATCCTGAATAGACTCTTTTGAAATCCTACCTCCTACATAACTACACAGTGTTACAGTAAATCCACAATAACTACACTGTGGGCTTTCCAATTAACACCAGCCATTGCCTAACAAATATTGAATATAAGCTTTTTACTAATGTAGGTGGTGTGGACTGAAGAAGTCCTTCCCGATTTAGCCACTTGTGCACCTCTGTTTTTCTCAAAAGCTGTTTTTTTGTCATAGATACCAATAAGATTAATTTGATTGTTCTTGACAAATCAACACTATCTGTTATGTATTTCTGTGTTATATTTGGGATGCTTATAATTGATTTATATTTTTATTGTGGCATTTTCCAAAGAATTTAGTTTAGACTGCCAGTCACCAGTCTCCTAGACGCTCCCATCTCTTTTCTCAAAACCAGCCATTCATTTGCTCTTTTCCATCACCTGGAAACTCACTCAGCCATAAACTGTTCCCTGAGAGCCCTGGGATGATTTTACTCCCACCCAACTCAATTCAAACACATAGCCCATATAAACAACCTCTTCTTTTCCTGATCCAGGCTGACTCTCCCCCACTTTGTCACTCAACTTAGTTGTATCGTCTTTCTTACCCTGTCAGTCTTCTAACCACGGGCATAATGTATGTTGGCTTTCATTGTGTTCATTGTTGTTAGCTTTCCCTTCTGACACTCTGCTTACCAAAAATGTGACTACAGAAATTTACTATTTGCCCCTTAAATTTCTTGAGCTTGATTTTGTCCCCTTGATGCCTGAACTATGTCTTGAAATGCATCCTCTCTGATTTTTTACATACTTTTTGCTTAAGTATTCTTTACTCTGAGATATAGGTAGAAACATGGTCTCTTGCTATTCTTCCCATATTTTCCAGGTGATTGACAGTTTGAACTTTTATTCTTCATTTTTGTAGAGACACCACCAGTCTCTCATTTCCCTTTACTGGTCTTCAGATAAAGCTAGTTTTACACATGTAAGTATTATGCATACTGGTTACTGCAGTGGGGTTGATCTCTTCAGACATTTGCCCTACGTCTGTCATGCTGGGGTCTGATGACCCAGAGATGTAGACAAAGTTGTAGGAGGACTATTTCTTTTCAGTTTCTCTCCCTCTACCTTCCCCTCCTGCCCCTCAAGCTTTTTCCAGTCCTATGTCTAGTTTGCAATATTACCTCTCATCCTACAGTAGCAGTTGGCATGTTTTGAACTGAACATGCCTGCCCTATTCTTGCACACTTGTTTTCACTCAGTCCTTGCTTTAGCTCTGCAAACCATCCTGTTCACCTGCACAGGCTGGCTCTGAAATAATAAGATCAAAGAGAAATTCAGGTGGGAAAGGAGGGCTCTGGAGGGCTCTAATCCAACCTGTTGTTCAGAGCAGGGACCACGTCAGTGAGATCAGTCTGTTTACAGTTTTGTCTAGTTTTGAAAACCTCAGGGCATGAAGTGTCTGCAGCTTCTGTGGGTAGCTGATTCCAGTGCTGACCCACTCTTACTCTGAGACATTTTTTCCTTATATCTGGCTGGAATTTCCCTTGCTGCCACTTGTGACCATGGCCTCTTGCCCTTTCTCTGTACAAATGTCAGCAGATTAGACTTTATTAACTCTTATTGTGTGTTGAGGGGTGTTGAAGGTGTAGGGATGTGCAGAATCTAGGCCTGGTCTGTGTGGACATGTTAATGATCTTTTCTTTCCTCTCTGTACTTTGGATAGTATTGCCATAAGTACTGGTGGTGGTTTCAATCAACCCATTAATTTGGAAAAAAATAAATACTGAGGAGACAGGATGTGATGATACTTCTGGCTAGTGCAAATACTGTTCTGAAGATGCAGAGGCCATTCACTCTAAAATAAAAAAAAATATGCAATTTTCCAGCTGAATTTTCCCCCAAACTCCAAGCAGATGTAGCAACAAAGCATAGAAAGACTTACAGAAAAAAAAGAAATATAGGAACCTGTAGCCAGTTAATGCATTACGCATGTTGCATAATTTCTCTGGGTATCTTATTTCCAGTCTTTGGCAAGGAACAGAGCTAACAGAAGTGAGAACCAGGGAGTAGAGATCAAAAAAGAACCCAGCATGCTGGAAAGCAGCAAGCTGTATCACCGTTTCCTTCTATGAATTTATCTCTCATTAGGAGAATATTTTTTGGTGGTTTTTTTTTTCCTGTTAACACATGTTTTAACAGCAAGTACTGATGATAAAGGCTGCTTTTGTTAGAGGAGAGCTTCTGAGAGTTAGAAAGGAGACTGCGTGGTATTATGTCAGAAATGAGGTTAGGTTAAGAAGATAGTCATTTCTTCTGCTGAGTGGCAGTGTATTAAGAAATGATAACCATCACCTGGTAGGATGAGAGTGAATCTCAACAACACTTCTCAGTCACAGTATTGCTCTTGTCCCTCCACCGAGGAATAAGAATGCCCTGCAGTAAAGCGGTTTGTGATTTGCAGTTAATATACCAGATAGTAGGTTAAAATACCATACACAAATATTAACAAGTGAGTAGATCCCAGAGACAAATAACATGCAGTCATTTTCTTCCAGCAAACAGAGCAAGCTCTGGGGAGCTGCAGAGGGGTATTGATGGGCTTTTGTAAGAGTCTTTCAGTGGGGAGTCTCCTGTTGTCTGAAATCTACTCCAGGTACTCACAGGAGTTACCACTGACCGATTATGAGCAGATTGAATGCAATCTCTTTCTATGCATTAGGAAGCCATTGAGCACCAGAAAGCAGCACTTTCTCAGGGACTATCACGTAATCCATACCCCTTGCTGTGGAAAAAAATGAACAAATAAGGGCTGCTAAAATCCAGACCACAAGGTTTCCTTGGTTCACATTTAGCCCAACACTGTCTTAGCAATATAATATCCAGGAAGACTGTTATCAACTTGCATTACTACCAGTGCTTGCCTTTTTGACTCTTCAGGGATATGCTATGTGTCTTGGAGCTCTTAGCTATGAGGAAATGATGAGTAGCACATACTGTTAGGAATTTATATTTGGTGTACATCTCTAATGGCTTTTTTGAAGGGGTTGCATAGGATGCGCCGTGTTTCATAAAGATAAATGCAAGGGTAAAATATCCATGGAGTTCACTTGAAATTATATCATCCTAGCTGTTTTGTACTACCATATTTTGTAATATAGAATTTCTGAGCGTACATATGGTGCTAATAGGATACTGGTTGACAACAAATAATCAAATCTTGGAAGAAGAAATTCCTTTCTGATTCATATGGGTATAAAAAAGTCATGTATCCATGAAATATTTTTTCAGAAAATTGCTGAAACTTGCTGTTTCAGTAAGGTCATAGCACATGATTTTGATTTTACTTCTACTTCTTATTATTCCAAGTGCTCATTTGGTTCGCTTCCATGGAAGATTCAATAAACAATGAAAACACTTAATTTCATATTTTATGATGACTGAATGTTTAAAACACATATAGCTAAACTCAGCTGAATTTTAAAGTGAAAGGACATAAGAGCACTTGGAATTCTTTACTCATGCCATGGTTGTGTTTTTAAAACTTACCACAAAGTCTTGGATGAAGAATAAACAGACTAAATAATAATTGTATGACCTGTGATCCATCATAGATAAATAGCTATCTAGCGAAACAATTAATGAAAAATTTTTACATTACATCAAAAACTGTCGTTGTGAACCAGAAATAAGGGTAGTTTAAACTGCTTCCAGTCTACAGAGCAGACATTTCAGCATACATCTTCTGGATAAAGGTAAGTGTAAGGAATATATAAAACCTATAAGATTTACTGTCTTCCCAAACTAAACATTAGCAGTTAAAATATCTGTCTGATATAATAAAAAACAACCCCAGTCTTCCTGGTAATTTTTTGCTAAGCACATTTGGTATGAAGCCAGACTATCAAAACGCCAGAAGCTTTCTTAGCATGGTTATCCAGACTCCTGATATCTAACTGAAGATAGACACGGTTAAAAGTGTGTGTGTGTACGTGCATATCTGCATGCACAAATGATTCTTGTGGAAGTGTGGCATTTTGTTTGACATTAATCTCAAAACAAGGATATCTGCTTCATTTCTACAAACCTGGTTACCGAGCCTTTCAACTTTCCTTCTATTTCAAACAACATGTCAGATGTTGCTCCTCTCCTGATGAAAATGGAAGAGAGCTTGTTAGCTACTTTGGAAAAGTGAGTGCATTCTTTTCTCATAAGATGCTTTTTCAACAGTGGCCATTACTCACATTGTCCAAACATGCTGAAAAAGAGACCTCAGTGTGCAGGTCTGTTCTTTGTATTCAGGTGCCACTGAATGACTTCCATTTTCTGTGGCATCAATTCATCCGAAAGCATTTCATCTTGCACTGGCCAGGATCAGAATAACTACTGTATTTCTACTCCTGTTTCTATCTGCATTGCTGCCACAGAGTTTCTGAGGAATTCAGATTGGTGTTCACTGATGTAGTTCTCAAAGGATGGTGGACATGGATATCACCCCTTGCACTCTCAGAACTACAGAGAAGTGAGGATTATTTACACAAAAACTGGAATCTGATTTCTAGTTTTAGTTAGGAGTGTCTTTTCCACACTTGCTTATCTTCTCAGTCATTTACCTGTAGAAGTCTGCCATAAGAGACACTCTAAGGAGGAGAAAGAATGCAAAAAATAAGTGCTAAATCCATGGAGGGATGGAGGAGCTGTGACAGGTCTTCAGGAAAAAAAATAGGAAAAATGGCTCTAGAAAGGCCGCAGAAAATCATTGGACTAAAAAAGAAAATACATTGGACAGAAGACAGAACTAAATAAAAAGCAAGCTGTAAAGTTCAGGAAGAACTAAAAGAAGGTGAAGACTCCTCCAGAAAACAGTGGTTTTGTGCAGACAGGGGAATCATGGAGAAGATCTGCTTTGGCCAAAGATAAACGTAGGAAAGAAGGAAATAAAATGCAAAAAACTTTGCAAAATTGTTGCTCAACTTCTTGTAATGTGGGGACTTGACTTGCAAAATATCAAGTCAGTTGAAAAACATTTTTGTTTCTCCAAGAACTCTATAGAGGAACCACAGCAAAAAGCAATGAATAGAGCTTAACTCTAGAGTTTGGATACAAATCAGGATGTGGTGAGGTCTGTTTATCAGAGTCTCAGGTGTCTGATGTTCTCCTGTTACGTTAAGGATACACTTGAAGTAGCTACTATGCGAGGATTGTGCAATGACTTGTGTGAAGTGACCTTGGCAATCTCCATCTCGTTCCTGTTAGGCTTTTGCCAGAAACTCGCTTTATCCCATTTGGCACTTAGTGGAATTAGGTTGGGGTTGCATTTCCCACGTCAACTCAGCCTCCTTTGTTACAAGATGTGGGAAAGCTGGTTTTGAGAAGGGCATTACCTGGGCCATAGATTGATGCCTGCTCATTCTGAATGAACTTCTTGAAGGAGGTGTGAGGAAGTGCCGAGTAAGACTCCTGTCGGGAGAAAGTAGCGGTGATAATGATGATGAGGAGGCCAGGTATAAATTCTCTTTCTTATTTGAGCCTACTTACAAAGTGAAGAAGATAGATGACTTAAAAAGCTCTTCTGCGGTTCGCAATTTCTGTCCTTTTTGACCAAGATCATATTGGAATCAGGCACAATGACTAAAAATATATGTTGCTTTCAGAGATTTGTGGGTTTTGTTGTGCATTGTCTCTTTCTGATTGAACACCAAGGCTGTTTTTTTAGCCTAATTAGCAGCTCTGTTAACAGAGGAACATTTCTGGTTTGGGCAACAGGCTTCCTTCCTCTTCACTAGAAAATCTCATAAAGTTTCTGAAAGCAAGTTCAAAGAAAGGTGGATAAACATGTTGGCTGACATAAAAACTATCGAGAATAAAGGAATAAACACAAGTTAGCAAGAACTTTGAAATTTTTTGTGGCTTCACTTAAAAGATCATTGTTTCTATGGCAAACAAGAAAGACGGTTTTGCCCTGTGGTTCATGTAAGAATAGATTTACATTGGAAGTTGGACAGCTTCTGTTGCAAAATTTCTGTTTAGATGTTTATAATGCGGTGAGCTCTGTAGTGTCTCAGAACTTCGCCATGCTAATAAATTTATCCCCACAAATCCACTTTGGAAATAAGATTTAGTACTATTCCTGTTTTAAAGATATCACATACTATGTGATCTAGCTGAACTCACACAGAATATATGAAAGCGATCGAAGAGCAGACTCTGAAAGCCTGTCTATCAGTCATGAGTGCTTCAACACAAATCAATCATTCTAATCTTCCTTAGTGCCAAAATTTTACTTGAAATAGGTTGTAATAGCAAAAAGCACTCCTGAAAAATGACAGCGATTCCTCTTGAAAGCCATAGACTGGGCACTGAAACTTGAGAAAATGGGAAGTATGCCACTGTGTCCAATATACAATGATTTTCCTGCACTGAAGCTGATCCACATCAGATCTACATCTGCATGCTTGTCTGCATATGAGTAGAACACCATTTTACTAGTTTATAAGCCAACAGTTTATTTTTAGAAGCTGTCAGCCGTCAGTTAGAATATGACTAAATGCCATATTGTTAGTAAAAGTTCTTGTTTGGAGTCCACCTGTTTCTCAGTGGTTTCCTTTATGTTATTTTTTCAGAAAGAACAGAAAGACCCTAGCGCACGGCTTACGAGTCCTGTGCCTGACAAAATCCCAGAGCAAGAGAGACATTGTCTTCCTTCAGGGAGCAGCTGAAGTCTGCGCAGCTCAGTCTGTAATGGGCAGTTTGTGAAATATATACATGTATATATATATATACACACTTACATATAGTTGTATATATAACTATATCTCTCTGTATCTCTCTCTCTCTCTCAGGTACTCTCAGTCCCTCCTGTCTCCTGTATGAAACTAAAATTGAAACCTGATCTGTGAAGCGCCTGAACAATCTAGCAGGTTTATCTCTTCTCTGATGAAAATGTAATAGAAATCCTGGGTTAAGAATTGTTCTCTGTATTTTAATGACATTGTCTTGCCTTATTGTGTTGAATCAGAGGGTTACAAAAAATGTCAAGATGCTATTGCTTTTCTCATGCCTCAGTATTCAGGATGTTCCAACCATTTCTGAACCCTTTTTACCTGTCAAACAGCAGTTGATAAATCCCTAGTGGAATAGGGCCATGCTCTACACATGCAACTTTCTAAGCACTGTACAGAAAACTAGTCTTAAATTCTCATGAGGAAGAAAGAGCTTTGATTACTGAAGAATTAGAGACTAAGTATCTTTTCTGTAGATCTGACTGCACTATCTGGGGAAGCCAAATGTCAAACTGAGATGTAACCGTATGGAAGCTATATGCTAGAGGTTTTGTAATGTCTGTGATTTGAACCACGCACTATGTAATATCAGAAAAAGTGAATACTAGTTGTTCAAGGAATTAGCTAACTCAAAAAATTGTTATTAAGAAATGATCACTGAGAGATGCTCCAAGTGGGACTACAAAGGGTCAGGTGTTAGTTCTAGCATCATTGCAGACATACATCAAAGAGGTGGAAGTACGTATGGAAGTCACTGAAAATAAGCCAGGATCTCACAAGTGATCATTACTTCCAAGCTCAAACCAGTGTGCTCGTGCTGCTCCCTACAGCTACCGCCCAACCTGGTCTTTAACACGGTCACCCTCCTCCCCTTACCACATCCTCAGCCTCCATAAACAACCTCCTCTGGTGCTGTAGGAGGTTCATGATGCTTGGGTCTGTATAAATCATTGTGGAAAACAGATTATTCCCCTCCTGCTGCCTTTTCCATATCTGAAGACTGTTACCACTTAGTCCTTTGATGTTCTTATTTCTAGGCTGAATACTGTTGACACTTTCAATTTCTGCACATAGGCCATATTTTTAGATATTTTTGTTTGCCAGTCTATTTTTTTTTCCTCTGGACTCTCCTCACTTGCTCCATAGTTTTTTGAAAAGGAAAGGAAGGAGAAGGAAGAAGGAAATTCCCTAAATTTCCCCAACATTGACAAGATATTGGAGGTAGAGTTTTACCAAGGCTGAGTAAAATTACTTTAAGAGTCTTACTGGCTTCCTGTTCCGAGACCTGCTGTCTGCCTCTTTCATACGAACATGATCCTGTTGATTCATGTCTGTTTCCGATCTTTTGTAAGGCCCAGACCCTTTTCTTCTAAACTGTTCCCTAGACCACTGTACTCCACCTTGAACTGGTACAGTTGATCGGCCTTGACAAAGTAAGTCTTATATTTGGGCTAAGTTTGATGTGTTTGATTTTCTTTTCTCAGGACATATTACTCTGATCTACCAAGGTCATTTTGCTTGCTAATACTATCCTTAAATGCACCACTGGCAGTCCCTTCTGACTGTATAGAAGGCCAGTTAGCTCGGGAGCTCATGAGGTCTTGATGGCTATGTTCCTTGGGGTCGGTTTTTCTGACCTATGTAAAGAAATTAAATACATGCAGAACTTCTGTCTAGCATCAACACAAACTGCATAGGATCTGTCCTTATTACTAAACTCCAGCGCACAGTACCCACATTCAAACTGTGTGTGTATTGGATCTGACTGTGTATCAGCTACTAACAAGGATCTGGTGATCATCTGAGATGGTAATCTTTATCCCATGCAGAACTGTACCAGGATGATTCAGTTGTCAGGGTAAAAAGTTCCACTGCCTGGGAACATTCTCTGATTTTCTGCTTAATCTACTAAATGAGTTTGCCACAGTGCTGGCAGTTAGAAAAATGTAGCCAAAGGTGTTACCCAGGCATCTGAAACCTGATGGGAGGGTCCATGCTGTGTGCAGGTCTGTGAGCGCTGACACTGCTGTTTGAAGAGAGTCATCAAGATAAGGAGAGTTCTACTTTGGCATTATAAAGGGGATGTCTACCTACCTGACTGCTGAAGTGGTAAATTACCTTTTTTGGCTTAATCTGAACCAAAATCTTTCCCAAGTAAATGATTTAAAAATAGGCAAAAATCTAACAGAAAGTTGCAAGCAGGATTGCTCCAGCTGAATGCCTCACTGATCCCAATTACAGCACACAGGCGGGGTATTGGCATGCACAGAAAGTGTTTCAGTCTTGCAGAAGAGTCTGTACCAAGAAAGAGAGAAACTCCCAGGGTCAATGAGAGAGAATGGTTTATGCTTTGGTGTATCGGGTTGGATATGTTGTTTCTACTAGGTGTACCCCTTCTTTCTGAAAGATTACATGACAGCTTGTCAGTTGAAGAACAGCATAATGTTTCTTCTTTCCCTTGTGATCAACCATTCACTAATGCATTAAATGCAGTACAAGATTGGGCATGAATCTCCAACACTGTGTTTGGCACTGACAGGTCAGTTCCGTAATCTCCAGTGCTTTCGTTTGTTGGTTTGTTAGCAACAGAGGCCTGCTCTGTTTATCCAGGCTCTTGTACTGGAGCCTATCCTGGAACATTTCAGGTTATGCAAGTACTTATAGACTGAAGAAGGCAGTACTTGATAGACATGTATTTGTAGGCTGTGCAAAAAGCTTTAACATCCACCTGCCCCCATGGTGCCCAGGGCGAAAATCTAGATTCAGAAAACACCATTCCGCCACCATAAAACATTGAAAGTGCATCAAGATTATGGCATTTGGGAAGCACCAAGAACCATATGAAGTCTGGGAAAGCTCCAAGTTTTTCCCTCAGCCTTATCTGGATCCTTTCACTAGCATGCAATAGAGTGTATGTTACGGGTGATTTGACTAGGCTGAGCACGACGCACAGCCAAGCAACAAGTCGTGTTACCCACCGAACATGCAGGAGTCAATAAGTGGCTTCACGGTTGTTGGTGCTTTGTTTATCTCATGGAAAGCAGGATCCTGGAATGATCTGCCTCTGAAAAAATCTTAGAGGTGACAGTGGATAGTCTCCCATGCTCTCAGCCGAAACCACATACAAGCTTTCTGAAGCTGGCAGGGAGTGCTGACAATTTCCACCTTTCCTGCACATTGACAGGTGTTTGTGAACACCTCACCTGCATTCTCTATAGCAGGGCTGTTCAGTGATTTCTGCTTAGATGATATTCTATTCCTCTTCCAAACACTCTTTCCAGAGACCTAGATGTTGAAGAGCTCTGATGCTGAGCAACCATCTACATGCAGAAAAGCTAGCCAGGTCTTCAGGGTACGGAATACCTGGCTGCAAGCTACAGCTTATCTCTCCTCTTGCTACGGATTCAACTCAAAGTGTTTTGTTCTTTTAACTAATGTTTTTACCACTGTGATACAGTCATTCTTTCTGATTCTTGCTCGATTCAGATTTCTTTTCTAGACAGAAAAGGGAGCAAGTTCTACAGGCAGGTGGAAGGATCCCAAGGCTGCCATAGTTCTGCCATAGCAGGGGGGAAAATTAGGTCTTCATGGAAATATCAGGGCAGATCCACCCAGGCAGTGGGAGAATGTGGATCTACATCTCTACACCCTGTGTAAGATATCTAACTACTGCCTATTGCCCAGAATGGGACTGTCATCCAATTTCTTCTCTGTTATATGAGAAAGTTTCCTTGGTTATGTAATTATGGGCTGGAGGTCAGGACATTGAAGCTTACACAGTGGGGAAAGCCAACAACACAGTGTAATACAGCATAGGGATCCATACACAACTTATGGGATGGGCAGAAGGACAATCCTGTCTTCAGGGTGTTTCCAAGTCTGCTAGGATGTCCACACTTTGCTCCACATGGCCTACTTTTCAAAGACCTAGTAGCTTGCTTGGAATTTGTTTAGGATACTCTGCATCCTGGTCTGCTCTGGGTGGCCAAATCATCCACTTCTAAGCATTTCTTCTTGGTTTGCTTTGGTGATGGATTGTTTCAGAGTCAATGGATGTTACTGTGAGATAACTATTTTTACCCACACGTTGTACAGAGGGTTCTAACAATCATATGAAATGTAGCCAGTGCTCTGTGTTCATACTTCTCACACACATACATACAGATTGAAAGCATGCATATTCTGGAGGGAAGAAACCCTAACTGGAGTCAAGAGTTGAACATGCATTGCATCTAAACACTGGAGTAAATCTGTGGATTTTGCTTATTACCAGTTAATAAACTGGTTTTTGTGTGAGTCTGTTTTCAAGGCCCACAAAGAAAGGTGTTCACTATGTAGTGGAGTGAGTCACGAATTTTCTAATGGGCTTGTTTTCTGTTGAAACACTGTGGAGAACATCTACACATCGACTCATGCCAACTAACAGAAGGGCCAGTTTTCCTCTCTGATATTCTGTTACTCGGTTACCCATGATCACCCTGAAAAATTTGGCTGTTTAGGAAGTCAAAAAGTGTGGGAGCAGGCCAGTAAATTTGTTCTGTACTCTCTCAGAATCTTCCTGCCACTATTTTTGGTTGTAGATTCTACTTTTTTTTGTTTCTACCTGGAGTCATTTTCCCAGCTGTGTTTTGGTTTCTTTCCCAGGAGAAAACTATGGGGTTTTGCCCACCTCTGCTGTTTACCTACAAAGTAATCAAGAGACAGGAATATGCTGGACCAGACTAACATAATGAAAAATATTAGTCAGGCTCTAAAGGAAATAAGCAAATATTAAAACAAAATTTATAGTTGGCCCTTTTTTTTTTTCCTTTCCATGCTGTTGCTCCTGCATGAATACCTTTGCAGAAGCTGATCTGGAATCTACTATAAAATTAAATGTTTTGATTCTCCTTGAAACAGGATTACTCCAGAAGGCTATATATAAATCAAGAAGTATGCCATCAACACAACATAATACAGATTTTCCACATCTGTTTCTTCATTCCAGTAAACAAGTGGATGTTCACTTCACTGAAATTAAAGCAGATGGTGAGAAAGGTTGTCATTACTTCTTAGTGCTTCTCATGTTCTGCTACTCTTCAGGGTCCGGTTTGTGCCCAGGTTTTTTTGTGCCCTCTGGAAGAAAGGCATATCCAGAACATTTCATGTGTCAGGTGCAACCATTTCTCCCATGGTTTGTCAGAAGGGAGAGAAAATTGTATGAATTACTTCTGTCAGTTCTTTCTTTTTTCCTTGCTTCTTCCACTGCTCACAGCTGTCTGCTCATTAGCCCTCTCACCTGGTGCTTCATTAGAGAGGGTGTGAATTCTTCATTTCGTAAAAAAGAATAAAATGTTCACAGTAAGAAAGCTCTCTTCTAACCTGGACCACACTGAACTTTATGTAAGATTCCTAAGCTGTGCATTAAATTCACTGTGTTTCTAAATCTATGTTAGCAGCTGCTGTAATGCAGAACCAGCCACGTGGTCATATAAACTCATTGGCAAGTTCGTTTGTTTCCCAGGCGAAGTTTCATTTATTTATTGTTATTTTCAGAGTGAACTGAAAAAGCATCCAAACAGACAGAAGTTTCAGTACATTCTTGGAGCGAATTGTAAATGATACCTGAGGCATGAAAAGTTTACTTTAATCTGGAACATTGATTTTGATAGACTAATTGGATGCTGCTTGTTTTTCTATTATAACCCCCAGAGTTCCTTCAATACACAATTACGAGGGGAGAAATCTCAACATCATAGGTGTACTGTAGATAACACAGCAAGTAAAATGCAAATGTTCAGGAACATTTATGGGTTGTCCTTTGTAACCTATAAATAACTGAGCATAAAAATTTGTAGAACAGGTACCAAGAACTAAGTAAATTTAGGTTAAACTGCAGTGATATTTTTTGCATCTGTACTTTAGTTAGATATTTCCTACATGAAGAAAAACAAAAACTTACTCTTTTAACTTCAGGTCTTATCATGTGTATGCAGATAGTGTGACTGTGGACTTTATTTGCAAACTTCTGCTGATGCTTGTAAACTACCCCAAAACACAGAATTACTTGCAAATGGAAGATATTAAATCACTGACTCAGCACAAAGTAATTCTTTGTTTGTTTGTTTGTTTGTTTGTTTTCTCCAGCTGGTAACACCTAAAACTGTTATGATAAAGTTTGTAGGGGGGCAAATTTTCAACTCTTATTTGCAGGTATGTGTGAGAGCACTGCAGGCAGGTATATAGACAGAGATTGTCCATCTGAGTTTTGGAAGAAATTTCTGTCCTGCATTTCTCCAGAAAGAGGGAGTAAGGAGGTTTTCCCTGTTCAGACGTGTAGAAAGATGAGGCTGTACCTGGAGGTAGTGGGACGGATATGTTTGTGTTTATAATGGTGCTGCTGAGATACCTTGCAACTTGGGTTGGTTTCCTTTGCTTAGCATGTTTAGAACACTTGTCAGATATGTTCTTAATTTCTATATTTTCCTCAGGTCCAAAAGGCAAGGATTATTGAATCTGGGATTTGTTTCCACTTGTTTCCCCTCTGTGTATCATATAGAATGCGGACAGTACCACAGGTTTATCGGGGCTGGACAGGGATGCCCCGTTGGAGAGAGGCTGGGCTGAGCCCAGGACACCTGGAATGCATCCTGCCAGAGCCTCATTTCCTGTGAAAAACTGGTGCATCCCTCAACCTCCATTTTCCTTCCTCCTTCCATACGGAAAAAAAGAAATGAATTTAATTTAGCCCCTGAAAGAGTCAGTTAAGGAGAAATTATTTGACATTTTTTAAAACTGTTGTTACTTTGCAGGCAATTTTGTAGTGGAAACCTTTTTTTCAGCCCTGTGCTAATAAACTCACAAAAATTTTGGAACGAGACAAACACGTATGTGTCTAGACTTCCAGTGCGTTTTCCCCTTGATATCTACCTTCCTTCTAGAGAGACGCTGTTCATACAGGATATGCATGTGCGTGCACATGCAGAGTTGCAGCACACTTGTATTCCCACTCCTGTATGTTCTGACTGTAAGTCCTTCCATCTGTATTCAGAGCAGAAGTGTGCAGCCCTACAACCTCAGATGGATTTGTCTGGACTGGGCGGAAAAAAGCGTTAAGCATTCTCTCTGTCAAAAATGTCAGTTGGAGAGAAAGGCCATGGATGGGCCAGCTGGACAATATGTTTTTAGATAAACCTATTGCTGCTGTATGCTTAGGGACAGTAATTAATCCTGCCTCTGGACTTCAACTTCTTGCCTTTTGGAAGAACTGGGAAAAATTATACCTTTTTCAGCAGATTGGAGTAGGTTACAGATTTGTCAGCTTATATTATTCCACTCTTTACTTCTCCAAAACAGGTTGAGGGCCCTAAAGAAAATAGAAATGTGTATCAGGAGAATTAGATTCAAGTTGCCATAAATTGTCTCATGCTAGGTATCTGGTTCCAGTCTGGCTCTGCGGTGAACTTGGCATGGGTAAAGGCATTCCTTTGAAAGGCTGGGAAATGGGAGTGGATAACCTTATTCTGTCTTCTCATCAGGGGAGGTGGTAGATGGGTCAGTGTATTTGGGTTAATAGCCTCTGAAAGATGCTGCAGAGAAGCCTGCAAAGAAAAAAATCATTACCAGTATGTTTTGTTCACATTTATTATTCTTTAAACTTCACAGAAGAGAGAGAAACCTGTTTTTCCATTTATATCTGTGAAAAACAGTGGCTTACTAACCTTTTTATGTTAATGTTGTCTAATGCTTTAATAATTCTAAGCTTTTGATCTCTGGAAGAGCTAAAATATTTTGGCTGCTTTCCCTTATTCTGCAGAGTCCCTTTTATTTACCTTGGTCATCTGCTTCACTGGCATTTGGCATGGCCAACCTCAAGTGCTGGTAGCCCAGGTCAGCACATGCAGGTGTGAGTGCAAGCAGCTGGTCTAATGCAGTGAGCTGACTGTTCAGGCACAGGCACAGTTCCACACTGTATTTTGAGACTATCATACCACTGTGTTATTGCTGCAGGATATGTTTTCTATTTTATTGCTATTTCTAGAATGAGGAGCAGAGTTGAGTGTACACACTAACTTAGTATGTCAACTTGCTGCAGGGGTTTGATCAAAGGACACCACTAACCTGTTATTAATCTGTTAGTAACTGGTTAAAATTACTAACCTGTTGTGACACTACTTCATGGCTAATTGTTTATCTCCTAGTTGATAATTTTGAACAAACTAGTGAGTAAAAATCTGTCCCATGCCTTCTAATGTAATGATCTATCCTTACTACCCTCCTAATCTGCAGCTCTGATGAATGTGCTGAACTTCATTTTGCAAGGCAGATGATCCCATTTGTTTAAAGTGCTTTTAAGCTAAGAGAGGAGCTTACCTCTTGTTAAAATGTATTAAATTCATTAATAATAAGTTTTGCAAGACAATTGCAATTTTCTGAGATTGTCTAAGTACTGAACACATTAAACTGAAAATGCCTACTGGTGCTTCCCACAGACAGTGCCGTACCATACACCACACATTCCCCTGTCCGTTCCTTCCTGAACACCATTCGCCTCAAACAGGCTGTCCAGCTGCACGTCCCAGCTGTGGCCAAACGAAAGGAGAGACTTACAGATAAGAACAGCTGAATGATATAAACTTTTCCCCCAGTCAAAGCCTCTCAAGTGAGATAATTCAGGAATATTATTTACATTACTAATGTACCTGAACAAAAATCTCTACTTTGAACGTCTGAAATTGGGACTTAAAACCTGTGTTCAGATTCAGATTTGACTGGCTCATTTTTAGCCATGAGCCATGAAGTTAACTTCTTACTTTCCCTCTGATGCTTGTGTCCATAGCTGTTCCTGCAAGTTAGACCTATTTGATGGGAAGAGATTTCTAATCTATGTGCTGTTACTCATCAGCAAAAATGACTACAGGGTATTTTCTCTGCAAGCTTCAAGTGCTGATTTCCACAAGTCTATGGGTCATTTTTAGAACAGGGTAAAATTATCGTGATATCTATGCACCAGGTATTTTAATACTTGGAAGCAGTGGGTTTCCATCAAGGGAGAAGAAATGTTAAGTTTGTTGGCTGGAGTCTACACAAAAGATATGCAAAATAATGGGATAGTTTCTTCCCACCATTGAATTCAAAGACACTTATAGTTATCACTTTGGGTCAACAACAAAGATATGAATCATCTTTTTCGGCTTCAAAACTATATAAAATCTAAGTATTCTTAACAACAATTATCAGGTTCATGATTGGCCATGTCTTTTGGAGTACCAACCTGCATCTCAACTTCAGCAATATAAAGTTAGGACTAAATATTATAAGAAGTTTACATTTGGGCATTTCCAATTAAAAAAAAAAAAAAAAGCCAACTAATGAAATATGTGGAATGGCTGTATTATGCATTACTCCCTAAAGATAAATATTGCTCAAGTTCTTTGCCAGCTCCTTTGGCAAGTTAAGTTATTCCAAACAATAATAAATGCATACTGGTAGCTTTCCACTTTAATTCTGTTAAATGATCACTTCTTAAATATATTTTCCCAATGCTTTCTTTCCAAGAATGCTTAAAATATCTTTAACTCTATGGGAAATAGTGAATTGAGAGCAGGCTGACAGGATCTACTTCTCTGACAGGTATATGACTGTGCACTTTAGTTAATGGGGTCACATGCTGTGTTTTTGAAGGGATCAGTTCATTCAGAAAGCAAGAACCTTGGGGTTTACAACCCTCAGATAACAACTTTCTGTGCTACGCCTGTAACTTGCTACAGAAGCAGGACAGAGCTGACCTGAAAAGCAGTTAATTTGATTTCTATATTCATTATAAGGAAATGCCTCCATACCATTCTAAGAACAGAGACACAGTCAACTTCATTAGTGACAGTGATTTCTAGATTATATAGACACAAGTAAGGGAGGTAAATGTGTAAGTGCGGAAAAGTTAGTGAGGGCAATTGCACGCAGTGTCTGAATGAAAAAATGCAGACTATTAAGGGGGAGCGTATACTGTTAAGCTATAAAATGACCTGGATGATATATGTACATGTTTATAGTCTGGCATCTGGTATGTGTTATACAGCTAGCTTTGTTTGAAGAAACTCTAACAGTCCTGCATTAAGCGAAGTCCCTCCCATTAATAAGTTCTGTAGTTCATAAAAAGGCAGCCCACATGTTGCCAGTTCAAGTGCTCTGAGAAACGTCCTTCAAAACATCAACAGTTCAGATTGTTGCCCTTATGCTTAGTGCCGCCTGTGAAGGGAAAATCTTTCCCCATTTTTCTGGGCATGCCTGCTGCATGTTGTTAACTACCAGCATTGTGGTCAAGTTGTCAGCGATGTCATCCCAGAATTTGTACCCTTATCTGCCTACTATGAGTTTTCTCTTTGATCATTATGTACATGTAAGAACAGCCATTAAAAGTAATATTAACTTTAATTTGAGGCTCCACCTTGTCTGTAAATGTAATCTGTTCTGCACAGTTCCATTTGATTTAAAACAGTACTACATCAAAACTGATATTCCACCCCCTCCACTCCTCTCCCACAATGCTGCTTTTATGAACTCAGAATGAAATCCTGAGGCTGGAAGAGGATGTATTCTTTTTTTGCACTTTACTACTGACAAGAACTTGCTATTGCTCTTCTGGGTCAGCATCCAGATTCAAAATTAAGCCACCTCTGCTACCCCTGAGTGTGATCATCTATAGCAAGAATTGCCTTGTGCGCTAACGAATATATTCCTTCAAGTCCTGCTTTCAAACTGACATATACTCTCTTTCATGCAGGAAAAGCAAGTTCTGTAACAGGATTTTCAGCAGCAAATTAGGCTTTAAGGGGAGTTATTAATATTTATACTAGTTCATGTTTTCTTGAGAACTTTAGCTGTTTGGGGAAGAAAGGGTCAAGAGGTTATATTTTTCTGAATTCTCTCTCTCTAAATATTAGAAGCAGTGTATAATTTATGATTCATCTGAATGCAGACCTAGACCTTTCCTTTAACCATCCTCTCTTGGGGGATATTTGGGACAGCCCAAAATAGTTATTTTTATCAACTTCTCCACTGTTTAAGATTCTGTTTTTAAAAGTGCTGGAGATACAGGCTTTCAATGCACTGACCCCAAACCTGAAACTGTAAGCAGTACACCTTCCAAGACTGATATGCACACATCATAACATGATTGAAGAGGAGCACCTGAGGACTTACAGTCTTGACTTTTCTGGTCTCTCCTTAAAAATCATTTATTAATATAAGGCAGCTAAAGGAAGACTCCATGTTCTATAATAGACGTTTGGTTACTCGGTTGAGATAAAACACATCTCCCAAGTTTAGGACAATCCACTAGGCAAAATTAATGTGTGCAGTCTAGAAATGGTCTTTAGTACCCTAACATATGTTCCTCCTCCACACTGCATAGTCATGACCTAGAAACTTCTCCTAAGCATGTTGAGAAGGAGAGAAATTATAGAGCTAACTTTTCTGGGATCCGGAATAAGTCTGTAATCCTTAGACTGGTTTTTAAAAGAGTACCCAAAGAAGATGCAGTCACATCCTTCCTTATTTGCCTGAAACTGAAAGATACCTCTTCTCAAAGACTTTTCCAAAATAAACTTTCCATTTTCCTTAATCTATTGAAAAAACAGTCATTCATACTCTGTTCTGTCAGTCATTTGTATACCAGTTTTCATGCTCTGTTTTACAAAACAATTTATATAACTGAACTAAATAACACCTTTAGGCTTGAATACACAATCTGGAAGCAGGTCAGAACTAGAAATTTTGTTCCAATATCTCCTCACAAATGGTAAACTTACCGTGTCCTCATATGCCACTGAGAAAGCTTCTTGCTCCGTTGGCTTGCCTGCTGCGTCACTGGGGCACTGAAGGTTTTGCTGCTCTTTCCCTTCTTCTAAGGGGCTTCCCAAAGCTTCTAAAGTTCATCCGTCTTTGATTAGTAACCAGGGTAGTGTCTCCAGCCAGGTAAGTCTCCTGTAAGTCCTTCTCCTCCTCCATGACGAGCAACTGCTTAAAATAACTCCACTTTTTAAAACAGCATTTTTTTATTCTCCTGATGATTTTATTCAAGCAGAAGAGCAAAAACCAACAAAAAGCCCATGCATTTTTGTCTTCGCTTAACATTGTGATTTACTTCCAAGTCTGGGATAAATTTCCCTTCTCTTGGACTACTACCTCTGATACAGAGCAAATGGGCAACCCCCACACAACTCTTCTGGTGCCTCTCTGCCAGAAAGGCATTAGCTTCAGCTTGCCTGTTCTTCCATGTTTCTCAGCTAATATTTTTTAATAGTACAGCATGCCCTTTAGTTGTGGCTTTGGGCTTGGAAGAAATGAAATCTTACATGCTTCTGACAGCCAGATGAGGGTATGTCCCTTTATAACAGGACTCCCTTGCACACATAGGTCCAATAAAGCCAATGTGTAAAATATGCTGGGGTATGAATGCACAGCATAACTTCTATTTCACTGTTATTGCTTATATGCTTATGGTCTTATCCCTTAGCAACTGCAAGGTTACTCACTGCTCTTTCCTGGTCCTACTTGGGGCATTTGTACAATTTACATGTGAAACCAGCTTCTCTGCTGATGTTAGACCATACTGTCCCACTGGCTTCCATGATCCCTTCCAAGTAACACTTTCTGATGATCTGATCCAAACCTTTCTTAGGAGAGAGGTTATCATCAGACATTCAGGTCTTGTATTTTTTTCCCACTAGTTGTTTCCTTAGTCATATCACTGATGTCCATCTTTGGAAAAGTTTTCTATGTATTTTGAACAGTTAACACCTTTAACAACCTTTTCTCTCTCCTGACTGTGCCAGTGCTGTCTCCTAACATCACCTTACTGGCTTCAAGACAGTTTAGGTTTTCTGTGGTGGTGTGTGAATTGTTCCTGCCTCTGACGTGCCTTGGCCCCAGGATACACTGCACACACCCTTTGTGTGGCTGGAGAGATCTTCACTGCAAGAGAGTCTTATGGCAGCCTTCCATATGGCTTGCACTAACATATCCTTCTTGTAAGAGGTGGGATTTTAGGGCTGCTTATATTATTCTCATTCTCCTGCCTTGTGTGAGATGGCTGGGCTGGTGAAAAGGCTGTCTTTCTCTTTGTCTCACTACTGATGCTGGCTGCAAAGGCAATGCTTAGCTGGTGTCATTACAGAGTTCGGTAAGGGAGCTGCAATTGCCCTGCGTCACCTGCTAATGCCGCCCAAAACTCAGAGCTCAGCTCACCAAACAGAGCAAAACTAGCCACAAGAGACTTCCAAGTGAAGTGAGTAGAAGGGATCGTTTAATTTGCTTAGGACGGTAATGAAGCATGAAACGGATGTTGAAGGCTAAAAGGATGGTTCTGTTTACCAGTCATCAAATATCACTAAGTGCATTCTTATATAAGGTCCCATTTTACAACAGCTAAACAGACAATTTAAAAAATATTGTGCACTTAGTCAATACTAATGACATCCTCCTTAATCTAGTTACAACTGTCTGTCTCTCTGCTTTCAGGGATAAAAATTTTCTCCTGAGGCATTAATGACTGAACAAAAGCAGCCTCTGGATCTTATCACATTCTTCAGAAATACTGACTTATTTGTCTGGTGCCAAAGGCAAGAGAGTGGATTGAAATGGCCTTTGTCTGGTCCCAGAAACTGGGTGCAAAACACTGCTGTTAAAAACTCATGCCAAAATAAACAAAGATATGTACTGCACCGCACAATAGATGCATGAAAACATTAGGATTTAAGCGATCATAAGCAGTTTTAAACTGAAAAGTATGTCAATTTCTACAAGTAGATTGTAAGGAAATTAATTTTGAAAAATCACCTTCCTTTATTTCAAAGATTTCCAAATCAATTGATGCTGTCACCTATTAATAATGAATTTGGTAGGCGTGTACCAATCTGACTGGTATTTCTTTAAAGCCAAGCAAAACAACCAATACATTTTGATACTGTAGTCTCTGGCAAACCAAAAACTCTGAAAAAACAGGGTTAAATCTTCCTTTTCTTCTTCTTCCTCACCTCTCCCAGAAAGCTTTGTGCCTCTAAACTGGCATTTCAGCAAAATTTGTGCCATAGCCCTAAACTGTGATTTTATAGCATCTGTAGCACCTCTGAGCATGTCCAGATCTGTCCTGCATCATGACAGAGCTGAGGTGGCTGGCACCATCATCATACCCATAATCCCAGTCATAATCCCAGCCACATCCCAAACTTGGCCTCCTTCCCACAGAGCTCCATAGGGGCCCAAACCTGGGCAGCTTTCCCAGGCTGCACCTGAGACACATCAATAGAATCAGGCTCCCTAGGAAAAGTATTAAGGGCAGTTGTCTTTCTTTTTTAATGGTACTTGCAAAAGAAGAACTGGTGTCCCCTTCTTTTTTACTCCTCATTAAGATAATATTCTAGTGATTGAAGGATACAAGTAAGAGGGAGTGCAGGGCCCTAAATTCAACATCTACTCAGGGTGAAGGTGTTGAAATTCACTTCTCCAAGTATGATAGGACAATTGGTTTGAAACTCTTTGTAGAAAGCAAATGTAAGCCCCAGGACTTCAAACGGTCTCAGGGTATCAGCTACAGTTCTGAGAAAGCATAAATTAAAACATTTTTGCACTAATCACCTATTTGTAGGGACCACTTCATGTCTTAAGGAGCCAGATGAGATGCCTTAATATAGCTATTTCTGTAGCTAACTGCTTTCCTTATTCGTAGACTGAATTCCAACAAATTACATCAAAGAAAAATCACATTTGAGTGTGTAGGATTGTAGCTGATACAGCTAGCTGTATTGTTCTCCCTCTGCTTTTACTGAATTCTTATGCTGCCATCGTGAAGCAGCCATAGTTGTATGGGAAAATGCTTCATCAGTGCTCTGCTATTTTGGAAACTGAAAACTTCAAGTCAAAAACATTTCCACTGAAACCCAAGCATTTCTGTTTGGGAAGGCTGCCAAGCTGCCTGTTGCCCAAGTAATCTGCTTGTCCCATGCCACAGTACATGTGTATCTCTTGGGAGAAGGGGGGACTAGGTTTACAAGTTAGCGCAAGAAGGCCATAGAAAAGGCAATAATTGCATCTTCATGCATCTTCCTCTGTTGTCTGACCGAACTTCAGAGAGAGGCAGAGTCGTTTATCCTGAAACTTTGGAAACATACTGTATCAGCCTCCATCCTCTGAATTCCAGCTGCTGCTGCTCAACGCTTGCTGCACAGCCCAACAAAAATCACAAAAGACTTGATAAAGTGCATGAAGTTCATGGCTATTTAGGCTGTTTATAAAAGATACACCTTTAGTTTACAAAAGTTATTGTTTGAACTTACAGATTTATCAACAAGTGAAGAGCTAAAGAAAAGTCAGAAAAGATCTTCTAGTATAACAACACTGCTAAAATTTGGACCTAGATTTCCCCAACAGCTTGACCCTTTTAATCTTGAAATACAATTGAGGATTTGTGATTTATTTTGACAGACCTAGAATCTGGCCTTCAGATACATAGTACTTGTCTTACTTGTTCCAGAGAGACCATATATCATTTTGATCAACACTCAAAGTTGAAGTTCCCTGCAGAGCCAAGAAAATGACATCTACTGAGCTATAGCCCATCAAATGTTTATGAATCATATCACATTAAATAAAAATAGAAAAAGCAACTCTGAGAGAAAATAATGTTTAGATTAATTTCCCTCTGTTTTGTTCCCATTTGAAGTGGGTTTTTCTGAAGATCTGCTTAAATATGATCCACAGTTTTTCCACACAAAACCAGCCCATTTCAAAATAGTTTTAAGACATTACACTGTGCAGCACATGGGATGTGCAAGGCAAAACTGATGACTAACTCTGTAGGCATTATTTATTAACTTTAATTCATACTATCTCATATCCTCCTGTCAGCTCACTCCTCCTCCTCCTTTTTTATTATAGATGAATGAAAACTGATGCTTTTGCATTCTTTTAGAATCATTAAAATATGTTAATTATTTACGGTAAGACATCACAACAAATAATGAGACACATCCCTCAAGTTTTCATCTTCCTGTTGCAGCAGTTTCTTGGCTTAGGCATTGATTAAAGCAAAGACGTTAAATGATTCCAAACGAAAACCCCACACTTTTCTTCAGAATATTACAGGGCCAAATTTAAGGAAATCAGAGATTGTCAAAACTGATACTGGGCCAGTTCTCTGAAACAGTAATATGCTTGTGTATTCTAATGTTACATGTCCATACGTGCTTTCAAAAGCTATTTTGTTACAAGAAAAAGTACAGGAAATGCAAAGGGACTGATTGTTGATATAGGCTCAGAATGCAACACTCCATATGAAGCCTGAATGAAAATAACTATTGTGAATATCTTCAGCTACAGTAACTAAAAGTCTTAGATTCAAGTATATGTTGCAGTCCTGAACCTTCAGGAATTTTTTCTCTAAAGCTAAATCCAAAACCTAGAGTCCACAACCCAAAAAAACAGGCTATGCAGCCCTGTTGCTGCTGAGAGTATCTTTTTGCTCCAGGCCAGGTCAGGAGCTTGGATTACCTTCGGTCATGAGCTGGGAATCTTCTCCAGGACAACACTTTTGCTCTAAAACACAAAAAGAGCTCATTTAAAGAAATAGTCATAGTGTCTTTACCATTGTATAACAGAGGAAAACCTTAAAAACTTGATTTTGCAGTGGGGAAGATCCAGCTTCAGCTCTGATATTGGTCTATGGGAACTGAAACCCATCTCCTGCATACCCAGGAGGGGTGCTGGATGCTCCTTGGGGAGGACTATTTGTTACCTCTCACTCCCCTTGAGGATGTGCTTTAGTGAGCAAAGCATCGATGGTTCAAAGTGTCAGAGAAGGTGAAGGAAGTGAGGCTGACTGTGACCCTGCAGCTCCCTGACTTAGTTGGTCAGGATGAGAAGACTGGGATTGCAGACTGTCCTAGAAGGACTGCAGCAGTATTTTAGTACTTCCATGTGTATCTGTACTTTCATTAACATTAAAGCTCAGTCAAGTGGCTATGGTTTCACTTACAAGGAGAATCAGCATCACTTGCTGTGAGGGCAACTGGGGTCTGTATGTAACCTGAATAAAGTGGAGCTTTTCAAGGAAACCTCCATGATTACCCAGGCTGGATACAAGTATCTCTGTGCAGATGCAGACTATGCATCTGTCATGGGTTTCCCATACAAAAGCAGTCTGGATGTATAAGAACTGCAAGATTAATCCTGTAAGAGTTAGGCTTTCTGCAGATCCCAACTACTAATTACCAGTTTTCTAAGTTTTTATAGATCAATCTACCTCTTTTTGTGATCACCAAAGTAGGCTGAAAAACTGCTTCTTCTGTTGTTTCTGATACTTATGGTTAGCCTAGAGGATTGCTTTTATCTCTTTAGAGTGGATGAACTAGAAGAAATGGAATTATTTGGATCCGAAAGTTATGAATCACCTCTTTGATGCAGAATGACTGCTTCTTGTCCGTGTTGGACCCTGTCATGGCTTTTTGGCATTTGCATAATGCAAGTAATATTAGCATCACATGACAAAGATGGATTAGGATGTATCATATCCCCTTCCAATTACATGGCAAGTGGTGAGAGATGTGATTCATGTCTACAAGGTACTAGATGCAGCAAAGAAATTAAAAACAGACCTTCTGTATCTCTAACAGGGAAAACAAGGATTGACTCTACAGCTTTAAAAACAAAATGATGTACAGATGTATCAAAAACAGTCTAAGAGAATTTAAAAAAAATATTCTGTAAATCTATGATTTGAAAAGGATAGCAATTAAGGCTAGGAGGGGTTACTATGGGATAAAGGATTTTCATGTTGTTGCTTTTAATCCCTGGAAAGAACTCCTATCCCAACCACCTACTTTGTGTGTGTCGTCAAGTACATCTGCAGATGCAGAGCTAAAGACATAGCCTTATTAGTCTGATAATGATAAAACCTTAAAACAGAGAAGTGGGCATCTGATTTTGAAAGAAACATCTGAACACTTCCAAACCACTACATTTCAGGAAGAAGTTGTCCTCTCCATGGTGTCCTGAGGAGCAAAGTTCCCAAGGTGTGAAGCACCCTGACTGGAGGAGAGGACATGCCCCTGCACAGTGCTGTGCAGACGGTGGCCCCTGTCACAGCCCACATCTGTCACTGAGCAGCATACACCAGTCTTTCCCCAGCCTGAGTTACATTTGTTCAGCTGCAAAGAGACAAGGTAAACCTCAGCTTTGCCTAAGAGCTTTCCAAAACTGAAGTCCAGTCTTTTACGTGAGTCTGAACCAAATCTATTTTGAGTTTTGAGGAGTGCAAATATCAGAGTGAATAATTTCCGAAATGAGGAAAATGTCATTTTGCTACTGTACATTTCATGGTTGCAGCAAGAGCTGGGCATAGATATGGTTGAAAACTCTGATGGAAGCACTCATGACAATTTTTCCAGGCCAGTAAAATACAGGAAATATATAAAATCTTTGGGAGATTAGCACATAGTTTTATCTATTTGCAGAATTCGGAAAATTTGGGAAAGACTTCGTTGAGCTTGTTGGGGAAAACTAAATGTTTAAACCTCTGGAAATCCCACTGTAGGTTCTCATAAGATGAACTGCCAGTGCTCTCTGTCGGGAGAGAGTTATTACACATCTAGGAAGATCATGTGATAGGTTCCAACTTCCTTGATAATAAAAAAAAAAATTTTCACTTCGTTAAATGATCAGGAAACAAAAAGTCTTAGGCTACAAGACTTCTTCGCATTGCGTTTCTTACAGCAAACTTTGAGTAAATTTAACTATTAAATTTTTTAAGAAACAGTTTGGGGAAGTCACAGGTATTCTTTACAAAGACCTTTCATAAACAGGGTACCCTTGGGAAAATGTATTGCCCAGAAACTGGAGCAAACACGTGTACCATTATATCACAAAATTAATGCTTAGCTGAAAAAACTCAACTATAAAAAAAAAGAATATTTGTGAATAACGCTGTTATCAGCATCTACAGATATGTTTCTTCAAATTTCTGGGAGTTTAGCAGGTTAGTGGGCTATTTAATCCGTTTGCTTGTTTCCTTGTTTATGAATAGTAGTTACCAGCTAACAGCAAATCATAAAGTGCCTCTTTGATGATTTCATTTGGTTTGGGCTTGTGGTTTTGTACCAGGTAGACTTCCATAAATGCTTTACCAAAGGGACAGCATTCGTCTGGTCTTGCGATCACTGCACATTATTGCTTGCATTACTTCATGTGACTACATGGATCAGCAGAAAAAAGGGGCAATTTTTCTCTTTGTTTATGGTGAATCTTGTCAGGTCTCTAGGTCAAAACCCCCAAAGCCTTAAACTCATATTCTACAGATAGTCTAGTGACTCTCATCACATCAATTTTGTCAGGTGGCACTTCACCTACAGAGAGTTCGAGTCACCTGTGGATCTACAGAGTCCAGAAAGCCATCAAACCCCTGTTTAGAAAATTATTCAGAAACAAGGTGAACATGGGCCAGCTGGCAAATGGAGTACACAGGCACTCACTGTGAAGAACCGCAATGGTCCCAAGTATTTGCTGGCTCAGCCAATTTGCCTCTTCTGCTCCCTTGACTGTGTAAAGTTTCTTTGTATCTGTGAGATGTTAGTGGGAGTGTTTGTGTCAGTAAGAGCTCACCACAGAAGGGAAGTGTTGCAATATCTGTCCCCCCCCGGGGAAAGTGGAGACGAGGGTGTTTGAGCCTGTGTGTGGGGAGCAGAGGGCAGGGAAGGGAAGGGAAGTCACCACATGCCAAAGTTTGAATGAAGGCAATTCTGTACGGAGCCACAGAATGCTTTACATTAGCTAAACACCTCTGTCTGTCCTAAGTGCAGGCTGCCCGCACTTTCACACTAAAGCAAGTTTTTGCAGCTGATGGGATTCCCAACGTGCCTCCAGCCAGGCACGGAAGCTCCATGTACCATAGCAGCCATGGGGTCTAAAGGGCAGAGGGGATATTTCACAAGCTGGGACACATTTGCTCAAGTTACTCTCGCTTCTTGTTCTGGCAGTGCTCTTAAATGACTTCACTGGGCAGGCATCCCCCTCGAAAGACTTGGGGATTGTTATCCTGAAATTTGTGGTGCTGTACCAAAATTCAGCTGCTGTACCTCAAAGTTAACAATTTATTTACAGGATTTCAGGAGTTTTACAAAACAATAGAAGGGATTGTTCAGTTCCTGGAGAATAAATGGCTTAATAGCTTTGGGATTAATAATGTGTTTTCAATTGGAAGAATCTACAAATGAATGCTGCAAAGCCAGACTGGTGTAATGTAGACCAAGGGAAGGGTATAAACGATAATGAAAGAGGGAACCTCACAGAAAGAGGTAATATGTTGACAATCATAAGGGTTTCAGTTGTCTTGTCTAGAAGAGTGGTGAGAGAGGAAGCTTCTGCACAAAATTCCCCAGACTGCTCCTTGGCCTTTGTGAATCTCTTCTTGCAGAAGAGTTGTGCCAACTGATGCGTTTCCTCTGGCAGACATGCCCAGCCTCTACATGCATTGGGTCTTGGGTCTCAACTGCTGTTTTTTGCATCTCCATACCTCTGAGGTAGAGCTGCAGGTTCCTGGGTCATTTTAAGGCACTAATTTTCAAATTAATTTATGTGTAAAAAAAAGAAGTAGTCAGATTCCTTCCTCAATCGTCACCAGCTTGTTCAGCCCCTGGAAACCTACACTCTGCATGCAGGATAACCACATTTTTTTTTTGTTTCTGTCCTTAGCAACATTTATACGTAGTCCTCACTGGTCTTGTCAGGGAAGTGACGCTATAGACCTATTATAAAGAAATAAAATATACTTATGCTCTGAGCTATATCTGAGTCTTTGTGTATACACTGTATTTGCAGACAGCTGCATTTGCTCGTTTCTCCGTTGCATAAGAGTTGATATAAAAACTAATTGAAGACTAATAAATGCAAGGAGCAGCTATTTACTCTCGCTTAATGTATTTCCTTTTTCAGTGGAGTCAGTCCTATTTTTCGCTACTGTGTGATCATATAGAGTTACCTTTTCCTGATTTCTGTGGGAACAGAGGAATTAAAAATCTTTACATGGGAACAGTCCATGAAACATACTTAACTCTGTGGGCTTGATTCCTCTGTTTGACTGTCCACTTAGATTACTGACACTTGTATAGCAAAAGTAGCTGAAGATGGTAGTGAGGAATCCCACAGCAGATACTGTTGGTTTTTTCGTTGCTTCACAGCATTTTCTGAATAGCTGGATGCTCTTGCAGCTTATAAAATGTATTTTTAAATAAAGTTTATGCCGGTCTACCAAGATGATTCATATCTACAAGAATTGCTACTGTGGAGCAGTTTCTTTAATGAATACAAGCTTCTCGGCAAAACTCAGACCTGATTCCTTCACAGATCGCTGCTATTTCAGCAGATCCATTATGAATTTTAAATGAACTTAAATATAGAAAGGTAAGTTTAGTTTTATACTAAAAATATCAGCATCTTTCCCCTTTTTTGAAGACTCAAATATAGCAAAAAATATTTGCATTTCATCTGATCATCCAGACTCAAAGGCCTTAGTTATAATCATCCTGAATTTTCATATTGGCCTGTAATTTTTTACCAAGATTACCAGTTCCTGATGCTGCAATTCTTAGCATGCAAGCCGCCTCTGCTCTGGTAGATGCTCCCCTCCTGCCAGCTGCTCTTTGCTCCACTGGCAGCTCTGACAAACTGTTCAAACTTTCCTCACAGAGTCTATTATTTTAGCTCTTAGAAAGAATGTAGCATTGTGAATTGAGACACTTTATTGCACACAGGATGATCTTAAATTCTTATGAATCTTTGCCCTCATGAGACTCTTAAACAGATTTTTGTACTTCAGATCTTACAAGAAACTGTCTTGTTAATTTTTTCCTCTTTCTAAGCTATCATGTCTTGCATCCCTGTGCTTGAGGCTATTGGTTTCTGTCAGGATGAGACAGTATACAATGATGACACTGGTCCAGTTTTCTATACACTATCACAACTAGAAACACCTCCTTAATTTATGGTATGTCTCTTTTTTAACAAAAAAAAACCCCATAATAGATCAGCATGTAAAATAAACTTGTAACAACTTTGGACCTTGGTTCTTAACTTTTGATCTCCATTTCTATCAGAAGTCAACTGATTGACAGGATCTTCATCATCTTCCTCCCATTTGATCTCCCCTCCCTTCCAAAAATCTCTAGAGGATAAGTTGCAGTGGGTGTTTTGCTCTACTTTAGGCTGTAAGCATCACTCTTCAGAACCAATATTATTAATATCAGTGGGTGTGCTGGGGAAAAAACAAATAGTGGAACATGGTCAAAAGACTATTTTACATATGAAAATGTGCAGTTTTGGGTAGAGTGGAATAATTAATGAATTTTTCTCGAATTTGGTAGCTTCAGCCAAAACCAAATGGATATTTCAATATTGCTTTCACAAGCAGTTGTAAACTTTTGTGTGAGTCACATCAAAATTCCCAATGTGTTTTTTAGACCTAGAATATCTATATCAGCTAAACATTAGGTTTGCAGACAAACACTGAAAAAAAATGGAGTGGGGGACTTCATTGAGTTCCTGTTCAATTAAAGCTTACCGTGGTATTTTCCTGCAAGTGAATGAGATTCCTTGTTACCTACTGATTAGCTTTGAGCTGACTCTTCCACAACAATTAACCAGCCAGGCACTTTGACATTATACCAGACATGTAGGATGTTAACATCCTCCTGACTACACAAATATTTTCTATTAAAAAAATATTCTATTAAAAAAGAAAACCTTGAAATGAAGCATAAAATTATGAAAAAAAAAGTCTAATGAGAGCATTTTTTCTGACACCAGTGCAATCTGACTAACACCATCCTATCTTTTCTTGTATGCATTTTTAAAGAGCTGTCTAGGAAATTAAGCTGGTAACTAAAATGGAACAGATTCAGAGGCATTACTGACTTTGCAGAATGTTCACTCCCTGGTGAAACTTGATATTGTTTTTTTTATTTATGTATATAAGAAAAAAATTAGTATTTGCTGAGTTATGTCACTCCAAAAATTCCAGTGAGGGGCATCACGAAGATAAGATCTAAACCAGCTGTTAGATAGTGTGACATTGAGGGAATGGTAGAACATGAACAAGTCTAGCAGGGCATTTTGGAAGCTAGTTTCGTCCTTCAGCCTCATAGCACATATCTAGGCAACTCATCACAGCCAAGAGCTTTCTTTGGCTAAGGAACAAATGAAATATTTGGGGCCTATGCTCCCCTTCTTCAGCAGTAGAATCTGTAGCCCATTCCTATTCATGTTATGCCATCACCTCTTGTTCTCCCCAAGCACGCTTCTCTTTGTCCCTGGTATTTCTCCAACATGGGCAGCAGTGACAGCAGCTGCAAACACTATGGAAGGCTGGAGGAAGCTCAAGGGGCACCAGCAGATCTGCAAGGAGGCAGTGTAATTTGTATCTGCCCTTAGAGCCATAGGGGGTCGAGGTAACACAGGAGCAGATATTGTTGAGGCCACCAGATATTGCTGGTACCACGCAGGGGAGGGCAGAGATCCCACAGTATCTCCTTTCCCCAGCATGGCTGTTAGGATCCTGTCACCACATCAATCCTGCTCTGTCCTCATCTTTGCAAAAGCAGGCTGCTTTTCCTTCCATCTGCCTCACGTACCTCTTGCTGACTGAAGTGTGCACAGAAGGGTCTACGAGCAGCCTGGTCCCAAGTGGCACTAGGCTTAGAAGCAGAGGACAGGACAGGGCAGAGACCAAGACAGCCTTTCCCCTGTCTTTCAGACTAAAACTGTAGGGAGTCTGTCATCTGGGTGTCAGGGAGGGATTTCCCCCTCCGATCTGCCTTGTGTCCATCACTGCCCCCTGGGCATCTCTTGCAAGCAGCACTGGTCTGCAAGCCTCCCAGACAAAAAGACAGAATCATAGAATCACAGAGTATCTCTAGCTGGAAGGGACCCATAAGGATCATCAACCCTAATTCTGTGTTCCTTGCAAGACTACCCAAAACTAAACCATATGACTAACAGTGTCATACACTGTCCTTGAACTCTGACACGCTTGGTGCCACAACCACTTCCCTGGGGAACCTGTTCCACTGACAGAGCACCATCTTGTTGAAGAACCTTTGCCCAGTGTCCAACCTGAACTTCACCTGATGCAGCTTCATTCCTTTTCCTCATGTCCTGTCTCTGGTCACAAGAGAGAGATCAGCATCTCCTCTCCATTGCCAGCCATAAAGAAGGTGTACACTGCCCTCAGTCTTGGCTTGTCCAAGCTGGACAAGCCGAGAGCCCTCAGCCACTCCTCCTAAGCCTTGCCCTCAAGGCCTTTTGCCATCTTAGTCACTCTCCTCTGGACACTCCCTGACAGTCTGATATCTTCCTTACTTTGAGGTACCCAAAGCTGCCCATAGTGCTTGAGGTGGGGCCTCATGGGTGCCATGTGGAGCAGAACAGTCATCCCCCTTATCTGGCTAGCTATGATGTACTTCTTGCACCCCAGGACACGGTTGGCTCTTTGGCTGCCAGAGCACACTGTTGACTCACATTCAGCTTGCCATCAACCCAAACCCCCGAATCTCTTTCTGCAGGGCTGCCCTCTAGCCTCTCATCCCCTAATTTATATGTATAACCAGGATTACCCTGTCCCAGGTGGAAAATCCTCAATTTACTCTTGTTAAATTTTCTGTGGCTTGGGATCATCCAGCTCTCCAGTCTATCCAGATCTCTCTGAAAGGCCTCTATACTCTCAAGGGAGTCCACAGCTCCTCCTAGTTTGCTATCATCAACAAATTTACTTAATGTACATTAGATTCCTGTGTCCAGACCGTTTATAAAAACATTGAATAACAATGGCCCTAAAACTGAACCCTGCGGAAGTCCACTGGTGACTGGCCACCAGCCTAATGTAACCCCATTAACTAAAATTCTTTGAGACAGACTTACCTGTCAATTGTTCAGACAACTTATTATGGACTCTTCTAGCTGTGTACTGGACATTTTATCTAGAAAGATACTGTGAGGAACAGTATCAAAGACTTTGCTAAAATCCAAAACCATCACATCTACCGGTTTCCGTTGGTCTACTAGATGGGTGACCCTGTTGCAAAAGGAAATTCAGTTGGTTAAGCAGGACTTTCCCCTCATGAACCCACATGGGCTAGGACTAATGACTGCATTGTGTCTGAAGTGTTTTTCAATAACTCCCAGAATCTCCTTCTCCATAATTTTACCAGGCAATGAAGTGAGACTGACAGACCTGTAATTACCAGGATCTTCCTTCTCCTTGAAAGCTGGGACAACATATGCCAGATTCCAGTTGGCTGGGACCTCTCCAGACTCCAAAGACCTTTGAAAAATAGTTGAGGAACGTCCTGCAATGACATCAGCCAGCTCTTTTAATACATTGAGATGAATCCCATTGGGATCCATAGACTTATGTGCATGCAGCTGGAGTAGATGATCATAATCTGTCTTGCACAGAAGCAATGACAAGTTACCTGAAGGTCTGGAATATCCTACTCACAGGGTTTCAGTTTTTTACACAGGTGTCATTTCTGGCAAGGTTGGGAACATTAGGCTGTTGTCTTCAAGTTGCCTTCAAAAGCATTTCCATTCCTGACTCTAACAGCTGTGGCCATTCTGCTCATGCCACTGTCACACACGTTTGGCTCTTAGGGTGGCATGAGCAGCTGAAGATCTGACACAGACAGGCACGCAGCTGTTGAAGCTGCAGATGGCAACAGAGGAGTCAGAGGCAAGTAGGATGTGTCTCTGTTGACTCTCCATCTACTCTAAAGGAGATCACTGGTTGTGCATAGAGTGGATCTCTAAGTGTGCAAGCAACAAATTAAAAGCTAAAGCTTAATCATACTCCTTAACAACAATTGAAGCAAAGACCTTTTATACCGCTGTTCCCTTATTCCCAGTTCTGGTAATTTAACAAAAAACTGAAACCCTCAAGTTTCATTTCGGAAACATTAGGGAAAAGCAGAACTTGTTCATGCTTACTTCTCCTAATTTTCTCCTTAGCACAGTTTTCTTGCCTTATTAATTGCCACATATGAGGTTCTGAACACGCGTTTAGATCTCCCTTAACTTTTTTCTTCCTAATTGACAAAATTTTGCTAAGAACACCTCGAGCATTTATGAACACAAATTCTAAAGTCCTTACTGGTAACTGGGATTATATTTGACTGATTCGTCATGGCATTTTCTGTTTTGCTAATACTTAAGATTTCTGTGTATGTTAGTTTTACTGGCTGTGTGTAATACACATGCTTGTTTGGCATACCTTTCACTTGGCTTACACAGAACATGTTTTTCTCTATTGGTGGTACCTCTGGAATAACATACCTAATATTTTTTCCTCCGTATCAAATAATCATTATTTATGCAGTGCCATGCTTAATAGGTGAAGTGTGGCAAAAACGTGTATCCCTGATTTTATGATACTTTCTTCAAAGGCAAGTTTACTATGAACTGCAGTATAGAGTGCGGCCTTACCCACAGACATATGAGCAGATAGTCCTGTATCCCATTAACCTGCTTTGATCATGCAAGACATTCAAAATACATCATTAGGATTGCTTTCATGCTGTTGGTACCAGATGAGATGCATGTCTAGCCAAAATATCACTCATATAACTCGGAAAATATTTACTATAATTTCTGCATCATCAGAGCCAAAACCAGGCCTAAATCATCTAAGCTAATCCCAGCTCACTTCAATTTTTCTGGAAGAATATCTACATGAGGAAATCCTGGGGTGAACAAGAAAGCCTTCACACCCGGAAAAGATTAAGCAAATAACAGGATTTTTCAAAAGACAGAGACAAACACAATGTTTTGTTTAGTTCTCATATTGATTTTTTTTCACTTGAATTAACATAGTTGATATTGTCTCATAATCCATAATATGGTTTATTTAATGCAAGTGCTCTCTAAGAGACAGAGTGTCAGGAAGAGACTGCAAATGTAATCTTGTAGATTTGGGCTAAGTATCATCTTAATCTAATTGGATCCTTAGTCTCTTCTCCTGTAGCTAAAGAAAAGGCACCATAATATTGCTTTATTTGATTGCATGCTCTTCAGAATCTTCCTCTGTGTTTGTACGCTGTCTAGTGCCATGGAGACTTCTGCCCAGTCAAGGCCTGTGGGTGCTGCTGCAATATAAATAAATGAGAATAAGGAGAGTGAAATGAAAGAAACGATTGCTATAGTCATTATGTATGTGAAGCTGAGGTTCTTCTCTTCTAGCAAAACACAATTCAGGTGGAAATGTAGACATTTCCTCAGAAAGTCTCAGTGCAGAGGAATAATCATCCTTGTGGCTGGTCTTGCTTTAGGAGAGAACTAGAACAGAATTAGTCTGGGAAACTTGCTTATAGCAGAGAACACTCCAGGAAGATATTTATGGCCTGAGCTTGCCCTTTTGTCTAAAAAGCAATAAACAACCCCCATGAGAAATGGCAGAGACATGAAGGGTTTAAAGGTTGGAATTTATTAGAACAATGTTTCCTCATACCTAGCACTAAACTTTTCTCCACTGAACGCTCATTTCATTTCCTTGTTGGAAACAATGAGAATTGCTCTCAGAAAACCACCTGTCCGATCCTACTGTCTTGTCTAAAAGTCTCATGTGCAGCCAAAAGTTGTGTCCATCTGGAGTTGTGGATGTGGGGAAACATTCATGTGTGAATGGTGATACAAATGGGACAACAGTGTATGCTAGTCCAGAGACCTATTTAGTTACTTTGAAAAACAATGGGGGGAACCAGAATCTGAGGTCCTCAGAGCTCTGTAAACAAGGTTTCGAAATAGAAAACTTGGAAATACACTTCTCAGCATTATACTGCTCTTGGGCTTCCAGTGTAGCTCTAGTCTGTGCCCACCCTCAAAAGACACCTGGGTCAGAGAGCTGAGCCAAGTGGAGCAAGGTAACGCAGCTGAGCAGCATGGCTCTGACTGCTGTGGTTCCCTTGAAATCACTCAGGGCACCCTCTCCTGACAGAGGCCCCATCAGAATAGAAACACTTGAACTTTGTTTGGTCTAAGTAGTCTTGAGTAATCTCTGCAGACGTATCATGCTATCAACATTATTTAAACATATTAAACATATTAAAACCTTGAGTTCCACAGTCTGCTCCTAACAAGCATGGAAAGAAAGCCTGAACGATCTCCCCAAAACCCACGGTAGGTCTGTGGCAGACCTTGTTTTAAAATTGGAATCTCTTTTCACTCCCAGACCTGAATTTCACCCCGCGCTGTAGGATCCCCTCCACTTCATTTCATATAACTTGCTGACTGGCCTTAGGACAGCTGTGAAGAAGTGCCCCAGCATCTTCTCAGGCTGCAAACCACTTTTTGCCCATAGAAATAAATGGTTCAACCATACTTATCTCAGGGCCATGTACGGAGCAAGGAAGAGAAAAATTACTTTCCTTGTACACAGCCCCTCCAAAATGCAAAGGCTGTTACTCAGCTATAGTCCTGTGACAACTAGTTTACATTTTCATATCATTGTGTAAATATACTCCTCCTCCCCAAGGCCCTGTGGGGTAGGGGAGTAAATGTTTGATTTACTCTTCACAGTCAGGAAAGCTGACACAACTGTTGTGTGACTGTGAGGCACAGCTCGGAACTTCTTTGGGAGAGAAAAAAATCACAGTTGTAGAAATGTTTGCTGGCAGGGAGCTCTGAAGCAGGACTATTTCCAGCACAAGATCAGCTCACTTAAAGCTCTATAAATACAAAGCAGACACTGAGATTAGGAAAGATTCTTCGAGATATTACAAAATATCTATAATCTATAATTTCGGACTGCTGCAGGTTTTTTCCCAAATCACAGATATTTGTTTTAAAAATGCAGTTAAAACAATTAACATTTATTTTGCTGCTACACATCAGAAAAGCTATCAAACACTGTTCTTCAGTAGGTTAACTCCTATTTATTTTGTGGCTGAATGAAATTAGAGGCATGTAGCAGCACTTTCAAAAACTTCCTGTAACCTAGGCACATCATTTCTTCTCATCTCACACACCGTGTCAGGTTGAGAGATGTGAGCAGTGACAGTCACTGTAAACACGAGTCTTCTCTGCCTAATGGAATATGACAACTAGCAATTTTAACTATTCACTTGTTTCTTCCAGTACTAGTTTTATCAAATTTAAGCAAAGCGTGTACTTCCAGACCAAAGAACTCACAGCAGATTCTCCCACAGGCAACAAAATGATTATTTTCTAGAGGAATTCCTTGAGTATTGCATGCAAATGAGTCAATGATCATGGTACAACTGTAAAGTGATCATCCTCTAGACCTGAAATGAGCAGTGCTGGTGATAGTTAGCTGGAAAAAGGCTGATATATTATCTCAGCCACAGGCTTATTACCCATGAATAAGGTTTCAAGCTGTCAGTGAGCTACCTGGAATTCCTTGACAGTCCTCTGCAGCCCTGGTGAACATGCTTCTTCACCCTTTCTCATCCCAAGAAGTTCAAAGCCAATAGACCATTTTTCAAGTCACCTATGGCTTCTTTGAGAAATCAGGAATAACCGTGGCAATTGAGGAGCAGCCAGGGTCATACAAGAGCTGGCAGGGTCGAAAGGACCACTTGCTCTCACTGCACAACTGACCACCTGAAACCTTAATGACAGAAGGTATTTCCATTAACCACAACGAAGATAAATTACATTTGTTTTGTTTGGCAGCAGCACAATGGACAGCCGTGTAGCTGTGACAACAGAAGTGGAGGAAGTCGCAAAGCTGCCTGGATGGATGGATGCAGCAGAGACTTACGAGTCTGTCAGACATGTAAAATATATGAAGAGGATTTTTCCTGTTTTAGAGGCTAATTTGCAGTGAAGAGTGGGCACGCTGACTCATTTACTCTTATCTAGCTATATCTAACCACCTCACACTGCCTCTCTTGCACAGACTTTGTTGCCATCTGTGAGACAAAATCTCTGTTCACCAGAGAGACTCTTGATCTCACTGCTATCCCAGGTACCTTAGGTAAGCCAAACGTATTCAAGTGACAACATAGGCAAGTTTTGCTCCTTTTAGCATCCAAGGTATCCGTGATTGATAATTGCTGCTTTTTTCAGAGAAGACAGCCTGATGCTCCACATGTGGTAGCACATGTAGTCATTAACAAATCCTTTATCAAACTTGTTTTACACTGATTTTACACAGTTTTCACCATGCAAGTTAATGAAGGTTCCTGTGCCTCCATTTTGCGGTTTCATGCTGCTGCCACTGAATTCAGTGGAGAAGCTCCTGCTTTATGCTGCAACTAAAATATGTCCCCGTCATGGCTGTCAAATAATACTTTTTGTTTGGCTAATCTACTGCATGATCGTTTTCGTCTTCTAGTAAGTAAAAGAGAAGAGCAGAAGTGATTTATGGAAGCACATAAGAGTCCAAACAGTAGCAAATTATCATTTCAGAGTCTTCAATCTGCTTACGTGAAGCTTTATGTCATGTCTTACTGGTCAAAGGATGTTTCTGCACTTATGAAAAGGTGGAACTTCCTTTCATAAAAGTGCATAAGAAAGTGTACAGGAAATGGCACCCAATTAAACTTTATGGATCTCAGATAATACAGAAGGCTACAGTAAGCCGACTAATAAATTATCAAGCCAGATAATACAAAGCATCACACAAATATATGACGTCTCTTGCTGGCGCCATAAATGATAAAATATTGGCCGTCAATAGCCCCAATATAAACTCTAGACAAAAAAACCTCAGTATCAAGAATGGGGACAAGGAAGTTCACAGTCGGTTGTCTGGCGTGAAGGAGCCTGGTCTTTAAGAGGCATTACAAAACAAAAGGTTGCATGGATGTGAACACTGCTTGTTCTTCTGAAAACTGAAATGTATTTCCCCTCATGAAAACAGAGATTTAAAAAAATCCATTTTAAAAAAAGAGGAACAAATATTTCAGCAGGAAACCTCTTTCACACTACGCGTGATCAGATTTTCCACAGCTGACCATGCTAGAACAGTATATGTTATTGGTATTCACAGGAACATAGCAGTTCTGCAAAGCCGAAATTTTCACTCTGCAGTTAAACAGAACTGAAACACACTCTGGAGTGATCTGCTAAAAATATTCAATCAACAGGTCATTTGTTCCAGGTAGAGATCTTTCATGCTTCCACCAATTCTTATTGGCATTCTCTTTCTTCATGCCTTGTATTCTTTCAGGAGAGGAGGGAAGGGAGGAAAAGCGGGGTAAAGAAGAGAAAAAGCAATGGAGAAGGAAGGAAAATTTTAAAATCAAATGCCAAAAGAAAATTTGGCATGTTCTTTAAGAATTTTCCCGAAAAATATCCAGCCACTCTACCCTCCCACCCTACTTTCCAAATTAATTTCCTTTATAACTTCTAGAGTTAAAATTGCTTTGACACTTCTGTTGTAAATTTTTTGTGTGTGATCGGAACAACTTTAATTTCCATTCATAACAAAACTGCATAGGCGAATAGGTAAATCCACAGGGTATGAACTATGAGCTAGCCTGACCACAGGAGATGATGGTCCTTTGTCACTTAAAAACTGGACTGCAATTTCACAATACAGCCTCAAGAGGAAATACAGAGCTGAACAGCAAGATAAAAACAGTCTTTCAGCATTTATACAGTATTAAAATTTAGTTCTCACTTTCTTCTTTTTCCAGACAAGAAGAAAATTGAAGTACACAAACAGCTACTACAGCCTTCACCATTTTGCACAAAGCTTGTGACAAGCAACATTGTGTTTTTCACTTTGAGCCATTTCTATAGCAATGTGCTACACCGTAACCGCACTTCTTACACTGAGGGAGCAGTGCTTGTTGTAACGTAAACAAGTAAATTATCTTAAAATTAGGTTTCACCATCAGTGAGAAAAAGACATTGCCCATCCCTGGAATCCATGGAATGTAAATTGTTTGTTGGGGGTTGAATTTTTTGGAAACATTGGGTAGCATTTAAATCCATTTTAAGTGTGAAAAATTTTTCCCTCCTTTCTAGCTGCAATTTTTTCCCTACTTTTCAACCTCTACCTTTTTTTTTTTCACATGCACCTTTTTTTCCCGCATATTTCTGCTCAGATCCACTGCCAGCTGAGTGAAAGCAGAAGTGTTTTGTCCATTTGCTTCTTCTGCTGCCAAGATGTTCAAGAATTCCCTGACTGTCAGTACTGTTGTCCCAGTGACAAACTAAACATTTTCAGAAAGAAAAGGAGAGCAGAACTGTTTCCTAAACTCCTAATTTTCAGAATTACCTGGCATGCAGTACACCACGCTGCATATTACGCAGGACAGTCTGCAATAAGGTTTTAGATTTTAAATGTAAAAAAATCCAATTGGTGGACTTTAGTTGTGATATAGAAGTGATTCCAGCTTAGGAAGCACTGGTAGTTTGGAGCTCTCTCCATGTGAAAACTGTTGTGTGGATATCCTCCACTATTCTGACAGAGAGTTTCTGAGACAGCTTTGTGCCTTCTACATGAGATACTAGTATATCTATATCAACAAATTAAACAGGTCCAGAAAATTACCTGAAACACTGCCCTGTGTTCCCCATACTGTTCAATCACTTCCGTGACTTCTGAGGTGACCTACACCCAAGCTAATTTCTGTCCAATGAAATCCTGGTCACAGTCCAAGGAGACAGACAGGATGGAGACCACTTTCCAAAGGCACTTTGGATGTGGTGCCGTTCTACAGAGGATAAAGGCCAGAAAATAAGCCTTGGTAGGAGGTGACTCCAGCCCAGGTTGGGACTTGGGGGAGAAGATAAAGAGGTCCTGGCAGCAGACAGGGCTTTACAGGTGAGACATTCAAGAGCTTTTTGCAATTTATTTCATGATTGCCCACCTCCTTTTTCAGGACGGTGTGATTTTTTAATGCCTAAAATAAGAACAATTCCCTGTGCTTCTCTTCTTACTCACCCACAAATTTCGACAGGCTGGTTCTGCTCTGTAATGCCCGGAGTGCTTTGACAGGGACCAAGGCAAAGTGCATTCAAGGTGTTCCTGTCTCCAGGCCACCAGTGTATATGTCACCCTTCTAATTCACTGAGCTCTTTCTAATTAAACACAGTAATAAAGCGTGCACATAGACTATTTCAGAATACTGCACTCAATCCAGGAGCTTCATTACTAGGATTTTCTTCAAACTGTGGTACTCAAACAATTCCCCCAAACTACCTGAAATACTTCCTAGTTGCATTAGGCAAGCACTAAAGGTTTAATTTAGTTGACTGGTTTGTTATTGTCTTTTCCAGTTCACACTTGAGCAACTAAGATTATTATCCGGAGAGCAGAAAGACTCGTAAAAGGCTTTGCTCCCAGAAGAGCTAGAGATGTGAAGAACTGACTTCAATGATTGCCAGCAAAAACCTGAAGTCCTGAAGTATGGCCCGCCAGAGAAAAAAAGCTTTCAGTTCACTTTTAGGGAATAACATTACGAGTTGAAATAAAGCAAGTAATTTCCCTGTGTGCCAGCAGCATTTCTTACCCTCTTAAAAAATCTACACAAATAAACTCTTAACGTACTGGCAGCGTCTTCACTCTTTCCATCACCACAAGGGATGCTGCCAATGTGTCAAAATCACAAATGTGCAAAGCTGAGTGAGATTTTTAATGTATTCAGCATTGGCTTACCTCTGTGTCCCTGGATGTCAGTAGGTTTTTGCAGGCTGCCATGGAGCAGCTACAGCAGAACTTTCTGTACTTTAGAAAAATCCCACCTGTTTCGCTCTGTCTCTGAGAAATTGGCAAGTTTTGGCAAGTAACTCAAAAAACATAAGTTTTCTGCATCACAAAATGATTTTCAACATGCAGCAAGCAGTGATAAATGTCACCTTAAAAATGTTTACATACAATCTGAGGAAACACTCTGCTTTCCTGACCGGTGTCTTAGAAAAAAAAAAAAAAATCATTGTCATTTCATGCATCACTACATTATCCACCACAAGTAGCTCTGAAGTACAGAGAGTGCTTTTTGCATAGTAGTTCAGTTGCTTTTCTGGTTGATGGAGGAATGTGAAACTGATTGAAAATGTGCAAAGTTCAGTTTGAAAGTCAGCCAAAAATTCCAAGTTATCCTTGATATCAGATTAACCTGTATAAAACCAGCAAGTTTCATGTGCTGATTGCCAAAAAAACATGAATTAATTTATGAATCTTAGAAGCACAGTTCTATTCGAAGCTTTTCAAGAAGCAGTGCTTATTCATTTTAAACATATAAAAATTGCAAATCTGAGACTATCTTGACTGAATTTCAGCTTTTTATCAAACTTGAAAGAAGTCAAACTTCATTTGTTTTTAAAGTTAGTTATATGAAAATTTCAGTAGCTCTTTTACCTTGTAATACCTCAGATTCTTTGAAAGTCCAGCACTTTAGTACATGTTAACATTACATATACTGGTATCCATGTAAATTGGGAAGTTTACTGAAAGAGAAATTTTTACAGAGGTAGAAGCTAAACTCCTGCTATCTTTAGGATTTGGCACTTTAGGTTATACAGTGGTAAAGAAAGGCAACACACAACAAAAAAAAAGCGAATCCTAAGATTAAAAAAACATGGGGAAACATTAGTATTTCTTGGATCTCCCCCTAAGTCGACCCTCTACATAGGCACAGTGAGTTACTAGAACCTTCCAGACTCCTGCTAGTCCCCTGGGCATGGTAGTCAGCTGTGCTCAGTGTTTCATTGACTCAAGCATATCACTTTACTGCTTTATATGCTTTCTTATTTTGCCAAGTTGCCTCCTTTCTGATATCCTTTTTCCCCGACAGCCAATTTGGGAATCACTGTTGTTTAGTGTTCACAGACTGAGATAGCACTTAGTCAGCTCTGTGATGACTTTCTTATAACTATGTGAATTTGGTTTCTGGAAGTACAGCATTTTGCTCTGCTGTTCAGATAATTGTGAAAAGCCCACTGACTTGTTACAGTTTGTGTTTATTTAATTTTTTTTTTTAGTTTATTTGTTTGACTTAGCCTCTCTTTTCTCAAGGTAATACTTTTGCTCCTATTTACGCAAGACAGATGAGTTCAAATGCCAGTGGGATCTTGCCCTGGATTGAGAAGTATTTGCATCTAGTTCAATTAAGCTTGGAAAGCTAGGAATTGACTTCTCTATATTACTTAGGATGCATGATGCACTTAAAAAACAAAATGGCTAATTTGAACTAATCACAGATCTTAGGACGGAGGATTGGAAGATGCCTGTGTTCTCTAGTTCAGCTCTCTGCAACTCCACAACCAGGTAGACACCTGATATAACCATATGACAGGAACCACGCCCAACATTGCCAATGAAATTTAAGACACGAAAGCTACAAAAACTGTATGACGTAAGTAAAGAGCTGGAGATATCAAGAGTTTTATTCCTCTTTCAGGTCCCTGTTACAGCAAGGAATTGATTATATGAAAATGCTCTGGCTGGCACAAATAAAAGTTGGCTTTGGGGAACGAGATAGCGAAATAGCAACTCTATCACTTCCTCATCATTTCAGTGTATAGTGCCACTGGTGAGCTCTGTCATGCAGAGATTTAGGTTTCTGCTAGGATCAGTGCTGTCTTGGACATCCAGACAGATTCAGAGGCCAAACAACAATGTGTGTAAGTGAAATAATCCTCACAAGGGAAAGTGTTATTTGTAAAAAAAAAAGAAATTTGTAGTTTATCATCTGAAGATAGAAGTCAGCCAAAAAAATAAAATAAAGGAAAATCATCTTCAGTGTTCAAGGGAGCTAACTAATTAAAGCGGAACAGCTGGCTGATCTGAGACAACACAGTGGGGTTTAATGAGTTTTTAACATCCCAGAAGAGGAACGTGTAGTCTGATTTACAGAGTGTCAAGTGCCTGAGGTGCTTCACTTCAGAGCAGGGAACAACTGCTCAGTATATTTGAAAGCAGGATCAGTGATTTTAACCAGGATCAAAAGTCCTGTGGCTAGTTCTCATGGCGACATTTATTTGGGCGATTCCCTTTCACTTCCTTCTGAACTTGGCATTTCCGGCTCGAAATTCTTTATAGAAGTTGGTATTCTGGCATTTGTTCAAATAAACCAGACAGTTATGGACGTATAAAATAAAGCATTCTGTGAAACACAAGGCCAAGTTATGTAAATGCAACTACATTGACTGTGGTGGGAGTTCAGCCTGCTTACTCAGAGGTCAGACATGACCCAAAGAAAAGCTGGGACTTGCCCAGGATCATGGTGAAGAGTCAGTGACAGAGTTCCCAGCACCTGAGTCATATACTTAGCTGAGTCATCCACACCTCTGTCAGCACATGGCTTTATCTACAATGCATCATGCCTTCTTCCTTTCACTCACTCTCGATTTGTTCCTAATTTAAACTGAGTGATCCTAACATTTATTCTGGATTCAGACTCGTGTGTGTGTGTGTGTGTGTGTGTCTCTCAGCCAAACCAGTTGTCTCCCTCCTTGTTCCCCTTTTCCATCGTTCTGTACCATCCAGGATTTGTGTCAGTGGCTCAGCCCTTTCGTCCAGTTTCTGTAAGCAGCATGGACTTGGAGCACATCTACCTTATCATTCATTCGCCGCCCTCTACTTACGCTGCCTAGGAGACTGAAGACAGCAGGACCACTCCTGACCTCTGTCCATGGAGGAACACTACTATGTTTTTAAGTGATCAAAGCAAACAAAATATTTCCCAAATTGTAATCATGACATTGTTTTGTGTGGTCAGGAAAAGAGTCATTGGATATACGGCCTATGATTGTCCTCATTAGTAAAACAGCATACAGTACAGGTAGCTCAATCATTATTGTTTAACCAGACCCCTGTCCCCATACAACACTCTACTGCTGCCAACTTGCATGGGTTTTATCTGTAAATAGTAGAATATCTGTTTGTAGCTAGAGACAGCCTTGTGGTGTCATGGGTCAGAAACAGGGGAGTAAAGGGAGAAAAAGTCTGTTCTTCATAACTAATCCTGTGATCTGTAAGCAATCTCACAGCTTGGGAGATGTGTTACCTTAGCTGCTACTGCTGACAGAATGGCAATGTCAGTTGCGCTACATTAGTTAGGGATGGGAATGTATTCAGTGGTCCACATGCAGCCAAATACACAGTATTTTACCACCAATGCAGGAAGGAAGGTACCAGTGATACAAAGCAGTTCCTTTACTCCTGACAATGCTCCCTTTCTCTTTTTTTTATATTCTTTGAAGAGTTTGGAGTCCCATAGCTCTGTTATGGGGTAACATCAGTTAAAAGTTGAAATGTCTAACTCAATTTTCATAACACTACAACACTGTCTGTTTGGAAAAACAATGATAAGTATATTTGGACAATAGTCTTCTGCGTTGTGTTCCACACAATTACAAGGGAAAATTGAAGAGAGACATAAAGTATTTAATATTCTCAGATTTAAAATTCATGCTATAAAGAGTGCCGTCCAACTGCAGTAACTGTTACTCATCACTTATACCCATGGTCACAATATTAAAAACACTTATCGTCAAGTTGAGTAATGCTGTAATAGAACTGCAACACCTGGCCCTCTGTGAGGGAAGTCTTTACTTAAGTTTTTACCTGGTTTTTGACTGTCTAGTACTTAAATTAAGGCTGTTGATATCTCTGTGTGGACATGCTCAAAACAAATGGACATGCCTTTTAAAGGGCAAAAGGGAAACATGGCTTTTAAAAAAAGAAAATCAAACAGTCAAATATCTTGAGTTGCTCAGATAGTCTTTGGAAAAATTACAAGAATGAATATTTAATATATTGAAGTTCATGTAAATGAGTCTTTGACACCACCAGCTGCTGAATCAGGATTAGCCCTATATATGAAACAGTCACAAGAATCATCAAAGCCTCCTAGTCTTTCTCTCTTAACCTGTGGTAATTTTTCTTCATAATTAAAAGTCCTAACATTCTCATATGAACAGCAATTTACTGGATGGAGCAATTTAGATTCTCGGAGGTCATAAAGACTCTGACCAGTTAAGCAAAAGAAAAAAAATTAAAATAGGTGGGGTAGCTTTTAAGTACGTTGACCAGCAGCTCTGTGAGGTGCCCAGCTGCTGCAGGGCACAGGCAGAGCTGGAAGCCTTGGGAGCATGATACAAAGCCCTGCACACCAAGCAGGGCTCTGCCAGGGCTAGCAGCAGAAACCGCTGAGCGCAGGGGTAGGTTCAGCACCACATCCTGCCCTTCAACTGAGGCAAGCTGCACAGGCTGTAAGTTCAGATGTTCAGGGGCTGCAGCCCTGACTCCTAATGTGAAGGCTGGTGCCAATATTTTTTGTTCAACGGACTAAACAGGATGAGTTCTTTTGTTTGCAGACAGTCAGAAATCGCCTCTGCTTTGCATGATAGCCAAGTCCTCGCCGCACATGGGGAACACGGTAGCTTGAACTGATTGCTGCATGTCGAAACGACCAGCCCAGAGGCTTATGCATTTTGCCCCTCACTCTGCACAGTGGGTAGTTTTAAAACTGCTCTTACATTGCCTTTTGAATCCACATTAGGCTGAAGGCACCAGTCTGCCCAGTGTGGGAAAGCCCTGCGCAGGCACAAGAGTAGGACTGGGGGCACTTCAGGAAGGGCCGAGTTTTGCAGGGAAGTCCTGTGTCATCTCAGGCCCTGACACTGTCCGGTGTCCAATGAGCACAGGGGGACTGGGGCTAGTATTTCAATTAGATAATTCAGCTTCAGCAAAGTCCTGTCTTGGATTTAGAAATCCTTGATTGGATCCAGTACTGGATTTGCGGACTTGCTGGCAATAAAAACCATAGATAAACCACAGGTTTACTCCATCAAATGACAATATATGTATCCAGAGTGTTTGGCAGTCCAAATAATTTTATTAAATGCAGACCCACCCTAAACTCACGTTTTTGCACCATCAACTCAGGTTTTGTTGTGATGGCAAACACATTGGATTAAAACTTCCCATTTGGATAAAATACAGAACTTTTACATCTCCTATCAGACTGAATTCTCTCCTAATAATAAGAAACAATAAAAATAAATGTATTTGTGTTCCTCAGCGTAAAGTACCAGTATTTGCCAGCTCTCTGTGTGCAGCTTGTGCAAACTACAGCATTTTTTTTCCAACAAGCCTAGTGCTCTGTCTTCTACCTGCCAAGGGGCAAAACACAATCACATAGCAAAATGTCAAAACTGGTTAGTCACTCCTCCTCCAACATTTTCTAGTTCTTTTCATCTGCAGATGGAATAACAAATTAGAGGAAGGATGAAAGGACATAAAGTTGTGGGAGGTCAACAGTTAGACCTTTGTTATTTTATTCAGCTGTTAACTTCAGCAAATCTTGTAACTTGTACACTCGTGAAGCATTTTTATTTTGTCACAAATTCCACCATAGAGTATGGCGTGTTGCAGGTGAGAAGTTCAAACAGATAGAGACAACAGAAATATATAAGATGCAGGGTGTATTGCTCATAATGTAAGGCTTAATTTTAAGGGAGAGAGCAAAATGATCAAGGACTACACATTACCTACACGAAGAAATAAATATAACCAGATATAATTTGTTTTCTTCATGACAAAAGACGAGAGGGATGCCTAAAGATATGTACCAGACAGGCCTGGGCATGGTTTCAGTGCTGGTTGGGAAAGGAGTTACACAGTTTCTCCTCCACTCTGCAATGACAGATTACACCGGGTAGTTGTACTAAGGAGCATTTAGTCTTATTAGCCTTCTTCCCTCTGCCCCATAAATCTTTTACTGCTAGCAACAGATTTACTTAACATATATATGAGTGATTTAGTAAAGGTAATGAACGATGAAATGGTTTGATTTGCAGCCAATCTACATTACTGATATGTTTAATTTGTTCACATCCTGGCCTTTGTTGGAAGAGCAATTTGTACAGCAGTTACCAGAAAAAAGCTGAGATTCCTCAGTCTGCTCAGGTCATTTTGCTGTTGCGCATATAATTTTCCATCAGAAAGATCTTCAGGCTTTGCTTTGCAGCTTGCAAATTTGCATATATGTGAATCGAAATAGGTAATTATACTGATCCTGGCAGGACTTATTCATCCATTTTTACTTTTTCAGGATTACATTGCGTGACGAATGGCTTTATGGCTCAGATTTTCAAATGCTGTTCACCTTACATACTTATATACATGGTAGCAAAATAAACCCATTCTAGTCAGAAAACGTCTAGCAGCCTCATGAACCTCATTTCTCTCTCTGGTAAAGCAGCCTGTACAATCCTGTCCTGCAAGTTTTCTCACACAGAAGGCCTAATTCCTACTTAGATGAGCCTGAGACAGAGAAATACATGAGTCACAGGTGAATCTTTAACTGAAGCCTTCAAGGGATGGCACATATTCTATACATTAATGACATCAATACAAAGCCAGCTCTCATTGAGGTGAGAGCAAGAGGCAGAAGGTGGAGATCAGGAACAGCCAGCATGAACTTCTGAAGGACAAATCATGGCCTGACTAACCTGATTTCCTTTAGCCAGAAGATTCAGTGCACAAGGGGAGAGCAGTGGACGTCAGTTAACCGGAGTTTAGGAAGGCTTTCAACATGTTTTTCCGTACTATTCTTATAGCCAAACTGAGGAGGTACAGACTGGATGTGTGGGCTGCCAGGTGGGTAGAAAGCTGTGTGAACCATCAGACTCCAGGAGTGTTGATCAGAGGTTTGAAGTACAAGTGGTGACTCACCACTTCTGCCTGGTCTTGCTAAGGGTCTAATAGGAGTTTGATACTCTTTTAGATGTTTACGAACCACTTGGACCTAGGGACAGAATACACCCTAGGCAAGGGTGCAGAGGACACCAAAATACAAGGCATGGTCAACACAGAGGAGGGCAGGACTTCCTTTCAGAGGGAACTTGATAGACTGCAGACATGGACAGGTCAAAATCTTAAGGTGTTCATCTGGAAAAAATGCGAAGTCCTATCCTTGGCATGCACCAGCCCCATGCAGCAGTGCACTCTGGGGGCCATCTAGCTGAAAAGCAGCTTTGCAGAAAAAAATCTGGGCGACACTGATAGATAATAAGTTGAGGATGAGACAGCAGCGTGCCATTGGAGGATTGAAGGCCGGCTGCATTAACAAAGATCCAGCCAGCAGAACAAGGGTAGTGATTACTCCCCTTCATATAACACCCTTCAGGCCACACCTGGAATACCCTGTCCAGCTTTGATTTTCCCAGTACATACTGACAGATAAGGACAAAACAGAGAAAGTCCAGCAAAGGGCTGTTAAGATGATTAGAGGCTGAAACCTTTTTAAGGAGAGGCTGAGGGAGCTAGCTTTTTTTAGCTTAGATTTATTCTTTGAAAAAGAGAAGACTAAGGAAGGATCTAATCATTGTCTTCAGTCAGAAAAAGGGAAAAGGGAAGCGGTAAAAAAGGAGGAGCCAGACAGATCTCAAAAGTGCACAACAACAGTACAAGAGCTATACCTTTCAACAGAAGTTGCATGAAGGAAAATGTCCACTAAATACAAGGAAAAAAAATCACTGTAAGAGTGATTAAGCAAGTGAGTAGATTTCCCAGAGATGGTCCTGGACAGCCTGGTCTAACTTCGACGACACTTTTGGTAAAGATATTGCACCAGAATACCTCCATAAGTCCTTTCCAACCTAAATTATTTTATGACTCTGTGAGTGCAACTCAAAAGAAGCTCAGGGGTTTTGTCTCACTAGAAAGCCTAAGTGATGTAAAAGCCTAATTGAAAGAAAAACTGAAAACCCTTTAAAAAAAGGAAGCTCTTTACGAAACCCAGATCCATTCACTATCTTGTATGACCTCTAAGAAAAATCGATGCCTAAAACTTGCATGCAGAACAGGCAATGTACTGAATTTTATTCTCAGAGAGCAGTCACCCTGATCAAGCATGTGATGAAAACTGCTGAGGTCAAGATGCTCCTCAGCAGATTTTCTGGGAAGTGTCCCAATTCATGCACATTCACAGCCCAGATGCCTTCCCAGTGTAAGCACCACTAGGCTTTTTTTCCAAAAGTCAAGCAGTATTTGCTCTATTCTGTTGCTTTCCAGTGCAATGTTCAGAAAAATTCTTAGCATCCCTTGATTCACAATACAATAAATTGTCCATATTTAGCCTGAATTGCCACATGGACTACAGAAGTGGTAAAATATTCAAATGAAAACAGACAGTGGAACCGGACACATTGCCTGCTCAGCCTTATTGTAATTGCATTGCAACTACTAAAAGAAAGATTTGTTCAGTGTTTCTCCTACCTTGACATCTTTACTGAAGAACCTCTTAATAGATGAGGACTACCTAGTAATAGATGAAACATGGGTCTGAAATGCCAAGGGGTTGCCTGGGGTTCCTCAGCTCTGCATATTCAACTGCCCAGAAATATGCCCTAACCAAAGACTATCAATTTCTTCTGGAGCAGGGGTGAAGGACACTTCCCGGTGAGGTTGTGCAAATCTGGAAAAAAAAATTATGGTATACCACTGGAGACTAAAAAAGTACGTGTGTGTATATGTGTGTGAGAGCAAAAGCGACTGTCTTGCTTAGCTGTGCATTCAGTCAAGAACAGAAGATCTGAATCTCAAACACAGTGACAATCTCAGATATCATTTTCAGGTGCTCAGTTCTGTTGCTGTCCAAATGCCTCCTGGATAAATCCATTCAAGGCCTCAAAGAAAAGAAATTCTGCACTTTGGCGTGTCTATTAAGCTTGGACATTAATTAAGTTGCCAGTACTTAGTGTTGTTGTGGACACAACTTCAGTGTTAGAAATGAGAAGAGCTGCAATTCTAGCCATCTGGAGTACATAGAGGGCAAAATCAAGGTAACTATGGAGTTAAAAACTTTTTACTTTAGATGGCAATTAAATGAAGAGTTTCCAGACCATGATGCCATATGTAGGCATCTAATTCTGCTTTAGTCCTACTTTGGGAATCGATGTATTTTTTGGCACTGTATATTTTAATGTCCAAGTTAATTTGGTCATGGAAACTGAATGGAAAACGTGCTTTAAAAGCGCCACTTAAATTCCTTGGAAAAAGATTTAACATTTACATTGGAAGTACTTTAAATAATTTCTTTGGGGATTTAAGAAGAATATACATACCAAGGGGGATGGGGAGAAGCTTAACAGTATGCACAGGCAGAAAACCAGAAGGCTTGCTTAATCAAATGCCTTCGAGAGAGCAACATACTGGTTTTGCTTCCAGATTGGAAGCCGAATCCATAACCTTATTAGGATCTAACTGCATTTCAGGTTCCATTCACAATGATCATGGGTTAAGTCGCTTACCTAAAAGACTGCAGTAACTATGGGCTTAAACAGACCTTTATATGTCTATTAATATCATTGTAATTAGCTCTTTGTTCACTGATTACAAAATCGTTTTTAAGCTATGAAAATAATTTATATTGTTACTATCTTCTCCATGCCTAGCACTGTATGACATTCTTGAACTTTAAGTGGATTCAGCAAAAAACTTGCATAATTTCTTTCTTCTTTCTTTTCATATATACATATTTCCTATATGGTTTATATTCACACATACACGAACTTATGTATAATTTCTACACCTTATATATTGCAACATTGATAATGTGATAGATGTTTTACAATTTTTTTACATAGCCTATGACATCATTTAGTCACATACTGCAATAAGCAAGACTTGAACCACCACAAATTCCGAATGTGTGTTGACGAAAAGAATGGTCTTGTCTCTAGAATTCTGCTGCGTATTTGGATAGCTCCTGAACACAATTTACTCCCTTGTTCTGGCATTACTGCTGAAGAGTCACATACACCCAAAAGGAAGCCATGGCCCTATAAGCCATGTCTTAATGGCCACAAACTCAAGACAAACTTGCTCTCCATGTACACAGGAGGAGATGTGCTGTTGCTGTTGCTGGCAGCACCTCTCAGCAAGACCTGCACTCTGCCAGGGGATGCTGTGGGGTTTGCAGGACAAGCTCACACCCAGAGTATGCTGTGTTTGCCTCAGCAGATCTGATGGGATCTTCTTCTGCCGCTGCCAGGAGTTTTGATTCCTCAGCAGCATCAATGCCAGACCTACCATTTGCCTTGTGGTGTAACCCCGGCTTGGCCACCATAGTCAAACTGCTCACCAGCCTGTTGTGACTCAGAAGCCATAATCCTGCTGAGTCAGGGTGCACAGCTGGCACAGCAGCCTCCTGCCTCCAACATGTGTCCTCCTCATCCACTACTAATCCTTCAGCACGGTCCCCCCTCCACAAATGTATTAAACAGTCACAAGGCAAAGACACGAGGGAGTAATTTGCAGTTATACAGTAGGTCCTTTGGTTTGAAACCTTCTTTTTCCTGCTCTGATTTACAGCCACCAGAATTGAAGTAAAGTTAAAAAAAAGTATCTTTAGGATAAGAAGGATAAACTGAACTCTTACTGAGCTCATACTACTGCAAGGGATTTTTTAAACAGATTAAAAATGCTCAGCATACTAGCAATGACATAATCACATGATATTTGGAAGACAATGATTTAAAGGTCCATCAGTGGAAACTGAAGTTACATGTTCAGATTCAGAATGTATAGTTTTAGTCCAAGCTTTGTACAAGTTAATATGTCATATTCTACGTATTCCTGAGGATTCTTTTCCTCTTGTTCCAGGTAAGTCCCTCAACCCTCCCTACTATCTGCTCCAGCATGAGACAGGGAGAGGGACTCATTAAGTCCCTTTCCAGGAAGAGTCATGGCCTCTGTGGTCCTCCCCTAGCTCTTCTTAACATCAGGAAGTCTTCTCAGTTCCACAAACATTTTTCAAGGACCATCTTGGCACTAACTTGCTTTCAAGCCTTGCCTGGGTTAGTACAGACATTACATTTCTAATTTGTTTGAGTTTATGACAGAGTTGATACTGCTTGTCTGCAACAGCTGTAAACATTAGAATACTTTCTTCAAAACTGAGATTTTGGTTTTGGTGATGATAGGTGCTGCCATTTAAACTCTGTCAATTAATATCTTAAATCCCTCTCTTGGGCCTGAGCATTTTCATTATATGGTAGCTGGTTCTTAGTGATGCGTTATCTCTGAGAAAGGTGTGTACGCCCTACAAAATACAAGCGAGAACTCTCTAATTTTTATGTACATAGAGATGCAGAAACATGACATATGACACTGATAGCAATGTCAGCCATGGAAAAATGGCAAACTGCCGTCAGCTGTTACAGCTAAATACAGAAATTAGTCTAAATCCAGTCTGGTGATGGAATTCCCTAGGGCCCAGACTCCTTGAGGTATCAGCGTCTTTCCACAAGTATAACTTTGCCAGATATGAGTAGATTAGCAAAATGCAGTGCTGCTCAGTGGTTTTCTTTACCAGAAAGTGATCTGTAGCTTCTATGGCCAGCAACAACTTGATCTTCTCTCTCAAACATATTCCCACTGGCTGGATGCCATCCAGATACCTCTCTTTGCCTTGTAGCAATTATCTCACAATGGACCATGGCTCACCTCAGCTCTACGCAGATTGAAATTATATCTTCCTGTTCTGTAGGATGGGCAAAATCAAATACTTTGTGTGGTTCATGCAAGCACAACACCTACAACTTCTATGTTGAAAAAGAACCACTGCAAACCCACCTTACATTCCCCATTCTCTGGCTAAGTCCTGGGAAGAAGTATGCAACCCACTAAATGCGTTAAAATATGTCTGATATGTGATGAAAGTCAATTTTAAAGTATTGCTGGTTTAAAAAGTGTAAAGTCTATTCACTGCTGCTAATTACATAAAAGCATGCAAAGAAGGTTAAAAATTTCAAAGGGAAACATTAATGCTCAAAGTAGCCCACAAGAGTATGTGGTTAGAAAGAACAGCTGAGGTTTGATTCCCTTAATGTCTTTGAACTAAAGAATGAAAAGGAAATGATTCTGAAGTTCTAGTTGCTGTAAAGCACTCTGTGGAGGTGCTTCTGAGGCTATGAGCAGTAGCTGTGATCACACAGAAACTTGTATTCCTCTTCATGTATCTTCCTTTGGTATGGCAACTGAAGTCAAAAGGACAATGGGACTATAAGAAAGACCATGACATACAAGATGTGAACACCGTCAACTTGAGCTGCGGGGATTCATTCCAAAAACATAGTTTAAAAAAGCTGTTACCCCCTGCATTTAAGAGTAGAAGGCCACCTCTAATTAGAAAGGTTGAGTAGCAATTTCTGTGGTGGCAGGGATCTTGGTACTGCTGAAGCATTCGGTAACAGATACATGCAGAGACAAGATGACAAATTATTTGGATCTCCAAGCAGGTTGAGTATTGGTATCCTGTGCTCCTGGTTTGAAAACAAAGGATTTGTTCACCAGCAAAGCACATGATGGAACGGTTGCAGAGCATGATGGAACAGTTGCATGGGGTCAGCCAATGGTTTAGCTTTCTGCTTTCCCAGTCAGAGGCCAACAGCTGCCAAGGGAAAGGTACAAGAAAGGAAGAAAACAGCCTTGCTGGTTTTTTTTTTGGTTTGTTTTTTTTTTTTTTAATGTGAGGAATTACAGGGGGAGGTAGTCTCACCGATTATATTTAGGCACCTAATTTAGACTTGCAAGTTAGAAATTAGTCTCCCCAGGCTCCTGGATCCCTGTGGAGAGAGGTCGCTTCTGCTTATGGGGTTCCAGGGTGTACTTGAGGACAGCAGCACCTTCACCATCAGATGATCAGCTGGAGCTTTGGTACAGTGCTATGGACCTCCAATTTCCATGATGACATCAGGACTCTGGCATGAGACCCCTGAGTGCCATGAGACAGGGCAAACGCCGTGAGGCTCTGCCACCACCAAGGGCTGCACCAAACCATTGGTCTTGCAGCTGAATCTACACATACAGACATCGTGCTCCTTGGGTCATTGCTTAAAAGCCATCAGAAATACAGAAAAATTACATGTGCTTGCTTGCTAAAGTTGTTTGACACCGTGAAGAGCGTTTGAACTGTTGGAACATATTAGTGGAAAGCTTTCTTCTTTACAGGAGGGTGCTCAGTGGGTGTACCTAATGGTAAGCAGGTTACAATGACTAACTTGGTATAGTTAATGGCTTCTGATCTATCAGAAAGTATAGCAATGCTAAAGAAAGTAATTAAATAAGCTTCTTCTCATCACACTGTCCTTGTAATTGAACAGTATCATTTCTATATGGGAAACGTTGATAATACAAGCATTGATATTTTGGCCGAATAATTGAATGGAAAATATGAACTATATTTGAGCTACCCAGACGTGTCCACCCTTTCCTTAAAGTAGAAAAAGATTCCAAGTTTATAATATTTAGGTCATTAATGTAAAGCCCTAATCCAAAATGCTGTAACACTTAACACATGTGCTTCTATAATCATAATCACTGAGATTTTGCTCATTACTTTGTCTTAGAAGTCACTAGAAAACTTGATGACATATACTTTTACTTTTTATTTTATTTTTATTGAATTATAATGTTTTGCCAAGGCCTGAATTTTGCAGAAGTGTCACTGGGTCAGTACAATTTTCAACAGCAGCCAAAGATCATTTTCATTCAAAAAGAAAAAGAAGTTAAGAAAACAGACCTTTTCAATTTAAAAATGAGTGTTTCAACAGAATTCTTTTCCTAAACACTTGCATGGTTTCTTTTTTTCATTTTAATCCAGAGTAAAAACAATTTTGAAACGTCAACATTTTGTTACGTACTGGAACTGCCGCCCACTGCCCAGCTCCACATTTTTATTGAATTCTCGTGTTCCAACTAGTGAGTACTTTGTACTGTTTGTTCCTAAGTCAGAGATGACAGAATATCTGACTATTCTTTTGATAACATACTTCCTTATAACTTCTTTATAGGCGTTTTCTATGGACTTCATAGGTGGGAGCAATCCCTCAGTGGACTGGATTACCAAAGTACGGTTTTAGAGTTTTAAAAAAAATCCCTCAAGTGAAAAAAAAAGTGTAAAATAAAATAGTTCAGCAACAATAGTGTTTAATTGCAATTTCTTTCATGTACTATTCTTTCTATTTATGTATAAAGATTTTAGCACAGTGGCAATATGTTCATAAAACCTAATTAAAACATGCGTATAGGTGATATAAGTGTACACACATAAAAACATAATGTGTAAGTTTTTAAAAACTTTTGCACTCATCCTAAATCTCTAAGAAAGCCCCTTTTAAAACCTAAATTGAAACATGACTTTTTCTAACATGCATATAAACTGCAAATACCAATTACCAAACTGCATCTCACCATTTGGGGTTTCGGTTTACAGATCTCTAGTTTGGGGACAGTTTAATAAACAAGGATTGGGAAATCCTAATTACGTCTGTATGCCATTCATGAAGTCAGTAGGTCTATTTGTATAATGTTTGGCCTGATCATGCGAATTTCATTCTGCCCAAAGTATTACACTCATTTATATAACCACCTCCTTCATTTCCTGTTTCTGTATTCAGTGTAGAAATAATGAACCTCTTGAGACTGCTTAGCTTGGACTTTCATGTGACTGCCAAAAAACGGATTTGGTTATGTAGCTCTTTCTGATGTATACTTCCAGACAATTACATCTCATTTCCATACTTGTATCAAGAAGAGAATTTCTCGAGGATAAGAGACACATCTAGTTATCTGTAACATCATTTATACCACCCTATTGGAAGAATGACAATAGCAGTAAGAAAATTTTAAATATCTGTTCTTCTTAACTTTATTTAGGAATTGTGATAAGCATGACTTTTTTAGAATCAAGTATCATAAACAATGAGGACTTCAGACCAACAGGGATTAAAAAGAAGTAAAATGTGTCTTTTGAGCAGAAGGTGCAAGAATCAGTTAAAAAAGTAATTGCAGTAGCATAATTCATAGCAGTGCCATATAGCAAAAAAATGTGAATAACATTTCTTTGAAAAGGTATATTTTAAGAAAGCATTTTAAAATACAATAACATATATTCCATATAAAGTAATAACCATAAGCACTCTGAAGAAATGAAATTGCTTTATCCTGGTGCTTTGTTAAGTGTTTTGAGAAAATTTATACTACTCACTAACTGCTCAAAGAGTGTAGTTCAATGAAAAGTGGACTTGCATTTTATATTCTATTTGTTTCATTGCATGTAATGTGTTACATAATATGTTTACTGTTAAAAATATAAACACATACTTCAGTGAATCATGGTCAAAATGCTTGTGCTTTTCAGGATGCGGAATTTCTGTAAACAGAATAATGTAGCTGTGTTGACATGCCAGAGTTTTTTTACGTGCAGTTGGACAATCCATTCCCATATTTCCAAAATAAGATAACATACTTTATGATATCATATTTCCTCAATGTTTGTCATCCAGGAAACTGAGGGCTGGGCTTATTTGAATAAATACATGTTTCTCATTTCCCTAATTATTCGCTAATATTTTATTCCCTCCATAATTACAAATTAATTTCTGAAATAATAATTAAGTGACTAATAAATATAATGGTTTGTACTTAGTAAAGGAAATAACTACGTAGTTTCCTACATTTGATGCCGTTCTGGTCTATAAACATCATATGATCTCAAGCTTCCTGACACTGGCATCTAAGCCTTCTTCACAGCTGTACATGTGAACAAAGGGCACAACTGCAGATTTTTTGTGTATGAGTTTAGTTGGCTAAGCTTACAGCCAAAAAATTGTTCAAAATGCACTTAAGAAAAATTTTCTACTGAAAAAGAGGGAACTTGAAAATGAGGAGAGTCATAGAGATAAGGACCTTCTGCAATTGAAGAAAACCAAACCCAGAATGTATGACTCAAATTTTTACCAGCGGTCAAGATGAATTGTTACTGGAAAGTTTCTGGCATTTCTAATCAGCTGATTACCAGTCGGGAGTATGGTGATACCTTTTCATCTTCTTTATATGAGCTGTTATAGGAATTCATACCTACAAGAAACGTTGTTATGCATGAACAGTACTCGGGTATCCGTCTGCAGGTATTGCAGAAAACTTCTATTCTAATGACAGAGGGGAAATGCAGTTGTGTGCAGAATCTGAAATGCTGCTTCTTGGTAGTGTTAGTAGATGAGCAGTTGAAAGAGATGAGTGCTGTTGATAGGCGCTTTTATTTCCTTTTTGTAGTTTACAGGAGAACAGGAAATGTAGAGCCAGTATGGGAATCAGCTTCTGAACTCTTCCTGAAGTCACATTAAAGGCATTGTAGACTTAGAAAGAAAGGCAATTTTTAAGCTATATTAAACTCTCTTTCTCAAACTAGGGAATAATAGAGGGTGTTTTGTGGGACTTTCTATAATGTTGGCATTAAAAGATTTGAATGTTCAGACAGGACTGTATTTGTACATTCATTTTAAGCAGAAAGCACTGTAAATGCCAGTACCGATAACTCAGGTCTCGGACACTGCTGTTCAGAAAATGACTGATCTACACATAGATGTACCATATTAAGATATTCACACGTGAATCTGTGTTGACTTGAGTACATTAAATGCTTTTGTTTTGTGAACTGACAGTAAGGAAATGAAAGATTATAAAAATATATTCAATGCAGTAAGACATAAAATAAGAAATACTCTCATCCAAGGAGAAAAAATGATGTCTCATAGCTTAGGGGCCACTTTTCAGAAGAGAAGAGTTTGAATGCAGTACCCCACATCCCACTCACCTCCACGCAGGCAGTGTGGGAGGTCTGGTGGGGGAAAGTCTACCCTCTGTCTTGCATGACATAACCGTGCTTATGGAGCTCTCTTCACCCAGGAGAACAAAAAGAGCTGGAGAGTCACAGCAGCCCCCTCCAAGTTAAAGCTACTCCCTTTGGTGTGCCTAGAAAGGAGTACCCATTTACTTGGGCCAGGCACATTAGGAGGCTGTGAAGCTGAGCAGTGCAGAGAGCATATGGTTGAAGGTAATGGGACAGCTGGAAACTTTTCTCTACACCATTATCCTTGTGACAAGCCCAGGCAAGAGACTAATGGGACACCTAAAGCAACAAACTACCATGCTCTGAGATTTTATTTTCCCACACTATTAGCACAGATGAAAAAGGATATGGGTAAGCTGACCAGCCAGAGAAAAAGCCCAAATGTGCAGGACGTCTGCATGTAATAGGAGACTATGGCTCATTCAGCAGGCCCTTTGGGAATTCATTGCCAGCAGGTTCTCTACCTGTTATTTACAAAGAAATTAATTCTCCTAACAAGAAAACCCTCAGACAAAAAAATGTGTTTAAGAATAAAGAGTGTAAAATAACTGGCCAAGGAAAGCTCAGAACAGTCCTCAGTTGCAAAAAGAGCTGACATCAATGAAAGGCTAAAAGTCTGACTTTGACATGCTCCTGAGCTCAGTGCAAAGGACTGCTGCTTCTCATCAGAAGAGCTGGTTCACGAAAATTAAAGGCTCTTATGATATCTTTCTTCTAACCTATTTTCAGAGAAGGGACAGTCAAGGAAGGGAGTAAGAGGTTATTTACGTCTATGTCCTCAGTCATAGTCTTGCCAAGCTGGTGAAGAGTGCTTTAAACTGAAGTTGCTGAGGGAGGGGAACCTCAATGCATCCCACTCCTACCAGTTAGATGCCATTGCCAGCAATAGATGTGCGGAGTCTGGAGAAGGATCAAAGGTCAGCAGGAGAGCACCTGAAGAGCAGCACAAAGGAACTCCAATCAGTAAGTCAGCTCCATTGGGGGCCCAATTTGAATGCCTCTTGGCATCAATATGTAGCTTGGGGAATAAACAAAAGGAGTTAGAGATGTGCACATGCCTGCAGGGCTATGATCTTACCGGCGTCATGAAGACATTGTGGGATGACTCCTATGACTGGAGTGTTGGAGTGGAAGGACACAGGCTCTTTCGGAAGGACAGGGAGTGGAGATGAGGAAGGGGGGTCACACTCTAGGTCAATGACCAGCTGGAGTGCATGGAACTATGCCTGGGATTGGATGAGCAGCTGACCAAGTATTCAGAGGTCAGGATTAAAGGGAGGGCAGGGACGGGTGGCATTATACTGGGGGTCTGCTACAGGCCACCCAGCCAGGAAGACCAAGCAGATGAGGTGCTCTGTAGACAGAAAGGAGCAGCCTCACATTCACAAGCCTTGGTCCTTATGGAGGACTTCGGTCACCCAGATATCTGTTGGAGCGACAACATAGCAGGGAATAAGCAACTCAGGAGGTTCCTGGAGTGCGTTGATGACAACTTCCTTCTCCGTGCGATAGACAAGCCAAAAAGTAGAGGTGTTATGCTGGACTTTGTTCTCATCACCAAGGAGGGGCTAGTGGGGAATGTAACACTCAAGGGTAGCCTTGGCTGCAGTGGCCATGAAATAATGGAGTTCAAGATCCTTCAGACAGTAATGAGGGTGCACAGCAAGCTCACTACCCTGGACTTCAGGAGAGCAGACTGGTTTCTTCAGAGGTCTGCTCGGTAAAGTACCATGAGATAAAGCTCTGGAGGGAAGAGGGGCCTAAGAAAGCTGATTAATATTCAAGGATCACCACCTCCAAGCTCAGGAGCAATGCATCCCCACAAAGAGGAAATCAGGCAAAAACGCTGGGAGGCCTGCATGGACAAACAAGAAGCTCCTGGACAAAGTCAAACACAAAAAGGAAGCCAACAGAGAGTGGAAACAAGGACAGGTAGCCTGGGAGAATTACAGAGAAATTGTCCAAACAGCAAGGGATCATGTTAGGAAAGCTAAAGCCCTGATAGAATGAAATCTGTCCAGGGACACCAAGGGCAGCAAGAAAAGTATCTATACGTATGTCAGTGATAAAAGGAAGACTGGGGAAAATGTGACCCCCTCTGGAAGGAAACAGAAGACCTGGTTGCCTGGGATATGAAGAAGGCTTAGGTACTCAATGACGTTTTCGCTTCGGTCTTCACCAGCAAGTGCCCCAGCCACACTGCCCAGGTCACAGCAGGCAAAGACTGTGAGAATGAAGAACCACCCACTGTAGAAGATCAGGTTCAAGACCACCTAAGGAACCTGAAGGTGCACAAGTCCAGGAGACCTGATCAGATGCATCCACGGGTCCTGAGGGAACTGGCAGATGAGGTTGCTAAGCCACTATCCGTGATAATTGGGAAGTCATGGCATTCCATTGAAGTTCCCACTGACTGGAAAAGGGGAAATATAACCCTCATTTTTAAAAAGGGAAAAAGGACGACCCAGGGAACTACAGGCCAGTCAGTGCCACCTGTGTGCCTGGCAAGATCGAGGAGCAGATCCTCCTGGAAACTATGCTAAGGCACATGGAAAATAAGGAGGTGACAGGTGACAGCCAACATGGCTTCACTCCGGGCAAATCATGCCTGACAAATCTGGTGGCCTTCTACAATGGGGTTACAGCATTGGTGGATATGCAAAGAGCAACAGATGTCATCTACCTGGACTTGTGCAAAGCATTTGACACTGTCCCACACAACATCTTTGTCTCTAAATTGGAAAGACATGGATTTGACAGATGGACCACTCAGTACATTAGAAAATGGCTAGATGGTTGCACTTAAAATGTTGCAGCCAATGGCTCAACATCCAAGTGGACACCAGTGAAGAGTGGCATTCCTCAGGGGTTGGATATTGGGATTGGCGCTGTTTAACATCTTGTTTGGCAACATGGACAGCAGGATTGAGTGCACCCTCAGTAAGTTTGCCAATGGCACCAAGTTGCATGGTGCAGTCACCACACTGGAGGGAAGCGATGCCATCCAGAGGGACCTCGGCAGTCTTGAGATGTGGGCCTGTGTAAACCTCATGAAGTGCAACAGGGTCAAGTGTACAGTCCAGCATCTGGGTCAGGGCAATCCTAAGCACAAATAGAGGCTGGTCAGAGAGTGGATTGAGAGTATCGCTGAGGAGAAGGACTTGGGAGTGGTGGTTGACCAGAAACTCAACATGACTCAGCACAGTGCGCTCGCAGAGCAGAAGGCCAACTGTATCCTGGGCTGCATCAAAAGGAGTGTGGCCAGGAGGCCAAGGAAGGTGATTCCGCCTTCTACTCCACTCTGGTGAGACCTAACCTGGAGTCCTGTGTCCAGCTCTGGAGCCCTCACCACAGGACAGACATGGACCTGTTGAAGCAGGTCCAGAGGAGGCCGGAAAAATGATCTGAGGGCTGGAACACCTCTCCTACAAAGAAAGGACAAAAAAGTTGGGGCTGCTCAGCCCGGAGAAGAGAAGGCTCCGGGGAGACCTTATAGCAGGCTTCCAATACCTGAAGGGGGCCAACAATAAAGACAGAGAGAGACTTTATACATGGCATCCTGGACTCAGCCACGATAGGGTTAATTTTCTCAAGAAGCCAGGAGGGGACACAGCTGGGCCAGCTGACCCAAACTGGCCAGATAAATGGGGCACTTCATATCATGTGACATCATCCTCTGTTCTGACTGGGAAGAGGGCCAGAAGGAGAGGAATCACGGCTCAGGAGCTTGCTGGTCATCAGGCAGTGAGAGTTGCTCCATGCATTCTTGCTGTTTGTTTTGTATATTATTCTTATCAGTATTATTGATCCTGTTTGCATAGTTTGCTGTTCTGTTAAACTGCCTTTATCCCGACCCATGAGTTTTGTCTTTTTCTTTCCACTCTCCTCCCCACTCCAGCGGGGGGAGTCACGATAGAGTGACTGCGTGGTCCTTAGTTGCTGGCCAGGGCCAAACCATGACACAGGGTCATGTGGTGATAGGACAAGAGGTAATGGCTTTAAACTGAAGGAGAGTAGATTTAGATTAGATAGAAGAAAGAAATTCTTTACTATGAGGGTCCTGAGGCACTGCAACATGTTGCCGAAAGAAGCTGTAGATGCCCTGTCACTGGAAGCAATCAAGGCCATGTTGAATGGGCCTTTGAGCAACCTGGTCTAGCAGAAGGTGCTCCTGCCCATGGCAGGGGGGTTGGCACTAGATGGTCTTTAAGGTCCTTTCTGACCCAAACCGTTCTATTATTCTGTGATTCTTACAGGTGAAGTGTTAGGCAGAGAGTTCTCAAGCCACTGCCAAACTGTTCTAGTAAATTTTTTTTGAATAATAAAAAAGCTCAGTCTATGTACACCTGCAACAAAGCCAATTTGGGAACTTCTGTACCCAACCTAATGAATTTGTGGGGGACGATTAGTAAGCCTTTAAAGAACAGGCACAGAGACCCAAGATCATATCTACACTATTCCAAATCAGTGGTGGCTTGCGTGGGGACAGGTTAGATTTCTCTACACTTGTAATACAGGTGCATCCAGAGAGAGTGAGAGCAGATGCGTTTTACTGGCAAACATCTCTTGGGTTGGAGAGGGAGTAACTCTCTGTAGCCAACTGAGATAAATAGATGCTTCCAGCCCATGATTCACTTGACCTATTTCAGAATGCCTATTTTAGGATGAAATTGATTGTTCCCAAGAAGTGACTGATTACTCTCTGAGCACAATCTAAACAACAGCTTTAGAGTTAGATAGTATTGCTGGAAATGTCCCACATATGAAAAATGAACACCACCTTCTGCATCTTTCCAGAGTCTGCTGAGTACTAAGAACAGCTTTTGAAGAAGGCAACCGACTTGGGTCGCAAAGAGACATGCTAGGAAGAAAAAAAGGAAAAAAATTAAGGTTTGCTCTGACCATGGAGGAGAAGGGGTTTACTTTATTTCAGTTTTCAGTATCCCATCAAAGTTAGAGTCTTCTGGTCTCAGCAAAAAGCAAACATCTCTCAAGAGTGAATGGGAAACTGAGTCTGCCAAAAAGTCATGCCAGAAACTGGAAGCCAGAAGATGCATGTTACTGGAAGGTGCTGGTGTAGGACCCAATGAACAAAAAAACTGCTGAGGTTATCTTATTGCCTCACTTCCAAACTTATGCAAGTATTTCATTACTTTGTATTTTTGTCTGGTTGCAGGCTCCTGTTTCATGACTGCTTTGGATATGAGCATACAGCACTGTGGTCTATCAGCAGGGCCTCCCAGCTCAGGCTTTGCAAATGCAGCTGTATGATGGCCAGTCCCCAGCAAGCTGTGCTTGCACTAAGTCGTTAGACCTACAGCTCTAGTCTCTCCTGGCTGAAAGAGTCATAGAACCACACAGCTTTTCTGCAAGCCTTTTGTGGCCTGTTTTGAGAAATTTGTTGTGATTTTCAGAGTTGCAATACAGTATAAAACCAAGCCAGTTTCATATAGTTTCAGGTTTCATTGCTAACCTTCCAGGCAACTCCCTGAGTAAGATGAAGGCAGGCATTTCATGACCTTAATTTCCCATATGGTTGACTCATTATTCTACCTCCTGCAGTCAACTCTCGATTTCTTAATGTATTTTCCTTTCATCTTCTGCTCATGGTTGTCACGTTGGTTAGAAGATATTTCTGCTATTAACACCAGAAGTACTGAGGCAGTACCATTTGCTTTCTCAAGGCAACTGGGAAATATTTGGGAATGATCAGTGTATGACATGTATGCATCTTATTTTCTTACATCCACAAACATATATATAAATAAGCAAACTACATTCACTCCTCTTATTTACATATTCCACTACAAAAATGCCAGAAACCTGCTTTTATGTTGATGGCTACATGTGGTCCCTGGTATATACTTTCAGAACAAGCTACAGCTACACCAAAGGTACTTTGGTCCCTTGTGCCTTGCATTTCACTTCTTCCTTCTGAGGCACATGAAGCCACAGTCCCAGCTGCTGCATGACATCAGCTTCCTTTCAGTGTCCTCAGTCAGAGAGGACTGGTCAGCAAACAAGCATGTGCTTCCTCTTCATGTTACATCCCCATTCTGGGGACAAGCCTATCAAATTAATTCCCCTCCACACCAGAAGCATCTCCACATTTCCTACCAAAAAGCATTACCTTTGCTTACAGTTTCCATCATTATTTAGACTTGATACAACGACAGCACTTAAGAGCCATGGCCACAACTAGGGACTCCCAGAGGCCAGGCACTGCATTAAGCAGAAAAAAAGATGACTGCCCACCCAGAAAGGTTTACAGTGACATCAGCCCTGGTTCCTGGCATGATGGCTTCTTTCAGAGGAAAATAAAATTACAATTGCCAGCTGTCATTTTTGTTAACAGATCATGAGACTGAAAAATTTAAGAATTGTGTCTAACTATTTTCTAGGCTGTGATTTGCCTCTCTGAGGAGAATAACACCGTTAGAAACATTAAAGGAACAGATAATGGATTCTCAGCCTGTGGGCTCTGAAACAAGTCATGTGATCAATAGCACTACCTAAACAGGAAGATGAGTCTTGAAAATCTGCTGTCTACTTCTCCATAAGTAACTAATAATATAAGATTTCTAGTCCCCTGAAAGAAGACTCTTAGCTCAGGACTTCCTTGTAACGGTAGACACCATGTTCCAGAAAAGTAACTAACAAATCATGTTGTGAAGTAGAACAATGATGTTACCATGCAGAAGTAAACGTGACATTTGGCAAAGGGGAATGCATGTTGTTATACTCATTATATTCAGCCATTACTGCAAGGATTTTTCTAGTTTGAAAAGACTTCAGAAACCGCTTGTAAGGAATATACTTCCTTAATTGAGAGTCCTTCATGGTTTGATCCTGCTCTTGCTGACTTCCTTTACAGCAGAATCAAGGCCAAAATGTGTTCTCCTCCAGGCAGAGGACTTCATTCCCTTACCCACCCCTGCGTTTTTTTTTTTCATATATGTACAGATATTTAAATTATTTACTAATATTTGTCAGCACAGATAAAATTCACTAAATCTCATTTAGCTGGGTGCATTTACAGGAAGGAAATGTCCCCTAGGAAAGCCAAATAAAGTCAATAATGGATGATATTATTTTCAATTATCCAACAATTTTGTTAATTTCTATCTTCTCTGCATGCTGGATATATCTGTTTACACTATTAACAGTGTATTTTGAAAAATACCTTTCAATACTAGTCCTGTTTTTAACACACTCCATAGTTACTTGGTGACAAAACCTGCTTGTGGGGACAAAGTGCTCTTTCTCTTTTGCAGGGTGTTGCTGGTGAACATTCTAGTGAACGCTTCTTTTGAAGAAAAGGCGTAGAGCCCTGATACTTGTCTTTATGCCAAAGTATACTTTCATTAGGCAAATTCTGTGCTGTAAATGGAGGCAGAAAAATCCCCTAAACACACAGATTGCTGACCTGCCAATATTGTCAGAGATAATTGATGCGTGAGAATAGGGATGTCACTCCAGGATGCTGGTGAAGACTTAAGTACCTGCAGCCTGAAGAATTAGCACTCTTACTAACAAGTATCCCTCTTTCCTTTTAGGAGCTAATTAGAAATAGCAAATAGTGTAAATGATATGTAAATCAGGGTGGGAATTGATCTGTACTATAACAACTCGTTTTTGTGTTGCTGCCTCTGCAAAAGCTTCTCAGTTCATTCCCTTGCTCCTTGTTAGCATCAGTGCTCTTGTGCAAGCCTAACAAATGTTCCCTCTCTCCATGCTCTCTTGCCGTTGACACATGGGAGAGTTTCAAAGGCCAGGACTAGCCAAATTGTGTAAAACAAACTTGCCAGTGTTTTCCTTAAGTTGCCAGGGCTCTGAATTTTGCTGCATACGCAAGAAGGTATCAAATGTTAGCATGAAATGCTACGTTACACACAACTCCCAGTAAACCCAAAAAGGCACCCTCAGGGGAGTCACATCTTCCTTCGATGGTCTTCCAAGATTGTGCAGCTCAGCCAGCAGCTGCACAGGAGGGTCCAGCATGTGGGGAACAAGAATTCTCTGCTAGATAAATCATTCCAGTGAAAAACAAGTATTTGCTAAACACTGTTACTTTGCAGCCATATTTCATGCAAAGAAGTTCAGATATGTTCCTTTCTATGGCTATCTGCATTGGTATCAGTTTTTGTTAAGTTCAAAGCCTGAACTAGTTGTGATTAAGGGGTCTAAGAGAAGGATTTCGGCATCAAATACCTTGATTTAGACTTCAAACTCCATATGACTTCTGTAAAACTCACAAAAATTTTATTCCATGCATTGCAGGAGTTATTTGCCATTACATTAAGCAGGCAGTGAGAGGATTTTAACAATGCAGTGTCATGAATATGTATATGCCTCAAATACATGAGATTGTGTGAGTGAAGTGGGAACGGTCACTCAACCGAAATCAGTGGGAGAAGTTCATCTCAGGAAGAAAAAGAAGCCTCCGGAAGCCTTGAGAAAAACCTGAGACATAAAAAGAAATCTACACCAGGGAGGTTTTCCAGGCACAGTATCTATTCCAGAAGGGATGAGAAGATAAAGAGATGGTATACCAACAATGCAGTAAAAGCTGAACAGAACAGGTCATAAATTTCTTGCAGCACAACACTAGCCAGCTGCTCTCAGACATGAAACGTTTTCTGGAAGAAGACATTTTCTGCTGTAGCAAGTAATATTAATTTCAAAAAATGAGAATGACTAGTGTTCTATTTGGCTATAAAGCTTCCTGAGTCAGAATAAAATTGCTTAGAATTATACTTTTTTTAACCTTAAGTATAACTCTGTACTGTAAGACTTTTGAAGTATCATGCACTGAATACTGCATGACCCAAAACACTAGATAAGAAGGAGGGATTTTTTTTCTCTTGTGGAGCAATTCCTAAAAAATTCCTTTATCCTTTTCTTTCTTGCTAAACTGCCCCATGAACTGAAGAAGTCTGATGGCCTAGTGGTGAATCATTATTCTTTGATTCTGTCTTTGTAATTACAGGGAATGACATAAGCTCAGTGTGAAGCAGACTTGGAAATTATTCAAAGAGATTTTGTCCTTTTTACTTATTCTTTTTATAGCTACACAGATCCATTTTATAATTGTATCAAGGCACTCTGGGGCTTGCGTTACCAAGCATTATAACACTTCTCAAGTGCCTGACAGTGCACTGCCTGTCACTTTCTGTCTTACCAAAAGGAAGTATTTTGTGCAGATCACAGAGAGTATTGTTGGTTTTCTCTCTCTGTGGAAGTGCCACATATTTTGTAGTGTGCTTTTCAAAGTGGGAATTCTGCCAAGTTACAAATTCCACTCAATTTCAATATAATCCTTCTTTTTCCTGAACGTTTGGTCTAGGAAGCAAATTGAAGTAATCTAGTTCTTAGCAAATAGAATTTTAATGAAAAATCCAAGCAGGCTAATGTCATGTATATGAGATCATTCTACATAGCTCTGCTGTGTAATACGTATTTTAGGGTGTTTTATCTACCAGTAACAGATGAAAATCTGCACTACTTTTTCTGACTTGGCTGAACTGAGAGAATCCAAAGTCTTACATTTAAAGAGACTGTGAAATGAGGAAGAGAAAAGGGACAGGTGAAAAGTAATCTAATCAAATGATGTATCTAATAGCATATAGTGTATTAAATTTGGCCAACATGTTTGAGATAGTAATATATTATGTAGAACAAATTTCTTGTTACCAAAAAAAACACATCATGAGTCTTTGTTACTTTTTGTTTCATCTCATGCTGGAAAATTCCTATGGATTCACATTGATTTGCATTTTGGAAATCCGAAAATTATTGGAAGATTTCTGCATGCCTTTCAGAGGTATATATCATTCTGTAGTGTTTTCTTTTTTTAACTTCCAACATTGCCGGTACCAGGCATTCCTAATGTTGGCAAGATTAACAATACCACAAGTGCAAGGGAATATGGAAAATCAGCAGAGAAAATAAATCCTAGGCAACAGCCAGATGAAGCTATTGATGAGTTAAACATCAGTGAACCCACAACTCTTGCTATGTATGTGATGTAGCTCCCTACCCCTAACCACTGTGACAAGAAAGAAGGACATCAAGGAACAACGTATGGCTCACTTTCCGGAACAAGACTGCAGAATCTCTTATTCAGTAGACTTAAGCAGAAAAATAGCACAGCCACATGTGTGCTAAGGAATGACTGGTTTTTAAGACAAGTAACTCACTAAAGCAGCATACAGCTTTGGACTGGATCGTATGTATCTAGGTGCGTGTGACAGGAAAACACCAGGCACTTTCAATTACAATCCTAACCTCCCAGAATCTAAATGAAGGGTGATATTTATTATATGCATAGTGAATTAAGGTACTGGATGAAACCACACTCACCTGTGATTGTTTCTCTCATCAGGCAGTAGCTCAGTAACAGCAGGCCGACAACAAGCATGAAAAATCCCAGGTTTACATAACAAGTCACTTTGATTTGTTTTGTGTTTTATCTGTAAAAGACTTGTTATGAGATTAATCATCTGGTATCTTCACTAACATACTGAGGCACTGCATATCTGTCCTACAGCTTGAAAGCCTCTTAAATGCACAAATGCCAAGTAGCAGTTTTGTCCTGCTTGTGGCTCTAAAAATTGTACTTTTTGTATAAGAAGCACGAGGTTCACATTTGTCAGGGACAGCAATGACCATGTTTTTCTGGCAGTGCTGCTCGCGGGACTATTCCCAGTGAAGGTGCAGTGTCCAGAGGAGTGGCAGCGACAGCATGGTGCCTTTGTCCTCCTGGAATTCCACAGGCATACCGCAATGGCAGGCATGGAGCTGAGCACCCCCTTGCCTAAAGCGCGCCGGCAGCAAGCCCAGGGAAGAAGAGTACTCCAGAGACTTATTAAGGAGTACAAGGCACATATGCACCCCCATTCTACCCAGCTCCACACTGAAACATTGTAGGGTTATTTCAAGCAGAAGTACATATTTTTTTGGTACGTAAGTGAAATCCTACATGAGAAAAGGAAATTATTGTGTATAAGGACATTGCAGGCCAGACCAAAGCCATCATCGTAGCCTGGTTATAAGGTATTTTATCGTTCGGGTCTGGTCAGGCTCCTGTGCCAAACCTTTTCTTCTCTTTCCAATGGTCTGATTCAGAAGTGCAAGCTCAGAGTGAAGGCAAGCTTTGGTCTCGTTGTGGCTAAGCACAGGAACACAGCCATCAACAATCACATTTCACTGTCACATTCAGCAAGCTACTACTTGCTGGCTGAGCTGGGGTAACTGTACGTGTGGATGCTGCCCCAGGCAGAGGTGAAGCGATTAAAATTATCTCAGCCTCTGTGGAAAAAAAAATGCCAAGTTCATACAAATTCCTGTGCATTGCCACAAACAAAGAGTACGCACATGGACATGGCCATGACACAGCTGACGTTCAGGAATATGTCTGAGTGCGAGTCCTTCCTCTCAAAAACCGAATTGCCATTAAACATCATTTTATAAAGGGCAGTCCTTTAATAAATCAGTCTGGTCCTATTCCTCTTCCTGCCAGATGCAAAATGCTCATCAGCTTTGCAGGAATAATATCAGGTGCCTAACTGTCATTTAACTTGACTGCCATTTAACTTGACTTCGAGCTAAGCCCTGCACCACTTTCCCTGAGGTCGATTAAAGCTGAATATTCTGTTCTCACGACTTCAAAGAGAGAGCTTGCTATTTTTGAGGGGTTCAGTAACCCTTGATAATTCACTTATCTAGGAGGGCATTACTAAAAAAAAATCTTATGGTAAATGCCTGGCAGTGTGGTGGAATGGTATCTTATTGTTTTGTTTACAGCATGTGGAATTAGTAACACGGGGCAAAAATGTTTTGAATTTAAAAATGGTACTTTAGTTAAGCACGGGGAGGGAAAGGTCAATGATCATAAAACACAAATATGAGCAGCCTTTTGACTGTGCACTTTCTTCTGAGCAAATAATGGAAACAAACATTGTTTCAGACCAAATGCACTTGAAAGTGGCTGCCCTTGGGAATACAGTTAGACTTTTAACAGCTCTGCTGGTGGATCTAACTTTCCGAAATGCAGCCACTGATATAAATGAAGAACACCAAACATCTGCATTTCATTATGATTAGCACAAAAAAGGGTATTTTATTTAATCTCTCAAAGCACTCCATCATTGTGAATAAAGAAGGCTACAAAGATCACTGCAATTTTACATAAAGTTCTTTATATGTGAAACTGACACAAGGAATGAAAAACAAAGCTGGTAATGCACGCACAAAAGTAACTCCCTACCTGCATATTTAAATATAAATTAATATTTTTATCATATTTAATCATACAAATACACTAAAATAGCTATCTATCAGTAAATATTTAGTCTGCAGAGTTCATCCCATTCCATTTTCTCACTGGTTAGAGGGTTGTTCGGAATACTGAGTTTCCTTCGTGAGTCGTTGCCCTGTGTACAGAGAGCTTCAATGTCAATTTGCAAATGCTTAAATTTATACGACTCATTCTGATTAGTAGATGTAGATTATAAACCAGAATAACTCATGTCTTGCTAAGACGGCATGATTGTGTATAGTTATAAAAGTCCACAGAGAGAGCTTTTCCATTAATTCATTCTCCTGTAATTTCCATTAATTCACAACTTTTTAATGTTTTTTACATACAGTCAGGAAAGTAAGAAAGAGGCGAGATGAAGTGGGAGGAAGTATGCATGCCCAGATCTGTACACACCAAGAAAGCAAGTAATATTTTGGAAAGTGTGTGTCTTTCTTCATTGACCACTGCCATCTTTAATATCTTTCAGCTTTTGGAATTTCTGACACTTTACAGTTACTTGGTGATTACAGGAACACTTTTATTTGTAGCCTCTTTTAAATGGCCTTGCCTTTTCCATTCTATCTTCTCCATCTTCAGTAGTTTCATGCATCACATGCGCTGTTCTGCTAGCCAAGGAATGAACATGGCTTGATCCCAAACCCATCATCAAAATTTCTGAGTCACCCAGAAGGGTGGCTGCTGGGCAGGTCAAAGCTGTCCTTCTCCCAGGCGGCTGCAAGCTGCCACCGCCTTCTCCTGGAGACTGACAAGATCTCATTTTCTAAAAGCGGAACATGTCTCCTGACTTCAGCATCATTTTTGCGTTAGCTCCAAATACATTAACATCTTCTGGTTCCACAGCAATCATGATTTCACTTTAACAAAATAGTGCAAAAAGCAGATCCCTCCAAACACAACGGAGAAAGCATGGATGTCTGAAGACTCTGGACTGGTTCCTAAGTTTCTGCTAATATTTTTTCCCAAAAGACATCTGCTTCTATTTGTGCATTTCTTCAGATGAGAAAGATAAAATTAGAATAGAGAGATTTTGGTGTTAAAATCGTAAGCGCAGATGTGCTGAAACTGCTGTAGCCCTTTTAATGGTCGTGCTTCAGAGAGAGATGCTGAGAGTGACTGGTAGAGATCAGCTTCCTGCAGTGAGCATAATTTTGAGATTTTGAACATCCAAGATATCAGAAGACTGTGCCAGACACTGAAATATGTTGCTAATTTTCTTAGCAGAGCTCCTAAAATTGTCACAGTAATTATTTTCAAGGTGTTTTCCAAATATGCCACTTCAGGATTCTGTTTCTGTGAACCCGTTTCTGGGAAGGTCTTGCATAGATTCCAGGTAAAAGCAGTAAAACTGTAAAATGCCCGAAAGTGTGCTGTGGTAAGCACTTTAGTAGCTTTTTCCCATTCTACAAAAACCAGCAAGGCAGATCACAAATTATTGCACCATATGGTCTACCCTTCCAGGACTTCTTTTGCTCCTACCTAATATACGACCTTAAAAAGTTACATAAGCTCACATTTTTTAAGTCAGATGCCTCAGTTCATCATACCAGTTCAAAGCTGCTACAGATACAAGGGAATCCCCAAAGCCTCCTTCTGTCCTCTGTGAAACTGACCTTCTTAACTGGAGCAGTTAAAAAACAAACTCAGAGACCAGTTTTGAAAAAAAGTGCATTATAACCCTTGGGCCTTTATTGCTTGGTCTGGGAATCTACAAAGTAGTAACAGGTTTTATTCAGTCAGGTGGAACTTGGCTTTCCAGCACAAAAGGACAGTTCAGACTCCAACAGCAACAGTCTTACCCAACGTCATGCAAAGTGTCTTCATTGAACTGCCATTTGAAAATTCCCAGATTCTAGACATCACAATTGTATTACATTTCCATCTTTTTGAAAAGTTCAAAGCTTCCAAAGACTAATGTACAAGAGCCTGCAAATTCCTAGACCAGGTCCACAAGACTGCTGAAATACTCGGTTGTGAATTTGTGATCACAGGGCTCTGAGACAATCTGGCTAAAAACAAGAGAACCTGGCATGATTAGGAGCAGCATGACCACACCAAGATTTGCAAAGTATGGCAAGCTGTACATCAAGTTCAGATGTTTAAATAAACTGAAAGACTGCCTACTTTCCATCAGAGTTTCATTGGAATCTGAACATATTCCCACAAAATGCTTCAATTTTCATCAATATATACTGCAACTGAAAATAAAATCATGTCAGTGAAAAATCCCCCAGTTATCATTTTTCCAGCACATTTTTTGCTTCATCTTTCACAAATGAAATCTCTTTAACATGGAAGACCACAGAACAGCAAGTGGTAAACCAGCACGTAGTGATCACCCTCAAAAACTATCCCAGTTCGATGAAGAAGCTAATTCACATTTAACCACTCACTTATCTCCTTGGAACGAAGGCAGAAAATTGTGAAGAAGTCTGCCACAATGTTTATTGTATTAAAAGTGTCTTTTAAAAAAAGTTTTACTGGAGTTTTCCACTGTATTCCCACACAGTCCATGAACCAGTGACCTTGCTCTTATGTGGGACACAGTGCAGAAATTTTAGGAAGAAAGATGAAGCTGCATGACTAGGAGATGTGACAGCATGTTAACCTGCACCTGATTAAGACTATAGCCTGCAATCGCTGTATCTCTTGAACAAAAGGCAACACTACTAGGCTGTGTTACATTTTGTGATATAGGGCATACTAAATATAGTCAAGCTATGTAAAGTGGAGCAGTGAGGTTCTTTGGCACTTTTTCAGAAGCTATGCAGAGGAGACACCAGTTAATTTCAGTTCAGAGCAATGAGTCATTTATCTCTGAACAATCCACTATACACAAACAAGATCCTGCAGAAACCTGTAAAGAGTCAGTGTTACTGAAAACATCAAAGCATCTGCCCACTGTGAGAGGATCCTGAAAAGACCAAGACATGTTCTTCAGTACTGACCATGGTTTTCAAAGTTGAATCTTGTATCTAGAGGTAAGTGTATAAATGCACTCTAATCCTGCATATGTGGCAAACCAAAGCAGGTTTGGTGTTGGTTTTACCAGTGAAATAGCACACAGGAGGCAAAGTGAAAGGTGAGTAAATGGGTTCCACTTATGGCAATGACTCTGTAGTGAAGGGGATTTTTTGCACTCTGAATACATTACCAAAGAGTCCACCTTCCCTCTGCCTTCTTACACATGTCAATCCGGCATCTTGTTGATGCTGAGCATCACAAGCCAATATAACATAACTGGACCTTCACTCCTGCCCTGAGCAGAGCTCTGGAGCAGCATCAACCTTTCTTCTGAACCAAGTCTGCTTGTGAGGCTCCTCCATAACTCCCTGAAGCTGGGTAGACTAATCACAGTGCTCCTGCTTCTGCACAAAGGTCACAGAAAATTTTTTAAAAAGAGAAGAAGAAAAAAGAAAAAAGAAAAAGAAAAAGAAAAAGAAAAAGAAAAAGAAAAAGAAAAAGAAAAAGAAAAAGAAAAAGAAAAAGAAAAAGAAAAAGAAAAAGAAAAAGAAAAAGAAAAAGAAAAAGAAAAAGAAA
>Ga0065711_1000147_pt1 | contig 91956 bp, 43 predicted proteins | sample Hoacrofraction12_FD_59098 | JGI IMG/M metagenome (GOLD analysis project Ga0065711, IMG submission 59098) | Hoatzin crop microbial communities from Cojedes, Venezuela - Epithelial fraction 12 v2 (version 2) | ecosystem: Host-associated > Birds > Digestive system > Esophagus > Crop | place... | reverse complement strand
GGGGGGGGGGGGAAGCAGTGATTAATAAGTTTGTGGCCTTCAGGGCAGTTTTTAGTTGAGCAGAGTAAAAATGGTTGCATTGTGCTGAAGAGGTATAATACATCATGAACTTTAAAATGTGCGAATAAGGTGATAAAGAGAAGTTGTGTTAATGGCCCATAACATAACGATGTAATAAAAGTGATAGCTGAACAGTGGTTGTAAAGGACCTTCAAAGAAAATGATACTAATGCTGTAGAAAAACCTAGCAAATCTGTTATGATTTTTCAAAGTAATGTGGGTTGATGGCAAATGTAGGGTTTTGAATGCAGAGTCTCCAGCAGGCGTGCGATCTCAGCTACCAGTTCCTGCACAGCTGGAAGTATGAAGTGTTGCGCCTCTGGAGTTAGGGAAGGTGGGTATAGGGTAGTAGCAGGGTCATGCAGCCCTTGCCATGTAGTTGTCCTCACTGGCAGCATTGTAGCTTGGGGTTTCGGCTTTGTACACAGTAACATCAGTTGGCAAAACACCCACAATGCCCTTATCAGCCCAACTGCTGCCCAGCCCGTGGACTACCCCATGTTTGTGTGGCATATGATGTACACAAATAATTAATATTTCCCAGTCTGGACTGGAGAAGAGTTTTGTGAAATGCAGTGTAACAATACTTGATCGTTCTGTCCGGAGGTAGAGGAGCAATTTTCCCGCCTTGATGTTGCTGTGTCCTAGAGCAAATGCTGGAGCAAGGTTTCCAGTGGGCCAGCAGCCTGTGGTCAGCTGTCCACTGGCTCCACCAGCTGCCCTCTGTTACCTTCCCTCCTAAAACCACCTTGCACTCGGGGCTGCAGCTTTCATGGCTTGTTCAAGCAGTGGACAGCATGGTCCCCAAGGCCCCTCAGGCATGATGTATCAGTTCGTGTGATCGTGAGGTACGTGTGTGCAGCCAGCTGTGTCACTGGCAAATATTCAGTTGCACAGTAGGGCACACGTATGCATACCCAGGTGTGTGACAGGAGTGCCTCTGTACCGACCCGCTGCTGGGGAAGGCTGCAGCTCACTTCCCTCAGGAGGGTGAGCAGCTCTGCTCTCAACAGCTGCTGACAATGAGATGCAAAACTTTTGAGCTTGGAATGCAAAATACATCAGATCTGTTTACATCTACTGCAGACAGTTAGGCATTGACAGCTCCATATCACACATTATACAAACAAAAGCTGAGGTAATGGCAACTGATACAAATTCTTACTGTTTAGCCATGCCAATGTTCTCTTGCTTGCTGTCAGCTCAGATCTTGTAGAGATTGCACGTACTTTCTCCCAAAGACAGGGTTGTGTTTTTTTTCCAGGCTATGAGTCATGCTGTGCTATTATTTTACTATGAAGCTCAACAGGAAAGATCCAATGGGCGGTTCATGAAGTGCAGAAGGGAAGGTATAAATCCTTCATTCTGAAATGTATAGTATAGCCTATAGTTTGTATGATGGTGGTTTGACAACAATCACATGGCGTGTCATAGCAGTTTTACAGGAACCGCAGGCAGATTTGCTATTCCTAGAATCATATTTATATAAACAAGTCTGTAGCTCTTCAAAGATGTAGCAGTTCTGTGAGTCAGTGAATTTTCAATTGCTTCGATGTCAAAGGAAGAAACATCTAGCAGAATGAAACCTTGACTAATATATAATGCAGCTATATACAAGATTGCAGTAATTACAGAATATATTGCAGTGCCTTTGAAATGATTATGAATGTAAGGATAGAACATAGTATAGTTCAGTGTCTGTTCAGGAATGTTACGAATTAAACAGAAGCATTCCATAAATATGTCCTATATGAAAAAAAAAGAATAGAAAAAAGGATATACATTAAGTATAATTTGAGCTCCTTATTTACGGAATCGTGGTTGAGGTTATGTTCTGTAAAGTTCAATACAAATTATTTCTTCTCCTTTTGTGCACCTGTTTCTTCACTCTTACAGAAAGCAGTGAAAAGAAACAGAAACGGAGGTCTATTCTTCCTTCCTTCTGCCAAGGCTGTGTTTGAAGGGGGTGTAATATACAGACTAACTGTTCCTGACTCTCTGACTCTGCACTTTTGGAAGCAGAGCTATTCTCTGCAATTTATAATAAACACCTCTGTTTGAATCTTCTTTTCAGTGCCAGAAGCTTACCCTGAATCAAAGCAACAGGATACAATGAGTAATGTAGTCTAAAGGAAGGCACCCAGAAGAGGCTCAGTGCATTATCAGTCATGTTCCTTCAGGAAACAATATTTAAAGGCTGTCCTGAAGATGATACTTTCAATGTCTATTTTTCTGAAGTTCTGGAAAAAATAGTGGTTCAAAGTTTATTGGACTATTTTATTTACTGGATCCAAGGAAAATTCTTAATCCAACCCTTTTTTTTAATTACGTTTGGACACCCTGAATTTTCTAACTGTAGACATATAGAAATATACAGAAAAATTAAAAAAATCCATAAATACTAAAAATGTTTTTCAATGCAAAGCATCTTTCATTTCAATCTCTTTTCCTTTCAGAAATGCTTTGAAATTAAATTGTCCTTTTCCCACAAAAGAAAATATTTGAGAAATGCTAGCAGATGGTAAAATCCATTATTTACAAAGCAACATGTGTTTACTAATAAATCTTTTCACTTGGTGGGGGAGAGGGGTTATAGCAGTGACATGGTGTGAGATATTCAGAACAATAATGACAACAAACCAAGAATTCTTTACAGCATGATCAGAAGGAATCAGACGCTTATTTTCCTGGTAGTTCAGCATTCCTTACTATAGTATTGTGAAATAGAGCATGGCCTAAGGGTCTGAATACTGACTACAGAAATCCTCATTTCTGTTCCAGCAGTCTTTTCTGACAATTTTCTTTCCTGAACAGTTCCTAGGTTTTAAATTTGTTAGGTTTTCACATATGTTTGGGACCAATAACTTTCATTTGGCCAACTGATATCTTCCTTTCTTGATCAGCAACAAGCAGAGAATCCACCTTTTTTTCTCAGTACTTTGATTACCGTGCTTAATTGCCCTTATTGCTGGAGACTTCTTTCAGAATTTGAACTTGTCTGGCTTTGCTTTCACACCTGAGTTTTCCTCTGCTTTTTAATAGGAAACATATTCCTCTTTGGAGGTTCATGTGTTCTCCATGGAGAATGTCTCTCAGTTTTCCTGTTGATAATTAAACAGATAAAGCTTTTTATGCCTTCCAGTTTGAAGCATCTCTCTCCATATTATTATTTCAATGACTTTTGCCACGCACATGCCAGTTTTTCAACATTTTTTTTGAAATGTGCATACCACACCTCCACACAGCATTCCATTCTCATTATTAGTTATATTCAGAGGTAATGGTAGTTTTTTCCTACTTTTTTCAGCTTCTGGTTTGTTCCAAAAATCGTATAAACTCAAGTGATCACAGCGTACCATATAGCACTCGTTTTCAGCTTGTCCTTAACAATCGTTCATTTCTTTCCTGAGTCAGGATTCCCCTGTATGTTAGTTACTGACTTCGTTGCTTGTCTTTGGTGTGACACTTTACATTTTCTTAGATTAAAATGCATTTTATTTATTGGGGTAATTTTCAAAAAGCATGACCTTAGCCAGTAGTGGGGCTCCTCTGGAAAAGCTTCTTGCTGTAACAGACTTGGACTGATCATTCTTTAGCTTTCCACCAGTCCATCTATCCTCAAATATTACGAACAGTGGTTTTGTATTTGCCTCCAGATTACTGGTGAAAATGTCAGATAGCATTGGGCCTTGCTAATCCCTGTGGAATCTCGCTCAAAACAGCCTTGTTTGATTTCCCACCAAATGCTGCTTTCCAAGATCCCTCAGCTAGCCAGCTGCTTCTTAATTCTTTTTGGTATGTGCTTTATATCTGCTGAAAAAACTCTACAAGTTATATCAGTGTTGACCTCTCGTCACTGTAAGCATGAGTTTGGGGTTAACAGGCCCTCAGCCTTGCCGGAGGAAAAGCTGCTTACGTGCCTGAATAGAAGTAATGAGCTCAGAAAGTGGGTAGGATGTTATGGGAAATCTTGCATTATTTCAGCTTGTTTCTTCTTTCCTCACTGGAGAGATGCATTTCCTATCTCCTGTTTTACTTGTAGCTTTTAAAGATGACTAGATTTGTTCAACCAGAGAGAGACTCGGCAGCAGAGGGATGGTAAAGACTGTCACTACATATTACTCTAAAGAGCTACCGTTTCAGTTAACTTTTTTAGTTAATATTCGGTACTACTCTCCATCTCTGTTCTCTGGTAGGCAAAAAGCTGGTTCCTATTCTGATTAAAGGCATTTAGAAACATCAGGATAAAACGGGGTCATTAGTGTTACAGAAGATAATGCCAGTTGCTGTCATGCTATGTTAATGCAAAAGGATGCTTTTAAAAACAAAGATGCTTGAAACAAGATATGCATTAAAACTACTACAGGGAGCAATAACAAAGGCCAAAGTTCACCTCTTCCTTTGGCATTGCTATATACTTCTGATTGTTTAATGTCTATTTATATTTAAAGAATGAAGGTTAGGTGATGTTCATACAGCACTGTTCATCCAGATACTCCTACGCACTGAAAAGATTTTACTAGTTCATCACATCTTATTTCACCTATGTGTTTCTTTTCAGACTGAATTTAGTTGAAAAGTGCTTCCTTTGTCATTTTGGCCTTCTTTAATACTGTATATGCAATCAGATATGCAATTCTATGAACAGAATAGTGTATCTATTTTGAGGTGGCAGCAAATCCCTTAACTAAAAGTGAAAGCGATGACAGAGAATGAGAAATTAAAGACTGACAGCTGAAATAGGACCGAATTTCTCGAAAGTGAATCTGTCCATTAGCACAGAATATTTAATTGTTAATAAAGTCATATACATTAATTCAGAGTACTATGTATTTCTTATAGAATGGTGAAATGATAGTCCTTCTAAGTTTGGATGAAGAAGATTTCCAGCTGGGCATACAATTTACAAGGAAGATTCTCATTTGTCCTGAGTAGAAAGAGACTCAAGACATAATGCTGTGGGGTCTTAGCGCGTGACTCAATTAGGGCATATACTTTGAACAAATTCAGGGACCAAAAGTAGATAAGCAGATGAAAGCATGCTCTAATGAGAGGTGTTAGGAAGATGAGGTGGGCCAAACATAACATGGACTGTTTGGCCTTGATTCAGTCGGCAACAGGTATCTGAGATGCCCCAGAGCAGTGGCAGCTGTAACGCTTTTAGCTGGTGAGGATCTTCGGCACGCCAGGGCACTGCGCTTCCTCTCGACTGGCGGGTACTGCTGCTTCTGGCGAGTTGTGCAAGGCTTGGTGCTGGCATGTGTGTGATTCGTTCTTAGAGTGAGAAGGGAAATATAATTGTAACATGGATTGTAAAGGCCAGGTGGAGTAGAACTTTCTCCTAGGTAAGAGCTGCACCATGCTAGAATATTCTGCCTGGCCTCTGGCTGGAAGATCACAGTTTTCCCATAGCTACCAGTCCCGTGCCAATATCTTAGATGTTGAAAGGATATAGTCCTAGGTGCTGATATTTGAACAAATTAAGTGAGGTCTCTCGTATCTAATGGGTTGATAGAGGTAGGGAAAGTGTTTGCAACTTAAGAAATATTGGATAAGAAGGGTTTTTGTAGGCGCGTTTAAGAAGAGCCTGTGATAAGGTAATTTTAGGATTGAGTAGTTAATTCAAATAGAAACAAGCATCACAACAAGGCAAGGGATAGAAAGCTACTTAGTCATAGATGTTTAACGAGACTGCAAACTGTCTAAACAAATTGTTGATGTCACTGTTGTAAGCACAGGAATGCCTGAGCTAGCATGAAATCACATGGAGAATTTTCAAAATAATTACAAACAAAATAAATGTATGTGGACTGAAACTTTACATATCTGCTATGCTTTCTAAATATGGTAAATAGTTTATTGTTATGAAAATTAACTGATTTCCTATGAAAGAAAAAACTCTTTATGAAGTGACTTTTAGAGCTGCTTCTGAAACTCACTCATGGTTTTTACTAATTCTTTCTCATGCTCCCATGACTGTTTTTTCAGTTGCTGCTTGTCATACTCTTACAGACCTTCCCTTCATCTAGCAATCTTTTCTCACTGCCGAGTTACTGAATAGCAGATTATAACTACGTTTTAGTTATGTACTTTTTTGTAGCCCATATAAAGGGATGTTCAATAAACTAGCATGTGATATCATTATTTACCTGCTTTATAGTATTAAGTACGATCCTCTCTCAAGGATCATAACACTGTTACACTGTGTGTTCTTCAGTGGAACAGGGAGAGATAAAAATGCAGGATCTTGGAATGGCTGAAAATGGCAGGCAGTGAACACAACTGAATTACACTATCAAGCAAATCTAGAAATGATTTTGCAGTTTTTCTTGGCACACTACAAAGGAAACACCTAAATTTGTTTGTAACAAACTTGTAAAAAGCCTGTCTAAGTTCTAGTGCTGTGGATTTTTATTAGTCTTTGCATAAAGCAATATATACTGTGTTTCTTTAGTTCAGTACCCGCAATCATTATAAGTGAGTGGGGTTGTCTTCAGAAATTGGCTAGAATATCAAGCACAAATATTGAACAATTTGTATAATAAATCCTAGTGATTATCCTTTTTAATTCATTTGTGGGTATTGGATCATTCTGGGTGCACCCGTGGCTACAGAAATGTGAGGTGACAGTCTCAAAAATACTCAATATGGGTCTAATTGTGGCACTTTGGGATATGGTTTAGTAGGCATGGTGGTGTTGGGTTGACAGTTGGACTTGATGATCTTAGAGGTCTTTTTCAACCTATGATTCTATGATTCTGCTCACCTGACAATATACTACTTAGGGTTTAAAAGGCAATAATGAGGCTAGTGCTGCCTATAGCTATAAAATGGTACCTTTAGCTATAAAAATGCTTTGAGCCAAGATCTTAGGCACATACACAGATATCACATCCGACTTTGGCTGGACAATTTACATCATTCAATTAAGCACATGATTTGGTGTTTCTCTAGAATGGCTTTGATGTAGGCCAGAATTCTCAGTAAGACAGATAAAGAAAATTATTAAAATATTGAAGGGAAAAGAACATAAAGAAAACTTGAGTCTAGAGCTGTTAACATTATAAGGACTTGAAAATACTAATCTGAATACAGACATGATCAAGCCTATGGGAAAACACTTTGTATTCAGGTTAGATGCAGAGATGCTGTTTGTATGGAGGCTGTGCACGACTACCTTTCATGACTGGATCTAAGTGTCATCCCGTGTGATGGCAAGGGAACGGAAGAGACAAGAATCCTTGTTTTCACTAATTTCATTCTCCAGTTCTTGGTAAACTTGCAGCTGCTTTTCCTGTGGTTTTCAGTTGTTACACTTACAGCAAGACCTTGTTAGTATTGGTAATTTGAAAATACTTTGTATATGCATTTTTGGTCAAAATCTATCATTAATGTTGAAGTTTACAAGCACAAATAAATACACATATAAATACAAATGTATAGGTCATAAATGAAATCAGTATTATTTTATGATAAATTTAGGTAATTCTCAATTTCTTTGAAAACATAGCTATTTCTTTATAATGGAGACTTTAGCTAATTCCATCAGCAATATTTCACTGTTGTAAACAAATGTAACATCTTGTATAAGAATATTAGAAGTGCTTAATAGCTATACTTCCCTCCTTTTAAAGCACTTCCCACAAATAATCTCAAAGAACTGCATACCATAAACATATACTTGAAAAACCGACATTGAATCTTCACACAAAGACTTCTTATAACATCCATAATACTACCATGTTTTAGCATATCCAAAACTGTCATGGTTGATGAATAGTAAGGATTAATAATCTTCTACTAACTGAAAAGGAAGGGACAATAAAATCACCATGGTAAAGACTTTAATATGATAATCAAAATGGAATAAAATACTTCTGAAATTTATCTTCCAAGATGACTTCCAGGAAAGAATAAGTCCAATTAACAAACTAGATGTAATTTATGACAAGTACACAAGAGCATTCATATTCCCAGTTTAGTTCAAACAGATTGCTAAATGCATTACAGTGAAAGGAAAAAAAAATCCTATTATAGGCAAGACAGGTGGAGTTATAGTTGGAGGATCTGTGCCAGGTCTTTGTATTTACTCTGTTTTTTTCATAGCTTCGTGTTGCTTCTTAAGAAAGTGATAAGGGATCATTTTCTCCCAGAAAAGAACCGTGGAAACAATTGTCACTCAGCAAATGTATGTCTTCCATTTTAAACATTTAATAGGAGTGAAACTGGGTTGCCCTTCATAAATAAGGTGTCCCCAATCTCTAACGTGTACCAGCATGTCTCATTGTTACTAGAGAATGAACTGATGCTGCCTAGAGGGAGGATGGTAAGCCCTGCATGTTCACAGTGGCTGTTACTTTGCTTTTCCCTTTTCTTCACAGCAAGTTATTGTTTACTACCTTTAGTGCTTAAAATTCCCAGATATAATTGGGCTTCGTTTTGTTGCCTCTGGTGCATACTGAAAACAGTTATTGGCCCGAGGAATTTGCTCATCAAAGGATGGGAACAGAGGCACAGGGAGGTGATTTACTTATTCAACAGATGCAGAATCAGCAGTTGAGTGAACGTGTCTGACATGGCTTGTTCTTCATCTACACTTTGGAGAAGGTGAATGACAACACTAGAGAGCAGGAAAGTATTTTCTGTGTTACAAAAAGCCCTACCTTCCTATGATATGTTCTATATCTTAGCATGATCTGTTCCTCCTGAAAATGTTTATCAGTGAATGAAAGAACAAGCTTGGGAATGACAATTATCTTATTACAATGTCCATTATAAATTACTGTTCTAAGCTTAGAGGAGTTTTTAAGATGTTACAGCATATGTCAATTTCATTCCATAAAGAACCATCTGTAATCCTTGTAAAATCATTTTTTCTCAAAGGACAAACACATCCATTCATCCATGATGCAGTTTTCCTTTTGCTTTGCAAAATAAAGTTAAGACAGAAGCATCTGTTCCTGTTTAAAATATCATCAAGGGGTTTAGTTAACAATTAGAAGCAGAGTGATGCAGAAAACATCCATGTCATCTTAATTGTACTAGATTTTGGCAACTGCAAGGAAAATTACTTTCCCAGCAGAATGTTCCTCTCTCCCTCTCTCTCTCTCTCTCTCTCTCTCTCAGCTTTTCACTGATTTCAGGATTTTTCTGGAAAAAAAGTTATCATTTGTGGCAGGCTCTATAAATAGCATTTAATTCCACAGCTGCTGGAACACAGACATTTCCAGCATTTTCCACTGTTTCTGCTGGTAGTTTTCCAGCAGCTGGAATATCTCTTTCTGTTCTTTTCTATTACTAGGCTCTAGAATAACTGAAGCTCATCAGAGTCTTTTCTGACTTTACAAGGTAGACCATTTACCTTCTTTCTTTTTTTTTTGATATCCTGGAGCCCTGGTACCTAACCTAACCTAAAACAGGTAAATCTCAGAGGCTTGTGAAGTGGCTACCCTCAAATTTGTTTCAGCTGCTCTCCTGAGTGTCCACTCCTCCTTACTGCCGAGTAAGTCAATTATTTGTCTCAGACACTGCTCACCAATTTCCCAAACAGCAAAATGAATTTTCATGGGCAATATAACTAGAATGCAGCTTAAGTAGGCCACAACTTTTGAATGAAACACACCTGGGAACTCTCCAGAGATAACTTATTTATTGCAGATTGTTTCCTTACTGCTTCTTTGCTGAAGCAGTTAACCAATGCTTGGTGTTTCTGTTTGGCAGGAACCTAGTCATAAAACTGAAATTACTGAGCTGAAGCAGTTTTTGTCAAAACAGACTTAAACAGACACTAATGTTCATCACGAGTTGTCTCTTTCCTTGTTTGAACTGTCAGACTGCTTTTTACAACCTAGGAGTAGATGTCTTAGTGCAAAAAATATGTTCCAATCAGTATTGAATGATAGCTGTATGTAATAAATCAGTCACTGATCTTGACCTTTACATTGTCACGTTATAATGCCAATATATTATATATTTTATCCTTTGTATTTAGGTAGGACCTAGCACTAACTCGTTGAACTATAGTTATGGTGTGGTTTTGAATCGTACTACTGTTTTTTTGAAGTCTTGTGTCTACTTCTCAGAATGTAAAGGAAATGTCCATAAGGAAAGAAAGAAAAAAATTAGATCCAAATAAATTCCACTCTCCATAGATTAGTTAAATTATGAGATGACTGAAATGAGAAAAGCCTATGGTATTTAATAGTATCACTTTTCATACTGCTTTGGTTTCGCATTAGTCTGTTTCTACAGACTTTTACTATACCTGCAATGCAATGAGGTGACACCATGGCATGAAAGTAGTATAAAAATAGGTAGTGGCATAATGATTTATAAATTATGTGTCTTTTAGTAAGTGAAACTGCACTTCTGTACTGTTAATTTTCAAGAAGCAGTGAATGTTTCAGCAGGCGAAAAGATAAGATAAGGCCTTTAGTTCTGAGAAAGTAATTTAAGTTCAATGCCACTTCATATACACTACGGCTGGTCAGAACTAATTTCAAGTCAATAGAGTCATGTAAGTGTATATCATGAAGGTAGAGTAAAACATCTAAATTGAAATTTGACACCTGATTAAGCAGGGCTGACAGTACGTCATTAGATATTTTCATCCAAATGCATTCTTTCAAAATTAAATTGTTTTATATTTGGACAGATACTGTATTTTTTTTTTTACCTGCAAAACTGAGAGCCTAGCTTGGACTGGAGTTTACAGTGCTGAGTGTTTGCAGCAACTATGTCTTGGTGGAAGAGATTGGCCATTGACGGAACTCTCCCTGCAATGTGTGAGGCAAGAGATACCTTAACTGTAATTCACCACGTCTGCAATGTAGACCAGCATAAGCCAATGAAGGATGCTAAGGACAGGAATCTATCTCACATTCTGTCCTAATTGGATTAGTCACACATGTCGTGCAGTTCAGAATTCTGTGATTTTTTCCTCCAATCCCACGTTCTGTATGAAAAGCATGCAGAATATTGGTTTTCCTATATTTTCTTTGCACCTGATCAATTTTGTGAAGACTCGGCTACTTGACGTGCATGAATAAATCACACGTGCTAAATCTGAAGCCTCATGCACATGGGAGAATCACTTCCTTGTATGTGGTAAGAGAAAGTGATGGTGGCGGTTTTTCCTCAAAGCACAAAGGGTTACAGAAATCTTAAACCACGTGAGAGCTCTAATTCCTGCTCCTTTTTGGAAATGGCATCCACTGTCAAAGAAAGAATAAAAAAGTTCTGTCAAAACAGAACTTTATGAGGTGCTTTGCGTGGAGCTTGCTCAGTCACTCTGGTTTAATTCTACTTCTTGTAAACTTTTTTTGTGTAATACAGTGGCTGGAATCTAGGTCTGAGCCTTCCCAAGTGATTATCTTAAAAGTTCAGGTTACTGTAGGTTCTGTAAAGTCACGTTTTATTTCCATCTCTCTGAACAAGAACTTCAAGTTTTGAGGCAAAAAGCCAATATTTTGATTTATGCTGAAAAGCTGTATTCTTCTGAAATACTGCATTAGTATAATCATCACAGTTGCATGGTTTAGTGTACCATAGGAGTTTGGCAGCAGCAAGTAAACTGAAACTCTCCAAAAACTATTTCAGAATACGACTGTAAAATAACCTCTACATCTAATCAATACGTTAACTAAAGACAAAATTAAGGGGCCAATCCTGAACAACTATAGCCGGCTTTAAAGGAAGAGATGGACTGTCAGAACTGCTCTGAAAGAAGCCCTAAATAATAATACAAAATGAAATATTTGAATTTACTCAGATTTTTGAAATTATGTATTAGGAGTAGAGGAATTAGAGGCTTATGTTTATTAAATTCTTCATGTGGCCTTGAGAAAACAGTTTAACAAGTTTTGGGCTTTCTTGGTGGGTTTTTAAGCCTTTTATGTTTCTCTGAAATTCTTGGTTTAGTTGAGGAACAAAGAAGTGTCATAAAAGAAATTCCATTTTGTGAGCATTTCCAACCTAGCTAGTGGTGATATGTGGTGAGGGGGAGTCTTATGGAATTTCAGTCCCAATTTCCAGACTAAAAACTACATATAACAAGCACACATAGTCTTTTCAATACAGAATTTGCTATTTAAGGTTAGGAAAGCACACATAGAACCACATGACTTTGTATAAATTCAGTCATTGCACACTTAAATTATTCTTGTAAGTGTGTCTGAGATAGTAATCATTATAATTTATCTTCATTTACAGTATGTACAATTTTCAAATGGCTATGTATTATTTTTCTACTTTTTAGCAGTTTTCCGTTATAACTTTTTCCTGTATCTATGAAATATTAAACACATTCCTGCATGCATATAGTTCATAGCAGTATGTTTATCCGGCTTTCTGAACAAATTCTGCCTATCTATATAACTTGCTTTTGTTGACCAAAAATAGTTGTCAATAAAAAAATATAAACTGAAGACATATGATTGACTTGCAGCAATATTTTCAAAGCAGTGATGAAATTGTATTTTTTTGAAGTAGTTACTATTCCATCATAATATGGAATTTATGTATTTAGGTAGGACCTAGCACTAACTTGTTGAACTATAGTTATGGTGTCGTTTTGAACTTTTTTTTTTTTTATGGTGTGGTTTTGAATTTTTTATACAAAATTCAAAGATCATACAGAATAAGAAAATCTAGAGTAAAGTTGTGAAGAATAACAGTGGAAACAGTTGGTCTTACTTCTGGATAAGTGAGTGTTTCTCTTTTCTGCCCGTCTATACTCTTCCTTTTTCATGTACTGTACAACTATTTGGTAGTAGGATGAAAAAGTCTCTGAACTGGAAATACCTGTAATTATATATACTGACTTGAAATTTAACCAAAGAAAAGTGCTACTTCATACCAGTATTTCAGTTCTTCGGATTTACTAAGATCCTAGTGCTTCTGTAGGTGCTTGATCTAAAATTTCAATTGCATAGCAAATTTAATGGACCTCCTGTGGACTGTTTTATGGCATCTCTGCCTATTGATTTATTTTATTGAATTGTTCAGTACAATTCTGAAAATAATAAGAGAATTATGTGGGTTGGACAGATTTATCAAAAGTGTACACCATATATGTGCAGAGAACAAGGAGTTTACAGCTTGTTTGTTGACAACGTGCTAGTGCAAATGTCTTGCCGCCTGCTGGTGGCAGCAGACTGGGTAATAACCATCATTCTCAAGCTACTCTTAAGAAGCAAATTATATCTTAAGATCCTATTTCAGCTAGTACAATTATTTCTTGCTCTGTAAAATTAAAATACAAATCCCTGGCCACATTTCTAGGAGAATCCTCTGTGCCTGAAAGCATTCAGAGAATCCTTGAAACATCATGTTACAGGTAGCTTTTACATCAGGAGAAAAAATAATAAACCCAGATGAACAACCATGACTGTCTGTACATTCTCGTTGTACAAAATGAGTGTAGCCCAGTCATAATGGGGCAGACAACAAAGACAACACTTTCTGAGTTACTGGAGTCCAAGAATCTGAACCAGACCTGTTTCTTCCCATGTACAAGTAGCTTTTGTAGGTGGAGACTGTCATCCTTCTCTTCCATGCCAGCCCACAGATCACTATAAAAATCAAGTTGCAGTCTACTGTGCAGGTGGTCTAGTTCTGTGATACCTGTTCTTGTAGTGCATGTTACTTAGGACACATTATGCAATTATGGTCTTTCTGGAGTATTGTAAGGTGATCACTGCACCAGCATCATCTGTTGGGTCTCACCAAAAAATCTCTGTGTTTGGATGACTCTTTGGTCCATTCTCATAGAACCACTCACACAAGAGTCAAAATCATTGAGGAAGGCAGGAACAAAGAAAAAAGATATCCAGAGTAAGTATGACTTCTGTTCAGAGTCCTTGTTCTCTACAGTGGAACTCCAAGCTTTAAATCTATATCCTTTCCTTTGCTTGCAGAACCAGAGTCCAACTCCCACACAGACAGCGTTGATACTTCAAGCCATGTCTTCCAGAATTCCTATGCCATTTCTTAAGTTCAGTCACAACAACATCTAGTCCACCTTGTATAGCCTTAGAATATAGACAGGTGCCTGTTGTGATAACAAAACCCCATATATAAACAATGAAACCATCCTTACAATTTTATAGATGATGCTGAATAGTACTGATTTTTGCCCCCCTCTGCTTGCCTTTATGAAGTCAAGAGTTCTGTCCCTCTTCACAATTTGCAGTTAAAGGTATAATTAATCTTTAAAACAAAATTTGTATCCATACCTATTTGCAGTATGGGGGATTGCATAAGTATCTTACTGCTTCTTTGTGTGGGACTTTGAGAAGTATGTTTTGCAGGATTAAAACAGGAATATTTTTCTCCTAAAGAAGTTCTGATTGTCAGAAGGCATGAGCATACTGCTTTTCATGAGCAGTGGCGAGTGGCTGAGAGTTTTGCTTTGCTACAGTGAGGATGAATTGTTCGTGGTAGAAAATATGTCGGTAAACCACTTGAGCTCTATGAGTGAAAACTCCTGCCTATTCATGTTTTGTTCGACGATATTGTGCTTTGTGGTGGTATGCTCTGAAGTCTGGATATTTTATTATGTACTATCAGGCAGGACACTGAATGTTTACATTTTCCTAAACCTTCATTCTGGTGTTACCCTCTTGCTGGTTTTTTTCCAGTATAATTATGCCACAATTTCTTCCTTCAGTCTTTCTGCTACTGTTGTCTGCAGTTTCAGATAAGCTACGCCTCTTCAGTTCACCAGGGCCAAAGTGCCTCCTTTTGCCTTGGTGTACTGTTAAGGTGCTGTGGTTAAACGTGCTTAAGGTAGTGCAAGCTCTAATGTTGATATAGACGAATTTATGGGGTAAGTGCAGGGCAATGATACACTAGTTCACACTGATAAGAAGTGGTCTCAGTTCTTAACCCCCTAGAAGCTTTTTTCCTCTTAGAACTGACGGAATAATAATAATTAAACCCCTCTTATTTCTGCTTGCATCTTTTTCTAGTTTTACACCAGCTAAGCTATATTTTAGATTGAGTTTCCTTTCTATTACTTTGATTAATTGTTTTTTGAATCTGTTCCCTAGCATCTTTTTGTTTTGCACCCATATTTAAGCTTCTCATTTTTGTGTAGCTTCTGTTGACCTTCTTTGATTTGTTTTTCTTCCAGTCTGTAGTCCTTGCACTTTGGCTTTAGCTGTGCTTCCTTCCACGACACTGTCTTCTTTCTTTTGCCTCCTGGTCAAATGCTTAGCTCTTGGAATTCATAAGCCACCTTCAAAAACAGGTTTGGGACCATTTATCCCCAGTCCTTCCAAGGTACTTGTGTTCTTCAAGGATAGAGCTTCCTTCGAAGAATCTCGTGCAAGAATCTGTAGTTTTCCTTTGAAACATTTCTGCCACTTTTATAGCATCTCCAAGACAATATCTGTCCAGACTGGAAGAAAAACCCCCCAAAACTTACCAGAAGTACTTGGGTATTGATGTGTACCTACATAAAGGGGCAGGGTGATTGATTTCTTTCTCCCTGCCCTGCCCTCCCCTCCTCCTGTTTTGTTTTGTGGTGTTTGGTGGGTTGTGTTTTTTTGTTCTTGTTTCTTTTTTTTGTGCTAGTTGTATCCTTCCATAGTAAAAGGTTGTCCTAGGTGGACAAAGGTGCTGCTTTCTATTAATTAATTAATTTATTTTTTATTTATTCCTTCAGGGATAGTGCTTTGAAAAACACATGTCAAAAATACAGTTTCTCTTCTGGACCATGTATGGTACCTAACAGTTAGCCAAAGCATCAGTGTTAATACTGAAATACTAATATTAAAAATATTATATTAATATCTTATAACTAGTAAGTTTTGAAGCAATAATTTTGTACCGTAAAGTTTCAGAACTATCAAAATTTGGATTCCTTTTCTAGCTTAATTTAATTTTGGTGTACCTGATCAAATTTATGGTAAATAAAGCAGTGTTAGGTAACTGAGAATGACTGAAAAGGGTACAAACGTTTGTCCCTTAATCTTCTGTGTTCAGCTTAAGAGCCCTTGAAAGCCTGCTTTCTTACTGCTTTCATTTTATTGACTTCTATGAAGTTGGTCTTAATTAAAAAATAATGGAACAGAGATCAGAATCAGAGTTACTTATCTCAGGATGTGCAGTTTGTAACAGTGCTGGCAGATAGTCTTGGCACATATTATGTACTTGTATACTCATAAAAGTGTATGAGATGAAAATTTGAGAGAATTTGATACTGAAAAATTTCTTGGCCACTGTCAGTATTGTTGAAACTGATTTTGAATTTAAGAATTAAGGTCTGCAATTGCCAATATTTTAAAATTTGGCTAGAGTTCAGGTGCAAAGTGAAGTTGGAAATATGCTTGAACATAAATAAATAAACCCTGTTTAGAGATGCCATTGATACTGTTTATCATATAGCTTTTCTTCCAAAATTTGTAAGGTACAACGAGATGAGAAAATATTTTTTTGGATTGTATTCAGAAGATGGCTGATAGTGGAACTAGAAAGATCTGAGTGCAAAAATAGTATTGTATGTGGAGAAAATGAAGATGTGTCTGTCATTTAGTATAATCCAGAAACAATAATTCTGCACCAGGGTTGGGGAAATACCTTTCTGATGCTTTGAGTCAGTCGTAAATGACCTTGTAAAATTGCACGATAGAAAGGAAGTGAATAAAGCAACGGTACTCATTATCTTGGGTGATGGTGTTAATCTACAGATAGCAAAGCACGACTGAATATCCATTTTTAGGTGACCAGTAAGTCAACATCAAGGGTCAGGATTTTATCCAAGTAGTGACTGAGAGAAAGAGTTTGCAAAATCGTTACTGAAGCCGTGGTTCATCCTTGTAGTACAGGACGCTTCTTGGTTTTGTATATATTAAAAATTAATCGCCAAAATGAAGAAAATGTTTTACATTGCTATATTACTGTGCTAACTGAATGTCTAAACAACTGAATGTACACATTTGATAATGTATTATTGATATTAGATAGTACCAGGAACCAAAACAATGGAGAAGAAATCTTCAGTATGTCTTAGTACAATACAATTTGTGCTCCAAAGAGCTTAGCCTATCTCTGTGAATCCCAAATTGAGACAAAATGTGATGGCTGTGGTGTTTTTCTGGATAAGGCCTGAAAATATTACATGTAACAGCTAAATTATTTGTAGTTAAACTTTACATGACATTGAGAACGTGCAGGGTCAGCTAGCCACAGTGTGTTGTGTCTCATATGATACAGAACACTGATTTCCAAAATGGATCAGGGTCTCTGGTCTCTGCAGCACCAGTTTCCTCAAAAATCTTTATGTATTATAATAAACTTATTAAAATTTAGTGCAAAAAAGCTACTTTCAGAAATCACAGCATGTCTTAATGGCTATTTTGATTTATTTTATTACTAGGATTGGGGCTGGGGCAGCTTAAATGCCTGAAGTTGCATTGTTGGGTCTGATATACTAATATTGTGTCCTGAAGAATTCTTCAGGTAGATTATTCTTTTATCTTTCTTTTTTAAATTTTTATCATTATAACTTTTGTACTGAGAGACTGAGAATCCAGCATTACACTACATATAACATACCTGATACTGCCTTAATTTAAGGAAGAAGCCCAAATGATGATCTTGCATGACTAATAGAGAAAGATACAAGACTTGCATTGTAGCTACAGGTTGGTTATGACTGACATAATTTGTACATTACATATGAGAGGATAAGAAATAATAGAACTTTAAAATGGGCTAAAATAACTTTGCCCAGTTCTTCTTGCCTGATCTATTGTGAGGTCATACTGATTGATACAAGTAATTAATTTCTCATAATCAACTTCCATAACAAAAAGGAGTAAGGTTGGTTAGGCTCTGGATAATTTTCCCTGAAATAATGTTAAGATTACTCCTGATTAACATATATTTATCATGAAACTGGAGTGTGAAATTGCGGTGAAACATATTATTTTTATTTTCCCTAACTTTGAGCTAAAACTTACCAGCAGTGCCTTCATTCAGCTGTCATAGGAGGAATCCTGAGAGTACTGGTTTTGAGGTAACTCAGGAAAAAGAGCAGGACTGGTTGAAGTTTGCAGCAAAATTTGTCTGCATCAAAACACTGTGCTTTTTAACTGCCAGTATTAGCTGAAAAAAAAAAAATTCTGATTAATATCTGATTTGGAGGAGAAAGAGAAGAATTTTTTCCTTTTTTTTAAGTGCTCAGAAAAAAGCAAACTAAAATCACAACTGAAATCTGGATAAAATGAAATTTTGAATGAAGGAAAAAAGCTGTCACCCTCTTTATTTTCTATGAAAAATGTCAGAAGCAATTTAATTGATCAGAAAATTTGAAGAGGTTATTTATGGGAAATTTTTGATGTGAGGATTTTTCTGTCTCAGTTTTACAACTATAGATCAGTCTTGTGCAATCAATAACCTTCAGTTAAAAACATCCTATTCCCAGCCAGCAGGTAAGTCTACAGTTAAAGAAGCAAACTTGAACTAGGGTTCTGTGAGTGATTTCATAAGATATTTTCAGGTAGGAAATTAAATTAGTTTTTAAAATATTAATAGATGTTGAGTTTTGTCCTGAAGTTGAAATGAGAAAGTTCCCTTTAATGCACAATTGGAATAAAATTTAGTGTTGCAAAACAAGTGGACTTCCATGTATTTGAGCAGCAGCAGCTCCTAGAGAGCTACCAAGCTAGCTGTGTTTAGAGAGAATTAACAGTAATCTTGTTTGGAGCAGGAAAATGTTGGTACTAACGTACTGCACTGCTCGCCCTTATGCCTATTAGTGGATGAGTACTTCAAGAAAGTGACACACAGAGATATGAAATGAAATGTCATGTCTGTAAATTGTTTTGGTTTAGGTAGTGGAAAAAATCTGTTTGGTATTTTGATGGTGGATAACTTTTCAAAAATCTTCTCAACATTGCAAGAGTTTAAGATTGCGTCCGTACAAATGCATGCATGGATTCTTCCTGCTCTCCTACCTGACTGGACATGAGTCAGATCTGGTAGGCAGCCAAGGACCTGTGGTGGTGTACACACAAGCGAAGAAGCAGATCCTCTGTGAAACAGCTCTGAATGTTCTCACCTGTGTCTCACTGCCTCTGTGCATACTTTAAAACCAATTTAAATCCAGACTAGTATTCAGACAAGCTTAATCTCAATTTTGCTGTCTTCTGATTTAAAAGACATTTCACATTATGTCTTGGAGAAAAATTTTGGAAAAAAAAAATTTCTTGCTTGAAAAAGTTTTTTGCATCCTTCACCATTTGACATTTGTAGCTGATAAAGGGAAAAATTGTGTTACGATTGCAAATGCTTTGCTCAGTACTGACCACTAGAATGACAAAAACGGCTTTATCCAGGGAGCTTAAAAAAAAAAATCCAAAAACACAAACCAAAAAACAACAACCAACCACTCACGTATATGTAGAAGAATCAGCATATGATCGTTGCCACTGTGTATGTCTTCTATGTACTCCTGACGTTCTGGAGTTAAAACTGGGACAACAGAAGCCTAAGGTGGTGTAGGGCATTTAGCTAGTAAAGGATGCTGAAGTAATGATGAATTCATATTAAGCAGCTAATTTGTCTTTGTCCATTTTAATGCTAATCTCTTTGTACCACATCATCTCCCAGTCACTGTTTCTAACTGCAGGGCACAGTTGCGCTTAGTCAGAAATGGCTAGGAAACACAACTACTCATCCCAATATGTCTGCTTTTCTGAATACACTGCTCCATCTGTATGAGTCTGGCACAATCTCTGTACACATCGTAGTGTAGAATTTTTTCTGATGCACCTCATAACAGTTGTCTAATGGGATCATTTCTAGCTAGTCTCCCTGCATTTTTGTAAGTGAAAACATAAAATTATATGATCTGGGAGTGTATAAATTTTATGCACTCTTTCAGGCAAGACTTCACTGTACATCACAGTGTTTCGGTTTTTACAGAAGTATGTATGGCGTATTTTCTTTAGTTAGGAAGTATTCCTTTCTCTCCATGGTGGCTTCCTAGGCTGTGTGACAATTGCAGTATTCAATTAATTTCAAAAGAAAAGCTAAATATAGGGCTGGGGTTTTTTGGTGTATTTTTTTCTCCCCAGCTGTTCTTGTTGAGGATAATTGCAGTTAATTCTGGATGAGAACTGTTGGATATATTTTTAGATAAACTTGGTACTTGCGTAAAGATGCACAGTTGGTACCTCTTGAGATGTGAACTCTCTCTCTGAAACAGAACTCTGCTTTCCTTCCAGTTTTGATCCACTGATTAATTGTAGGGGCGTAATACTGTACAGTTTCCACAGTTTATGAAATTCCTGGACTTGACAATACAGGTGCAAACAGGTGATATGTTGAGTATAGTGGATTCATGCCCAATGCTTTTATTCATATAGATTATCATACTTGTGGCTTTATATATATATACCAAAATTAATTTAGATTTGGGACTTGGAGTTTACTGAAGCGGCTGAAGACACTGAATAAACAGAGGGCTTGAGAGAGGTGAGTTCAGGACTGTTTGCTGTTTGAAGTTTTCAGTTATGCTTTCTTTAAAAGGAAGCTGTTTGCAGGTTAAGGTCTTTTGCTGAGTTGTTTCTGAAAGGAATACCTGAGAGGGGTCCCACTTGGATCTTCCAGGTCCTCCTTTAGAGACCCGCCTGCAAAAACCATGGCAACTAGCATGGCTGAAGCACCCTCTTAGGTATGTAAAGGGGTTGGGCAAATGACTGAGAGGAAATACGGTCTACCACTTTAAAGACCTTTGAACAAAGAGCACATAAGAAATATAATCACTGCTTCAACTGACAAGAGATTGGGGTTCTTTTGAAGAATGAAGAGACCTAGGTTGTGGAAAACCAGCAACATTTAAAGTTTCTGGATAGCATGGTCTTAAAGTTCTATTTTATGACTACTATTCAATCCTCCTAAGTCACCTTTTTTTCCAGGCTGAGAGTCTCAGCCTGCGCAGTTTTCATTTGAACAGAGGCGATTACATATTCCTGTTTGTCCTTCAAATTGCCTTTTTTGAACACTTTTCCAGCTCCACTGTATTCCCTGCGTGATGAGGGGGCCAGAATTGCACATAACGTGCTGGACGTGTATCATGGATTTTATATGGTGTTGTAATGATTTTTTTTCCTGCCTTGTTTCCTATTCCTTTGCTAAATGTTCATAAAGTTTTATTTTATTTTTGTCAGCTATTATGTATTAAGCCAATGGTTTTTATGGAACTTTGATAGTTTTCCGTCTAAGACATTGTTCTTGAGTAATAACATTCATCTTGGAGCCCATTCTATTTGTGCAGTTAGGACTGTTTTTTTTCTCATACACATAACTTCGTATTTGCCTACAGTGACTTTAATCTTATAATTTATTGCTCAATTTTTTTGTCTTATAAGGTCCTGCATTTACTCAGAGTTTAAATTTGCCCCAAGTATACCTTCTACAGACTTTTTCACTTGATTGTTCACCCCCTTTTCAGGTCATTTATCATTTATTGAGAAGCACAGTGCCTAGCAGAGGTTTCTGTGAAACTGTGCTTGTGATCTTCGTTTTTCTCCATTCCACTGTCCACTTATTGCTACTCTTTCCAGTTCTTTTACTCAGTTCTTTGTCTGTTCAAGGACCTTCCTCCTTATCCTATGGCTATTTAGATTCCTTTAGCTTTTGGCATTGGGTCTTGTCAAAAGCATTATATGATCTGTTTGGAAAACTCCAATAGCGTGGCTTTTCAAAAGCAGTGGAGGCTGTTCCTCTAAAAAATGGTACCTTTTCAGGTGTTGCCTCATTCTGGTACAGTTTCTACTAATTTTCCTAGTATAAATATCAGGTGGAAAGTTCCCCCAGAACTTTTCCTTAAAAACTGGTATCCTAAGAACCAAAGAAGTTTCAAGTGAAAGTTCACACACACCAGAATTGGCAATTTGCCTATTTCACCCTTAACTTCTTGCAGATTGCCTTGGTATGTAATGCCTAGATCTTGTGGTCTATCTGCTTCTTTCATGGTCTCTCCTACTATCCCATTGATATCAGACAGAACCTTTGATGAATCTTCCAGTAGAATTTCCACTTGCCCTGAATTGCCACAACAATTTCCAATTTCTAGCTAAACACTTGTCTTGTAAGTTCTAAGTTTTCCTTCACCTTGTATTAGAAACAGAAGATGCCAAAGAGCATGCTGGGTCATTTCAGTGTCTTAAACCCTGATTTATAGACGTAATCAGGAACTCAGACATCCATGGTGGGATTTCTGCAGTTAATCATTGGTGGTCTGGCTTTGCTACCATTAAAGCCTTGGGGGTAGACTTCTTAATGGACGTTAAGGCAGTTACATTAAAAATCTTAATCATGATTCACATTAATATTCAGGCTTATTATTGGTATTACTATGGAAGGCTCTTTGGTCTGTATCCTGCAGGAGTTCAGGCATCATCATATTCTGTAGCATATATACCTTCTAAGAGTCTACATGCATCAAATAGGAGGCTCAGCAGTGCTAAATGATTTTTTTTTTCCCTTCCTGTCTAGTTTGTTCAGATTTTTAGGTGTAATAGTAGGATAACTGTAAAGGAGGTATTTTTGAATTGTGCGTATTTTTGAATTGTGCTCACAGGGCATGATATGAAGAGAAAACCCTAAGCTGCCTCTTTGAGAATTCAGTTCTTTGAAAGATTTTTGAAAATGCTGTATTTCTTAAACTATGTAGGAAATCAGCAATAGAATCAGTGTAGCATAGATAGTGTTAATGTGATATTAAATTCAAGTTGCTCTATATGTAGTTACTGACATGATGTATTTCAGGTTTTTGTTGTACTGACACAGTTTATCTTTGCAGTAGATACAGTAGGTTGCGTTTTCGAGGAAAGATGTAATGAGCCTTATAGCTTGGCAGAGAATTCCTGAGACTATTGAAATGGAAAAGAAGTGGAAATATAACTTGGCTGTGTGAGATATTAATTTTGACTGTATCTATTTAAGAAAACTCAACATCAATGAGCTCATTAAATCTGATGTTAAAATTTACATCATTAGATTTCAAAGTCAGTAAGCAGACATAATTATTTAATGATGGTGTTTCTCTGGGTTTTTAGGGCCATTTTGGAGAATGAAATGAATTGTTTACTTGACAGACAGGTGGCTGTATAGTGCTCATGGCTGATTTTAACAATATGTGACAGTAAGAAAAATTAGAGCTCATTAACATTCACTCGACCCAGTGTCTGCACCACTGATCAATGCTTGGACTACTGTATGACTTAAAATGCTTAACGAATCTTTGTTTGACAGGAACCAACTGCTGCTGGAGGAAAACATGAATGATCTGATCGCTGGCAGAGTGAATATAGCCTGCACTTTATAAACAAGCAAAATGTGAATAATTGGGGAGCAGAATGAGTGAGAGAAGTCTTTCAAGGCTTGTAATGATTGATGAACTATATTATGGTTGACACACACACTCCATGTTTTGCATAAAAGCATTAGCATCTGATTGAGCGGAAAACCAGGGGAAAGCGCGATTGCCTATGTGATTAGTGGAAGGTAATCAGCCATCTGTTAGGCATAATGCAGTTACTAAAGATGAAGATAGAAAGCATATGTGTGCATGTGCTTACACAGGATCTCTCACCTTCTATACAAATATCCATGAAAATATAGAACTGCATATAAAGAACTAACACAAGGAAAAAAATACTCTCAATTCATCTATTTTTTTCTCCCACTAGAAAGAATACAAGCTTGTAGCTGTGTTGTGTAGTTCATAAATGTGTCGTTTGTAGCTTCAGAAGTGACAGAAACAAATCGTTTGAGGTGTGTATTTTAAAAATAATGGTGTCACGACTCTCACTCTGATTGTGATAATGAAAATAAGGCTATGCCCTGAAAATATTGAAAATGTGTTTTCAGCTGTTCACCTCCAAATTTAAAATCATCTAGTTTATACAGCTATTCTAGGTACAGAAAGGATTTGGTTTACAAGAAAGCTAGAGTCTGATGTAGCATTGCTTGTCCACCTAAAACCATCATTGATTCTACCAGGATTTTGTGAGATAGAAAACAAAACTGAACTTAGCTTTTCATGTTTATAAAGAACTTTAGCAGTGATAGAGGCCCTGCTTAAAAGGAAATTAATAACTTCTTTACCTCTTTTCAAAATTTATTTTACACAGTAGTGTATAAAGAGCAACTCTAAAAAATGTATTCAGTTTTAATATGAGTTCTAACACTTACAGTGGTTTGCAATTCACTATCTGTACATCTCACAAAATCTGGAAAAACAAAATACTCCAGAACAGAACAAACAAGGCCAGCATTTAAAATTAGTCAGTTAAAATAGCAAAGACTACAATATGTGACCCCGAATTATTATTGAACTTGATCATTCATTCATATCTTTTTTTAGCAAGTGTTTTAATCCACTAGGTGACAGCTTGGTGTATGAAATATTGTCCTTAAATAGACTTTGTCAAATTTCAAAGTAAAATTGATTTTGTTAAAATTTGTCATATGTCACTGATGGTACATTATGTGAATACTGCTGAAGCAGGACTTCCATGCCCCATGTTGCTATTTCCACCTTCCATGCTTCAGTATAAAAGTAATATCCTAAATATTGGAGAGTAAAGGTTATAGCTAGGGGACAACAGATGCAAGTGGCTATATGAGAATGGGGTGGAGAGCAGCTAATTCAGTCATCTTCAGTAGCTGGTGTCTTAACCTAACTTTACGAATGCAGTGCTCTGCAAGGCTCATGACCTAGTTACAGAGGTGGAAGTCTAACTTGCACGGGGTCAGTAATCCAAAAAGCAGAACCTACTTCTGATCATAAGTGTTATGGCGAGTTCTGTAACTCCTAAATTACTTAAAGCAGATAAGTCTGTAAGGTTTGCTGTTGTTGCTGGGCCTCGTTTGCTGTTTAGTATTTCAGCATTAGAACTTTGTGAAAACTGCCCTCTGGCAGGGATTTTCCTATTTTCCTTCCATACCCAATGCACGAGGGTGACCGGAGCTTGTGCTCTCAGCGCCTTGCAGGGTGTTTCGTAGGTCAGCGCAGGCGTGGCAGGGGTATTATATTGCTTTCCCAGAGCCGCAGAGGAGCTGGGGGAGGGATAGCGGGGTGGAGCGTACTGTTTCTCCAGAGATTTTAAGAGCACTCCTGTGAACACACTGCTACAGGGCCAGTTTTCTCGGAGAGCACAGGAGAGCCTTTCGGTTTTCCTTTCTCGCAGCGCAGTTGGATGATGATGCCTTTTCATTCTGCTGAGAAACAATTTAATGAATCTGTGTCCTAGTGTTCGGATTCAGTCGTTTCTAGCTGCAGCAGTTTCTCCTTCCAAGTGTTTATGGGCTTTGTAAAGCTTTCTCAGACCTTTCTAATTAGTATCCACAGTGTGTTTTATTACCTTTGTGGGATTTTTTTTTTTAACAAATGTAAAAAGAATGATCTATTTTAAAGTTTCTCCACATATTCTTACTTGAAGTGTTGCAACTTGTGATGTGGCAGAAAGAAAAGGATTCAAAGGACTTGACTTTAAGAGCAACTAGGATTAAGGAGGCATTAGCTGTAACGCTGGAGAGCCAGTATATAGAGTCAAGCACTTCGTAACAAAAAACAGGTCAGCAGGTTCCTAATGGTTGCTAATTGCAAACTCAGTGTATCAAAGCTAGAGCTATGCTCTGCATGCAGCATGGACTAGCTTTTGTTTGCTTCTGCAGGAGCATGTTTTATTTTCTGTTTGCTAATTGCTTTAATGTCCTTACTAGAGCTGAGTCATGTTGAAAAACTCTTGCAGAGTGCCAGTTTTTTTAGTGGAAAAACTACTAAGCAAGTGCTGCTCTTCCTGTGTTTCTGTATCATTTAGTGACTCAGGACCAACTCTTTTGCTGCTAGGCACATTTAATTTATTAACAATAAACATACAGAAATAAGGACCACATGCACTTCACTAAAATGTCATTTTCGGGAGGAAATAATGTAAAGGATATGCTTGAAGTAATAAAATGGTTTTGGCTGTTAGAACAGTTGATTTATATGCTTTAAAACTGTGGCTATGAGCAGCAGTGTCTAAGGCAAAAATGTTTTCAGATTGAGTGATTTCTCTAACAATATATTTTGAGTATGTATGGCAACAGAGTTTGTTGAAAAATGGGCAGTGAAAAGAGCGTGTACAGAGAAAGAGGAACAAAGTAAAATGTTTTGCTCATTTACTTTTTCCAGTGAACCTTGTAAGTGTATATTGATGACACAGCTTTTGGGCTTTAATAAAGCCACTCTTGTAAAATGATGTTTTAATTTTAGGTATATATTTTGACATTTGGAATTCTGATCTATAATTTTGGAGAGACTTGTTGCTTATTGCACCAGTTGTTAATGTAACAAAACTACAAGAATTTAAACTTTGAAACTAAAATCTGCCTACAATAGATCAGCCAAGTATCCTCAATAGTTTCTTCAAATTTGCCTTCAAAATTTTTGTTGTATGTGATTAATTGTTAAGTGGACGTTTGGGAAATTTGAATAAAACTTGAGATATTTTGTGTTTAGTCATAAATTTCTTGCCAAGGAATATGTTCTAATATGTGCTAGTTTACAAATACCAGCCCCACATTAATTTGTGGAGTTCAGTGAAGTTCTGCTAGCTTTGTCAGTGCTCAGTTTATTTATGTTGCAGTGGTAGAAAATCAGAACATATTTTTCATCACTGAAAACAGTCATTTCCAAAGTGATTGTCTACAATGAGAGAAATGTGGTATTTGTTATTTTTCTCAAAAAAAGAATTTGCTTGTTCAAATCAACCAAGTTAATTTGAAAAATCTATTTATTCTTGAGCTTCTAATGTGGATTTCAGGGTGAAGAATTAATTTCGAACTACAAGACGTCGGTGACGTTGCCATTTACTCCTTGTCTTGTGAACATTTTTGTTGCAAAATTCGGTGTCATAACAGCAGTGTCTTTTCTTTTTGTCTTTGCAGCTATTTTGGAAAGAATTAAGCTTTAGACTTCCCCATGCTAGCCATGGATGTAGCACTTTCTCCCATGAGAACACAAGAACTGGATCCCATGCTGTCTGATGCATCTCCCATGCTCATAAACATGACTCCTACAGTGGAACGAGATGGGGAAGAGGATGTCATGAAGGAGCTTGATTCTGGGCAGCAGTATGAAAAGCCTCCTCCTCTACACACTGGGGCTGATTGGAAGATTGTTCTCCACTTGCCAGAAATTGAGACCTGGCTTCGGACGACATCTGAAAGAGTCAGAGATCTGACCTACTCGGTCCAGCAGGACTCGGATAGCAAGCATGTGGATGTGCATCTGGTACAGCTGAAGGTAGGATGAATTTTATATTGTAGGCTTTTCAGTCAAGGTGGTTCGTTCGACTCTGCTACTGGTGAAGTAAAAAAAAGGGCTTTTCATAACTGCTGTAGCACGTCTGACAACTTGTGTTAAAAAGTGAATAAATCCTTTACAGAGAGATAATAGAAACCGTATCATTCTCAGATTTTTTGCAACGTTATTTACTCATCACTTAATTCAACAGTCATAACCATGTTAATGAACACAATCACACTCCAAGAGCAGCTGATACAACACTAACAGTAACCTAACTGGACATCTCAAAAGTGCCTGGAAATATTCCCATTGATTTTAATGTGCTTCAGTACCTAAAACTCCCAAATTTGTGTCCCAATAAGCAATGGCTGCCCATTTGAAAACTAAGCAAGTTTCAGAGGCAGTAGAAAGGTGGTCTAATGTCTCGCCTTTCAGTCATTAAATTTTACATTAAAGATTGAACTCAGGTGGGACTAGATACAAAATGTTAAATGTGTAGGATTTTTTTTCATATCTGAGTCTTAGTAAGAAATATGAAGTGATAATAACAGTCATAGCCAGTAAATGAGCATTTTTTTTTTCCTCCTCGTCAAGAAAGTGCATTAGCAGACTAGATTTTATCCTCCAAAAATCTGTGTTTTGTATAAACTGAAAGAGCAACAATATCCCTTCCCCCTACCTGACAACTGGACACAAGTATCTTTAAACAGTTATTTCTGTCTTGGTCTCAGATTTAAATTTTGGTGTTGAATCTTTAAAGATATTAAGGAAATTCAAGGTGAAATTCAAATAAAGGTTGTCTGGGACTGTATGTGTACGTTCGTTTGCATGGCTTGGTTTTCTTCAGCAGATGAAGCATGCGTTTGAAGGCAGCAAACAATCTCCAAAAATAGCAGGCAAATGTTATCTCTTCAGACTGAGCTGTCTTCAGAGTTTCATTTTGAAGCCTGTTGATGTGAACATAGTCTTCCTTCATACTCAGCATGATGGTATTTTATTTGTGTTTATTTTTAGGATTGGAGCTGTAGGCTGTCTTAAAATACAACTCTGTGTACTATCGCTAACTGTAGAGCAATTGTACTGTCATTAATCCTAACCAAGTAGAGAGCTGATCTCAAGTTTTTTACGTACCGCCATTTTTCTGAAAAATTTGGGGTATACATTGCCAGCTTTTGATGAAAGGACTATGTCTGCAACGTGCAGTAGGTTTTAGCAAATACACCTAAAAGGTGTTTCTGCAGGCAGACATAACAAAGCTCACTGGACTAGGTGCCATTTCTGATCTGGAATTGCTTCTGGCCTTATTAGTGCAGTGCTGAGCTGAAACTAAAGAGCTGTGGAACTTGTGGATGGTATTCACATGCAGCTTTGGGCTGGCTCAGAGCACAAGCAGAACTGATTTGTGCCTGCTTACAAAATGAGAATATTCTGTACGTATAGCTCACCCTCACACACCCACTAAAATGTTTTATTTTCAGATGGAGGTCAGTGAATGAATAGCATTCCTCACAGTTTTCTCCTTTTTTGAGTTTATTTGTGAAGTTGCAAGAGTCAATGGTAGTTCATAAAATACTTTCCTAATGGTCTGTTCCATGTAAGAAATTGCTGTAGTGCCTAACGATTGTTTGGGATTAGAAAGAGATCTGGTTAATGCAACTGTAAAAAAGGACAAAAGAATAACAGGAAGCAATGTCAATTATCTGCAGTTATCTGGCCTGTCAGCTCGGAGCAGGGGGGCTGCCACTGAGGCTGTCAAATATTCTATGTACAGACCCTGGGCTCCCAAGGAAGTGCTCATTTTCTGTGTGTTTATACACGTGTGTATCTCTGTGCGTGCATGATAATAACTTGTATTTGAAGATATTTTAAAAATTTTTGATATGTTTTTAAATTTTTCACGAAGTAACATAAAAAGAAAAAGCTTTGAAAAAGATCTATAGTAGTAGTAGTAAAAAACAGAGCAAAGTCTCAACAAACGCATTAGGAATACCGACCTTTTGTAACTTGCTCACTTTTAAACCTGTATACAGACAAAAAAGAAATAAGAATGTACAAGCAAGTGTGGAAATGCTTTTATTCAGTCTTTAGATACATTTTAAATTGTTTATCCTTGTATTCTCTTGCATTATATAACAATGAAAATCAGCTAAGCAAAAAAAAAAAAAGTAACCTCATACAGATCCTCTTTTTTTATCTGTTCTGTGCTCTGATAGTTCTGCTTGAGGGGCTCCTTCCCACTGATCTGGGTCCTTCTGCAATTGTTGTGCTCAGGCTTGACACGGGGCTCAATGTGAAGCTTCATCATTGCCAGAAGACTGGAAAAAATATTTCACATCTTCAGACAGTACATAGCAGTTTAATATTTTCTTTTTTTCACAACAGCAGGAGGTGGTTGATTCATGTTCAGCTTGTGATTCACTGTAACTCCCAAATTCCTTTGCTGGACTATGGGTTTTTCATTTCTCATCGATTTTATCTGTGAAATTTTACATGTAGAATTTTGCCTTTGTCTGTTATTGAACTTTTTTTTTTTAATCTTCTATTTCTCAAGTATGTCCGTGACTTTTTCAATTCCAAATCTGTCTCCTGGTATGTTTGAAGTATCTCCCCCAAGCACACATATTGTTGTCATCTGCAAATTTAAGAAGCCTTCTCTCTACTTCTTTGTCCAAATCATAAAGACAAAAATGAATGATACAGACTCAGGATAAAAGTCTACAATGTAATAGCTTCTGAATATAGCTTTCAAACTGCAAATGTAGCAGTAAGGCAAAAAATTTTTCATTCTCTCATAGTTTGTTTTCCTGAGCCAAAAGAGGTCCAATTCCATTTTCAGGCAGCATTCTATTAGTTTTGGATGCTTAGGGTTGATTTCCTTCCTCTGGCTGTCAGTTGGCTCATGGTGATAGGGCTGGTTTGAGGATCCAGGTCATAGCAGAATTTTTATGTTATTCCTTGGAAAAATTGCTCAGCAAACAGATAATCTCTTTTTCTTGTGATTATTTGCTCTGTCTGCGCTTCTGCTCTTTCTGTAATCCAGAGTGTTGTTTCTTTTTTGTGGCTTGCTCCCTGGGGATTTTGCTGTTTGTTGGCAGTCTCTTTTTATGCTACACAACTTATGGCTTTACTAGCCACCACTGATCCTTTGAAAATACTTGTTTCTCTCACTTTTGCAATGCCCTTTCTCAGAACTGGCCATGCAGCATGAGTGGGAGGTTTGTCTTATGTTGTCCCTTGGGAAATTTCCTGGAAAGCTCAGCTTCACATGAATGCTTCAGTAGGTTAGATGCATGACTCATAACTCTCCGGGGTCCGGAATGCCTTATGTTAGTCATTTATCTGGGCATCGCTCTTAAGCTGTGCTAAGATACATTTACATCTCTCTAACACATTCAGTGTAGCTGTTACCAGTTGCAAATATTTGTAAAAGAGAAGAAAAAAAATGATGCTTTTACTACACGCAAATCTAAAAGTTCTCTCTTTGTCCTTGTATTGTGTTAACCTGCTGAGATGCTTTCATAATCCATTAAGCTTTTTTTAGTCTGAATAAAATATGCTTGCTTTTACAGCAAATTCTTTCTTGGAATCCTCCTGAGGTCCAACTTGGATTCAACTCCCATTCTTCTCCTTTACTTCATATCCCTTAACCCTCTCTGGGAAGTGTTTCAACTCAGTGATTACCGCTTTCTGTCTTCTTCAAAAAAAAGTCATTTTGGATGATCTAGGGTAATCTTCTGTATTTGAGAGGTCTGTTAACTTTTAACTTACTGTGGAGTAAAGCACTCAACCACTGCTTTGTGACTTAAATGTCTGAATCATATATTGCATATTGACATAGAAACAAACACAATTAATGCTATGATAATGTCTTTAGATCATTGCAGACCACTGATCTTTTCTCTCTTTCCAAGTAGAGAGACTTCAGTCATCTTTTTCCAGGATACCTGGGTCAGCCTCAGACATCTCTTAACTGATCTTTCATCTTTCCTTCTGACTCGTACAAAGTTTTTATGAACTTTGGATAGAGGTCAAATGTCATGTAACCGTTACCCTTTTGCTATCTCTGTTTCCATGTTTTTGGGGGTCAAAGACTTTTTAGTTGCTTTTCTCCTTGTATTTAAATCCTGGAGAAAAGTGTAAGGAATTATCAAAGCATGATATTAAATGCTATTAATTTCTAATATATCTGCAGTTAGATACAGGTTATTCCTTTTTTCATTCCATTACAAGCGCTTTGATGAAATGTAAAGCCAGGGTACTGTTGATATATTTCTCTCTCATCTCCTCCTGTTGAATTCAGTAGGTTTATATTGAATAAATAATATTAAATATTTCTGGGTTTATTAAATAGGTACTGAAGGCTGGACCAAATGACTTTTCTGAGTACTTTTCAATTTTTTTTTCCCAATATCTGTTCCTTTCGAGAGCAAAAATTAGTATGTTTTTTCAGATGTTAAAATAAGCCACTCAAAATATGGCTGTCTGGAAGATCACTTCAGTAAGTTTAATTTCTTGTAATCTGGAACTCAGAACTGTCTTTATCATAATCTGTAAAAGGACTTACTCAATGCTAGCAGCATTGCTGAAGTACCTCATCTACCACGTCTTTCTGTATCATTAGAGGCAGGGCTATTCTTTCTTCTCACCTTTGGTTTGATGACTCTCAATGGCTCTATTATTCTGAGGCTTGTGACAACATACCTTGCTTCTGCAGTTGTACAGCTTTTCAGCTGTGCTATCTAAACCACCTTTAACTAAGGGCACAGATGAAGTTTTCCTAGAGTCTGAATGTCTAGACTGTACAGACAACTATGTATTGTAAAAAAAACTTGGAGAAGCATTAAGCCTCATCATGTTACCACAACATAATTGATATTTTATAAATGATCACAGAAGATGTTAGTGACAGTCTTTACAGAAGGCTATATAGATGAAGCTCCTAGTGGAAATACCGTTTGGACTGCTTTATCTTCACAGAAGTTGGCCACAAAGCTAACTGTTACACTCAACAGGTGAAAATAAAACTGTAATTAGGAGAGGTTGACTGCAGCTTTGTTCAGCTGTTTTGTTTGCAGGCAAGATATGATCCTGATACTTCAAGTGAAGGGTTGCTATGCAAATTTATGAGAGCTGCTGTTCAAAAGGAGGCGAAGGGAAAAAATGACTCTTAAATTCACAGAGCTATTTCTGAGAAGACTTCTGGGCATGTTTAACAGTTATGTTTCCTGAAACAAATTTCTCTGGCACATAGTTTTATACCTTCCACATGTGGGTGTTAGTATGAGCATCTATAAAAGCAGACATTTGATTACAAACTATGGCCTATAGCTCAATGGAGACAATTTAAAGACATACTATTATGTTTAGGTCCAAGGATCAACAAGTTGTTGCGCATAAATTTGTGGAAATATTGTTATCTGCAGAGAGTCTGAAGTCTAGCATATAGGTTGGCAACCAGTATCATGGTAATTATTTGATTTTGGCACTATTAACAATCCTATACTAAGAAGCAGTCTTAAGTTGCATATGAAATAAAATTAGTTTAAACATCACTGAAATGCAATTGAGATAAAAAATATGAACATTAAAGGGTTATCCATGCAAAATGATATATCTACTCTGAAATGTGATTGTCAGGTTTTGAGCACTATTTTAGATTGTCTATAGCTGGAGGACAGAATGTGCAGACCAAAAACTCCTAAAATGAAGTGGCCTGTAACTACAGGGAAAATGTAATTTCTTTCATCCTGAACTAGTTAATGTGTCCTAAATGTGTAGGACTGTGCATCTCAACAGCACTCTCTTAAACTAATGACACCTGATAAATTTCTGTCTCCTTAATCCTGTTAAAGCTGTAAACTTCTCTGAGAAAATTAATCTGAAAAGTTTAAAGTTTGAAGGAGCTCAGATGTTTCAGTCGAACGCTGAGGGGGAGGGGAAATATTTTCCATGCTACCAACAAGGATGAGTAAAACCAAGTTTACTGAAGAATTTTTTAAAGAGCATTTTCTTGAAATAGTTGAGGTTTTGGTGTTCATTGCAGATCTGAAGCAATTAAAAAATTATTCAGAATCTTCAAACTCTTTATTAACTTCAAATATAAAAGAGAAAATGCTAGCTACAGATGTATTGCAGACTCAGTCCTGAGTATAAGGATTTCTTTACTGCAAATTTGTTAAGAAAACTTTAGATCTTGGTTCTCTATATAACATATGGGATATTTCTGTTTAGATTAATTATTTCAAGGCAAATATGTACAAATCACTTCAGTTTTATCTTTTTTCTTTTTTTTTTTCCAAATCCAACCCAAAATCTCATCTGATGACAGGTCATGTGTTTGTGAAGCGCTTAAACACCAAACAAACAGTAGTTTTACTATAAACATATCATGTATTACACTGGTTTTTATGCATAGTGATTCTAAGGATTTGGGAGTCTTTGCAGATTACAGTCTAAGTAACTGCAGATGTGACTTTTTTTTTTTCCAGATGACTTAGTACAAATATAACATAGGCAGAAATATGCTACCTGACAGGCTGCAAATCAAAACCAAGTTTGCTTATGGAAGTATGGTGAAAGACTAGATAAATACATTTATCTATATGGAACATTGCCAGTGGAACATATTTCTATAAACATATAAAATATGTTTATATTACACTGGTATTGGTGAAATTCTATTTTTGGAGGCGAAGGATTAGGGTTAAGAGCACATTCTAGCTAAGACTCTAGCCAAATGCTAAATTTATTGTGCATTCATGCCAGCAGCCTCTGTGGGGTGACTTCATATGCCTTAATTCACCTAGCATTTAACCAGTGCATAACAGGATTTATTTGGATAAAACCAGATTTGTTGTGGATAATTTTTTTAAACTGTTTGTAGGATCTATCATATTTCTTATGTTATTTTTCAGACCAAATATATTATGCACTCCAAAATTTTCAAGCACTCATAAATAACTCTACAGGAACAGATGATATATAATAATATATATCTATAATGCTATAATGATAGCCTTATACGTCTATTTATTGGCAGAATATATGTGCTATATGTATTAGTTCTATGCTTTGTAAACACAAGATTTCGTACACAATTTAAAGGAAAAAATTGGTCAATTAAGATGTATTTTTATTTAGTTTGCCTCAGAACAGCTTAGTGGAATCTCAGCGTTCAGTAGGGCAGTGAAGTGTAAATGCTGGTAAATACAGATTAATTGTTCTGAAGCTGGGCTTTGCAGAGGCTACCCTTTACTTACAGCCCAGGCTTGAACTTCAAACGTTTGAGTTTATTAGCTTTTCTTATGTTCTGAGTAGTTGAGTATGTCTACGCTTTTTAAAATTTTTAACTTTTCCTCCATGACCTGAGCATATTTGCCTGTTTTGGAAAAAAGCCAGACTAAAAAACATGGAGTACCAGAAATAAATCTTTGTTTCTCAGAATCTAATTGGTCAAACAATCACACTGTTTAGAAGCCTTCCAACTTGTATGGCACTTCTACAGTCTTGCTTAGATTGATGTTTTTAATGCAAAAGATGTGATTTGTTATAACATCTTCACATGCTGTACTCGGTAACACCACACCTATAAAATTCATCTTGGTTCTGTAGCTTTTAGGCTAAATTATCATCTGCCTGAGGGGAACAAACCCACTTTTTCCACATTGCTCAAAAATTGCCCTGTTTCCTTGTCTATACATTATTGAACATAAACAGAGGCTAATACTCTTTTCTGTACAGAGTGCAATCCTAGAGCCGTTAGGCACACTGTTCGCTCACCTACCGGGTCAGTGCCTTTAAGAATGAAAATGATTACCAAGGAAATGTCAATTTTCTAAGTACTAATTAGGTTTAGCAATTAGGTGCAAAGTTGCTGAGAGTTGCCAGGACTGGTGGTAGTCTGAGCCCAGAAATGCAGAATTTTAGGCAGCTGAATACTTTTAAGGGAGTGAGCAACAGAGGTGTACCTGTGGTGATTACATATCTACGAGCTAAATGGCAACTAAGCAAGAAGATTCAGGACTGCATTTTTTCCTGCCTTCTATCCGGATGTTTATTCTGCTGTGGTCATTGAAGTCTGTTAGTAACGCATTCCTGAAGGCCCAATCTTAAGTTCCTAATGGGAAACGAAAATACTGTTCTGATTGCTTATAACATTTCTCAATAAATACATGAATGCATTGGATTATTGCTAGTTACATATTATTGTTAGTGCTGAAACCATTTTTGGTGTACAAATATATTATACTAAGTGAGTATCTGTTAAGCCTATGTAGGCTCTTACTTGTTTTTAACTTCAGGTACGTGACTGTTGCGAGTGACTCTATTGGTTTATTAATACTTAAACAATCTGTTTTTCAGAAGTAACCTTAGAAAAAAACAATAAACATCAATATTTGTAATCTAATTTTAAATTATGATGTAGTGTAGTTGTAGATAATACTGCAATTTCAAAACAAAATATTATACCTTTAATGTTTAGCTAATGCACATTGATAATAATTTTTTTTAATTTAAAAAGCAAATAATAGCAAGTGAAGACAATACTTTTTAAAAATTTGGTGGATTTAAACTGTGCCATTCAGCCTAATAGAAAACACCTTTTCCCCTCTCCTGCTGGTATTGTTCAGTCTGTTTAGATGCAATGTAGTCAAACTGATTTTCTTTCTCCTATTAGAATTTAGTAAAAGAGTCTATTGATATAGCCCATATTTACGCAAACCCACTGTCCCCTAATTGTCTGCTTGGGTACCGCAGGAGACATAGTATGAACACAGAAAGAGTGTACGTACTTTACTGGCGATTCAGCTGCCTTCTGAAGAAAGCTGGTCATTATTTAAGGCATCAAATTAAGACAGAAGGCTGCTGGTTAGAATAAAATAAGAAGATGAAAGAATTAGGAGCTAATAAAAAGAAGAAAAAATGGAGGAACAATAAGAAATTCCTATCTGTTGTGATATAATTTCTGAGTAGAAAAGTGAGAACTACTTGGTTAGTCTGCTGTTATCTATGTACCAAGGGAATTAAAGTAGCTAAGAGCTGGAAAGGACTTCACTGGTAACCCCAGTGATAATGGAGGATCTGGCTTTCATAATTTATCAGGATAAATGAATAAGTAATAAATGTTGCAGACAGTGTGCTGAACCCTTTTTAAGCTTGGACTTTCTAGAAGAGCAGGGAAAGGATACCAACAAAAATAATTGGAATTACTGCTCTTGTGACAAAGGGACTTGAGTATTCTTTGGAGTGGTAGGAGACTCCAGCACTGGCTGTCTCTTCTGGGCTTGGGCAAAAGAGGTTTTTTAAAAAAGAAAAAAAAAAAGATATAGGTTACCTGATTGACTCATTTGGGACCCACATGCACAGCCTTTGGAAAGTAATTATGAACAATGTGTGGAGCATCTAAGCCCTCTCCTTAGTGCAAGGGTACAATCTCAGCAGCTCCGTAAATCAGTTTGAATTTCTGCAAAGCAAACCAGTAAGGATACACTGAGCAAAAATACTGCAACCTGTGACATTGCCTCCAAGGGAGCACTCTTCTTTTGACGATAGGGATCCATTCATTAGTTTCTGAGCAATATATTTGGCCATAGAAGAGTGTGGTGTAATTCAGAGGGGTATAGGTATGAGGGTAGAGTAGCAACTGCAATACTGTGGAGGTCTTAAGGTTGTCCTAAAATAGACATTTGGATTATTCAGCAGTCAGGAGACTCAGGAGAAGAAAGGTGAACATTTGCCTGTGAAAAGGGAATTGAAGCTCTAAGATGAGGGAAAAAAATGGGTGTTTTACCACTCTCAGTTTCTTCATCTAGTTCTAAAAATAAAAGCTCTGCAAAATCTTACTTTTATTTGAATATCTACACTTTTGAAATATGTACTTATTCCAGAATTTCTGGTTCAGACCTCAGCAAAACCTGAATGAATGTAAGTGCGCTTTGACCAAATATAATGATTATTTTTCCCTCTTCTCACTTTACATTTCTCCTATATTAAAATATGCTAATACAGGCTTTAGAAAATGAGGTAATGTACTCTACCAATGGTCTCTGGAGAAATATTAAAGTAAATATCAAATTCCAGCACAGATGTTACCTATTACAGTCTTTTGCAGTCTGTATCCTAATCTGACTCAAATGTTTACTGGATATAATGATGTAATGTTATAAATACTTTTCAGGATGATGAAAAAATGTTGTATGTTAAGTTATCGTGCAAATTTATTAACCAAAACATTTGCTGAGGGAACATATTTTGTTGTTTAGTATTGGTATATGTGCTGACGATAGCATTTATTGATGTTCAGATTTGCTGGTAGAAATAAATTAATACTATTTCAATGGTATGAGTCAGATTAAGTAATGTCAGCTTTTTAAATTAAAGGTCATTGACATGATATCATTATTTTTACTTGAAAGTAAGGATGCCAATAGGAGTTTTTATTATGGCAGCTGTGACTTGGTTGAAATAATTTATTTTATAAATACGTATGTATATATGTAAATATATATGTGTGTGTATATATATAAACAAAAGCATATACACAAAAAGCTATGCCATATAAATCCTTCCAGTGATTTTTTTCTTGAGGATTTATTTGAGTCTATATGTAGTTTAGAAGGTAGGATATTATTATGTTTTATAACAGTCATCTAGTTCTGATCTGCATTGTGAACTATTACATTTACAGGCATTTTCTTGCTTTGCATATTTCCATAGGCTTCGTGGACATATTTCTTATTAGTCATTATATTGGCAACGTTTGTTACTTTTTCAATTTACAATTACATGTCACTTATAATAGATGTCTAAAAACTGTAATATGGCATAAGGGAGCAGTCAAAGAATAGGCACAGAAAATTGTAAAAAAATGTAAGGAATTTTTAGTTTGCTTCATTATTGTTAAAATTGCCTGATGGGCTTTTATCATGAGAGAGTTGGCAGAAGAAATTTCAGGTTATGGGATGATTGCTGTCTGAATGACAGAAATGCAATATGAATATTTCAGTAACATAACATGCTTGCATTCTAGTAAGAACAAGTTCCACAAGTTTGTGATTTTTAAATATTCTTGGATATTTGCCTCTTGAATTATATGAATTCTTTCTCAGAATGAAATCCCTTTCTGTATAGTTAACCATCAAAATACGTTCTGTGAATTGGTGTGATTTCTTCATAAATCAATCAAAATCTCACAACTAATAAGCAAGTAAGCACAGCAAAAGGGTGTTGTGTATTTTCCTGTGGAGAACGCAGTGACTTGTCTGTACAGCTATGTTTATACTTCTAATTGAAACGGTGCCCTGTGCATAGTACCCATCCTGTGACTGAGGTGCGCAAGATGTCTTCTGGAGGACTGAGATGAAGTCCATGTGGCCTTGCCCGAGCCTGATCTGTCCTCTTGGGGCAGCCTGGGAACCGTGCTGGACCCTGGGGTTTTCTTCAGGATCGCTCTGGAGCTTGCCCTCATTGTTTGCATCTAACAAATATAACTGGGTGGCAAGTCTGGGCAGGCTAATATCTGATTGACATTGTAGGTGTAGTGATGTCATCTTCTTCAGAAAAGGTTATAAATACGCACTAATTTTTTGTTCTTGCATTGTCTTACACTTCCTTGAGTTGTACGTAAAGAACTATTATAGCAGTATTACATACCTACATCGAAAAGATGTGATCTGAAGATTTCAGTGTGTTCCATGTAACTGTCCCTAGTGACACTGTGCAGAATCAGACACAGATGAACACGTTTCCTCTTTGAACAGGAGCTGAACCATTTGCAATGGACTGAGCAGAAGCAGGGAGGAAAAGGAGAATTCATACCTACCGTTTCCATCTGTTACAGCTTTATGAATGCTCTCTCCCCTTTCTCCATGTAAACGACTCCCTGGAGGAAAACAATAGCATTTGTGGAGTCAGTTATGATACTAGGCCTTGCATTTCGAAACATGGACCACCTCCATTTTTGGAAATATTTCCATTTCTTTTTGTTTGTTGAATTTACACATGTAATTTCGAAGGCACAAAGCAGCACTGCATTAGCCACCGTAGCACTCCAAAATTCTGACAGACATTTTGTAAATTTTCATGAAATATAAAACCTACTGAATCTAGTAACACATTGCAATTTCTCTTTCCCATTGAGCAGTGTACTTACTTTTCATAAATTTCAGTGAGCAATATTGCTTTTATTCTCCTCACCTGGCCCTGCAACTGTACCTGCCCTTAGCTGTGGTTGCGTCCTTCAAAAGGGACTTGAAACAAATTACAATACACAGTCTTATCTTTCGGTGTGGCCATTCATCTCTCTCTGCTCTGTTGAGTACAATTGCTTCTGATCACAAGTTATACAGACATTCAACAGGCGAGACAGCAAGCAACGTTTCTGCAGAATAGGTTCTGTAGTAATCATAATTTATCCATTAATGCATAGGGAATAGATTAATTTATATGTGCACTTCCAATTGATTGTGATCTGACATTCTGAAATATGTTCTTTTTAATAGCTGACTTATAGGGGCATATATGTGCATAAATATATGTATATGTTTATATGTCATATTTGTAATACCATAACAGAAATTTAGTGCCACTACTACTACTACTGTATATCCACTTACTCCTCATGCATTTCTGTTCTTCCTCCAAGATTCTTCTGAATTATCCACTCTAAAATATTTGAGCTACTATATTACAATTCATTGTAGTACATCATTTACTTTGTGTGTGTAAGATCTGTGTCTGCAGTGCACCTCGTTCTTCATGGTTATTGAGGACTGCTCTATGTCTATGTGTCTAGTACACGGACAGAATAAAAATTTCTGTCATAACAGAATATTGCTCATGTCGTTTGGGAAGCAGAAATTGTACTCAGGGAGCAATGTTATAGTGTAAATGGTGCAAAGTGCCTGTACTTTTGGATACAGTAAAGTATCCAAATGACCCTGAGAATAATAGAAACAGAATCAAATTTTTAAAGCTATTCAGCTGTGTGGGATGAGCAAAATGGTTTATACACCACTCAGCTTGTATGAAAGGTATGGCTGGAATTTGTCACTACGTCCCAGCACTGTCCAGCATCTGGAAGACAAAACTGTTAAATGGAAGTCTGCAAAATCATTAGCCAACTATGCTCTAAAATCATAGAGCTGAGAGGCTAAACTGAGTATTCTTGTTTGCTCTTCAGCAGTTATTTTGAGGCTATATTTTTAAGAAGCAAGCAAAGCTAGAAACCTTTTAATTAAATCCAGGATTTTGAGGTAATAAATGAATTTCACAATCTGGACATTTAAGAATATTATTGAGTATCATGAGGCTCACGGTAAAATAAAGGGAAGAAGGGTATTTCAAACGGCAACATAGTAGGATTTGTATAGATGTGGTACCATTTAAGCTATCCTACATTTTCTTTGCTCAGATCATCTGGACTTCTTTCATACAGTGTTTACAGGGACTTCCTGAAAGTTCAGATGCCTGGTTTAATTGTGAAGACCGGACAGTTTGTTACGCGTTTGTTTGTTCATTATCAGATACAGGGATCCCTTCTTTACCTGTTTTTCACACGGGGCTAACAACTTGAAATGGATAATTTTGGATTAAAATTGGATTAAAATAGCAAATGTTACATGGTGCGTTACCTGTAAATGCATATAACCTCAGATGGATTCTCGCTGACGATACACACAAATATAATCTCTTCAAAGAGTGATTTAAGTATCCACATCATTTATGAATCTAGTCCAGCAGTTCAGTATGAGGGATTAAGGCAGAGGTAAGTAGGAAAAGTATACATGGGAAGGGAGCCAGTCTCTTTTCTCCATAGGAACATTGCATCTCTGGTTACAAATATCATTGTTTTCTTTCAGAGAAACACAAAATACTGACAATGCTGTATTTCTTTCAGACTTCAGGTAGAATAAGTAAAGAATGCTCAAAACATGCTTTTTTACCACATTACAATTTATATTATATGTTTTTGATTTTCAGCTGAGATCAGCAAGTATAGCTTCCTTGACTCAAATCTTTTCCAGATTCTTTCTTGATCCTAATTATGAATGAAATATTTATGATATCTCTCAATTTCTACCCATTTGCTCTTTTTTAATGCCAAGGAATAAATAAATACAACATCAAACTAAGCATTTGACTGGCAAGGACTTCATAGTGATCTCAGGTGCAATTTAAACTACCGTTCTCAGTTTTGTAGTTACAGTACTTGGGATTGATTTGTGAATTTTGCACCAGTTCTTAATTGTTCACTGGATTTTCTTTGCTTCTGTGTTGTCTTGTATAGGAGATCTGAAAAAGATAGCAAATCGGACTGACAGGGCCACACCTGGAAGTTATTGTAGACACTGCTTGAAAATCACCAAGGAAAAACCCACGTTCTGTAGGTATCTTACAAACTCCTGAAAAAGAGATTTTTTCCTCTATTCAAAAGAATACACAAGTCAGTGTGGGACCAGCTCAGGAGTTTTATTTTGTTTGGCTGCAAATCAGTTTCTAGCTATTGGTTTCTAGCTTTTTCAAGCCTCTCTCCTCGGTTTTCTTTTCCTTTCTGTTCCTTTCAGGTTCTCCCTCTCACAATTTTTGTCTTTCAAAACTCCCATCTGATTCTTGTCCCTTTTCATTTTCTTCTTGCTGTTTGTCCTTCACCAAAGCACATTGCCGAGTCATCTGCTGCCATGCGGAATTGCTACTTCAAAAAGCCGTTCTTTCTTTCCTAACCTGGACCAAGGCCATGTTCTGTGGAGAGGGCAAGAGCCTGCCAGAGCTCATGTTTAAGAAATACCTACTGCATTAGAAATGAAGGAGGGAAGCAGAGGACAATGCTGTTCTCTACACAAGGGGCCTTTATTTCTATTCTAGTGCCTTTCTTTTTTCAAGTCTGGCTTTGTGTAATTTCTATGACCACAGAAGAGTAAAGAGAAAGTTCAGTTTTAAAACCTTTGCTACCTTTTCTAGCATGCTCAGAACAAATGAATGCACAGGTTCTGAGGGGGGCAGGACTTGCTTCTGCTTCAGAGTTTCCGGTATGGTCGTGGTATGTTCCTGCAGCAAATGAGCCAGCTAGCAGTTGGCTCTGTGTGTTGACACACGGTCCTGCATTACTAGAACATCATCTTGCTGACTTAAATGGAGGTTTTATGCTTAATCTTGCATGTTCGCTTATTAAAGGCCAAGATTCAGTTGTTACAATTGAACAGATACTGGTTTTGTTGCCTTGCTGCTTGAATAATCTGGCCTTGAATAAGAAATACAGCTACTAGCATTTATAGAAAGGAGGCAACTTAATTTTGGTAGTGAAAAATGGCAATTGAGAAGGAACTATAAATTAAGACATCTACAAGAATTTCCAGTAATTCTCCATTAAGCTGTAATTATTAAATGCCTCAGGTCTACTTTGCAGACCTCACTTCATCAAACTGTTCCAGGCAAGTGGACGTCACTCTCTTGCAGAACCAGCTGCAGTTGAGAAAGTGCCCAGTGCACAGAAGTCTACTTACCAGGGCCAAAATGGACAAAACCAAAAAAAAGCTGCACAAAGTCAAAACCTCTGCATTTAGTAATATATAGGAAGCCAGAAAACGAATGTACATTTAGGACACAGTTTTGCAAACGTGTATGATGGCAACTTCATGCTCCCGGGAAGCCCTTGGACTGTATGGAACCACTCAAGTGCAGAGATGAATAACACATTTGAGTTACTTTTTAGTATGTAAATACCATGTTTATAATCTTGTACCTAGTTATTTTTATAAAGGATTAAAATGTCTGCATTGTATTTTACCCCCTTAGAGCAATTGCTTTCATAAGGTACAAGTTTCGTTATCAAGTAGTATTGTAGGGAAGTCCTTGTAGTTTATCTTCTTGGTTCACTGTATAAGAAGATAAAGCAGATAAAGTGTAAGTTTCTAAAATATCGCTTTGTGGGTAATTAATTGCATTTATTACATACATAAGTTTTCGTTACTAATTTCTATTCATATAGCATTTGTGAGAAAACTGTCCTCAACATAGTGTCCTGGCAAGCTAGAATTTCTGTTAAAATAAAAAACGGGCAAAAAAAGGCCCGACGTGAAGCCCCGGACCCTCCGTGCAGCCGCCCTCGGTATCCGCGGCCCGCAGCCCCGGCACCGACCCGGCCCTGGGACCCGCGGCAGCGGCTCGCGCTCCCGCGGGGCAGAGCGGGCTGCGCCTGTGCTGCAGCGCCACCCATCGGCCCGGCAGCCGCCCGGCTGCTGCTGCTCCTGCTCCCGGGGGGGTGGGCCGAGACAGGCGGGAAAAAGGTAAAAAAAGTTAAAAAGTTTTTATCACACGCACAGAGTTTTGGAGCATCAACAGTAATATGCAAGGCTTGTAGAATGTTTATCTGAAAAAAATCGTTACCGGTGTGTCAAATTTAGCATAATGAGACTTGCAAATGAAAGTGCTTGATCTTGCAATGGTAAAGCTGATGGAAAGGCCTTAGAGAAACGTGTGTACATGTATGTATATACTTACATTTAAAAATAGTTATACTGGTGTACTCCCTTGAAACATTCTATTCAATTTCTACAGTGCCTTACATGAGAAACCAGCAGCCTGGCAATGCTGCATCGCGATGGGAGACGTGTTGAACTTCAGGGTGTCCCTGAAAAGGGACACACACCTATAACCCCAGAACTTTCTCCTTGGACAAGAAATTACAGCTTCTCGAGTTCTGCATGGGTCAATGGATAAATTATTGTTTTAGTTGGTTTTACCCACTATTTTAGAGTTGTTTACACAGTGCAAGTTAGCATGATGACTCCCACTGTATACTTGATATAATGCAGACCAGACAGACACAACATGACTTGTACTGAAGTCCAAAACAAACTGGTAGCAGAATGAGGAGGAAGAACAAGTTCTTTCAGTTCCACCAACCCACGAGACCACTGTTGTTATCATCCTCTCACCCTTGCAGGCAGTTACTATGGCAAGCTCCCTGTCTGTAATAGCACAATTCCTTTACTGTTCTGTTTACACTTCACAATTTATTTTAATGAAAACAAGCTTTTATATTTTGCTGTAAGCATTATTAGAAAACAAGTTTTCTGGAAAAGTGCAGACATCAATATAACAACATCCTGGAAATGTAATGTATCCAGCATGGTAAAATATTAGCATGAGAAATGCCCTTGTGCATTAAGTAGACTAATGGATTTTGTTTAACTTCTTCTGATAAGTTAATGACTATCTAAATATCTAACGTAATTTCTAAACAGAAACACGATAAATTGCTTTTATCCAAATGTACTCATGTTTTCCTTCACTGAAAAAACAAAGCAAAACCAGTGAAAAAGATACAAGGTAGGCTGAAACTGAAGCTCAAAAAGATGCTGATTATATGAACTGGCACGTATCCTCAAAAGTGTCTGTGCTCTGCCTTAAAAATCTCTGTGTGTTCTTTCCCTTGTTTTTTTTCCTGCTATGAAGTCCCATAAGAATTATTGACACATAACACATACAGCTGGGCACATCAAACCATGGTAAGAAGCAATGTGAAATATGCAACAAAATAATACTGCAGTGATTTCACTTGTGGGATGAATAAGAGGCTGACAGTCCGCTGAAGCAGTGATAAGACCAAGATTTTTGTATGCCACGTTTCCCCTTAGCTCTGTTTTCTTTCTGTTGCCTTAGAACAATATGTGCATTCATTTAACTACGGAATAAAAGTGTCGGGTCTTTTGCACAATTTCATTTTGCCGCAACTCAGATGGACTGAAAGAACAGCTGAATAACTCGATATTGAAAACTTAAAGGTCATGAATATTACATGTAACAGCTGTTCCCATCGAAAAAAATTGAATGATGTAATCCCATTGCCTAGAAATGTCTGGAATGTGACAATCAGTCACTTAGAATAGGAGAAGGAAAACCAGTTTTAACCAGCCTTTCATTTCCTAGGAAAGACCATGTTTAGAGTTTTGCGTGATTAAATCCTTTAGGACAAAAGCTAAAACTGTCATTTGTCTAGCTATTTATTCTCTATGAAATATTAGAAATGCAATTTAGAAAAAGAATTCATTTGCAGCAGCCTTACCCAGCTTTTGGTTTTTCAGGAGGGTGATGAAATGTTATAACAGAGAAGTCTGGCTCTACTTAGAGTCTTTCAACTACAGTATATATCTCTGAATATGTCAACTAATACTTTGTAATAATAATGAATTGAGCATATTTTTAATATGATAGTAAACTTGAACAGTATGAATGAGATCTGCAGCTTTGTCTGGTTTTGGTGCACTTGTTTGCTAGAATAAATAGGAAGCCAACGTGTGCACTCTGAGCAGCCCCATTTAAATCCGTATTTTCTGAAAGAAAGAATTTGAAAATGTAGGGAGGAACAGATTAAGCCTTCAATCTCTGCTGTGTGCAAATGGAAGATATGCTGCGACAAAGGGATACATAATAGGTATGCAGTGAAAAAAATTATTTAGCTTCTCGGTGGTTCTCAGTTTGAATGCCAGTAATGCAAATGCCAAAGGCAGTATTCACTGATGTTTTCTTTATCAAAAGGAGAGGTTAATGTCTACACTACTTCTCTGTGCCTTATGTAGGTGCATTTCTTCACATATTTTTTCTGAAGACATTAAATAAGTGCAAATACGTGCAGTAGGACCAGCACTTGGGACAGATTTGTTGTTAAAACATTTTTAAATTAAATTATGGTGATACACAGACTGCAAAAACTGTCATGTTAGAATTAATCTGTTTTGCTTTCCATCTATTTGTTGCTTCTAACTGATGTGATTTCCTTTTTTGTTTATGATGACTTACGAGGGTGCTTAGGGAAAATTTTAGGAGAAATTATGAAAATATCCATCAATTTAAACTTCATTAAGTTTGAACATTCCCACTCTTGTATTTAGATTTGGTTATATTACCTGTAAGATAAGAAAAACATCTCGTTCTGATATCTTCAAACCTCCCAATTGAATTTTATCTAAAAAGTTGCAGTATGAGATAATATCATGCACCCAACACTTGTCTTGATACCCTTCTTGAATTATTGTAAGTCTTTGATGTACTACATACATAACTACACTTGTGTGAATTAGTAAATACCAAGTAGAAAAGAGGTCTGAATTTTGGTCTCTTGCATCCCTTTTGAGAACCACAGAAACATAATGGGCTGTGAAACATTTTTTTTTAATCCTGCACATTGAGTCACATACAAACTGCATATCATGGAGAGAAAGCCTATTCTACTTTTGAGAAACTTTTCCAGTTAAATTATACACAAATTGCTTCACAAAATTTTGATTTAATAGATATTTTTTTCCAGTGAAGATTTATTTAACTGGAAAACTTGAAACTGGCTTAACTCATGATATCCAGCTCTGTTTGCGAAACTCATAAAAGATCAGGTTGGTTGCAGATGAAGGCTGTATTCTTAGTCTACTACATAAAAAAATCGTGAGTTTGTAATATAAATTATGTAGGCTGTCTGGTTGGTGAAGATGGAACAAGGGGAAAAAACACAGCAATAAAACCCCAAACAAAAGTGTATGTAATTGAGAAGAGTTACAGTGATGTTACAAGTTAGATGTTACAAGAAGCCTTTCATATCTCATTTCTGGTATTTTTTTTGCTAAGAACCCCCCAAACCTCATTATTAACAAATCAAAAAACCTCCACCCAGTAATTCTGTTTAGAGTGTAGAAGTCAACCCACGAGTGATGAAACTGGCCACAGATGTCAATTCATTGAATGTTTGCATTTTACCTAACCTTTCTGAAAGTATTTGTATTTCAGGGAAAACATATGACTCACTCCTTAATTCTGCCTCTGAGATATCTTCCTTGCGCCTTCTCTCTTTAACATTTCCAGAATAATTTGCTGAAAATGGGCCCCGTTGTGCAGAGCTACTAGCAATAAAGATCTTTCAAAACATTTATGATGAAACCATCCAGCTCTGCTGAATTATCCTCCTACTATGTAGTGTTCCTTTATTAGAAAGTCAGCTCATATATATTATTCTGCTTATATTTCTTTCACCATGGATTTATTAATGATCTTTGCAGTTTTTCTGATTAAGATGGTAGTCCATTTCCAACTCATCAGTAGACTACATGCCTTTCCCACCAAACTTGACTCATCTATAGCTACCTCTTGTCCAGGGAGTGCAATCAGCAAGTAAAATACTAGCTAGTGATGCAAACGACATGCTGAGATGTGTTTCTTGGAGTTGTTACCTGGTATTCAGCAGGAAATGGATTTTCTGCTATTAGACAGGTATGAATCAAACTTCAAAGAACTGAGCTGGTATCCTCGGTTCTACTTTCTCAGCATTTTACAAGTTAAGCCCCAAAACAGAGAGCGCCCTTGCAGATTCATAGTTCCTCAAGGTATCATGCCACTGTTGCATATAAATTAAGTAAAGGTCTTGATTAACCTTGGAAAATATATTTCATATTGTAAAAAGGATGTAAATCTACTGTAGCCTATGTATCTGCCTGTTTAAATACTAACACTTCATGAAAGCTCTCCTTTTTCCTATGAAAGATACATTTCTGAACCAGAACTATTTGAAACTGGAACAGAAATAATTTGCAACAGAAATAATTTGAAATAATTGTGAGATATGATTTTTTTAAATTTGGCTAGAGAATGTCGTATAACATTGTTCTAAATGACTTGAGTAAAACCAGTTGATGCAGCTTAGGGTATAATCTTTGAGCACAGAGCAAGCAACTGTGGCCAAACCTGGAAATGCTGCTTCAGTCAAATTTTTCTCCCCTCTGCTCTGAAGTCAGTAGGTCCTGCTTTTTTATTAAGCACTGAAACAATACATTAGCCTTACAGGTGTTTTCCCTGCCATTTTTGAATCAAATACTGTTACCCTCTCTTTTTAAAATTGCTGTTTATTCCTACAGAAGTCAACCTATTTATATGTTCAGGAATTGATTTAAAATGAAAAAGGCATCTATTTTAATGAGATTTTGTGATTCCCAGGTTTTACAAAAGAGGATGTCTGAGGGAAGAAAAATTTTTATTGACTTCCTTAGAGTTCTGGAGGGTTGAGGCTATCCTGCATTAGCAAGCCAATGCTTTCCTGGTGTCTTCAAATAGTTAGGTTATGGTTTTTCATAAGAAATCCTCTCCTACAAAGGTATTCTTCTGGAAAAAGGTAATTGTGTATCCATGACAGTATTGTTTCTGCCCTTATGTTCAGCGTTCAGAAGTGTATGTGCGTTCAGGTACTGTACTGTTTGTGGTGGCTACAGTATCCTTGTGAGCGTTGAGTGCCTTGAAGGTATATGAATGGTCAGTTCACTCAAAAACTAGCTCTTGATCTTGTGATATATTTGAAGATTATGCCTGATGCCTATACTATATTTCAAATTTTGCTATTTGGGATACCTCTAACAGTTAGCTTGTTGCTAATTGTTTTGAATGCCAACTCAAGTTTGCATGTAACTCAGGATACATTTGACATTTTTAAATGAGGACAAAATGAATTTATGTTGTTTTCACCATTGTTTTCTCAATATTCTTAATTCTCAAAAGTATGTTTTGCCTTCCGTAGATTTTACTACAAGATCAAGGGAGCAGTGTCATTGTGATTAGTGATGTGTAGAAGTTACTAAATAATTTGCAAATGCAATGACTTTTCTTCATGGGGATTTTTGTTTGTTTCAGGGTTTTTTTCTTGATAATTTACCCTCTCCTTTAAAACAAGTATCTCTCTTAATAGTGTTCCTGATTTTGGTGCTTTCAGAAAAGTTTGTCTCATGTGTGTGCACGCACACAAGCTGGCTGACCGTTATAGCTCTAGTCTGGGGCAGTCGGAGGAGCTGTTTGTCGTGGTTCCATCTGTGAGGTTAGATCTGCCACTATTGGAAGTATGAGCATGGGTGGGAACAAGAAAGCTGATCCACGAACAAAAAAGAAGAAAGGAGGGGGGAGGAATGAGAATGAACAACGAATGAGGGTGTGGAGGTATGACTGAGCCTTTCGACATGACTTTGAAATAGACAGACAGCCAGAGAATTCCAAAGGAATTCAGGGCAAACGAGGGGTTGCCAAAGGCTTGTGCAGAAGGGGGAGCCCTTTTCAAGATAACCAAGGAGAAACTAAAAGGTTTTGTTAGAGAGTGCAGCTGTAATAAGTTCAGCTCCATAAGTGATTTTCTTCCCACATTCAGAATATAATAGGTAATTATTATAAATGTGGACATTACAAAAGCAACAGTCTCTCTTTTGCAAGTGATGAATCACTCCATTGGGGAAGTCATAACTTCCTATTAATACATTTGTTCCAAGCGTATGATCTACCAGGTCCTAAAATAAATTCTAAGCTTCCTAATATTAACCCAGCAAATATTTCCGTTGCACTCGAAGCTTAAAAATGAAAATCAAAGTAAATTGGGGGTCAGATATCTACTTTTATGCTGTGAATTAAAGGATCTCTCCTCTCCGAGATCAGATTTACAGGGTTACCAAGTGACCGATATTATACAAGATTCCTTCCTGTCATAATGGCATAAACATTCTGCTGGAACTTAGGTCAGCGCTTAAAATAACCTTGCTAATTGCAAGTCTACAAGTGTCGGCTGAAATTTCAGTTAGCGGCCACACAGCAGATCTGAATGCTGAGAAATCCCTACTGTAGCTCAGAACGTGCAAGGGACGAGCAGGCAGGCCTAAACTTGACCTGCACAGTAACACAGGTAGAGGCAGCAGACTTATTTGCCATATTTCATGCAAAACAAAAGCTGTTGACTCGACACTGAAGATGGATTGGGTTACAGATCATCTGTGGCTTACTTGTCTGTCTTTTAAACGGACACTTATTTTCTGAATTACTGGTTGCACGTGACTGCTTTAGCTGAGGAAAGGAAATGGGACAGTCTGTTTTTTTGCAAAGCTGATACCTGAAAACTCTCCTTCCAGTATAAATGAGGTAAGGCACTATTAAACTGTAATATTTCACAAAATGCTAGAAATATCTAAAGCGATAAATTATCAGCGTTTGCAAATTTTTTTATCAATAAGAGCAAATTTTTTTTTTAATCAGCTGGTTTTCAACTTGTTTAGGAGCATGACCTAAATGTGTTTGGTATGAAATAATACGTTGCATTTCCTGTGCATTGTAAATTTAACTTGAAAAATCAATAGATCTTTTTCCCTGTGGATGTAGATTTCTGAATACTGAGAAAAGCTTGTTCAGTCTCTTTCACTCCCTGTTCTACATAATGTAAAGTTTCTGCAGTCACAGTCTCAGGCTTAAGCAATTTAAATTTTTCATATCTGAAGGAAAAAAAGATGTTTTTCCTGTGTAAAGCACTTAGTCCCATGTTTCGATGGGGAGATTGTAGTTTTTTGTGTGTGTGGAGGTGAAACTTAATGCTCAGTCTTCTCTATTCCCTGAGACGTTACTCAGCTAACTTTTTATAGGTCACAGTATAATTAGAAATAGACACTGTAAGATTATAATTATATTACTTTGGCTAAAACTTTGACCTATATTGTGAAGAGATGTGTTTAGTTAAAAGCCCAGGAAACAGACTGGGAATAATGTAAGCAATGGAACACATGGAACTTCATCATTTTATCTAGATCTTACTTATCTCTATTACAAGCTTAATAAATTCTTTAGCTCTTCATAGGAAGACTGAACATGACATGAACATGCTGACGCTTATCACAGTTGCATTAGTTTGGGAGACTATTTTCGAAAGATTGTGTGAGCTGTAACCTTTCCAAAGGCCCTTTGTTTTATTTTTGTTCTCAGCTCACAAAGTTGTATCTGTGCCATGTCCTGAGGAATATGCTCAAAAGTGTCTGTTCTCTCTGCAAAATTATTAATTCTTTTGAAATTGTATCTACAGGAAAAGTTCAGGAATTTTTGGTTAGCCAAGACTGTTTTCTGCAAAGATTTGCATTGGATTGAGATGATAAAGCCTTCTGGCTTCCCTGAAGCAGAAGTTGGCACTGGGTGGGAAATTGTTGACTGATGTATAGTTTCCATAAGGTGCCAGAAGAATGGGAAATCAGCCATAGATTATGGGAGCAGTTACATCTGCTATTTGGGTAGGAATTTCTCACTGGCTTTTAAAAGATTTTTACTTTTGCTGCCCATGCATCAGTTGCCAATTGCTCTTGTTTAGACTTCGCTGGCTAAGCAAGTTAGGACCTTCATCTCTATCATGGCAGTTGTTGCAATATTCTTCTCCAAAATGCTATTTGTGAAAGTTTCACTTAAAGCTCAGAAGCATAAAGGAGTGGAAAATTCTGCTACAGCTATGCATGCTTAGCACTAGACTCAGTGTAGTAGGTGCTTACCATATAAATATTATTGCTCCATTTCTCATCCTTTTCTGAATGCTGTTTCAGATATGGAAATGTATCAGTAAGGTAGAAGTCTGAATTCTTTCTGCTCCATGTAAGAGCAATTAGAAAGACCTTTTTGTTCTTCTGTGGATATGTCTATATTACCATTTTAGGTTGGGCTGACAAGGTGATTTTGAAGTGAATCTGCTGTTTATCTCCCTTCAGCACTCTTGAGTACATGCTAGCGAGCACCCTCCCTGTGTGCAAACTGCTTGCTATTGCTCACAGTCTTTACCAGCCAGGGGTTTCTTTTTTGTTGTTTGTTTTCTCAGTCCCTTTGGCTCTATCTTTCATTTGTTGTCACACCTGTAGCAGCATTTTCATTTGCGTTTCATCTGATAGTTTCTTGTACAAGTAGGTTCTGCATTTAATGTATATATGATTGCCTTCAAAGAGTTAAAATCAGCTGGTATACTATTTGCCTTTCCCATATCTATTGCCTGTACTGATAAGTCAAGAAATTTTCTCAAAAATTAATCTTTTTGCTGGTTTACTTTGTTTTTGCAGTGTGCTCACCTCAGAGACAAAATTGGAAAGTGTGGGGTCAAGTTCAGTTTTGATTATTACCTGAATTTTATTTTAAGTCTGAAAAACAGAGTTTTTACACTGCATTTTCTATAAATTTGAGTTGAAAATACCTTCAGGAGAGATTTTTTAAATTATTTTGATACTCCCAATTTGAAATTGTAAAAGACATAATGAAATATAAACAGTAATGGTAGATTTTAGAAATTGTTTACACTGTGAGCTTCAAAAGAAGGTATGGCTGTGTTTTGGGAAAGAGTCATTACAATAAGCAATTTTGTCATCCTTCGTGCTCATGCTTCAGTCTCAGAGTGAGAGACTGCTCTGTTCGTTATGGACTAAGGTCTCCCCCAGCCCTTTATTAAGAGAGTTAAACAGTCGATATGGGTTTTAGGATATCATCTTGCTGGAAATCAGTTTATAGTAACGGGTAAGAGGAGTCATAATGTTCTACTTAACATTTCGAGTTTGGTTAATGTATTTTTGGAGGGCAGGATATTGAATTATAGGCAGCGCTAGAATTTTAAGAGAATGGATGTAGAGGGGATATATATATTAGGTTTGACAGACTTGCTGTTATCAATACTATTTCAAGAATTTCTCAGATGACCAAGTTTCCTGTTGGCTCAGTGTGACTGAGTTTCTCACAAAACTCTTGATGAAGTGCTGAAAAAGTCTCTATGAAAAGACCTGAATATTTAAGAGTGTAATAAAAATAAAAAGATTATTTAAAAATACCAATACCCCTTCTGTTTTACTCAAACTTGCCAGTTATTATGCCAGAATCAGCTGATACCCTGCCGTGGCTTGTCATGAAAGAGAAAACAGTTGCAGTTTTTGCTTTTTCTACAGCTTAATAGTTTTCCTGTTTTGATAGAAGATGACCTGCATAGAAATACATGCTACAGTTGAAATGTGTTGAAAATATAAAAGCTACAGAATCTTCTAAGAATGTAGGCTTTCAGGGTGCATGGGGCAGGGGGAGCGCGTCTTGTTATCACTTCCAGACTAGAAATCACAGCTTGTGGTCAGGGCTGCTGCAAGTGCTTTTCGTTCCAAGATTCTCATACAGTAACACTGTCTTTAGCCTACCAGAGTTAGTCAGGCCCTCATTGTCCATGGGCATTTTGTATTACCTGTGCAAGAGGTGGAGACTTAGTCCAGCTGCCTTTGGTAGGCAGAGCCAGTCAGGCTTAGGCAGGGGTATGAGCTCGAGTGTGACACCATGAGAGTACAGTTACTGTATTTCCAGGGTCATGTCCCGGCCAGCAGCAGTACAGCCGCTTGACTGCAGAGGAAAGCTTCTTGTGAGCAAGGCTAGGTCTCTGCAGACCCAGCTCAGTTGTTCCAATAAGGATATGGAAATATGAATCCTTGTAATTTGATGTGCTTCTTACCTTTTGTTCTTCCCTGTCTATACTTCAGACTGCCACAATCCCGGGATCCTAGGCCATTTTTTGTGAATCTGATTATCTGAGAAAGACGAAAGAATTGACTTTGTGAAAATTCAAGATTCAATTCAAGGCTAAACTGATGATGACTATTTTTGCAGGAAATAAAAATGTATACAAGCGAATAAAATAGACAAATATGCATCTGAAGCTCGGAGTCACTTAGGTTCATTAACTTCCACACAGACAAGTTCAGCTACTGCATTTCACAGGGTTACTTCGCAAGCCCAGGCATGGCAACAACCTTTCTTTTCTCACTGTGCCTGCACAGTGGTAAGAGTTGCACTCGTTGCCGAAAGCTACAGCCTAGACAAAGATGATTTATAACATATGTCTGTATAGCTAGAAAATAAAATGACATATAAATAAATTCAAGGCTGTTGATAGATGAAACCACTCTTCTCTGTCAGCATAAGAAACAATTTGTCTCAACCAAAAACACAGGTCATTCTGTGTTGCTTTCTTAAAGATGTGAATGACATGACTGTGAAGTGCTTTATAAATCAAGGATCTTATTCCAGTTAGCAACATCTAATAAATGTATTTCCCTCTACATACATATGTGTATATATAAATGAATAAATATTTAAATTTCATGCTTCTTTCAAGGCACTTCAGTCCTACTGTGTAGTGTATGAGTACTTTCTCAAGCAGCATCAACATCTTAACAGCCATTAAGCCTGTCAGTTCTTTACACTGGAAAGTTCTCTTGTAAAACTAAAATCGGCACTATTAGGAGAATTATCCTGCGAGAGCACAAGCTGACTTCTCAGAATTGTCACACTGGAACTTGCTACGTATTAATATGTTGTGGGAATATGCTCTACAGTCTCGTAACATATTTCTAAATTACAATTACAGTGTATTTAAGTAGTTCTATCCATAATATTATGTCTAATTTTAAAATCAAATATTTCGTTCTAAATACAGTGTTAAAATACTAATGTCTAGCACTCTCAATCTTGTAAGCAGCCAGAACAAGCATCTATTATTAATCATACTGAATTTTATGTTCCTTAGAGCCAATTTAATTGGACATAAGTGCTGCATTGTGTCTATTGGATATGACAATTTTTTGCTAGATTATGTTAGAAATATTTGTGATTAAGGTACCACAGATATGGTATAAAATCTGATTTTTGATTATTTGCTATTTTTACAGTATCCTCTTTACATCTAAATAAAAAATTCAAGGATATTATGAACATGATTTTGTTTAAAAAGAAGACACCATATACAAACCTTTAAATATACATCTGTATTAACCAAGAGCCACCTGTGGGATAACTGTGAGATTTGGAAATAAATCACATAGTACCAACTATTAGATAATGTATGTTAATTGTTTTTATATGCAAAGTCTCATGTGAGCATTTTGGTACTTGCCAAAAGTCAATTAAAGTAGTTTGGAAGGTTCAGTTAGTTTTGGATGTCATGCCAGTCCTGTAACTCCAGGTTTCCAATTTAGTCTCCATTATATTCCTTCTCGAAAGACCCTGCAAAAACCCTACTGTATTCTTCTTTCTGTGGATGTAAATTAGGCTTTTTGTTTATATTTGCCTTTATTATATCTGAGGCCAAAAACCACAGGAACATTCTCTGTGACCTACGTTGAACCTATCACAAACTGATTAGGAATGATTTCTAACATATTGTCCAAGTAGTAATCATAATATGGGGTTTGATTTACCTGCTAGAAGAGCTCATTCCATAAGTAAAACAAGAAATTCCACGTGCACTTTCAGAAGTGAAATTAGAATTAAAATCTTGTGCATTTTGGATGTTTTTAAGATTCAATCTTCAAACTTTTAAAAATTTTTCTAAAATGTGCTCTTTTATTTCTTCATTCAGTTAAGACTTTAAGTTTGTAAAATAGTAATTTAAGCTTTCTACCAATCTTTCAAATTGTTCTTCCTGGATATAGCAAATGTAGGTGTGTTTGTCTGTTTTTTTTGTTGGTTGTTTTTTAACTAGCACTGATATATATTCTGACCCTGACTCCTGTAAAAGACTGAGTGATATCCAGGGTGGGATAAGCCTCCTGGTACGCTGGGTAGGTGGTAGCTGTTTCAGACTACTGGAAGTGCCTCCACATGCTTGGAGTGCTTTGTAATTGTTACTAACTCATTGGAGGATCTACAAGAGCTTTCCAGCTGACTTGAACACTTGTCATTCTGGAGAGAGGGCAGGAAGGTCATGAACAGCAGGCAGCGTGCAAGATAGACTATAAGGCTTCTTTTCCATGTTTCTGAACTGAGCAAAAAGATCTCGGTGATCCTTGTAAGGCTTCATGGATTAAATATTAGCTTTCACTGAGCAACATAAAAGGGAACAACAGTGCTAATAAAGCGAAGTCTGCTAATAAAGAACAAGAGAGTTTGTGTCCTTTTTGCTGTCCTCAACAATGACTGATGGAAAGTAACTTCAAAAACATGTCACAGACACTCTTGGAGGCTTAGCTGGACTGATATAAAACAGCCACTTATCTTGAAAACTTCCTATCATACTATCAATTTTCATTATAGAAAGCTTGGCACAGATGGTAGTTCTTCACTTCTAACCTGTTCCAGAAAAGAAAGGAGAACACAGTCACCATACTGAGCATTTGACATCAGCATAAAGAGTCTCACGATCCTTCATCAGATTCTGTTATAGCCACTAAGCTTTAGTCAAAGAGAGTGAATGAGGTTAGCATTCTTTAGCTCAGGCAAGTCAAAATATTTCCATTAAATTTTTTCTCTTATGTTCTGCATGTCTGTGCAGAAGGACTGAATTTTTCTCCTGTGTGAACTTGCAGTTCCTTTTATTTATTGATTTTGACATCTTACATTTCAGTAGTTTGATAATGCCTAAAATACATTGTGCTATTTATGTGGGGTTAGAGTTTGTTTGTTATTGGAAAATTCGTTATTTAAAGAATGAGGCTTCTTTTCCTCCAAGAAACTTTTCTCTTTCATCTAAACTCTTCTCTTTAGGAATAGCTGATCTCCATCAAAGACCCTAATTAAGTTTATTGAGTTTAATAAGAACAAGAGTCTTTCACAAGAAGTGTATAAACTGAAAAATCTTTCAAGAGAAATGCATCTACTTTCTCGTCTAAACAATAAAAAGACATTTGCTGGTCAGAAAACAGAGCTTAGACAACAAAGATCCTATGGCCCTGCAGAAGGCTTAAAAAATTCTTGAAATTTTCTTGTTCCATGTAAAGAGTAATTCCAAATCCTCCTCAAACTAAAAATGAAGAGAGAACAAGAATGAGACATATTCAAAGCTGAGTTGTCAGAGTAATAGGTTGGCTGCATAAAGCTTTGAAAACACACTGTTTTCAAAAGGGTAATTATTTTCCTGGAAAATTAATGAACTGTTAGTGCATTAGCATTGAATTCTGCTAGTTATTTCATATCGTAGATGAAATTATGAGAGTTCTGATCAGATGATGGGGTGGACTTCTTTCTGCTTCATGTAGTTTACATGATTGTTTATCACATTCCATTTTTGCACATTTTGCATGAAATGACAGTAGGGGTTTCCTCACAGCCAATTAACCACTCTCTGCACTGAGGTCAAAAACTGTCTAGCCCTGGCCAGGCCACCAAGAACTGGTTGTTTTAGCTAGAGCAGAGCGTATATGTTCACAGTGAGTAAAATGTCCTTCCATTTGCATCCTCATGTGGTAATTTGAATTTGTTAGAAATGCCTTTAACGTCCATTTAGTATATATGGCTTGCAGAATGCAAGAAAGTGCTGAGTAAAGAGAGCAAAAAAATAAGAAGCAAAGGTAGTTATCTAGAAGGTTGCAAAACATGTGCTATATACCTCCATTATTGCAGAAAAAGCATGGAGTTGTGCAAAGAGATCTATAAGGTACTTGAAGGATGTTTTAATAAGTCATCACTCTTCCATTTCTGTAGATATGAATATGTAATGCACAATGAGTATGCTTAGTATAAAGCTATCTTATAGTATTTTTCTCATTTCTTTGTGATCTCAAATGATCAGTGCAAGACAAATATATATATATATATTATTATCATCATCCAATGAACAGGCATTTGAAAGATGCTTATTGTTTTTCAAAACTTGCCATTACTACCAGTTGCTTGACTAGGTTTTCATATGGGTTTAGCGTTTGTTATTTTTCCTCTTTTGTCAGAAGTAGCTAGAATCAAAACCTGCTGCTCTGCTGCACAGTTCAGTAAGACAACAAAGGAACTACTACTACTACTACTAAAGAATATGCAAAACAAACTATACACAATACAATTTTTCTCACCGCCTGACGATGAATTGCGTAACCAGTCCTTGAGCAGTGATCACGGAACCCACAGGTTTCCTGGGCCTCACAAATTTCTCAGATTTTGCCAAACTCATGAATTTCGCAGAAGTCACCAAACTCACAGAAAAAGACTGAACTTCCAGAAAAGAAAGGGGAAAAAAAAGCGGATTCCTTCCCCCCGGGCAACGCCCACTTATAAACTGAGCGTGATGGCTATGGTATGGGATATTTCTGTTGGCCAGCTTGGGCTCGCTGCCTGACTGTGCTCTCTCCCAGCTCCTGCACACCTGCTCGTTAGCTGAATATGGGAGACTGAAAAAAAGTCCTTGATTTCTTACCAACAACTGAAAACATCAGTGTTATCAGCATTTTCCTCATACTAAATCCAAAACACAGCAGCTACTGGTAGGAAAATTAACTCTACCCCAGCTGAAACCAAGACGCACACTTAAAGCAAGATAAATGAAAAGTTATATGGTTACTCATTGAAGAAATGTAGTATGTTAATAACTTTAATGGACAAAGGCCCTGAACGTTGTGGGCTTGGATGATTATGGGGTGTACAAGAATATATTTCTTATTCTGAAGTTTTCAAAGGGTTTTCAGGTCATAACGTTGGGCATATTGCACAGTGGAATGAATGGAAGTTCAGGAATATGAAAGCATCGCTGAGCTGCAGATGTCACATCGCTTCCCACGCCAAATTAGTTGCCATATTCAGTTGGTATATGTAGTTTCTTACACAAATGAAATTCATGCCTCAATTTTACTGATGTCAGGAATATCCCAGAAATGGCTAGCCCAGATTTGTGTACACAATAGTCTTTCAGTACAGTTCTGAGGTGCCTCATTTTACTGCTATAACTTCTCCTATGGTTCTCCAGTTCCATCCCAGGCCTTCCAGTAGAGTAGTTTGGTGCATCATATATCCGAAGCTTGCTGTGTGGACTAAATACTTCCTTGCATTTAAGAATCTGGCCTGCGGTGGATGCTCTGACCAGAAAGTCCTTTTACATTGAAGTACTGATTAAACTTCATATGGGAAATGAACATTTGAAAGCAGTCTGTCCCCTCTGCAGCCATCCCCTCCTGCAGTAAAGGTACAGGCTGGCGTAGGATGGTCAGGCACTGCAGCTGGTCCTGGAAGCGAGCTGGAACAGCTTCCAGCAGCAACTGCCCTGCTTCTGGACAAATGGATCCTTTTGCTTCTTCCTAGCCTGTTTGATCCTTTGGCCCCAGCAAGGGCCCATATGGCAAAACAAATGCAAGTGGCTGGAATCCTGAGACGGGAGCTTCACAATTAACATTTCAGGCATTGTTACGTAACAGCCTGCCATGCTTAGCGAGTGATATCATATCTAACCACCTTCTACCTTTCTTCTTACTCATTTTCCTTTCATATTGATAGTAAACCAGTATACTTGCACAAGAAACATCCTAATAAAACATGTCGCATAAGCTAGTGATAAATTGTTACAGAGTGCTCCATGTCTGTTACAATCCCAGACGAACCATCACTATTTTAGCAACACTGCCAAAGAATTGCCGATTTGACATCTATTTCACATTATTTTGAAGTACAGGGATATAGGAACATAACTCACTGAATTGAATCCTGAGATAGCAGAATACAGCAGAAAGATGCCCACTTACAGTTCACCAAACTGGATATTTATTCTCAAAACTTTTTTTAGCAATTTTTACACAATAGGAAGTGGAGCATCTTTTCTTGGAAGTGTGTCACAATGCTTAGTCTTCTGTAACACCTGCAAATTTCCACTGAAGAAATATGTTGGAAAACAGGACTCTCTTGAAAAAAAAAAAAAAAAGTAAAATATTTTTCTACAGGGAAATCACATCTGTCAAATTAACAGCTTTCCCATACTCCAACAAGTTTCTGAGAATTTTAGCAAAATGTAAAATGAAGATTACTTACTGGAATTTTGCAATGATGAAAATGTCACTCACTTATAATAATGAGAGTAAAGTAATTAAAATAAAAGCTAAGATGGGAAAGAGAATACTGTGCAGAAAAGGATGATGCACCAGAAAATGTTACTATCAGTAGTAGGCGTATTATCATGAGGGAAAAGTTGAGCAGCTTACTTTGACGACCAACGTGTTTCCAAGCTGTCGGTGTCAGCAGAGGGCAGGGTCAGTGATCTTAGAGCCTCCTGGTAGCTGTTTTCCTGCTGCACTTTGCATTCTTCACCTGGTAAAATGTATTTGTTTCCCCTAGCCACTGAATGCCACAGTGATACCCGCTACAGTACTTCAGCACTTCAACGCACTTTCTGACAAACTCGTGACTCACAGTGAGTCTGGGGCTTTCCGTGGCCATCAATTTTGCTTAGTCAAACTCTGCATTTTTCCTGTATGGCTATTTTCTTTGACTGAATTGTTTACTTAAGAACAGCTGTGAAAAAAAATGTGAGCAGCTTTTGCTCTTAAGGTTTCACCAATAATCCAAGATAGAAGAATTTTATCCTTATAACACTGTTTAGATGTACATGCAGGTAGACATGAAAAACTACTTCTCTTTGAGAAGTCTGAGTGCATTTTAAAAGAAAAATGCCTTTCTGAAAGCTGCAAATCTTTATTTGTTCAGCAATAAAACCCCCTCACTTTTGTGGTCTTTATATATAAGCATAAAAGGGCAGTGCAGAGAGGGAGTTTAATTCATACTTTTCAAGTACATTTAAAAAAAAAATCTGAAAAATTCTTTGGCAGATATGCTAATTTTTTTCTGAAGAGAAGAATTTGTACATTCTCATTGGAATCTTTGTCTTCTGAGGAAATAAAATGTCCTTGAAAGGAAAGACCAAATAGATAGACATTTTCTTAAATCACAGATTTTGTCTTGCATGTACAGTAGTTATACAATTCAATGGCAATCCAGTTTTACTGTGAGATCAAAGAACAGAAATCCGCAGCATAGCTTCTCTGTCAATAACTCTGAAGCGACGTATTGCAAACTTTCATCCTTTAGAAGTTTCATGTACATCTTAACAGAATTTCTTGAAGAGCACAGAAAAAGTATTTTTTTAAGTCAACATCAAAGCTTAGTTTTCATTGACTCCTGAGAAAGCACTTTTGCTTTCTCTACTGCAGTATTTGCAGCTCAGGCTATTTTAGTTGACGTGGAGGGCTATGAGCAGACTGATGGATGCAGCAGCTGCAAATTACAGGATCAGCTGTCTGGAAGACTGAGTGAAGTGGGCAGTTGGCAGCCAAACGGGTACAACCCCTGTAGCCTAAGAAATCCCACAGTCCACGCTACAGGATAGCTCATGAGAGGGTAACAAAATCTTTACCTTAGCACCACTATGAAACTGTTTAAAAATTAAAATGCCTAGTAGATGTTTGAGACCAGCAATGACAACGTTGTTTTGGAATTGGTGCTTTCTAAAAGTCAGGCTATAATAGTATCTGTTATGAAACTATATACTGATAAAATGGGGAAGGATTTCCATGCTTGTATTTGTAGGCAGTATGTCATTGCCATTGACTTGAAACTATGCATATTTAGAAATAGATGCCAATAGATAAATGCTGTTTTCTTATTACTTGAAAGTACATGGTTTATTTTGTCTACCTGCCACTTCTGGTAACAGTGACTGGCACTCATGACAGCATTTAGGTACTAACTTGTGATACTGCTGTTCTTTATTTGTAAATACAAAGTGTAATAATCCATTTTATCCAGGAACCTGGCCTGTGGTGACATGAAACCTCATTCTTTTGACAATGGCTACAAACTCTGCTGAAATGGAAGTCACCCACCAAAACAATGTTACATGGTTCAGGAGTGTCAACTTGTGGCTCCTAAGAATTTTTTCAAGAAATACCCAATAGACTGATATACGACTGTGTGCCACAGGTGCAGAGTCTGATGCGTCAGGGACTGCTGACCAGCTACTAGCTATCACACAAGTGGTCAGTGCATGTTCAGTAAGATTGTTGCGTTGACACTGCCCATCTTTCAGCACACAGTGAAGCCAGCCTACACTTGTCTGCCTTCAGTCTTACAGTGCCTGTGCAGGTGGACTGCACAGCGTATATGTAATACTGAACTGGACATATCGAACTTGTGCATGCACTGTAGACTTTTGTCCAGGACTTACAGATGTTGAATAGCTGGAGCTATTAATAGGGGAGTTATATCACTTCAGATCTATGCCTGATCCTGTTGCAAATTAAATCAGCCCCCTTGAATGGTTCAATCAGATTTTCATCTAATAGGAAGAGAAGAAAAAAAACCCACAAACCAACAGCCCTAAAGATCATGTCATGTCAACATACTTAGCAAAGGAAAAAATCCTTTCTGTTCTCCCATGGAAGTAAAGACAAGACTACAGTGACAGTTCAGTGCTATGTGCTATGCTAATTCCGGGCCAGAAGGGAGAGGGAGCTGATGGTAAAGTCGGAAAATGGAGCTCAGAGTTTGTATGTTATGAAAAGGTACGCAGGGACTTGATTTCCTTCCTGGCTCATTCAGCTACTGAGAAAATAGCTTCCTGTCTTTTGGCCACCCACTCTTTCCAAAGCCTAAATCCTTTAAGAGCTGGTACTTGTCTCTGACTGAGATAGTAGTCTTGTATGTTAAGATCAGAGTATGTGACCTTTACTTGGAGACTGATGAGATCAGCCTTAGGTTCTCTCCATGTTACTGAAACTGTCAAGAGTGGTTAATTATCTTGTTAGTACATAATGCATTTGGCTGCTGCTATGCTTGCAGTAGTCTAAGTATTTCAGATTTTGAGAAAAATGAGCACTTATAACAAGCCATGTAAAAATTAACAGCATATGTCCTTGAATATATGCCTCTTTCAAACCTCTAGTGGTGCTGGGATTTGCGTTTTAGTACAAAATTTTCTGTGTTCTGGAAAGTGTGTCTACTTCAGAAATTTGAGATGCTTTGGTAGCCTTGTTTGAAGTGTGAGTCTGAACTCTTGATTTAGAATATTATCTAGATTCATTAGCCAAGATTTTCAGGATGTTATCAGTTGTCAGGAGGCACTGCCTCATTGTCAATATTTTCTTCTTATGGTTTTCTGTTTTCAGCCTCTCTGAGAATTCTTACGGCAGTTGAATTCAGCTTGTAACTGTGCATGTGAAGGTGGAAAATAATGAAAACTTGTTTTTCAGGTTGACACAAACTTAAGCTTATTCACATGAGTAGTCTAACTGAAGATATGTTAAAGTATTTTTCTATAGATTTGGTCTAATTTACAAAGTTACAATTACTGGACAACAATCTAGTTTTTAATCCCTGAAATTAAAGTTAAATTGCTGTATGGCCAAGAGGAAGAAGACACGAACGACACTGGAGAAGTGAATCCAAATTCAGTGAAACTAACTCACTATAAATATTCTTTAAAACATTTGAAATAACATAAAAATACAGCGGTGCTTTTCAGTCAAGTTTCAGTTGTAGTTGGATAAATGGATAATAATAACCTTTTCCAAGGCCTGGAAAAGGTTTTTCTGACAGTTTTAGCTTTGTCTGTGCGTCTGTAGGATTAGATTAGCACACCAACCTGGTAACTAGAGCATCCATTTTCTCACCTGGAAGTGGGTGGGTATTTGAAGCCCTAAGCACTTGCAAGCCCTACGTGTTGCTAGGCGAGGCTATCTGTTTTGTACTTGCAAATACAGATGCTGGTTGTCTCAACAAGGGGGCTGAGGACAGAGGGGAAGAGACACTGGCTCTCAAGGCAGCCCCAAAACTCTGCTCTTTGCAGCTCCAACGTTCTGTGCTCATCTCTGGCATTTCTGAGAGCTACTCCTGCAGGGGACTTGATTTAGCTGTCAGTGCTTTATTAAAATGAGTAACTACTGATAGTACTCAACCATAATTGTTTCTCAAGGGCTAATATTGTGCTGTCTGTTGTACTAGAATGATTTAATATTATCTAGGGATTTAATTTTGGTTTAATTTGTTGCATATATACAATTACATATTGAATAATTTGGCTTTACTTTCAGACTGAAGATGTCAAAACTGAACTGACAAAAATTACTGTACTGTATTATTAATTTAAAAAGAATCAGCTTTACTGATTTTCTTGTTATTCTAGTATAAAACCACAACAGTATCATCAGAGACATAAGGTTTCATTGTAATCTGTTTTGATAGCAAATTTGAAATGAATCAAAATCATGTTTTTTATTCTTAATTTTTACTGATGTTATGCATATATTATTCTTTACCTAAAAAGGACATTTCTGAAGGTTTGAATTAAAATAATTTATTTTTTTTTAAATAAATAAGTCTTGGATTTAAAACACGCTATTAAGTCACCTTTAAATATATGCCATAGATGTAGGAAAAAAAACCTTCTAGGATCTAGTATTAATTTTCTTCAGTCTTTGATCACATTTCCTTACTTGTTTATAACACGCTTTTTACACATAGTTTTCAAGCAGAATTGTTATAAAACAGTGTTGTTCACTCAATACCATATGCCTAAACATCCTTTAGTCTTGAGACTTACCCTTTCACAAAGAAAATTAAGACTAGATTGTAAAGATTTTACACAATACAGTTAGAAATCTGGAACATTAGTTGTTAAATTTGGAGGACACCATCCCATCAAAACCTTAGATTTATAACCTGGTAACTTATATTTTCTTTTCTACTTTCTCAACACAACTGCCCACAGCTTCTCTGCTTTCCCTCTTTCTCCTTCTCCACCCATCTGTTCAATTGTGAGTCCCAAAGAAGACTATGCAAAATTAGCACTCTCTCATCACAGCAGTCAGCAATGGATCTCAGAAACAGTTTATCCACTTTGTGCCTATCCCAGACTTTCGTCCTTCTTGGCTATAGAGGCTAGATTAAAAGGTAAATTTTGTCCAAAAGAATTTTGTTGATGATGGCGCAGATCAGATTCTTTGCATTTTAACTGGAGGGGAGAGAGGGGGAAGCAGAGAGGGAGACTGCTTGTGGCAATCGTACCATTTCCGTTCTTATTGCTGTCTTCTAGCATGTCATTGTGCAGTGTTAGTTTTCTGCTTCTGATTCATGTGATCTTGTTGTGCCATCCTTCTTTATTGTGTGCTGTCTCTGCACTTACTGAGCAGTCCTGCCAAAGAGGACAGCTGCTGGTTCAGTTGCTGTAGCATTGCCATAAATAAAAAAAAAAATAGAGAACTCTGAATGTGTTAATTATGTTGTCTTTCCTCTCTGAAATAATCTATTCTGCAATTAATGAAAAGTAGATGAAAAGTAGACCTGATCCATGGAAGAACCATGCCTGTAGCTAAACATCTTTATTTTTCCATTGCAGGATATTTGTGAAGATATATCTGATCACGTTGAACAAATTCATGCTCTGCTAGAGACTGAGTTTTCCCTGAAGCTTCTGTCTTACTCTGTCAATGTGATAGTTGATATCCACACAGTACAACTGCTCTGGCATCAGCTACGTGTTTCTGTTCTGGTTCTGAGGGAGCGTATTCTCCAGGGACTACAAGACGCCAATGGAAACTACACCAGGCAGACTGATATTCTGCAAGCATTTTCTGAAGAGACTAAGGAGGTATAGTAACTAAATTCAATTTTGAGAATTTCATCTGTATTTGAAGAACCTCATCTCTGCTGCACATTTAATATTGCTAGGATGACAGTTTTAAGGATGGCTCTCTTCTACACATTTTGCTAATTTTGTGTTTAAAGTGTCTTCAGCTGTGATATCTGTGCTCATTGAATCAAATTAAAACAAATAGTTTAAGGTCATCTTTCAGAAGTGTCGTGCTAGTGGCTAGCAATGTTTACCCCTGATTTAAATGTTTTTCGTAAAGGATTGAAAACACTTACAGAGGTGCATGTTGTCCACAGTCCTTGATCAGGTCACTCGTCAATCTAAGGTTCATATCCAATTTAAAACTCAGATTTTATGTGCAATAAATTCTTTAGTGAAAAGCTTAGACATTTACCTTCTTGCATATACAAATCTGAAGCTTACACAATGTTTTCCAAAACTTTCCAGACTAGGTCAGTATTGCTTTATACCCAGAGAGCATGGTCTTTAATATGTTTGAGCAGCATTTCTACAATACGTCTGTAAACAGTCACACAATTTTGTCTGAGCAACAATGATACATCCATCATACATTTTTTAATCTAAATGGGTGTCAAATTCACACACATGTAAATGGTTTGTATATCTGGATTCATTTAACTAAAATGCCTTTTCCTTTGAAATCATTATTACTAAACTAGCTTAGTTAGAAGGACATTACTGGCCTAATTTTTAAAACTGAAAGAAGCAGCACATTATTAATAGTTAGGGTAATTAATGGTTAATACAAGATCGCTTAACATGTAGAGAATTCATTTGCTAGAAGTCCTAAGATTAGGAAAAAATGCTTTTGTTAGGATTAGATACATTTACAGAAAGATATCTCAAGATCAGTGCAATGAGATTCTGCAACCTGTGTTACAGAGGAAGTCAGAAGTCCCCTAAACATGTCCTGAATTTCAGATCACTCAAGTTTAAAGAGAATGTGCATATTTCTCTGCTCCCTGTTGGGTTTTATATTTGTCTTTGGCACAACAGAGTGGGTGGTCCTGAAATCAATGCTCAAATACGTCCAGGCCCACCTTCCACACCCCCTCTTCCTGATGGATACGTACCTGCTGCTTCAGATTCATTTTCTGCTTTGCTTTTTCTGGTAAATCTTCTCTGGCAAGTCTGAAGGAAGTACACGCTTGTTTGAATATCCAGAGTGGCGACTTACGGTGAAGTCTTTATTTCATGACATGAATGTGGTGATTTCAAGACATAAGGAAGGGGCAGATTCAGATACTAAGAGACAGGAAATCTCCCATCTGGGTTCGATTACAACTGCTATAAAAAACATCCCTCCAATACAGGGGAGGACTGCCTGGGGAAGGATAGATTATTTTTCAGTGGGGAAAAACATGTTTCCAGATAGGCTTATATGGTAATAAAAAAGACAAAACATCTTGACACGATTCTTTTTTTCCACCCCAACTAAAACATAAATAATATTTGATAAAATTAATGGCTAGCAATAGCAAGGACACAATACTGATATTACGTTTCTGCTCTAGTGCTTGAATAGGTTCCCAGAAATTGCTCTGCAGTTTTTAACTTCCAGGTATTTATTCATGCTTTTCATTAGGTATAGTGGTAGCGGCTTTATTTCACAAAAATAAATAAATAAATAAGTAAATAAATAAATAAAATGTAGAGACAATTGTATCTGCTCTTATCTACCTTCTTTTTTTGGTGTTTCCCCCATACCCTTTCCCAGACAGGACTACACTGCAGGACTTGTAAGTGCCTTACGATACAAGTATTATCTATTAGGGATTTTCATGCATATGTGAATAGTAAGACTGTTTGAGCAAACCTACCAACCTTTGCTGACACAGATAACCCTTCCTTGGAGAATCATTCTCCTAATTTTCAGTACTCCTTGGGGATTATGAACCAGGAATGACAGCTTAATTTTTTCGCCTAAGATTGAGAAGTCATCTGTTTTGAAATGAATAGGAGGAAACTCACATTTGACAAAGATTTTTACTTTGGAATTCACTACTGTAGGACACTTAGAAGTGGAAAGAAGTTCAAAAAATAAATGTGAAAACTAAGCAAAGATAGGAGGAATTATAACCTCCAGATGAAGATCAGCATAGGCTGCTCATTAGTAGAAGCTGGGAGTGCGCGTAGAAATGTCGTGCGTGGAAGGGCCGTGTGTGTATACCCATGCCTTATAGCTCAGCTAGCAGAAAATGTTTAGAAGTGATGCAGAGACAGGATACTGGGATAGATGGAAATTTGATCTGAGCCAGTACAGCAAATGTTATGCTTTTCTGTAGTCATGAACCTATTGATAATTTCACAAAATATTTGGCTCACTCCTTAAGTCATCCCTCTTCTACGTAATGGTCAAGAGCGGCTTTGACTGCCAATGTTAACTGAGGAGCTCCATGGAAGAAGTGACCTGCCAAAGCTTTGTTCATGTTCAGTGAGACAGTCTCATCTCATTAATATTCACTACTCTCTCAGCTCATAGGCTGCACAGTCAATCAAGGCGCAACAGTCCTGCCTGGGCTAAATTTACACTGCAGCTGTAACACACATAAATGTGTGTAAGAGAGCCTCAGCATGATGAACAGGGATAACACCGGGACCAAAACATGAAAGCGTACAGCACATGCCATACCGGCTTGGTTAGGAACCCAGCTCATTAACCGGGCAGGCAGTAACTGCACTTTTGGCTACTGCAGCAGTGCCATACTAAGTAAGATGCCAGCAGGAAAGGGCACAAAAAGTTTTATGGCTTGGAGGAAACGAAGGAATCAGTGAGGCAAGCTGCCTGCCATGACGGAGGTGCCAAATTAAGAAAATACGTTTTTTAATAAAAAGCTTTGGAGAGTTAAGAGTTTGAAGGATCATTCATTTCTCCTTCAGGAATTACCCAGAGATAGATAAGAAGGAAAGAAAAATGAGCTCTGTGCAGCCTGAGTTCTGTCCAGCTGAACCTAACCTGGGAGTTTTATTTCACAGTTGATAAAGCCAGGAAATGGGGAAAGGATCAGTATAAGGCTATGTTAAAATATAGTGAATCCTGATGTTCTCAAACAGTTGGTAAAGTCACAAAAGGACTATCTTATAAATTAAATCAGCTCATTTGTAAGAATAAAAAAAAAAGGCAGAACTGTGCTGATTTAAATATAAATAAAACAAGGTATTAGAAACAGCCTACAGAGCTTTACAGGAAGCATTACTATGTGAAAAGGGACAAATTTTTTGAACAAAGATATTACTGTTGGTACCCACGCAAAAAACTAAATGTAGTATTTTTCTGAAATTAAAACAATAATAAAAACATACTGGCTTTAACTAATGCTCCTCTGAAGCACACACTTAAGAGGCTGCTTGGAAAATGACCAAGCAAGATGGTTTAATGCATGTGATTGTAAATTTTATTAATGTTAATAAACACATTTTTAAGAGACAAATGAATGGAGCTCATTACTCAGCAGAAATGAAGGCCCTTAGGGCCTTGGAAAGGGTTTTGATTTATACACGGTTTTACAGTTTCTAATCTTTTCCTGAGATTAGAGGGAAAATGCAGCTGTAATACTGATCATTGTTTAGTCATCATTTTCCTTAACAAATGCAGCTCCAAAATATAAATTTGATAGATTTATAGAAACTTCCCCTTTTAATTCTGGACTATTGACACCGTACAATTTGTGGCATAGGTTCTACATCTGGATAGAGTGTACTAAATAAAAGACATTTTCAGTGTCCAAGATTATGGTTGATAAATAACTCTCCAATCAATCTTTTCTATAAATAATATTTTTAGCCAGAGAATTTTTTATATTTGTACTTGGAGTAATGCAAGGCAGGTGGACAGAGTACAGGGCTCAAATACCATGTTTATAGAAGATGGCAAACAATCACCTTCTTTATTGAGACTGTTCTTGTTCATACCAAAATCCAAGCGGTTTATTCTGAGATTAAGAGATTGTGGGGTTATTGTACCTTTTTCTGGCATGATGCCTAAGGTCCTTAAACTATGGATTTAGGCAGTGTAGGGAGACAAGCTGTTTATAGAGAGTAATTCAGACAGGAACCTGTAGTGGGTACTCAAGAGTTTGCTTTAAAAAACTCTATTATGAAATACAGACCTGGGTAGAAAGACCAGTATACCGATTTAGGCACTGAAAGTTAAAATCCTAAAACATGAGTTTCTGCCCTTTGTAATGCTTTTTAAGTAGTTTCTCTAAGCAATGCTAGCGCTTTTATTTTAAATTCTGCTTTTCAGTTTCTTTTGTCCAGTTGACATGCTCTGCCAATTTGTCTTGTTCTAGGTAGTTTCATGGAGTTACTTCATATGTACACCAGTGTAAATAAGAACAGAAATTGTTTCAGAATTATTTGATCCTGTGTTTAGGTTTCATATTATGTGCTGGGATCTGGAAATTGTTGAGGTCTGCCTTGGTGTTAGAACGTTATATCATCTACTACAAATATGCTTATAAACTGTTGACTAAATATATTTTTGCTGTGATTGTTATGTATCAGGCTGCTTTTGGATCTTAATGCAGTCATATTTTTTTAGTGTCCTTCAAATAAAACACCAAAATATTGACAAACACTAATTCTACTTTGATCTTAAAACCTCATTTGCCACCTCAGATGGTCTCCTCCTCTGACTATGTTTGTGTTTCTGAGATTGAAGGACTTCCATTGAGAAGATGCTGACAAGGGGACGTGGCAGGCTGGAGGTTTAGGATTCCCAGCTATAGTTTCTTTTCCTTGAGCTGTTCTCCATTTGTGCTGCAAATATCCAGCAGATAAATCCTCAGTTGATAAGGCTACAAAAAAGAGAAATGTAGTTAGCAACCTCTGTCTCATAAATACAGGAAGAAATGTCTGTAATTGCTAGATGATGCTTGGAAAAAACATTCTGGCAATCAAGTGAAAGATTTTAGAGCAGCATGGATTTCTGAGAACACACAAGGTGGCTGATATACTCAGCAGTTCCCAAGATCCCTTCCCTCCTGCCTGAGGTGGTTAACACAGGAAATACTACGAGTCTGCTATATGGAATTTCTGAGTCCCCCTTACAGAGTAAGTAGAACTGAGAGCAGGATTTAAGGAGGACAATACCAATAGAAAAGTGAGTTGCTATTTCTAGGTAAATTGCTGCACCAGACTGAAACTAAACATTTTTCAGTTTACTGCCACTTTTAATGCCCAAATACTTTAGAACGGTTTGCTCATCTACAGGGCACTGCAAAAACAGGCAGGTCAGCGATGAATGCTTTTCTAGATGTTAGGCAGCGAAACATAGAAGCTGATAGTTCATTGCTCTGTGTGCTGTATATGAAAATTAATCTTCTAAAAAAGTACCTTTTCTTTGTCTGTTTCAGGACCGTCTTGACTCTTTAACTGAAGTTGATGATTCTGGACAGTTAACCATCAAATGTTCTCAAAATTACTTGTCACTGGATTGTGGTATTACTGCATTTGAACTATCTGACTACAGTCCTAGTGAGGATTTGCTTGGTGCTCTGGATGATATGACCTCCAGCCAAGGGAAAGCAAAATCATTTGAATCCTGGAACTACAGTGAGATGGATAAGGACTTTCCAGGACTTATCAGAAGTGTGGGTTTACTTGCAGTAGCAACTGATTCCATTGCTTCCCAGTGTAATGAAGCATTAAATGAGAAAGAAACCAATGTACCTCTTTCAGCAGAAGATGGAGAAGAAAGCAAGGATGGGAAAGCACCACATGACCTCTCACTAGTGTCTCCTTCTGCAAATTCCTCTCTTTCTAAAGGAACTTGCTCTGAAGATGGTGTTTTACCTACTGACAGCAAACCAGTTTCCACGTTAAAGAAACCAGAATGCAGTCTTCCACAGCACACCAGTGAAAAAATCAAACATTCTCACTATGAAAACTCAACTCCTAAGAGGTCCATAAGAGACTGCTTTAACTATAATGAAGACTCCCCGACACAGCCTACATTGCCAAAAAGAGGTCTATTTCTGAAAGATGACGTGTTTAAAGATTATATGGAACCCAATGACTTACAATGGCAAATCTCTCAAATAGTTAAAAATGAAATGAGTAGAAGTACACCCTCATTGTTAGATCCACCAGATAGGTCCAAGCTTTGCCTAGCTTTACAGTCACCCTACACCAATAGTCCATCTGCAGTTAGTCAGTCATATGATTGCTTAAATACAATAGATGATAGAAATCTTGAGTACACAATAAATAATCACTTTAAGTACAGTCCCATAAGTCTAGGGAAGTCTGCTTTCTACACCTGTAAAGAAAAATCAAAGCACAAGAAGTCTCATGATGCTTCAGAGAAAGTGAAATCTGGCAGAACACCTGGAGGTATGTGTAAAATGGCTCCACCAATACAAGTGAAAAGAGGACGTTCTTCTCTACAAAACGGAATTACTTCTCATAACTCTCATTCTCTGGAGGAGACGGAAACAGATTCTTATGCATCATCAGATTCTTGTAACCAGAGAGACCCAAATGGAAAATCACAAGGTAAAACTGAGCTTTTTAGTTCACCAACACGTAGCCAAAAGAGTGCTTCCTCAGCTGATTCTCAGCTTACCAACTCATCACCTCTTCTGCTGAGAAGAAAGAATAATAAAAGCTTCTCCTCAGCACCCAGCTATACTCAAAAAAACAGTAAAGATGGTGAGGCCTGGTATGGATCTGATGAATATTTAGCACTTCCTTCACATCTCAGACAGACTGAAGTATTAGCTTTAAAACTAGAAAATTTGACAAAGTTGCTGCCCCAAAAGCCCAGAAGAGAAACCATTCAAAATGTTGATGACTGGGAGCTTTCAGAAATGAACTCAGATTCAGAAATGTATCCAACATACCAGACAAAAAAGCACAAAAAAATGGGCAGAATTTCACCAAGCTCTTCAAGTGACATAGTGTCTTCCTTAGGTGACAGTATTGAGTCTGGGCCTCTCAGTGATATTCTTTCTGATGAAGATCTTTCTATGCCTGCATCTTACATTAAAAAATTCACTGAAGAAAAGTCAGAAAGGACTGCTGTCACTCAGCCCACTGAGAATGAGACTTCTGCCTCAAATAAATCAGCTTTAATTCATCAACTGATGCAAGATATACAACATCAAGAGAATTATGAAACCATATGGGAAAAAATTGAGGTAAGGCAATAATCCTGCGTTCTTTCGCTGTGTTCTTGATAAGCCTGTACATGGAGATGGAGCTGTGGGCAAGGATGGAGTTGCTTTCTTGTTTTCTTTTAATAATGAAAATAATCTCATCTATTGACTGCTAGAAGTAGAGAACAGCAGTGATCATTGTAATTGTAATAGACTGCAGTTCATTTTAACTAATTATACAGAATTTGCCAGCAGTATTTTACTCACACCAATGCCTTTAAACTTGGCAAAACATTATTTTATCAATAGAGCTTCTCTTTGACAAGATCAGGTACATGATAAGGTTTTTTTTGGATGAAGTGAAAGATAAACATTGGAAAATTTTGGATCTTTGTTGTATTTGAATGAAGTTATACTTAATATCATCTGCCTGTTTTCTTTATAAAAAAAATTGCTTTAGTCCAATAATAGAAGAATAATTTTCTTGATTCCTGTCATATCATGTATAATAACCACATTTCTTTCTAATCAGTTCTCTTCCCTTGCAGTGATTATTTTCCCTCCAGTATTGGTGAAACTAAGCATGACATCTTTTTTTCTTTTTTACTTAAATAATCCTTCTTAAATAATGACAATTTAATAGTGCAATATGCTAGAGCAATAATGGCAATATACTATCCCATTACACTTCAGATGAGATACGATTTCATTCTTGGCTTCTGGCATCGCTGCTTCAGAAGTGACTCTCCTTTATAAAGTTGATACATTTGCAGTAGTTAACACTACGAGAGACCTTTTTGAGAAAAAAGATAAACTTTAGAAAGGGAGGTGAATTTGAATGAATAATCAAATAAGGACCTAACCACCTCAATAATATAATTGTTAGCTTACATTCATAGTAAATTTTTGTTTCAGTTTTCTGACGGGTTTGTCTTCCTGGCCATTGTAGAGAACTCTCCTATTCAGAACATTTTGTGTCCATCCTCAATATAGTTTAGTAAAATGGCTGTCGATTTCAAAATCCTTTAAAAATAATGAAATATGCATTAGAGGGTGATCTTGGCATTTAAATGCTTAATGTGGTATTTGCATTATCTTCTGTGTTACCAAGCTTTGTAAGAGCTAGGAAAAAAAGGCTTAGTTTTACAACTTCAATATATGCTTCTTATGATGCGTGATTTCTATAACTTCTGAAGACATTGGAAATACGATTAGTAGAAAAGTAGTTGAGCTAGAGATGTTTGAGTATAAAGTCAGGATAGAACACACAGAAAGAGAAATTTCTTCTTAAACAAAAGAGGGAGCAGCAGTCGTCAGCCTTGAAACAGTCAGCTCTAAAGGGCAGCACTTAATGATTCAACTTGTTCCCTCCATCCTGATGGCTGCGATTCATCTTCCAGACTCTGATGAAAGAACCATCTTCATAAGTGCAAGCTGCTTCTGTGCTTAAGTTTGTGCAGTGTTGAAAATTGGTCCAGATGAAGCTGACAGATACAGAGCCCTTCATTCTGTGCAAGCAACAAATCCCATCAAAGCTGCTTGTGAATACATAGGATGCTGTCTTTCAAATGATACTACAAGAGCCTGTTTAAAGAATGGAATTGTTGAGTGTCTAGGGACCAGCTCCCTACACTAGATGCTGACTACCATCCTTTTGGCAAGAAGCAGGTGGCAGGGAAACTTTTTACATCGCCCTCTCAAATCATCATGTTTATTTTTCTCAAACTTTTTGAAAAGGTAGTTCTCTTTTTGGGGGTCATCTGTCTTTGTGTGATTCCCTGCAGCTGCAGTTCAGTCCTGCCAGGATGGAGCAATAAGAACCAGCTGTAACAACTGGCTGCAGCTGTAAACACCCTCTTCCTCTCCATACCCATCCTCTCCTCACCTCCTCTGGAGAGTTGATTGAGCTCCTGACAGCAATTAAAGGTAGTTAGCTGTTTCTGGCCAGAGTAAACCCTTCTAGCTAGTGATTACAGCTGCTGCTCTTGTCCTTGAGGAACTTTGCTACTGCTGATGCTGCTTTTTCTACAATTTCTCAGTGTTCCTGGTTGTGATGAACATTTGGGAAATGCTGATCATGGAGTTCGAAAATAATCTTCTGAAGCATGTTGTGGGAAGAGGCTCAGAGCAGGAGAAGGGCTTTAAACAGAAAGAAGACCAGATGCAAAGAGCACTGCTAGGCAAAGAGATAGCTCAGTGATCCATGCCCTTAAAAGCAGCACACAAGAAAGTTTAATATTTATTTCATGGAGAAAGATGTACGCTAGCTACACTAAATGGCTTGAAAATGTACTTCCTGAATGGTGCATAAAAATAATCAAGAGAAATGTTTTGAAATGTTTTGCAAAGCAATTATAATATTTTAAAGAAATATGAGGTTTTCCCAAGCTGCTTATTTACCTAGGTTTTTCAAATCTTGCTCGAAATTATATCTTCTGTTTGTAAGACTAGTAAAGAACCAATTTTTCAATATGAGAGCTCTTACCGAGGCAATTCCTGCCTCAGTTACACTACGGTGCCTAGCTGAGATACTTTAATTTGACATAAGTAATAGAAAAATAGAAAATTCCTCCCTTATGTGATGTTATGAAGTGTTGTAAACAAAATGTAACTAAAAATACCATACCCGTGTCACAGTTGAGTCCTTTCTTTTGCTAGATCTCCTGTTTCATAATTCCCTAAGCAGAGTATCAAGTGTGCCATCGCTTTTTTAGTTATCATCATTTGGCATTTGCATTAAATCTTTTATTTAATAAGAAGTCTCCGACTCAGAAAGGAGTTTCCTAATTGCATGAATGCAGGTCTTCGCAATAATTCAGTACTACTTTTGCTAGAGGTAGTTTTGCGCTAAATAAGTCAAGTCTGAAATGAGAACTTAAGGACAGAAGAAGCATGCTTATGCCCATTAGTAGTCCAGTTACACTGCTGCAAATGTCTAGTCTAATATATTTTATTTACTGAGATCGTAAAACAAAACTAAAATAACTCAGCCTTTCATTTTGGGATAACAACAGCTTAGAAACGACTGGCAGCCTCAAAATTATTGAAAGTCATGTTTTAGCTAGGTAATAGGGCAAACAAATTTCAGTATTTTATTACGATGGGAATAATTTTGAATTAGTATAAATCTGGTAATGTCTTGATAGTAAGCAATTTGTTGAACATACGCTAAAGCATTTATTGGAAGCCTTATTCATTTCTCAGCTACATGGAAGATAGTCATGTGCAGAAACTGATGAAATGTAGTTTTTAATACTTGCAAATTATGCGTATGTCCTTGCATGGATATTATTGTACTGTTAATCTCTCTGTCTATCTACAAACAGAATTCTGCTTGACTGGCCCATTTGCTGTTACATAGGAACACTTCCTTGCTTTGCAATAAATATTGCATACTCTTGCCATATTTTGCCTTGCACTGCTGCTAATTCTTTGGCACAAGCTTCTTACGCCTGTAGTACTGGGTACCTCCATGCTGGGGTACAGAACAATTCCTGTGGCAGTTCCTTGTATGTTTCAAAAATTACTCTTTGGAGTTAAATGTGAGAATGAGTGATACCAAATTCTGAATGTTCCTCTTATTGTGAAAGAATTGTTCAGCTTTTAGTAGCTATCCCAAATGAATTTTTAGAACTCGGATCAAGCTCTGTAGTTTCTGTTATACTACCTGGAGGTCAAAAAGGTTTAGCAATATCGTTCTCGCAGGTAAAGTCAATAGAGTTCTTTGCTGTAAGAAGATGTCCAATTGCCACTTCTCATATGTAACACTAGGACTCCATAGTATCGATTTCAGAATGCTTTAAGGTTTACTTTCTGTAAGAAAACTAAGCTTCCTTAAATCACACTAATAATTTATTTTTCCCCCATTTTATATGCAACCTGAAAAACTGGAAGAAAAAGCTGCTCTTGGGCTGATCTAATGACAATGCATTTCCAATCATCTTATGTGAATAAAATAACAATAAAAAACCTTGTTCAGGCAGTTTTGTCTCCTCCTCTAGAAAGCAATACTAGATTGGCTACACTGACACCCTTGTGCTGTAATCCATGGTCACTGATAATCCTGGCTACTTGATTTTTGAGGGCACTATTACAAAGGGTAGAAATGTAGCCATTTGCAAGATACTCTATTTAAATGAAGATGTGTTTGCTTTGCAGGCCTCAGGGTTAACGGTATGGAGCAAATTGCCGATTTTTTCCTGTTAGACAGATTTACAGCTTGGTTTATGGCAGGCTCCATTTCTGTAAGAGGCAGCTGAATTTCCTCTATGAGGAGCAATTTGATATCTATTGATCTCATCTTTTTAGCTCATCACATTTAATGAATTTTCCCTCAAATCCGTTGACTGTATTTTGCCTGGTGAGACCAGTCAGCTTTGGCACTGGTTACCCACCTTCTTGACGTGCTAAGAGAATCAAATAATGCTGCTCTGCATGTTTTCCTGCTGCGGGTTAGAGCATGCCCCAGGGATCCTACAGCAAAGAGCCGGATAAAAGATTTTGCTGCCTTCCAGACCCAGTCAGGGACCCCCTCACCCTCGTGCAACCATTTACCAACTCGGAACCCAAGATGCCTCAGTGGAGTGGAGCAGAGACTAAAGACCCCTTTTCCAAATTACTGGAGCGACGGGAATAATTTTCCTGTCTAGGATGAGCTAAGCATCAGTGCAGCCCAGAAAGAAGAGTGCAATATCAGAGCTGAACTTGTTAGTGTGACAAATAGCTTGTGTGTTTGGGTGGGAAAAATTTGCATATTTTAGAGGGTAATCACAAAAGGTGACTAAACAGTCAGCTTCTGCAAATGGTTAATGGACTTGGTAGAGCAAGTTTGTATTGGAGATACAGCTGGGAGTCCATTTGGGCAGCGGAGAGCCAGTTGGTTAGAAGATATTTGGAGAACTGACAAAGTGGAAACAATTTGTGTTGTTCAGATTGAAAGGGGACAGAGTTGCTTCTGGGCAGAGAATGGACTGAAAACACATCAGTACAGCTAAGGTAGAAGCTGGATTGCTTTAGGGGAAGCAAAGATTATTTGTGCTTGGAGATGATTTTCATCATTAGGAGAAAAAGCATGCATAGAGGACAAATAAAGTTTGGGCTGTGGGGCTAAGGTAGTGAAAAACTAATAGAAACTGATAACGCTGCTAGGGCTTGGTAACAAAGGAAGAACATAGCACTGAAATCAGTAATGATGGAACAGCTGGAAAAAGCAAAGATAATCAACAGGGAACAGGACTGGCTTATTTTGGATTACCAGATAAAGGACTTTTAAAGTGTTTTAGTGCTCCCCTCAACCCTCTTGCTTTCAATAGCTTAGTAACAGTACTTCTAATATTGGCCCTCTTAAAATAAATGGATTGCATATTTTTCCTAATAGATAGAGTGCTTGTCAGAATTATCTCTGAATCTTGCTTATACTGCTTCATACAATTTAGATTGAATACTGCTCTTGGTTGATGACCAGTCTATAAAAAAACAGTAAGTGAAAGAGGTATCAGATCCAAAAATTCCTTGGCAACTCTGCAGTTTTCTCAGCAGTCTTGCTGCTTTGTGCAGCATAATTGAAAATGTCACTTCACATTTTATACTGAGAGTCAAGTTTGTGCTTTGTTGGTTTGGGTCTGATGATACTCCCCTGCTCTGAAAGCCCATCCCTCAGTTTTCAAGCTGGTTAAACAGTTACTAAGCAGTAATGTAGTATACATATGGAACTCTCACTTTTACTCAGACAAATACTTCTTTGCTAGAAGATGATACTGAAATACAGTGAACCCTCCGTTCTTTCCAAAACACTTAGTTCCTAACAGTTTGCTTGACTTTCAAACAGCTCCTCCAAGCACATTCACTTTTCTTAGGCATTTGCTTTACCACATGTAGTCTGAGTGAATATGTCACCAGCAATCTTTGCAAAAACAGCAACTTATATGTAAGCTGTGCAAACTGTGAATTTGTAACTTTACATCTAAAACTGAATTAAGGAAGGAATTATGCTTCCTTAATGAAGCACATCTATTGTGAAGCATATGCTTGTTCAGAACTGTTTGAATTTCCAATGTAAAGACCTCAGAATGATTTGGGAGTGAGCAGTTCTAGATGAGGGATTTTTTACCTGCAGTATTTGGCAAGTCATTCCAAATAATTGGGGGGTGGGGGGTGGGCAGAAATTGAGAGGGAGAGAGAAAAATAGAAAAAAATCTGCTCACAAATTATGTTAGTAGCATTGATTTAAGGGTATGCCTTTACTAGTATTTAGAACTGATTGTAAGGGATATGTCTACATCCAATGTTTGACTCACATCTGATGTGTGAGACCTTTGGCTGCAAAAACCTCCGGATTCCCTCTTGTTGTGTACATAGTTGGATACCACTTCTCAGCTGAGGGATGGCTACTAACAGCTCAGATGAACCAAGAAACACCTGCATTTGCACACATGGTTCTCTGAGCCCTCCTGTTCTAATGCAGTCACTCAGATCAATTATAAGCAACCACTGGGTTTACAACCCGGAGTCTTGTCTTAATCATCTGTATCACAGCTTAGCCATGAGCCTGCATCAGCCATCCGCGTTGTTTATTTGTGAACTGGACACTTTCTAGAAAGCGGTCAAAGATTATTTCTTACCTTCTGGATCTCTGCTGATAGGCAAAAGGGTGCAGCAGAGCTGGACATGGCGACAGGGAACAGTAAGACTGCAAGAGGTGGGCTTCCTGCTCTTACTGTAGCATAGGACAGGCTCAAAGGTGAGCAGTGGGTGCCAGGTGACCTACCTGGAAAGTCAACAGAGGCTCCAGATTTAAAAGGGACACAGTGATAACTTGGAGAACTAATCAGTATTGAATTTAAGATTATCTTATGAATGACCCCTTTCTATCAGTGCAAAGGCACTCTGTTTTCTGGGATTGTTCAGCGCTTTCAGTTCTCTCATGGAGGTAGAGAAAAGCACTCAGAAACCACTGAAGTAGGTTTGGAAGCTTTCAGTGATGCACTAGCTTTCAAAACACAGACAGAAGCAGTCAAACTGCTATTAGGAATTTACTTCAGGGTGCATACGGTGGTTTAAGGTGCCTGTATGCTTACGCAGGCGCCTGTATGCTTACGCAATTTGAAAGTTGTCTTGAAAGCAAACAAAAAGGCAAAAAATTTTCTTGTCCTTGCTTTAGGTTTTGGAGCACAGATGATAATACTCACAAACAGCTGTGCTGTCCTCAGCAAATCAAACTGGAATCTTATCTGAATCTTGTTGTGTTGTTCATGACTGAATCCTCTGTAACTGCTCTCTTACAGGGGGCAGGTGCTGGGGAGAGGGTTGGTTGGTTGTGAAGAGATTGAGATAACTTCTGAGGTACCCTGCTAACTAGTTACTGTTTTGATTTTAGGGCTCCTTGAAGGGCCACCATTATTAAACAGAAAACTATTGAATTTAAAATTATGGTTTCTAATATTCCCTTAAACATGGTAAATACGGAGGGGCGAGAGAGAATGCTCATTGCTTTATGTTTTCATAGTGATACTCCTTTCCCAGCGTTTTGAGGTCTAGCTGTTCTGTTACATAATATACTTTGGCTCTTGGATATTGATGTTTTATGTATCTTCTGTGAGGAAGTACAGGATATTCCAGAAAGATACAGCACACCAAAATCATCACGCTCTATTTAAAATATTTAATTATTTAAATAATACATTGCTACTAACTTCCACCCAAATCAAATTCCAGTCTACCTAATGTTGTTAATGCATCATTGTCTTAACATGTTTGCATGCTGGAGATGGGTCAGAGCAAGAGAAATGTTGAAGGGTCTAGAGAGGATTAACCTGAGAAGGTGGATCAAGTCCACTTATGTAAGATTATTGCATAACTCCTCAAAATATGTTCATCTCTTTTTCCTCTTGTGTATCTTTATATGTTGTGACAGCAACTGGTTTTCGTTCCTTCATCCTTTTCAGTATGTTATGATCAGGAATGAAACATTAGATCATGCTGACTCTTAAATCATAGTTGTCATCATTAGGCATGAGAGTGAGTATCATTTGTGGTAAATACGCTCAGGAAACTGTCTCTCAGAGGCTTGTTTCAGACTGCCTGTATGCTTACACAGGTATTTGAAAGTTGTCTTGAAAGCAAACAAAAAGGCAAAAAATTTTCTTGTCCTTGCTTTAGGTTTTGGAGCACAGATGATAATCCTCATAAACAGCTGTGCTGTCCTCAGCAAATCAAACTGGAATCTTATCTGAATGTTTATTGTTAGTAGAGACTGATTTTGAACACTGATTCTCATGCTGGTCAAGTAAGGCTAGCAGAACGAGGGCTAGATTTGCCTCTGGTTTCCCTTGGACAATGTTTGGAATCTCTCCAGGCTGGCAGGGGGAGAACCAACAAGCACACAGATATTTGGTAGCAGACAGTGTAGATGTTCAAGTCACAGTAACTTAATATTACTAATTACTTTTCCCTACTGATGCCAGCATCTGACTACATGAATGTTTCCTCATTGTGCTGTACAAGACTAAAGACACACAAGGTAATTTAAAATGCAAATACTGCTGCACTATTAGTGGCAACTGAACTATAGCAGCTAGCATAAAATTGGCTCAAACTGGGGTCAACCTCATCTATGCATTGCAGTGCAAATCTCTTACAGCTCTGCCGAGGTACAGAAAATCAGAAAAAAACAGGAAATTTGTTAGAAACAGGGAAGCTTCTGGGGTTAAAAATAAAGAATAAAAAGACAGAAGAAAAAAGACCAGAGGTTGTTTTTATTTTATTCTGTAAACATATCCAAATTTTGGGATGAAAAAAGTCAGAATTAGGGTCTAACGAGAAGGTAAAGGAATGCCCGCTAGAGACCACTGAAAAAAGAAACTGTCTAAAAGGGAAGGCAGATGAATCAGGAGGCAAAAGAAAAGCAATTAATGGAGGAACTATTAGTGACAGGATTTCTTTGGAGACTGCAGGTGAACAAGAATCGAGTGCATAACACCAGGTTAAATTAGGCAACTAGAGGAATAATAATGGAGTAAAGAGGTGGTGAATCTTAATCTCTCCTCTTTGCTGCCATATTTAGCAAATAGTGGCAATCACCATTTTCCCTGTTTCTAATCTCAGAAATCTTAACTGCAAAGTAAGTTCATGGGTCAAAGAATTACAATATCTCTTGTGTGCTGACAGACTTAACCTCTTCTAACCAATTAGCCTTGAATAGTAGGAAATGCTGAATTAAAGGTTCTGATTTTGTGGGGGATTCGTGGTCATTATATCTTAAGACATGGCAATGATATAGCAGAGGTCAATATATTTAGCAGTAACCAACGAGCAAACAGCATGCGTTCTATTTTAGTAAAAAGTCGATTTCTCCTTCATTTTGGCACTTTTAGCCATGGTGAGCTACCGCCCTCTTGAGGACAAAACTTGTTACTGCACTGGTTTTACAGAAATTTTGTTTGCTTCTCAAACGAACGAGACTCACAACTTTACAAACATTGTTGTTAGAAATTCAGAGATTAAATAAATCATAATCTTTCCTCCTTATGCAGATCTTTTTTGCTTTACTGTAGTCTCCAACAATTTTTTTTGCTATGTATTTTATTCCAACAAATTTAACGTTTACATACTGTTCCCATTTAAAAAAATAATAGCATGTGTATGCCAGTTAACAAACTTTTAAAAAATATTACCTGCACGTGCACTTCTACAGATTTTGTGAAATATATAAAAAAAATCACCCTATCCTCTGCAAAAAAAATTAGACATGTTGTCTCCCTGCAAATCTAACTGCCATTTTTATTACTATTTAGAGAATTGTAGTTATATTATCTAAATAAGTAGTGTTTAATCCTGCTTTGTGACCATCAGGCCAAGAATATAGTGGCTATCTACCTTTATCTATCACTTACTGGCTAACTTACTGAAAATGTAAAAAGTAATGAATTTAGTTTTTATTTAAAAGGCACTAAAAATCCTGTGGAATTAATTCTGTGCCATTGGGTAAAGGTATAAAATTCGGCGAATTTAATTCTTTTAACATGATTTATTCTTTGTTTGGGAAAAGGTAAAATTTTTGGAAGAGCACCAATCTCTGTTTAATTGACATCTTGCCATAAGGCCACTCTGATTTCGAGCTACAGGAGCAACCATGGTGTATGTACATCAAGTGCACCTTTCATAAGGAATTAAATGCTGAGGAATGAGGTCCATTTCTAGCAACTATGAGATCAAAGAGTAAAGCAATGTTGGGACCAGTCAGGGGAGGTGCCAGTGTGGCTCCGGTCGAGTGGCCTCCAGTGCTGCCCAGTGCATGCGCAAGGCAGCAGCTGACTGTCGGCAGAAATAACAGCTGCACAAGGGCGTTCCACCCCCAGTCCACTGCCTGAAGCCCAAAAACTCGGGGTATGCAAACCAAGGAATGATGGTCATCCATAATTGTCTATTTTTCAGAGCAGAATAAGGCTGGATACTAATACATTACAGAGGCCATTGTATGGAAAAATTGCAAATGAAGATTAGTTTGTCTTTTGAATGCAGTTCAGCTCATAATCAATACATACATTAGCTGTAAAACAATTTGAAAATAAGGTATGTTGCCAACACAACATTTAAAATAATTATATGAAGAGGCAATGCAGTACTTCTAAGTACCCTTACATCATTGTAAGTTGCCTCAACATCAATAGTTATATTGGCAGCATTTTTAGAAAAAGCACATCAATCAACTAGCTTCACTGAAAATGAAGATACTGATTATAGACTCACATTATCCACAGAGTTTGGATCAAGGTTGCTGCATAACAAATATTTCGTACTGGAAGAAAGGGGACAGTTCTGATCAGGAGATTTGATTTTAGGTTTATCTGTAGAATAAACAATAAATTTGCACTTAAGAACAACAGGTTCTGAACTAACTTCTAACATTTGCTATTCTAGTTTAGAGTTGCTCAGAGTGGAAAAAAGAGAAGTTTGGGACTGTAAAATAGATGTGAAAATACTGCAGCATTTTGGCACTAGCCTTTAAACAGGACATAGCAACTCATTTTGGTGCCTGGTATTTTTACAAAAGACAGACCCCTCTCCTGTGCTGTGCCCAGGGTCCCTCCGGAATCCAGACACTCCTCCTGGCTGCTGCTGCAGGGTCGCAACCCCACTTTCTGGGAGTTAGTAGCATCGTCTTTCTCGGCCGAGGCAGATTTATTTGCTGTTCTTGTCCTTCTCTTGACACATCGCTGGCTACAAATTTCCGGAGATGCTGTGGTCATAACTTGCGCCCTGGTTTACCAGCTGAAACAAGAGTATGTGGCCCAAAAACTGTTCGCATTTCTTAGCTGATCTCTGGATCCGGCAAGTCTTTGACTTAGGGTCACATGAGGGTATAACTTAAAAAGGCCTCAGTTTAGGATATTTAATGCTGTGATACATAAGAGAAACTTAAAACTTATCCTGTACTAGAAGATGTTTCAGACACCTTTCTTTATTCCTTAGCTGCTGCTTAGGCCTCGGATTTTATGTAGAGAAGAAATGACTCAGAAAAGTTATTTTAAGAGTAGTGAGAGTTTCTGTGAGACATGACCAATAACAGGCATTGCTCTTTGTGAATAAATATATTTTCAGAAACAACATCTTCAATTCTGGTAGTATGATAAACTTTGAATACCAGATTTAGATGATCATTCAGAAGTTTGTACACTACTCAGCTCACAGTGTCATGGTTGCTGACCATTCCGCCTCTAACTCGTAGAGCTTGTGCTTGCCTGTATTATTCCCAATGACCCGAAGAACATCACACTTTTTTTTACACTAAATAAAAAGAACTGTCTTGTCCTTTGCTTATATTTCCTCCTCCTCTATTTTCCTCCCTCTTTATGCCCCATTTCCTTATTGCCTGTTCTTCCTTCCTGTTTCTGTCTCATTTGCAGGCCTTTTGGTATCTTTTAAGTCCTGTGTTTCTCCTTTCTGCTGCTTATACTATGGACTCCATAGTTTCAACATTGTTTCCTTGGGAACCTTTTCCCAGTCAACCTCAAAATTTCACACAGACTAGGGATGCTGAACGAGTGCTAGAAACATGTGAATACAGATTTACGCTGCAGAGGTTTTCTGACAAAAGCCAGTACTGATTAGAACAGTGGAAAATATTTACTACTTTAAGGAATGTATCTCTGTCTGCATAACCCAGTGGCGATAAAACTTCTTCGTGTAAAAGTGGTGGCTTTTTTGTCATGATGATTGCCATCCATTTGAGAGGCTGCTTTAGCTAGCTCGCACGATAAGTGTTTTTCAGGCGGTAAAAACTGCCTCCACGAGAGGGCTTGCGCAGACTGCGTTCCAGCCAGCGCGCTCTCTCCAAGGCCAGGCTGCAGCTCAGTCTTTGCCACTGCCATCTGGCACTGTGGCCTGACGTGGAACTTGAATAATTTGAAATATTTCCTCAAAAATAACTAAGATTCAAATGAGTATGCATTATAACCTAGGAGGCAGATTAGCAAAATTATTTTCTGTCATCTAGAATGTGAAGGCATACGTAAAGTTTTTCCTTACAAAGAAGGGTATGCTAATTTACTTCTTTATTTGATTCCCAGGAGTGCTTTGAACCTCACAGCACTTTTGAGATACAGCACTGGCCTCCCGTATTTTCTCAGCATGAACTCTGCCTGCACCTGAATGAATGCAGGAGGCCTAAAACCTTATCTGGCTTTGTGCCTGTTAACGTCACATTTCAGGTAGAATGCATGGCCACAACAGTATGAGAGGAGATCAGCAGCCATCTTGTATGCCTGACATTATTGCCATCAGAGCAGACAGCGTCTCTGGAGGTTTACAACCAATCCATATTGCTGTTAAGTTCATACCAGATGACTGTTGAAATGATGGATGAATCAGACAGTCTTCCCTTTCCCCTCCCTTCTCTCCGCTAGTCCTCTCTGCTCTTGAATACTTGCAGAGTCACAGTGGTGCTGGCCCTTCCTGTGCTGCTATACAACATTCACATGCATAGCTGTCTTGGCCTCTGGGTTACACAGATCGCTTCTCCCCAGCAGTGTCCTTCCAGCCCATGGATTTTGCTTGTGTGGTTCTAGGTGTTCACTGATCCTTCAAAAGGCTGGGGGAAATGTTACCAGGGGTGTCGGAAGCTTGTCTGCTGCCTAAGAATATACATCTCAGGAACAGGGTTTAGGAAGCATTTGCCTTACTTTTCCTGTATCTGTCTTTGGCCCCCAGTCAATCTATTGATCTGAAGGATGTCCTTTTTTAGATCTTGTACGTTCCAAATAGCGGTGGAGGCCTTGTGGTAGTTCTTTCAAATAGAAAGTAGATCTTCACCTTGAGCAAAAGGTAAGACAAGACATACGGTAAAGAACGAATTATGTTTGTGGCATCATGGGAAGGCTGAAGTAATCTACAGAGATACATTTAGGAGTGATTCTTAATACTCAGGGTAGTGTAACCCGCTCTTTCTCTAGAAGCAGAAATAAAGTCAATAGTCCTATGGGAGCAGTGAACTTTTTATTGCGGAATCAGGTTGGCTGTCTTCAAATATAGTTATTTTTAATGGATTGAAAGTAATGCTTTGCATGTTTCTCTGTATCATGATTTTTAAGCCTATCTTACCTTGATGGTTCTGGCTCTTTTATCTAGAAGGTTTTAGGAAACTGAGAACTTCTTAAAAATTTTGTCTGCCATCCCCGCTCTAGTCATAATACTGTATGGAGAAATAGCTTGACATTGTTAGCAAAATCTGTTGATTTAGTAGTGGACCAAAAGGTCTGCAAAAATTAAGAGTACCCTATCATCAGCTTTTAGGGACAAAGCTAGAACTGAGTTAATTTGTAGTGCTTTCCTAGGCTTGTAAGAACTGTGCTTTGTTGTCCTCACTATTCCAAGACTAGAAGTACTCTCAGCTCTACAGTGAAATCTCCTTGAAAAGTTGCGATATGTCTGCCTGGCTCTGCTTGATATAACTCTACATTCTTATATACTAATCCTTCTCGTTTTCCAGCATCAGAATGCATCCCGGGGCTTCTAAAACCAGGAAACGTCATGAGCCAGTGAACATCCTGTGCTACCACATTCAGTTCAGTATAAATGATGACCAATTAGATAGATGTCCATTAGGGAAAACACATTCAACAGTAATTTCTAATTCTATGTGTGGTAGTTGGGCACAAAGCCTAGAGGTGGCACTCATGAAAGATTTGTGTAATTCAACAGTTGGTCTTACAAATGCTTAACTAGACAGTGTATAGTAAGAAGATGAAGATGTGTCTTTACACAGATGTCCATTAAGAAAAGTATTTGACCTCTATCTTTTCCCTGTTTGGAACGAACATTAAAGTCGCACATTCTCATAGGCTGGGGTTATTGAGTAAATGTGGTACTTGTTTAGCAGAAAGCTGCTAAGTTCCATTCCTGAAGTGTTTGTGAATGAATGTGTCCTGAACTGCATATTAAGTTTTGCCATCCTACTGATGTGTTTGGTCAGTTGTATGTTTCTGTGAGGTCATTGTCTGCCACAGTATCTTGACAGCATCACACAAAGAATATTTTCCATCGTGGCATCTTGATTCCTTGGGGATCCCTAACATCTGTACTGCTGATGGTTTTATTGTTGCCTCTGGGTCTAACTCCAATTAAATTGACCGTGGCAGTTTGTTACAGCCTCATCCTCTTGAGTACCCAGATTCCTTTGACTTACCTTTTGCCTATGAAGAAAGTGCAACTTCTGTCCTTTTGAAAATAAAGTCCATGGGCAGGAATGTGTTCCTCCTGAGACTAATATGCAAGTCCTTTTGTCGTTAGACAAAGGGTTTTCTTAATGCATTCTGTGATAGAAGTGCCCTTAGAGCCAGCCTGTCCTTGTACACAGACCCCTCTGTGAGCTCAGTCTTTTTGTAAATTGGGAAAAAACTTTACAACGCTGTCTGCTTGCAACAAAATTGGACATTCATTTTTAAGCACACAGCCTCATAACCAATTCTTTTAATAAGAGAACTCCCTTTGTGTAATAAAAGGGAAGGTGGAGAGAAAAAAGGTCTGGGGTAGTGATTTAACAAGCACTGTTGTCTGGTGCTTCCACACTGAAGCTTGTGGAATACAGTAGACTTTCCACCGTCACTCTTAACTACCATGGCAGATGATTTTAGTATGTTTGCATTTAATAGTTCAGCATGTCTCTTTTATTCTGATTTTAATCTTAGTTCGAGTCATTAGAAGGGCTTTGTACTTTTACAAATGCAATGACTAGAAGTGCCTTAAGTATAAGCCAGCATGCATGTCAAATGAAAATGTTAGACCAATAAACCGAGCAGTGTTAACACTGCACAGCTTAAAATTACAAGCCAAAAGTTATTGAAATAATTTTGCTACCTGTGTCATGTAGGCACAATAAATCTGGGAATTTTTTTCCATAAAAAGCAAACCCAAAATTTGGTCTAGGATGAAGGCCATAAAACTTTTCATAATGGTGTTAACTGGATGCAGTTTCACCCCCTGTGTTTTATGGCATAATTTGGGCAATGTTAATGCTAGCTTCCTTAAGTGCATATATCCAGACTCCCCATCTAAAAGAATCTCACATCGAAAATATACTAAAAACATCTAAGATACTCCTGCTTTTAGTGGTTAAGAAAAAAAAAAGTTGCATTTTTTAATATAGTAAAAATTCCACGTTTTCACATCCTTTTTTTTTTTGGAAACCATAAATGTGCTATCTTTTATACTAAAGCTCAAAATTACAGAACTGGGCTTTAGTCTGTTTCCATACTAAACGTGGTCTAATAAAAGCTGGAATTGTAAAGTGATAGCTGCAGCTGAGATGGAAACTTCCTCCTTTCTCATTCCATTCAATTAATGAAAGCTGAACTTCAAAGTCTAAATGAGATCATTTGAAGTGCTAAAATTATTGAACACCGGAACTATTTACTTTCCTATCTGACCAAAAAAAGAGAGAGCTTGTAATGTAAAAGTAAAATTAAGCCACTGAAATGAAGTTAGGAAACTTTAAACGTTCTAGTGCAAGAAGTGGTTTTAGCTTAGTTAAGAGGCATTTGTGCATACTTTTATGTGACTCACTTGATAGTCACACATTTTTTTCATGACTGTGACAGTAAAAGCTTTTCTGGGAGGTCTTAGTTGTGTGCTGCTCAGAAAATCGCAATCCAGTGAGAACACCCCTGAGAAGCTAAGAGAATATGCACCAGGGACTGGAGCCTTTCCACAGTACCATAAGCACTTACGTTGCTGTCACTAGTTTTGTAGTTCTTATCAGAAGTTTTTAAGCTGGTCGACTGGTCGTTACTTTGCTGACAGTCCGTAACATTTCTCCTGGGCTCTACTTTGTCCTTTTTTGACCACGAGCACCGGCTGTGCCACCAGCTCCAGGGGAGCATGTATCTAGGGTCAGTGGATATCAAAACTCCCTTGATTGACTCATCTGATGCCAGTAACCATCACCTTCAGTTCTGCTGCCTCAAACTCGGAAGTGGGAAGTTAATGGATATCTGTTTCTAAAGGAGGTCGGTCTTTGACCCCAGAGATGGGTGAGCTTCTGAAGCTCAACGGAAAAGCACAGGAGGGGACTGTGGAAGTCGGAGAGACAGAGGGAGCGAGGAGCTCCTGGGCCATGCCAAGAGGCAGCAGCGGGGTGCAGGTAGCGAGCACTGTGGTGTGCTGACCTGCTGTCGTGAGTAGGGAGGAGTATGCAAACAGGATCCAGCAAAACAGGAAAAAGGAATGGAGTCAGGCACAAATTCTTGGGATGCCAAAGACTGCCTATTTCTGTGTTCATTTTAAGTATTTAATTTTTCTGACACACACTGGGGATAGGCAGAACACACACAGTCCTATTAAGTGTAATGAATTGCATGTGAGACTTGTTCATCTGACCACCTCCGCAGGCCTCACCGCCACGCTCCAGGGTTTCTAGTACTGGCAGCACACCACCGCAGCTGCTTTCCCACTCTGTTACCCCACACGCCAGGCACAACCAGGCTGCCTAACCCAGGATCCTGTGGCCAGACGTGCTGGGTGCGGGGAGACCCGCAGCCCCGTGCAGTGGCTGGGGAGCCGAGTCTTTTGTACGCCCTTGTATTTGGCGGAACAAGGGTGGGCAGCACGCTTCCAGGTGCACCCGTCCTCGGCCTGATATCCACGTGTGGCTTTGCCCTCGGAGCTAATCCATCCATGCCCTTCTTGGGTAACTCAGCAAGAGAGTTCTCATGTCTGACGATTCCAAAAATTTTAATGTTTTGGTCATTAATGAGGAAGTCTTGGGATATTGAGTTAAATCTCATCAAATTTATTTTTATTTCTTCAGTTAACAAATTACTTCCTTAATTCCGTAGAACGATTGAATTAAGTATATTTTCATTCTATAAGACACCAAAGCAGACACACTGAGTTACAGCTTTTTTTTCCCCCAGTACTTAACAATTGTCTGTCTGTTTCATTCTTACCCATCCAGAGCAAACAGACCACAGAAAAGAAAAAAAAACACTTTGTACATGCCAAATTTCAAATGAAGCCATTTTTGCTCTAGCTTTGTTCAAGAATGTGTGATTAGAACCTTATTCCTCTCCCTAGGAAAATCGGTAAAAATGACATGAATCAAAATGGAAAGGTAAACGTATTAAAGGTGAATGTTTAGAAAGTTTCTGCGTGGGGTATGGGAAGAGCTTTATCATTATTTACAAACTTTACCATAGAAGTTGCTACAGATCATCCAATGACAATCCAGAAACAATTGTTTCTGTACTAAGCAGCATAGAATAAGCATAGCTTTATGCTGTGCCGTGTAGGGGCTTCAGTTTTTTTAGTAACATTTAGCTTGCTAGCACAGTACAAAACGATTACAATCGCAAAACTGAACCAGCTGGTCAAAAAGCAGAGACGGGATTATACTGGTGCTCCTTTTTTTTTTTTTCTGTTCCCCTCTTTTCTCTCTGAGAAATTCTTGTACAGTAATTTTTAGCTTCAATGTGGCTGACTATGGTTTTTCAACTTCCAAGAAGTTTGGATGGAAAATACAATCATCTAATTTCCTGTTATCAAAGCATGAGTTGGGTCGATTTTACAGTATTTTCATTGTAAGTGCGATACTGGCTAGATCAGACCCTTAACTAGCATAAATCAGCATAGCTCCACTGAAGTTTATACCTTCTGAAACTCTTTCTCACCTTAAGAATTATGAAGAAAAAAAAACTCTAGAGAAAGAAAACATAAGTTCAAACAGGAAAAGCGGAAATGTAGGCAGTTGTCTAGGAAGGGATATAAAGTGGTTTCATGGGCATCTTATAAAATGAAGAAAAAACCTGAAAAATATCCTGTATCAGTTAAAATTTGTCATCCTACGAATTGATTTCTTTCACTGAGTGCTCCTGGATTCAGACTTAGGATTGCACATTAAGCTTCATCCTTTGTTTTGACATAACTTACGCTGTAATCCATTTTTCCAAAGCGTAGCTTCATGCCCCGTCCGAGTCTCACAACAGATCTTCTGTACTGTGGGAAGATTTTTCCCGTTACCTTTCAGAACTCGCCGTGCCTAAAGCTTCCGTTTAAAACCGATGATGCGACGGCCTTGACGCAGTTTGCGGCCCTGAGCGCGTCTACCTCGTTAATTGCGTTCTGTTCCAGCTAACCGGGCCGTCTCGATCACGGAGGGACGGCGTCGGTGCCGGTCGGTCCTGTCGGTAACTCCAGAGCCGCCGCAGCCGATTGTATTTGGCACCGGTTTCAACTCCCAGCCCGGAGCGGCCTCCCGGGCCGAGTCGCGAAGCCGGTGTCTGGATGATAAAGCTGTAACGCTGGAAGAGGGACGGGACGGTTTCGGTGGCCCCCCCGGCTCCCATTGAGGAGCGGGGTGCGGCCTACGGGCAGGGTCCCGTCGCGGGGCCGGCAGGTGGCGCTGTGAGCCCGGGCACGGCGCGCGGGCGGGCGGGCGGCTCTGCCTCCGCCGGCGGCCTGGCGCTGCCCGGCCACCCCTGCCCGATCCCTGCGCTCCCTTTCGCCGTCCCGCCGCTATTTTCGGGTTCCGCAGATGTTCCCTTTCGAACGGTTTCAATAAAATTTTATTGCCGTCGGTTGAGAAATAGTAGGATTATGGTGGCTTGTGCTGCCCGGCAGAAGAAAATTCGCCGGGGCTGGCCGCGGCCGGGGCTCCCCTCGGCCGGGGCTCCCCTCAGGCGCCGTGTCCCCAGCCGCCATCCTGACGAGCCAGGTGGCACTGGTGCTGGCAGCCTCATCTCTTTTTCCTCAGATGACTTGGCCCATCGTGGTTCTATAATAAGTTATTCCCCGCCCTCTTCCCCCACCACCCCACCCCC